>Ga0206971_10062_pt1 | contig 37564 bp, 32 predicted proteins | sample Alteio_BWOrgHeat_85_FD_152917 | JGI IMG/M metagenome (GOLD analysis project Ga0206971, IMG submission 152917) | Enriched cells from forest soil in Barre Woods Harvard Forest LTER site, Petersham, Massachusetts, United States -... | ecosystem: Environmental > Terrestrial > Soil > Temperate forest >...
GTTACGCACTACCGAATCGGGCAAATACATCGTTACGGGATCGGTTAAACGCAACCTGCCCTCATTAACATAATAAGCTAATAGGGTAGAGGTAAATGTTTTGGTGATAGACCCGATCTCGAACAGGGTGCCGGCAGTGGGCAAATGCTGATTGCCCTTTTTTGTTTCGCCGTAGTTATAGGTATTAACCTTGCCATCTTTAATTATGCCGATGCTTAAACCAACCGTATTTGATTTTTGTATATAGTTACGCGCCGCGGAATCAACTTTCTTATCTATTGCAGTTATTAAAGGATTTGACGACGCGACAAGCGCGGGCTTATCAAAAGGCTCTATTTTAAACGGCTGAAATAAAAATAGCTCTATTTTATCGTTCTGGTCCAAATTCATAAGCAGTTGCATGGTTACCGCTTCAAATTGTATTTTGTAGGTAGCTGTTTTATTATTCACAAAACTTAAAAGCGAGTCTTTTTTTATTTCGCCCAAGGGGAAAAGATTATTGAAGCAAATATCCCTGAATGCGCCCTGGGTTATGGCTTTTTTAAAATTAACGCCCGTAAGCGCGTAAATGGCATCAGCATCCTTTGTTTTGAAATATTTTTTAACCAGTGTTAAAACTGAATCTGTTTTTTTAAGCTGCATGTTTTGGGCATAGGTGTTTAATGATAGTAAACTTACAAGCAGGGTTATTAATATTTTAAAACATACGGTTCTCCTAATAAATAAAGCTGGCATAATGTTTAATGTTCTTGTTCTGTAACGGACAATTCTTCTAAAGGTATATATCCTTGCTATTTTAATGGCGAAGATACACGATTACGGGTGTTCGGAAGATTTATAAACACTGACTAACGCTATCTTAAACCAGCACGACATTTAGGATGTGCCACGAGTCCAAAAGGACTCCTTCGAAGAGGCGTAGCCTCGGATAATATTGTAACAACGGATTTTAATCCGTTGAGCCGACAAACCGAATAAATAAAAAAACCATAGGTTCGGCCAATATAAATATGGGTCGTGCCTATGGCACTCGTTATTGAGTGTGGGGTGGTCGCCGGGTTAAAACCCGGCGTTATAAGATTTGTCGAGCCGATGTCTCTTAAAACAAAAATGGCGGCTGTTAGTCCGGATTTGCAATTAAGAGTGTTCGAAAAATGCCGTACAAGTGCAATTTGTCATTCTGAACGTAGTGAAGAATCTTATATAATTGATAGGACTGCGCCAGACTAATTATGCGTTCGTATCGCGTGTATAAGATTCTTCACTACGTTCAGAATGACAAAAGAGATAATTAATGGATTTTTTATCTTTCGAACACCGCTGTCTCAAAAGGCGCAACCTCCTTTGTTTCATGCTATCAAAATAAGCTAATTTATAATTATTTGAATATCAATATAATAATGTAAAATTACACCTAAAAATACTGACGAATACGTTGTTACATCTTGTTTCATTCTGTTTCACTCCATTTTTATAAAGTGTTATTTTTCAATTTGTTAAGTCAAAATCTTGTTTCACGTGTTTCATCTGTTTCACACACGCGTGAAACATCCCGATAGCTATCGGGACACATCAAAAAGCAAGCAATACACCACTCATTTGCGGTAGGATAAAGGTTAAGCCCATCGTCTCTATATTGCCGGTATCAAACCGGTTCCCGGTTAACAGGTCGGTAAATGTTACCGGGCCGCTCACATTCATCCACAATAATAACTCCTGCGGAATATTGACGTGAATGGCCTGGTCGTTACGGTCGAAACTGGCAATTACCAATACCCGTTGGTTATCGGTATAACGCATATACATATACATGCAGTCGTTAAAGTTAGCCTGGTTAGCTAACAGTAACTCGTAAAACTTGCCTGCATATAAGGCTTCATTATTCCGGGCGGCATTGAACAACTTACTGTAAAACCCACGCAACCTACTCTGACTATCAGACAACTGGCCGCCATCATACAAGCCACCATTAACCCATTTCTGATGTTCGGGCACGCCCCAGTAGTCAAATATGCTGGTGCGCCCGTCGTTATCGCCAAACCCTTCCAGCCCCTCGCCCGGCTCACCAACCTCCTGCCCGAAATAGATCATCACCGGCCCATTCGACAGGGTGGCGCAAACTATCATCCCCGGTACCGCATACCACGCATCCCCCGCGAAACTACCAGACGTTACGCGTTGCTCATCGTGGTTCTCCATAAAGCGCAGCATATAATCGTCGATCCCGTTGGTCTGGTTGTTCCATACGTTGTTAATATCCCATACAGTGGCGCCGGTTTGGTTAGTGGTTAATTTCCTTACCGCGTCCAATATGCCCGCCTTGTCATACAAATAGTCAAACTTACCGTCAAAAATATAGCTGTCGTAATCCGTTGTATTATAGGCTTCGCCTATGAATACCAGGCCGGGGTATTGAGCTTTTAATTGCCCTATCACCCATCCCCAAAACTCAAAAGGTATCTGCTCCACCATATCGCAACGAAAACCGTCAACCCCTTTGGCGCACCAATAATTAAGTATATCAAACAGCTTATGCCATAAGGGCGGCGGCGGGTTATAGTGAATGGCATTGCCATTCTGTACATCAATGCCATAGTTTAGCTTTACCGTTTCGAACCAATCATTAATACCCGGCGCGGCGCTAAAAAGGTTATTCCCCGTTACTTTTGCCGGGTTCTCCTCAAACCGGCCATCCTTAAGCGGGCTTTTAAAATTATCGCCCCCGGCATTATAGCCGGCAGGTACGGTAAAAGATTGCCCCGGCAGGTAATAAAAATCGTTATCAGCGGCAAATGCTTTGGTATTATCATCATCCGCGCCGATATCGCGCACGCCGCTTGGTTTAACATCCGAATTGTAAGTGCGCGCCACATGATTGGGCACAAAATCCATAATTACCTTTAAGCCGTTAGCATGGGTGCGTTTAATAAGCGCCTCATATTCGGCCATGCGATCGTTAACATTTACGGCGAGGTCTGGGTCAACATCGTAATAGTCCTTTATCGCATAGGGCGACCCGGCAATGCCTTTTACTACATCCGGGTCATCAGGCTTTATACCGAACCAGGAATGATCGGTCATGGTAGCATGTTCAATAACCCCGGTAAACCAAATATGTGTTATACCCAGTTTTGATAGCTCCTGCAGGGCCATATCGGCAATGTCATTGAATTTGCCGGTACCGTTTTCATCAATGGTGCCATAATATTTATTGTTGGTATTGGTATTACCAAACAAGCGCGGCAATAATTGGTAAATGACAAGCTTATTATTAGTAGATGGTGTGCCCATAATTGACTGCTAATATACAACCGTATATATAAAAATAGCGATGGGTTTCAAACCCATCGCTATTTTTAGGAATGACGAAATGAATTAATTATAAAGCGTTTAAAGTTTCCTTTAACACCCGTACGGCTTCATGGTCGCTTTTGCCTGTCTCAAATATATCCTGCGAACTCATGTCATTACCATAAAACGCGGCATTCGCGCTTTTATCTATTGATAAGTTTGAACCGTGTATACTAATACCCGCAAAAAGCCCGCGGCTGCGCGAATAAGAATATACTTCGGCTTCCAGTTTATAATCGGTGCTGGCTGTCGAGCTTCGTCCAACCGGGCCTGCCGCTGCTGATATATCGCCTCCGATAGTAAAATCGCCATTCTTCACTTTGGTAAGCACCCCTTTATGACGGAACACCAACACCATATCAACCGATTGCATTCCTATTTGAAAACCAAAGCTGCCCCCTGTTAACGTAATAAAGACGGGGTCGCTCCATTTGCCGTCAGGGAGTTTTACCAGGGCAACGCCCCGGCCTCGTTTAGCGCCAATACCAAAACCCGCATTTAACAGGTTGGGGATAATAACCACACCCTGGTAACTTTCCAGCAAGTCGTGAGGGATGCTTTCCTTCATTTTGCCAAAGGCTTTTAATACATTGGCAGAATCATGTATCCTTTCAATTTCCTTACTTGGATCCGTAGCTGATAGTAGTACGAGGAATACACTTAATAAAACCGGTAGCCCTAACAATTTTAATGTTTTCATAGTTTGATTTGCTTGTTTTAATCAACAACCCTAAAAACGGGCAGTTGTTTTTTGTTTATTACCTTGTGTAAATTTTATTATTGCAGTAAAAAAATGAACAATAAAAATATCCCGTTCCAAATAATTGACTGGGATCTGATCGAAAAAGCAGATCATCCCGGCGAGGCTGGAAATGCGACCTGGCAAACCTTGCAATTTGCAGGCCTGCGCATACGTATTGTTGAGTATTCCGCTGGTTATATCGCCGACCATTGGTGCCAAAAAGGGCATATTGTTCATTGCCTGGAAGGCGAATTTATTACCGAACAGCAAAACGGCGAACATTTCACCCTAAAAAAAGGAATGAGTTATGTGGTAACCGATGAATTAAGCTCGCACCGTTCTGTAGCTAAATCCCCTGTAAAATTGCTTATTGTTGATGGCGATTTTTTGAAGTACCAGCAATAAATACGAAACAGGTATTTGTACTTTAACCCCTATCTTTACTGTGTGAACAAACCAAACAAACAGCAAATATTCTCCATAAATACCTCCGAGCAATTTAATACCATTGCTTTACAGGTTTTTCAGTACCAGGCTAAAAATTGTAAAGTTTATGCCGATTTTATTGCAGGTTTAAATATTGACCCGGTTTCGGTTACAACTATCGGGCAAATTCCTTTTTTACCTATTGAGTTTTTTAAGTCACAACTTATAGTTAGTTCGACCAATGCGGTACAGGTAACTTTTACCAGTTCAGGTACTATAGGCCTAACTACCAGCAGCCATGCTATTACTGATATAAGTTGGTATGAGGATAGTTTCCGCAACGCGTTTAAACTGTTTTATGGTGATATAGAAAAGTATACAATTTTGGCATTACTGCCCTCATATTTAGAGCGGCAGGGTTCATCATTGATCTATATGGCTGAAGACCTAGTGAAGCGATCGAATAATTCTGATAGTGGATTCTATTTATACAATTACGATGAATTAGCCGCCCAATTAAACAAACTGCAAGAGGCAAAAAAACAAACCTTGCTTATAGGTGTTACGTTTGCATTGCTTGATTTTGTTGAACAGTATCAGGTCAATTTTCCTGAACTGATAGTGATGGAAACAGGCGGTATGAAGGGCCGCCGCAAAGAAATGATACGCGAAGAGCTGCATGACACTTTATGTAAAGGTTTTGGTGTTAATACCATACATTCGGAATATGGTATGACCGAGTTATTATCGCAGGCTTACTCCAAAGGTTCGGGTATATTTAACTGCCCGCCGTGGATGCGCATTATTACCCGCGATACTAACGACCCTATGAGCATCGTTACCAATGGAAAGGCCGGGGGTATTAATGTGATCGACCTCGCTAATATCAACTCCTGCTCATTTATTGCTACACAGGACCTGGGTAAAATATATGATAATGGCACGTTTGAGGTATTGGGGCGATTTGATAATGCCGATATTCGTGGCTGTAATTTGCTGATAGCTTAAAACTTAATCTACAACTAACAGAATTTAATTATTTTTGCAATAAAGTAAACAAAATGATCGAGAAATTTCTGAACGACGAACAGGACCCTAAAGCCATTGAAAAAGTTTATAAACGGCTGGCCGACCTGCTTACCACGGGAGAAGAAATAATATACATAGCGGTTCAAAAAAAGCCGTTGGTAAACCTGTTGCCCGACTGTATAGCGTTAACCAATAAACGCATATTGTTTTTTACCCCGGCCAACCTGGGCCTGTCTATAAAATTTATTGATTTTGTTTGGAAAGATGTGGTTGACGTATATACCAAAGAAGAAATTATAGGCGCCATATTCAGCATAAAAACTACCAACGGCGCCGAAATGGGTGTTGACTACCTACCTAAAGTACAGGCGCGTAAACTATACCAATACGCCCAGGAGCGCAAAGAATCTGAGCGGGAGGCCCGCCGGTTACGCGACCTGGAGGAAAAACGTGCCGAGTCGGGCTCGGTACAATTTGAAAGCCCGTCGCAACCTGTGGCTGCTTTCCAGGTAGCCAACCCTGTCCAGCAGCCAGAACCTATCGTTCAGGCAGAGCCAAAACCCGATGAACTTACCGAAAAACTAAAGAAACTAAGAACCCTGTTTGATCATGGTTTAATATCGCAGGAAGAATACAACCATAAGAAACTGGAGTTATTAAGCGATCTGTGATTATTTCACCAATCTTTCATCAAAACTAAACGGTTTCTTGCTCAGTATTTTTACCGACGGAGCCTGTTTGTGCAGTGGGTTCATCAGGTAATTATATTCTTCGTTTACCAAAGCCGAAGGTACCTTCAGCAAAAGATGCTTCGCTTGCTGTAAAAAAGCATTGCCCATTTGTTTCAAAATATTTTGCTCGGGGTATTCCTGCCAGTTTTGGGGTAATTGGGTAATATCAACTTCGCCAATACTATCCGGCGTTTCTATAATGGTCATGCAATAATCATCAGGCAAATTGGTCGGGTTAAAATGCACCAATGCTTCCAAAACAGCCAGCGAGCGCGATGATGCCATATAAACCATTTGTTTTCCTTCGCTGTTCCACCTCCCGCCATATAAACGCGCGCCGGTGCCGCTTAGGTCGTCGGCATATACACATCTAACTATACGGTAAAGAATCATCAGGCAAAAATACCATGCTCAATACGGCCCAGTTCTTTGAAAACCATATCAAAACCTATAGAAGTATCCAGAAGAGAAACAGGCGCTTCGCCCCTGAAAACATGAATAGGGGTTTTCATCCAAATTTTAAATTTATCAAGCGAGCCAAAAACTTCCTCGCCGCGGGTATATAAACGGGCAAGTTCAACGGCCTTCTCGGCATATTCGGTTTTGATGATATCATTATCATCATAGCGTTGTAAGGTGCGTTCAGAAATATGCATAATATTGGCAAATTCCTGTAACGTTAACGAAATTTTCTTAGCCAAAGCCATTAAAACGTGTTTGGAAAACCCTTCCCTTGCTGATTTCAAAATATCAAAATCACTCATAAAGTTAAACTGTTTAGCTGTACTGCCTAATAAATTGCTAAACAGGCTTTCGGGAGTTTGTAAGCCATAAATAACCATCGGCTCACTTACTTTACTTATGGGTGTATCAATTTTATATTTTTTCATATTTCAGACATTAATCCAAAAATATGTACTTTTTGTCGTATTATCAAATTATTTCACAATTATTAAAAAATAATTTTTCTTTCCTTTTTGAGCCACTAAAAACCTACCATTAATAAGTGTGTCACTTTGGTAAATTGCTTCCGCCGAATCTATTTTTACTTTATTAATAGATACGCCACCGCCCTGTATCATTTTTTTCGCTTCTCCTTTTGATGGAAAAACGGTTGTTTGTGAAGCCAGTAAATCAGTTGCATTTATGCCTTGTTGCAGGTCAGTTAATGCTATTGTAAAGTTAGGCACACCTTCAAACAAAGCGATTACTTCTGCTTCGTTCAGCTCACTTAAAAACTCAATGCCAATATTGCCAAATAAAAATTCCGATGATTTAATGGCCTTTTCATATTCTGCCTCGCCATGTACACGTATGGTAATATCTTTTGCCAAAGCTTTTTGCAGCGTACGCAAATGCGGTGCGGCATCTTGTTCAGCCTCTAAGTTTTCTATAGTTTCCCTATCAAATAAAGTAAATATGCGAATGTATGCCTTGGCATCATCATCACTGGTATTTAACCAAAACTGGTAAAATTTATAGGGCGATGTTTTCTCAGGGTCGAGCCATATATTGCCACCTTCTGATTTGCCGAACTTGCTGCCATCCGATTTTTTTATCAGTTGGGTCGTTAAGGCATAAGCTTCACCCCCGTCTTTACGACGGATCAATTCTGTCCCGGTTACAATGTTCCCCCACTGGTCCGACCCGCCCATTTGCAAAACGCAGTTATAATTTTTCCATAAATAATAAAAATCATAGCCCTGAACCAACTGGTAAGTAAACTCGGTGAATGACATACCCGCCTCGCTGCTGATACGGTTTTTCACCGAATCCTTGGCCATCATATAATTTATAGTAATGTGTTTGCCTACATCGCGTATAAAATTTAAAAAAGTAAGCTCCTTGAACCAATCATAATTATTAACCATTTGGGCGCTGTTAGCGCCACTGTTAAAATCCAGGAATTTCTCTAGCTGTTTCTTTATTCCATTCAAATTATGTTGCAAAACATCTTCTGAGAGTAAATTGCGCTCAGCCGATTTACCTGAAGGATCGCCCACCATACCGGTAGCGCCGCCAACCAGGGCGAACGGTTTATGCCCCGCCTGCTGAAAGTGTATCATGGTCATAATTTGCGCCAGGCTGCCTACATGCAGCGAATCTGCTGTGGGGTCAAAACCAATATAGCCCGACGCCATACTTTTATTCAGCAGGTCCTCAGTTCCGGGCATAATATCATGCAACATGCCCCGCCAGCGTAATTCATCAACAAATTTCATCGTGTTTTATCTTTCAATTCCCCCGATAGCTATCGGGGCTATCGGGAGGCCAAAGATAATAGAATATGTGCTTTTGTATAGAAAAGAAAAGCGGGCTTATAAAATTATTTTCATTCAAATAGCAACTAAAACCGCATAATTTCTGTATTTTTAAAATGAAGGGCTGCTTATGAATTTCTTGTCTCATCATTATTTCGACCGGAATACCACCAACTGCTACCATATATTGGGTACAGTAATGCCCGATCTTTTAAAAAATGCCGATAAAACTATCATACTTCATCCCGAAAAATTACATCATCAAAATGAGCATATTAACAGCATCATAAAAGGATGGAACAAACACCTTGATGTTGACCGCTATTTTCATTCTTCAGGATTTTTTATTACGCATTCAAATCAGTTAAAAAAATTGCTGGCCCCGGTAATTGAAGGTTCGCCGGTAAAGCCTTTCTTTTTGGGGCATATCGGGGTAGAGTTAATATTAGATAATTTATTGCTCACCACCGGTAAAATTACTGTTGATGATTTTTACTGTCATTTGAGGGGTTGCGATAATGCCGTTATTGAAGAATTTTTAACTTTTGCAGGACTAAAAGATACTACTCGTTTTTTCAGGTTCTATGAAGGGTTTAAAAGAGATGGCTATTTGCATACGTATGCAGAAACGCAGCAAATTGCATATGCCTTAAAAAGAATTTGCATGAGGGTATGGCCAAACCCGTTTACACCCGAACATGAAACCCGTATGAACGTAGTGTTAACCGCCTATCGCCAATTGTTATTACCTGATTTTATGACTATTTTTAATGAAATTGAGCATAAATTACTTGCTCAATAACCCACCCTTTTGTTTACAGAAGCGACGTATCTGCAAAAAAATACTCGTAAAACCACTTATAAGTTGGCAAAATCGCTCAAAAATGAGCTTTTAACAGTAAATTAATTTTTTTGAATAAAATTATAGTCATACCTTTGCAGTCCCAATTAACAAATTGGGAAAAGGAGATAAATTATTTAATGGCAAAAAAACAAGAAGCAGAAAAAGAATTAAAAGCTAAAGAGGCTGAACTGGAAACAGTTACCGCCATTAGCGAAAAAGAAACTATTGAATCAGAGGCTGATTCGATATCAATCGAAGAGATCAAATCTCAAATTGCAACCGCACCAGGCGAAGATTTCGACTGGGATGCAGACGACAAAAAATTTGGCAATTACAGCGACAGTGAGCGTGAAAAAATGGAGAAATTGTATGATGGAACTTTCAGCTCCATCACCAAGGGCGAAATTATTACCGGCACCGTTGTAAATGTTAACAGCAAGGATGTAGTATTGAACGTTGGGTTTAAATCTGATGGTTTGGTATCTGTTTCTGAATTCCGTGATACACCTGATCTGAAGATCGGTGATACCGTTGATGTATTTGTTGAATCGCAGGAAGACGCTAACGGACAGTTAGTACTTTCACGTAAACGTGCAAAAACTCAAAAATCATGGGAAAGAATTAATTCTGCACTGGATAACGATGAGATCATTACCGGCTTTGTTAAAAGCAGGACCAAAGGTGGTTTAATTGTAGATATAATGGGCGTAGAAGCCTTTTTACCAGGTTCACAGATCGACATTAAACCTATCAGGGATTATGACGTTTATGTGGGCAAAACAATGGAATTTAAAGTTGTTAAAATAAACCACGAGTTTAAAAACGTGGTGGTATCGCACAAAGTGTTGATTGAGGATGACCTTGAAAACCAAAAAACCGAAATTGTTGCCAAATTGGAGAAAGGCCAGGTACTGGAAGGCACAGTTAAAAACATTACCGACTTTGGTGTATTTATAGACCTTGGTGGTGTTGACGGCTTATTACACATTACCGATATTTCATGGGGCCGTATTGAGCACCCGAGAGAAGTATTGTCATTAGATCAGAAGATCAACGTTGTTGTTCTTGATTTTGATGACGAGAAAAAACGTATCGCGCTTGGCTTAAAACAATTAACCCCACATCCTTGGCAAAGCCTTGACGAAAAAATACAGATCGGTTCGAAAGTTAAGGGCCGAATAGTAACAGTTGCCGATTATGGCGCTTTCTTAGAAATTATCCCGGGTGTTGAAGGTTTGATACACGTGTCAGAAATGTCATGGTCGCAAAACCTGCGTAACCCACAGGAATTCCTGAAAGTTGGCGACGAAATTGAAGCACAAGTTTTAACATTGGATCGCGAAGAACGCAAAATGTCATTAGGTGTTAAGCAATTAACTCCCGATCCATGGCAAAATGCTGCTGAACGTTATGCAGTTGGTACCAAACATACTGCTACAGTAAAAAACATGACCAACTTTGGCGTGTTTGTTGAGTTGGAAGACGGAATTGACGGATTAATACATATCTCTGACCTTTCATGGTCTAAAAAAGTAAATCACCCTAATGAATTCACTAAAGTTGGTGAAAAATTAAACGTGGTTGTTTTAGAGCTTGATGTAGAGAACCGTAAATTAAGCCTGGGCCACAAACAACTGGAAGAAAACCCATGGGATACTTTTGAAACCATCTTCACTATTGATTCAATACATGAAGGTACCGTAATAAAAGTAACTGATAAGGGCGCTATTGTTGCTTTACCTTATGGTGTTGAGGGCTTTGTGCCAACCAAGCATCTGGTTAAAGAAGATGGCAAGAGTTTAAAAGCTGAAGAAGCCGCTGAATTTAAGATCATTGAATTTAACAAGGAAAACAAACGTATCGTTATTTCACACTCACGTATATGGGAAGAGGCTCGTGCCGATGCCCGTGTGCAGGAATTTGAAAACCGTAAAAAGGAAGCAAAATCTGCTAACAACGCGGTTAAGAAAGTGAAAGAATCAGTAGAAAAATCAACTTTAGGCGATCTGAGTGTACTGGCCCAATTGAAAGAACAAATGGAAGGTGCCGAAAGCAAAGCCAGGAAAACTAAAAAATCAGAAGAAGAAGCTAAATAAGCTTTAGATAATTTTAAATTATAAAAAGCCCTGCCGATTTCGGTGGGGCTTTTTTTGTTGTGTAAAACTTTACTAAATTGGCGTTATTGTTATTTAAATTATGGGACTGTTCACCAAAAGAAAAATAAAAAAGGCACAAGAATTACTGGATTTTGCAATTTCTTTGAAAGAAAATCAAGAAGAGGAAGCAATAAAAATTTATGATGAGGTGATTAAGCTTAGGCCGGATTGGTCGACACCCTATTACAATTTAGGCTTATTATATAAGTATCGCAATGATTGGGAACAGTCACTATATTATAATACTCAGTCAGTAAAGTTAGACTACGAAAATGAAGCTGGATGGTGGAATTTAGGAATTGCAGCAACTGTATTGAATAAATGGGAGATTGCAAGAGAAGCATGGTCAAAATGTGGAGTAGAAATAGAAATCAACAAAAATGAACCAAATATGCAACTTGGGAATACTCCAATAAGATTAAACCCTAATTCAAATCCTGAGGTAATATGGGCTAAACGAATTGACCCGGCAAGAGCCATCATCCTCAACGTTCCTTTTCCCTCTAGCGGTCGTAGATATTCTGATATCGTATTAAACGACGGCGCTCCGCAAGGGTATAAAATTGTTGGAGAAATTGAATATGCTATATTAAATGAATTGGAATTAATAAAAAAGTCCGATTATAAAACCTATTCATGTGATATTTACACGAGCGATCCTAAAAACATAGAAGAACTAACAAAAATTTGCGAACAGTCCGATATTGAAATGGAAGATTGGTCAACAGTAAGATATTTTTGCAAGAAATGTAGCGAGGGTATAACACATGAGAGCCATGATCATGACTTAAAAGAAAAAGATAAAAACCTATCAGCTATTGGTTTTGCATTAACAGATGTGGAATTATTAAAGGAAGCCTTGCAAAAATGGTATGTTATAACTTTATGTGAGTATGATAATTTAAAACTTGAATTAGAATAAAGACATCACTACAACATCTATAAAAATTACTACCTTTGCCCAAATCCACCCAAACGATGCAAAACCTTACGCTGCTCGACGGTCAGAAGTTTCAAATCACTATACAGCGTTTATGTCGTCAATTAATTGAAAATCACAATGATTTTTCCGGGTCGGTATTAATTGGTATTCAGCCCCGCGGCATTTATCTCGCCAACCGTATAACTGAAGAATTAAGAAAAATATTACCCGGCCACACAATAGAACAAGGCGACCTCGACATTACTTTTTACCGGGACGATTTCCGCAGGCGCGAATTACAGTTGGTGCCCAATCAAACTAAAATAGATTTTATTGTTGAAGGCAAAAAAGTAGTCATGATGGATGATGTGCTTTGGACGGGCCGAACCATACGCGCCGCAATGGACGCGATGCTTGATTTTGGCCGGCCAGAAAAAATTGAATTGCTGGCATTGGTTGACCGCCGGTACTCGCGCCACCTGCCCATTGCTGCCGATTATATAGGTATTGAAGTCGATTCCATCGCGTCGCAAAAAGTAGTGGTAAGCTGGAAGGAAACAGATGGGGAAGATAAGATTGTTCTTTTATCTGAGGCAAAGTGAGTAAATAATATCGAATAATGAATGTTGAATATCGAATAATGAAGTAGTAATTAATGAAAGATAATAAGTACGATTTAGAAGAAAGACTGATAGATTTTGCAATTATTATATTTGACATTGTTGATGGCTTACCCGTTTCAAGGCTTGGCCATTATATGGCGGGACAATTAGTGCGCTCGGGGTGCTCACCAGCTTTAAATTATGGCGAAGCGCAATCAGCGGAGTCAAGAAATGATTTCATTCACAAAATGAAAGTCATATTAAAAGAACTTAGAGAGTCACTTATTTCGATAAAAATAATAGAAAGAAAAAAATTGCATGATTCGGAGATGGTATTAAAAGCTAAGGACGAATGCAATCAATTGGTCGCAATTTTTGTAAAAAGCATTGAAACATCAAAAAAGAATAATATAAAGTAATATCAGATACTGAAAATTGAATGACAACTTCATCATTCGATATTCAACATTCGATATTCGATATTCAAATAAAATGGCATTAAGTACAAAACATCTTTTAGGAATTAAGGACTTAAACCCGGCAGATATCCAGCTGATATTTGAAACAGCCGATAATTTTAAAACCGTATTAAACCGGCCCATAAAAAAAGTCCCTTCCCTGCGTGATGTAACTATTGCCAATATATTTTTCGAAAACTCCACCCGTACCCGTTTATCTTTTGAATTAGCCGAAAAACGCTTATCGGCCGATGTGGTAAATTTTGCCGCATCGTCATCATCTGTAAGCAAGGGCGAAACATTGATAGATACGGTAAACAACATCCTGGCCATGAAGGTGGATATGGTGGTGATGCGCCACCCTTATGCCGGCGCGGCCACCTTTTTATCCAAACATGTAAAGGCGCAAATAGTAAACGCCGGCGACGGCGCGCACGAACATCCTACACAGGCCTTGCTCGATGCGTTCTCCATCCGTGAAAAATATGGCGATGTTGCCGGAAAGAAAGTCGTCATTGTGGGCGATATTTTACATTCGCGCGTGGCCCTGTCGAATATTTTATGCCTCAAACACCTGGGTGCTGAGGTAATGGTTTGCGGGCCAACTACGCTTATACCTAAATACATCAGTGCCCTGGGCGTTAAGGTGGAACATAACCTGCTTAAGGCGCTTAACTGGTGCGATGTAGCCAATATGCTGCGTATACAACTGGAAAGGCAGGATATTAAGTATTTCCCTTCGCTGCGCGAATATACGATGCTGTACGGCCTTAATAAACAAATACTCGACTCGTTAGATAAAGAGATAACCGTAATGCACCCCGGCCCCATCAATCGCGGCGTTGAAATAACCAGCGATGTTGCCGACAGCAAACAATCCATCATACTCGACCAGGTGGAAAACGGCGTTGCCATACGCATGGCCGTATTATACCTGCTGGCCGGACAAACAACCTAACTTCCCCAATAAATTTACTCCGGCTGAGACATTGACGGAGGTACCGCATCAGGAGAACTGCCCCATTGCTTGTTAGGCCTGGGGCCCATGTTTAGCACAAGAGTACCACCTTTCATAAGCGTAGCATGTTCAAACCAGGGTTTATTAAGCGGCGCACCGTTTAAAGTGGCTGATTGAACGTACTTGTTACTTGCCGATACATTTTTTGCCTCGATCACAAAAATCTTTTTATTACCCAACGTAATGGTTGATTTTGAAAATATAGGGCTCCCTATAAGCCATACCGGGTAACTGGGTATCATGGGGTCAGAGTAAATGCCCATTGCACTGTTTACGTAAAAGTGAGAAAGCAAGCCGGTGTCTTCATCGCCGCATATGCCCAACGGACTTGCGCTATACCATACATCCATAATTTCCCTTACGCGCCGTTGTGTTTTCCACGGCTCGCCCGAGTAGTTGTACAGGTAAGGTATATTCCGTGAGAATTCATTTCCGTGGGCATAATTCCCGATCAAGCCTGTCATATCAGGGAACAGGTCTAAAAAATTATATTTCGATCTTTTATATTGTTCAACAAAAAGTGCATCCAGTTTAGCATTAAAATTATTGTTGCCGCCAAATAAATTTATCAGGCCCTGTATATCATGGCTGACGTAAAAGGTATATATCCAGCTGTTCATTTCGGCAAAATAATCTCTTCCGCCTTGCCCGCCTCCTAATTTGGGGTCAAAGGGGGTTACCCATTTACCATCTTCGGTTTTAGGCGACATAAAACCGGTTTCTTTATTAAACACGTTCTGGTAATCATGCGCATGTTTCATAAAATACTCATAATCGGCGGTCTTGCCAAGGCCTTTTGCAACCTGCGCGATACACCAGGCCTCGTAGGCCCCCTGGAGCGTAACGGTAACGCTTTGCCGTCTTTCAGACGGGTGCACCTGCGGTATCCACTCTTTTTGGCCGGGAGCCAATGCAGGGAAAAATCCATTTTTAACATAAAAACTATCCAGGTGTGAAGCCGGCCCTCTTCTCCAGGGCAATTTGGTTGACTCCATCCAATCCGTCTTCATATTTTCGTAGGCCCGTTCTACATCAAAATCTCTGATGCCACGCAGGTACTGGCCTGCTACTTCAACCAAATTGGTATGCTGAAACATACCACCCTGCCCGATAGTAGCCGGATATAGCTGGCTTTTTTCCAAAGAAGCATATCGTTGTGATCTTTCGGCTAACTTATCACCGCCTATTTTCATACGGCCCTCCAAATTTTCGCCGCCCAGGTTAAAATATATGCCGGTGTAAAATATTTTGCGTTGCGCTTCTGTTCCGCCTTCAACTTTGAACAGGTCAAGCGATGCTATCCATTTGTTTTTCGCAGCGTTTTTAACAGCTTCAAAGTTCCATGCAGGAATATCTTTCTCCAGGTTTTGTTTCGCGTCATCACTGCTTATATTAGATGAACCAATTTTTACCTCTACCTGTTCGCCTTTTGATGTGACAAAGTTTGCATAAGCGCCTACATTGGTACCGCTTTGCGCGTTTACACCAGGAGATGCTTTATCGCCGCTCCAGGTACCGAATGATTTGAACGGTTTACTGAATTTTGCATAAAAATAACTGCCACGCCCGCCACGGCCACCACCACCTCCGCCATTTCCACCTCCAAATCCTCCGGCTCCCTGCCATGTAATGGTAGTTTCATCTACTATCTTAAATTCTGCGTTATCGCTCAATAAAATATGCCCATCAGCACTTTGGGGGAAAGTGAATTTAAAGATTGAAGAATGCTCGGCAATCGTATATTCAGCAGTTATATCATAATCTTCCAGTAAAAGCGAAGAATAATAAGGTGTTACTTTTTCCTGGTCATGATCATAATTTGAGGCCATTTTAGCCGGTGTTACTTCAATATTGCCGGTAGTGGCCATGATCCAGCCGGGTATTGTCTTTGTTCCGTACCTTACCTCATCCTTTAATGAAAAACTAAATACCTTATCGGCCAGGTACCTGTCGTAAATTTCGGGCCATGGGTTTGAGCATAATTTGGTTTGGCCTCCCGGCAGGAAAACCATTGGATCGGTTGCTACCAGGAGCTGGCCTATACCCCCGATATTAGGATCCACATAGTCTACAGAGGTTTTCTTCCCGGTTTGTGCAGTTGTCTTTTTGGTTCGTGCCGGCGCTTTTTTTGTTTGTGCAGATGCGCAGGTAACAAAAAAAACAATTCCAATAAATAGGTTAATAAAACTCGAAAATTTCATTTGGTTTAATATTTAGGTTAAAATATAGTTAAACGGTTTATCGGTTCGGTATTTCCATTAACAATGGAAATTTTTATTAAGCAATTAACAGTTTTTTATTGTTAATACGCACAGCTGTAATTGTAAAAATAGCATTACAGGCAAGCCGAAATTACGACATTTATAATTTTTGGGCTTAACTCTTTTTTTTCAGCCGCATGATGGCTCATTTATTGAATAAAAATCGTTTATTAGCTTTTGAAACGGGTAATTACCACCTGTTTTTAGCAGCAGCGTAACTTGTTTGCGGGCATAAACGAATAGTTTTAAAAGTTTATATGGAAGAGAATACGATAGATCCGGAACTGGAATTAAATAAAATATTAGAAGATGATGAGGATTTTAAGCATGTAAATAACCCCATCATTGGCATAAAGCCCATCATAAAAAAATACCTCGGCATACCAAATCACGCAAATCAGCTGGGCAATAAATTCTTCTTTACCGACGGGGAGGCAAAGGTGGAAGTTGTTGTTGTTACCGACGAAATTATTCGCGTGAGGCTGGCGCCGCATGGTGTTTTTTTAGAAGAATTCTCGTACGCAGTACCCAAACTGGTGCAAAAAGCCACTACGTTTACACTATTTGAAAATAATAAAGAATTCCGCGTATCAACACCCGTTATCAATTGCCATATCCGCAAAGAGGATTTTTTTATATCATTTTCAGACAGCAAGGACAATGTAACCAGTATGGATGCCGTGCCGATGCACTGGGAAGAAAATATAAAATTTGGCGGTTATTATGTTTTTTGCACCAAAGTATGCAACCCCGAAGAAAGCTTTTTTGGCCTGGGCGATAAACCAACCGAACTCAACCTGCGCGGAAAAAGGGTAAAGAACTGGAATACGGATGCTTATTCGTTCGCGTGGAACCAGGACCCGCTTTACCGGAGCATCCCTTTTTACATCAGCGTTAATAAGGGCCTGGCCCACGGTATTTTCTTTGATAATACCTTTAAGGCCCACTTTGATTTTGCCGCCGAAGAAAAAAACAAAACAAGTTTTTGGGCCGACGGGGGCGAACTGCAATACTACTATATCCACGGCCCGCACATGATGGATGTGGTAAAAAATTATCATATTTTAACAGGCACACACCCTATGCCGCCGCTTTGGGCGCTGGGTTATCATCAATGCCGCTGGAGCTATTACCCCGAGGCAAAAGTAAGGGCTATAGCAAGGACTTTCCGCAAGGAACAGATCCCCTGCGATGGCATATACCTGGACATTGATTATATGGATGGTTACCGCTGCTTTACCTGGAACAAAAAGTATTTCCCCGACCCGAAAAAGATGATCAAAGAGCTGGCAGCTGACGGTTTTAAGATAGTTGTGATAATTGACCCCGGAATACGCGTTGATGATAATTACTGGGTATTTAAGGAAGGGAAAGAGAACAGGCATTTTTGCCGCCGCAGCGACGATTATTTTATGGAGGGCCATGTATGGCCGGGCCGTTGCCAGTTCCCCGATTTTACTAATCCCGAAGTACGCGAATGGTGGGGAGGTTTATTCCAGGGACTTGTAGACGTTGGTGTTGCCGGCGTATGGAACGATATGAACGAGCCGGCGGTATTTGGCACAAGCACGTTCCCCGATGATGTGCGCCATCAATACGACGGCCATAGGGGGTCGCACCGTAAGGCGCATAATGTTTATGGTATGCAAATGGTACGTGCCACTTACGAGGGCTTGCGTACCATCATGAAAAATAAACGCCCTTTTACGATTACCAGGGCAGGTTATTCGGGTGTACAACGCTACTCATCGGTATGGACGGGTGATAATGTGGCTACCTGGGAGCATTTAAAACTGGGTAATGTGCAGTTACAGCGCTTATCAGTATCGGGCATACCGTTTTGCGGTACAGATATTGGCGGTTTTAGCGGCGAGCCCGACGGCGAATTGTTTACCCGCTGGATACAAATGGGCACATTTTCACCCTTTATGCGCGCGCATTCGGCAGGCGATACCAAGGAGCGCGAGCCCTGGAGCTTTGGCGAACCCTATACCTCCATCAACCGCAAATTTATCGAACTGCGTTACCGGTTGATCCCATACCTGTATTCTACCTTCTGGGAGCATCACCGTTATGGCTTCCCAATGTTGCGGCCGGTAGTGATGCAGGAACAGGAGGTACCCAGTAATCATTTCCGCCAGGATGAATTTACCTATGGCGATAAAATACTGATATGCCCGGTATTGGAGCCGGGGCAAAAAAGCCGCGTTGTTTACCTGCCCAAAGGCAAATGGTATAACTTCTGGACACAGGAACTGATTGAAGGAGGTAAGGAAATAGAGGTGCTGACACCCCTGGAAACCATTCCGTTGTTTGTAAAAGCTGGCTCCGTCATCCCTGAATACCCTATTATGCAATACGTTGGCGAAAAGGAGATAGAAGAGGTTAAGCTGAATGTTTATTTCAGTGATTACGAGGCCAACTCTTTCTTTTTTGAAGATTATGGCGAAACCTTCGCCTACGAACAGGATATTTACTCGGAGAAGAAATTCGCGGTTAACGGGAGCAAAACCAGCTTCACCATTAAACAAAGCATGGAAGGTTTATATACGCCGCGCTACGAAATCTATCATTTCCACGTAACCGGCCTGCCCTTTAAACCAACAAAAGTTATCGCGGACGGCAAGCCCATTACCGGTTTTAAGGTAAATAAAGAGAAGGTGCTTGAGTTTAAATCAAGTAAAAACTTTAAGAAGATAGAGTTGAGCAAGTAATTGTCTGAACCTTGATTTATAGGATTTGAGGATTATAAGATTGAGCCTTACGAAATTTAAAATTTCGTAAGGCTTTTTTAAGCGCAATAGTTTGGCTAAAGCCAATTCTCTTTTTTCTTTAGTATCCGTTGGCTGAAGCCAACGGCAATGCATTTATTCATTGCCGTCCCATTATGGGGCGGAGAAGAAATCAGGAGAGATATGGGCTTTAGCCCAAACACTTATTACCACACACCAAACAATAATGATATATTTGGTTGTTATAACAACCCCGTTCAATAAAGCGGGGCTTATCTAATTCCCGAAAGGGCTATCCACATGGCGAAAAAAGCAATTCAACCCGAACCTGTACCGGCGGAAATTAAAGCCGCGAAACCAACCAAAACTGTTAAGGCAAACGTGGTAAAAGCGAAAGCGGCGACAGTAAAAAAAGCAGTTAAGCCAAAAGAAAGAACTTACGACGAATGGAAAGCCGTTGTACCTTACAGCCGTTTTACCGATTTTGATATCGGCCTGTTCCAATCGGGCAAACATTATAAATTATATGAAAAATTTGGCTCGCATGTGGTGGAGCATGGCGGGGTTATAGGTACTTATTTCGCGGTTTGGGCGCCAAATGCCCATTATGTTTCGGTAATAGCCAATTTTAACGGCTGGAACAAGGGCTCGCACCCGTTATATGTTCGCTGGGATGGTTCGGGTATATGGGAAGGTTTTATACCGAATGTAGGCAATGGCGAGGTTTATAAATATTTCATCAACTCAACAACCGGCGAGGACCTGGAAAAAAGCGATCCTTTTGCCCTGCGCTGGGAAGTGCCGCCGCTTACCGGATCAATAGTTGCCGATACTTTTTATGAGTGGAAAGATGCAAGTTGGATGGCCAACCGCTACCAGCATAATGCGCTGGATAAACCTTATTCGGTTTACGAAGTGCACCTGGGCTCATGGGCGCGTAACTGGGAAAGCCCCGATGATTTTTATACCTATGCGCAGTTAGCCGATAAAATGGTGCCCTATGTTAAAGAAATGGGCTTTACGCATGTAGAGTTTATGCCGATAATGGAGCACCCGTATTACCCAAGCTGGGGCTATCAGGTAAGCGGGTATTTTGCCGCTTCATCGCGGTATGGTACACCGCAGCAATTAATGTATTTGATTGAGGAATTTCATAAGGCGGGCATAGGCGTGATACTGGATTGGGTGCCCTCGCATTTCCCCGGCGACGCGATGGCGCTGTATAATTTTGACGGCTCGCATTTATACGAACACGCCGACGAACGCAAAGGCTTTCACCCCGACTGGAAATCGTACATATTTAATTATGGGCGTAATGAAGTGCGCGCGTTTTTAATAAGTAATGCCCTATTCTGGCTCGACCGTTACCATGTGGATGGTTTACGGGTTGACGCGGTAGCCTCTATGCTTTACCTGGATTATTCGCGCAAAGCGGGCGAATGGGAACCCAATGTTTTTGGCGGGAACGAGAACCTGGAAGCCATATCGTTTTTAAAAGAATTTAACGAGGCCTGCTACGGTCATTTCCCCGATACACAAACCATAGCCGAAGAATCAACCTCCTTTACCGGTGTAAGCCGCCCGGTATTTTTGGGTGGTTTGGGCTTTGGTATGAAATGGATGATGGGGTGGATGCATGATACCATTAAGTATTTTTCGAACGACCCGATACATCGTAAATTCCACCATAACCAGCTAACCTTTAGCATGATATACGCCTTTACGGAAAACTTTATGCTGCCTTTCTCGCATGATGAAGTGGTGTACGGAAAAGGCTCAATGCTGCGCAAAATGCCTGGTGATGAATGGCAGCAGTTTGCCAACCTGCGGCTCATGTACAGCTATATGTTTACCCACCCCGGCACCAAACTGCTGTTTATGGGCGCCGAATTTGGGCAGGGCGATGAGTGGAACTACCAGCACTCGCTGCAATGGCACGTGCTGGAATACCCCAACCACCAGGGGGTGAGCGAAACGGTAAAGATGCTGAACCATTTATACAAAACAGAACCTGCACTGTATGAAAAAGCCTTCGACCCGGCCGGGTTTGAATGGATAGACGGGGGAAATGCCAACGATTCGGTATTGGTGTATACCCGCAAGGGGCACGATGCCAAAAACGACCTGGTTATTGTTTTAAACATGACGCCTGTTTCGCGCCACGATTTCAGGATAGGTGTGCCCGCGGCCGGTAACTGGAAAGAAATATTTAACTCGGACGCCCAAAACTTCTGGGGAAGCGGGATAACCAATACATCAGCCTTAAAAAGCGAAAAAGTGAGCTGGCATGGGCGGGATAATTCTATCAATATAATTTTGCCGCCTTTGGGTGCTTCGGTGTTTAAAAAGGTGTAGGGGTTGGAAATCCTGCTGTTTCCGCAGGATCTCGTTGAAAGACCCTGCGGGGACAGAGAAGTACTTCACGTGGACCAAGGTGGACCAGGTGGACCAGGGTGGACCAAGTGGACCAGGTGGTCCACCCCGGTCCAGGTCATATTTACAACAGGTCAACCTTAAACTTAGGCGCTCTCCGCTTTTTAGAAGCCTGCTCATAAGCATAGGCCAGTTTAATTAATTCAGGCTCACTGTAAGCTGGGCCGAAAAACGACAGCCCCATCGGCAACTCGTTCCAAGCACCCATCGGCACGGTAATATGCGGATAACCCGCCATTGCGGGCGGGGAGGAGAACGAGAAACCATTATCATAATCGCCGTTAACCAGGTCAATACAAATAGCGAAACCGTTGGTTGGGCCTATAATGGCATCCAGTTTATTCTGTTTGAGCAGTTTATCAATTAGAGTGCGTGTGCCTTCATGCGATATTTTGAGCGCGTCGGTATATTCCTTACTGTCGAGCCCGCCTTTTGCATGTGCCTGTTCCAGTATTTCCTGCTTAAAAAAGGGCATGGCTGTAGCGGCGTTCTTTTTATTAAAGCTGATCACATCCTGCAGCGATTTGGTCTTCGAATTTGTTTTGCTTAAATATTTATTCAGCCCGTCTTTAAATTCGTAAAGGAGTACGGTAAACTCGGCTTTGCCTGCTGCTTTCAGCTCTTTTGAAAGTTCAATTTCAACTATTTCAGCGCCTTTATTTTTCAGCGTATCTATAGCTGCTTTTAGCAGGGCCTCCATTTCTTCGTTGCCTTTCAGGGCGGTTTTTTCAATGCCGAGGCGTTTGCCCTGCAGGCCGTTGGCGTCTAGAAATTTAGTGTAATCGGTTTCGGCTTTGCCTTTGCTGGTTAGGGTATAGCTATCGGCTGTATCAATACCTGCCAGCGCGCTTAATAAAATGGCGGCATCTTTAACCGTACGCGCCATTGGCCCGGCAGTATCCTGTGTGGCGGATATGGGTATTATACCTGAGCGGCTCAGCAAACCAATAGTCGGCTTTATACCCACAATACCATTTACCGACGACGGCGACACTACCGACCCGTCTGTTTCTGTACCAATGGCCACCGCGCATAAATTGGCCGCCACCGCCGCGCCCGAACCGGCGCTTGAGCCGCTTGGGTTACGATCCAATATATAAGGCCCCTTTGTTTGCCCGCCCCGGCTGCTCCACCCGCTGGTCGACCGCGTTGAACGAAAATTTGCCCACTCGCTTAAATTGGTTTTGCCCAATATTACCGCCCCAGCCTTGCGTAGTTGGTGAACAATAAAGGCATCCTGCGGGGCAAAGTTATCAGCCAGGGCCAGCGAGCCTGCCGTGGTATGCATGTTATCGCCGGTATTTATGTTGTCTTTTATTAAAACAGGTATACCATGCAGGGGCCCGCGCACCTTACCGTTTTTGCGTTCTTTATCCATAGCAGCGGCCATATTCATGGCGTCTTTATTTACCTCTATCACCGCGTTTAGTTTTGGGCCGTCTTTGTCAATGGCGGTAATGCGGTCGAGGTATAGTTGGGTAATTTGGGCTGAAGTATATTCTCCGCTCTTCATTTTTTGCTGAAGGATAGCTATAGTAGTTTCATTTAAAACAAAATGATCATCGGCGGTGCCTTCATTTTTGCTTTTTGTACCGGGCAATAAATTGCATGAACTGGCGGCGGCTACTGATAGGGTAACACCCGCCAATGAGCCTGTTTTAATGAAATTTCTTCTAAGCATAACCAAATATCAGTAAAATATTCAAATCTCCAGTTGTAACCCATCATATGCCAGTTCTATATCGGGGGGTAGTTCGGCTGCTATAGTTTGATGTTTACCCAGTCGGTGACTTATATGGGTAAAATAAGTTTTTTCGGCGCCAATTTCGCGGGCGAAAGCAATTGCTTCGTCCAGCGTAAAATGCGAAATATGCGTTTGTTTTTGCAAGGCGTTAATCACCAGGATCTTTGAACCTTTTATTTTTTGTTTTTCGGTTTCAGAAATGGTTTTGGCATCCGTTATATAAGTGAAATCGTTAATACGGAAACCTAATACCGGCAATTTATAATGCATTACCTCAATGGGTATAAAGTGTATGCTGCCAATATCAAACGCGTCAAGGCCAATAGTATGCATGGTTACCTCCGGTATGCCCGGGTAACGATGCTCCTCATCAAAAACATAGGGAAACTCGCGTATTAATGCCGACTGCACACGCGGTTCGGCATAAATATTCATGGGGGCCTGCTGTTTAAAATTAAAGGCGCGTACATCGTCCAGGCCGGCAACATGGTCTTTATGCTCATGGGTATATACAATAGCATCAAGGTGCTGTACATTGGCACGCAGCATCTGGTACCTGAAATCGGGCCCCGAATCTATTACAACCGTTTTATCTGCACTCTCAATTAATATAGATGAGCGCAGCCGCTTGTCGTGTTTATCCGCAGAGGCACATACCTCGCAGCCGCAGGCAATAACGGGTACGCCCTGCGAAGTTCCGGTGCCTAAAAAAGTGATGGTCACAGCTGTAGTTTGGTTTGTTTGATCTGTTGTAAAAAAGTAACCTGTTTATCATCCAGTAAGTTATAATCAATTTCCAGGCCGCGGATCAATTCGGCCAAAGCTTGTATTTTGCTTTCCAGGTTCGAGAAGCGGTTTACTACAATAACCCTGCTGTTTTGCAGCAGGCATGCCCCGGTTTTAAAATTGCCCTTTTCGTAACGCGTTTTATAACCTGCCGTTGTTAGCAGCATTTCTATTTTTTCGAGCGTATGGTTGGTAGGGGATAGCATTGACCAAAGTTAAGCTAAAAGCAGAAAGGTTAAAGCAGAAAGCAAAAAAATAGACCAAAAAGCTTTTAACTTTGAGCTTTAGCTTTCTTTCGCCTTTAACATTTCTTCTCTCGCCCTTTGCTCCTGCAGCCTGCGTTTTTCTTTTTTTGATAGTTTGCTTTCCAAACGTTTTTGTTTATCGGCCTTTCTCAATTGCAAATACAGGTAAAGACCGCCTAAGGGGATGCCAAATATCCAGGTTGAGCCCATGTAACCCAGTTTTACAAAATTAATTCCCAGGAAGAATTGGGATGCGAAGAATTTGAAAAACAAGCCCTGCACCGGCGAGTAACATACAGCAGGCACATTAAGCAATATAATAGCCAGGTATTTTTGCCATTTAGTTGCCATATCACTACTGTATACGCGCCTAAGCACGTAGATATTAAAGGCGAAAACGCAAAGTGTGAAAATACCAAAGATCCAAAAATGCGTCCTGTTGGGGAGGGGTTGTATGATCTTGCCCGGTTTAACAAGATCCGGTTTAATACTCATTATTTTACCGGTTTTATTATCAAATAAAGCCTCAATTACCCCTATGTTTTTATCATTTGAAAACTCTAATAAAACCGTAGTGGTATTAGGAATAGGTGCTGATACTAGCGTGCTATGCTGTTCGGTGCGTAGAAATGAATAATCAAGATCTTCTCCAACCTTGCTGGCTATGGTATTGTGGAAATCGACCAAACCTAACCTTATTACGGTATCCATATAAAGCTTATCCGACGTTTTATTACCCAACTGCATTAAACTAATGCATTTAGTATAATCCTTGTGCATAAGGCTGGCCATAAACTCCTTCGTGGTATTGCCATAATCATAACCGTTTTGAAAATATCCGCAGCTGCTTAAAAAGCCAATAGTGAGAGCCGTAAGTGTAATTAATAGGTTTTTTTTCATTTGGGTTATAGTTGGAATTGGTCGACGAATTTATGGGTATGTATTTGCATATCCAAATTTGAGCAGATCTACCTTAGATCAACCACTTCAACACCGGGATGTTCTTTTGTATCGAATGTAAAGGTGTTATCCATAACCGGAGTATTTGTGATGAAACTGCGCAGCGTATAGTCGTATCTATTGCCGTTTTTATCAAATATAAGTGCGCTGTATATTTGATTTTTCAGCTTATCTATAAGCAGTCTTATTTTATAATACTCCTTTTTATCGTCTTCGGGCGATAGGTCAACAACCTGGTAGACCTTACCGTTTATTTTTTGCGTGCCGGTATATAAGTATTTATACCCGAGCTCATACATAGTGAACAGTTGCGCGGGATTAAACCCCTCGCTGCTATGGCCAGCATTGCTTAGTTCTGCTTCCTTATCTTTTTTATTATAGGTCCATTGGCTTTTTCCATCGTTAATGATCTCCTGTTCAACCTCCGGTTTTGTGCCGTCTGCGCTGTATAGTGTTACTTTAAACTTATTGGTTTTCGACTGGCTGAGCAGGGTGCCGTTCCGGCTCTCTTTTATCCCTTGCTGCGGGTTATCCAATGTAAAAGTGAAATCGCTTTTTATAACATTGAACGATCTGTATTTCTGGCTCACCTGATCTAAAATAATTTTAGCCTGCGCGTCTTTTTGGGCAAAAGCGGCAGTGGTTGTGAGGGTTAAAAAGGTGTATATAATTAGTTTTTTCATAAGAACATATATATTATATGTCATTTCGAACGCTAGTGAGAAATCTTAAACATATCAGGGTGTTATAAGATTTCTCTCTCGTACCTCGTTCGAAATGACATTTGGGGTAGTTAGTTTTCCTTCTCTAACGTTTCAAAATATTGCATTAACGAATATTCATCAGGGTATAGTACTTCACGGGCCTTGCTGCCTTCAAAGGGGCCAACAATGCCGGCGGCTTCTAACTGGTCAATTATACGCCCTGCGCGGTTATAGCCTAATTTTAACTTGCGCTGTATTAATGATGTTGATCCCTGCTGGTGCATTACTATAAGGCGAGCGGCTTCTTCAAACATCGGGTCGCGGTTATCAGGATCAAATTCTTTCGAGCCGCTACTTTCGCCTTCGCCTACATATTCAGGCAGGAGCATAGCTGTAGGGTAGCCGCGCTGATTACCGATAAAGTCGGATATCCGCTCCACTTCATGCGTATCAACAAACGCGCATTGCAGGCGTATAAGGTCGCTGCCGGTTGAAAGCAGCATATCGCCGCGGCCAATTAACTGGTCGGCGCCGCCGGTGTCAAGAATGGTGCGCGAATCAATTTTTGACAGCACCCTGAATGCCAGCCTCGACGGGAAGTTGGCTTTAATAGTGCCTGTAATAATATTAACCGATGGCCGCTGCGTAGCAATAACCAGGTGAATGCCCACCGCGCGGGCCAACTGCGCTATACGTGCGATAGGCTGCTCTATCTCTTTGCCTGCGGTCATCATCAGGTCGGCAAACTCATCAATTACCAATACAATGAAGGGCAGGTAACGGTGCTTTTCGGGATCGCTTATTTTACGGTTGATGAATTTTTGGTTGTACTCTTTAAGGTTACGTACACCCGCGTCTTTCAGCAGATCGTAACGCTGGTCCATCTCAATACAGAGTGAATTAAGGGTATTTACCACTTTTTTGGTATCGGTAATAATGGCATCGGCTTCATCAGGCAATTTTGCCAGGAAATGCCGTTCTATTTTACGGAACAGGGTAAGTTCCACTTTTTTAGGGTCAACCAATACAAATTTCAGTTCTGCCGGATGCTTTTTATACAGCAGTGAGATCAAAATGGCATTAATACCCACTGATTTACCCTGCCCGGTAGCGCCTGCAACCAATAAGTGGGGCATTTTGGCCAGGTCAGCAATAAATACTTCGTTTGATATGGTTTTGCCCAGGGCGATGGGAAGATCCATCGTTGTGGTTTGGAACTTCTCTGTAGCCAAAACGGAACGCATAGAAACCATCTCAGGGTTTTGATTGGGCACTTCAATACCTATAGTACCCTTACCCGGCATAGGCGCGATAATGCGGATACCCAGCGCGGCAAGGCTAAGGGCTATATCATCTTCCAGGTTCTTGATCTTCGATATACGCACACCGGGCGCGGGGATAATTTCATACAGGGTTACTGTTGGACCTATGGTGGCCTTGATTTTATCGATCTCGATATTATAATGGTTCAGCGTTTCAACAATTTTATTCTTGTTGGCTTCCAGTTCTTCCGAATTAACCAATATTTTGTTTGAACCGTAATTCTCAAGCAGGTCGAGCGGTGGGTATTTATACGATGCCAGGTCAAGCTTGTGATCGTATGTTCCAAATTCATCCACCAGCGATCTCGCCTTTTCATCATCTGCTTTTTCAATATCCAGGGCAGGGCCGGGGCGGTCAGTTTCTAATGTTAGCGGAATATCCATATCAGGGTCAGCGCTTTCATCATCGGGGGTTAGTACCACAGGCTCATGAGATTCCTGTTCAGCACCCGGTTTCATCATGTTGTTTCTTTTTGGCCACTCAACCGGATGCGATATTTCTTCATCAACCAGTTCAATAGCTTCAGGCATTAACTCATTGGCAGAGCCTGCCATAGCGGTCTTAGCTTTTCGCCGCGGAATTTTAAAATCAATATTATAAGCGATGATCAGTACGGTAAGCGCCGCGAATATAAGCAGTCCGCCTGTGCCCGGTTCACCAATCTGCGCGTTAAGCAAACGGCTGCTCCAAAAGCCAAATTCGCCTTCCAGGAAATGTGGGTAATCAATTATAAAGGCGTGTACAAAACCAATAGTAACCGAAATAAATACAAGGCCGAAAAATGAATACCCCAAAGTTTTACCTACCGAATACAGCCTTACTTTAAACAGCAGGCGGTAACCTATCACAAAAAAAACAAAAACAAAAATAAAGGAGGCTATGCCAAACCACTCAAATATAAACTGGTTGGCCAATAAAGCGCCAAATTTACCCAGCCAGTTTTCAACTACCGGGTTTTTAATGCCGTTGGCAATAAGTTCCTGCTGGGTTTTAAAAAGGTTGGCCCAACCGCCGTTTGCTGCCGAAACATAGCTTTGATCCTGCTGCCATGTGAACAGGTATGACAGGAAAGCGATGAGAAAAAATACAGATATCACCAGGAAAAACAGGCCAATTATTTTTATAACCCTTCCATCGTGAAAATTAAAAACAGGCATGCTTTCGCCTTTTGGTTTAACCGGGCGCTCCCTTGAGCCTCTTTCGGAAGATTGGCGAGGTAAATTCTCCTCTTTAAAACTATTTGATCTAAACTGATTTCCTTTTACCGGCATCCCTTATGTACAGAAGTATATGCAAATATAAAGTTAATAGATTAAACAACTATGCGGCGTTATTTTTAATTTTTTAGTAATATTGAAGATAATGAGCACTGAACAACTGGAGGAGTATATTACGAACGACGACCTTGACGGCCTAACCGCCCTGTTAATACAGCACCCGGCGCTGGCCACTACTATTACCAGCCATAAAGTTTCGCCATTAATGTTGTCCTGTTATTATAAAAAGCCCGAAATTACCGCGTTACTTTTAAAATATTTAAATGATATCAGCCTTTTTGAAGCCGCGGCAGCGGGTAAGTTTGATGTAGTTGCACACCAGGTGTTCATACATCCTGAAGCGGTGAATTCATACGCTGCCGGTGGCTTTACGGCATTGGGCCTGGCCTGCTATTTTGGTCAGTTTGAAATTGCGCGCTACCTGGTGCTTAAGGGCGCTGATGTTAATTTACCGTCGGATAATGGGTTCAATGTTTACCCCATTCATTCGGCAGCCGCAGGCAGTTATAACCCTATTGCGCGTATGCTTATTGAGAACGGAGCCCTGGTAAATGTAAAACAACAAGCCGGCTCAACACCCTTACATACAGCCGCACAAACAGGCAACCTTGAGCTGCTTATACTGTTGCTTGAAAATGGCGCCGAGGTAAATTCCCGCATGGAAGGGGGCAAACTACCCGCCGACCTGGCCCGCGAAAAAGGCTTTGATATTATAGCCGAAATATTGGTTTAACGAACTATTAATTTTCGAATCGAATGGAAAACCCTGAAAAGTATCCGGAGTCGTTTTTTCAAACTGTTAAGCGGACGATCATTACAACGACAGTAATTGCTATAGCCTTAACATTGTCAGGCATATTTCCCACTGGCGGAAAAAGTAAACCGGTGTTATTTGGCATGATCTGGCTGATAGCGTTTTGCATAGTTTTTGGCGGTCATTGGTTAGAGTTAGTGTTTATTAATTACCTGAAATTTGTATTGCCTAAGCATATTTTATTAGTATATTTTTTAAGAATTGTATATTGGTTTTTATGTTCGATCCCGTTATTTATTATAGCTAATTTAGTTGCCAATTTATTTTCACACAACACACAACACCTTGGCCGATGGTGGGCATTCGGCCTTATTTACATTGGCATCCAATTGTTAATGCATTCCATTATGCATATAAGGCTGAAGAAAAGCTTTTATAACGGAGTTTATTGAATTCCATCTTCAATATCTACTTTCAACGAAGATGTGCCTGTTGCTTTTTAAAAACTAAGTCTTTAAATATTTAAGCGGTTTATTTCTTTTTGTCCAGTTGCTCAAGCATGATAATTATCTTATCCAGCTTATCCACTTCAATAGCGTTAAGGCGGGCCAGCAACTCTTCTATTTCTTTTTTTGCCTCTACATTAGTTTTAAAATCGCTGTTTGCCTGTATTCGGTCGCGCTCGTTCTGGCGGTTCTGCGCCATCATGATAATGGGCGCGGCATAAGCGGCCTGGGTTGAGAAGACCAGGTTAAGCAAAATATAAGGGTAAGGGTCCCAATGGCCAACATAGGCCACCACGTTAAGCGCCATCCATAAAAGTACGATGAGTGTTTGAATAATAATAAAACGCCACGATCCCATGCCCTGGGCTACACCATCTGCCAGCCGCTGGCCAAATGCTAAAGATTCTTTGTGCATATCGTGCCATGTTTTTTTAGTTTCCATATATAATTTTTTAAAGTTTTGGCTAAATATAAATAATTACAAGCATAGCTTTATTTATTAAATGATACCCAGTCAAGTTGCATGGGGTTAACCACATCTGTGCCGTTGCGGTACACTAAATATAGGTCATGCTTCCCTTTAACAGGGATTATAGCATTGGTAACCTCCGTTAACTTATTACCTTTAATGGGGAACGAGCCAATTTGCTGCCCGGTTAAGTTGTCTATATGTATCTCAAATGCTCCCGCTACCGCTTTAGCCCTGAAGGTTACCCGGTTTATATTGGCCAGGTCGATGTTTTTAATAACCACATAGCTGTTGGTTAAGCCAACGGTAGCGTGATTTTTAACAGGCTGATTATAGTAATCATCAAAATCCTCGGCGTTAATTTTAGGGGAGCGCAAAATTTCGGTAACGGTGGTTGTAAGTGGTTTAATGGTATGGCCGCCCCTGTCGGTATAGCTTGCTGTTAAGGTATAAAAGCCAACATTCGGCTTTGCCGGATTTTCATTTAAAACGATATTGCCGGTTACCGGTATAGCTTTAGCAGGATCGGTTTTTAAACCTAACGATAAAATATACTGCACAATCTGGGTGGTCTGATCAATGGTTAGTTGCGGGTGGGGAGCCATCGCCCTGTCTTTAAACCAAACACCGCCGCCGCCGGTAATAATTTTATTGGCCAATGTTTTTACTGTTTGCCCGTTGGTTAATGACTCGGGTAAATAACGGCGGCCCACTTCGGCAAAGCTGGGGCCAACCGAGGTCCCGTCTATTTTATGGCAACTTTTGCAATCGCTTTCATTTAATAGAACTTCGCCGTGGTCAACCAGGGTGCCCGACGCGTTTTTTGTTACTGAACTTATTTTAGGCTGATAGCTCAAACTTACTTTTACCGCGCTTGCGGGAATGCCTTTACCTATCTGGCCATCCTCGGCATCAGTTACGTTTACCCTATAGGTTAAGCTGTCAAAATAAAAGGTATGGTTAGGCAGGTCAAAATTCACTACAGGCATGCTATTGCCAACTTTTACCGATTGGGTTGTTGTGTTACTTAGGCCCGAAGGATCAGTAACTGTAAGGGCAACTTTGTGGATGCCATTGTTAGTGAAAGTGTATTTTATATCGCGGCCCTGAATTTTTTTACCGTCTATCATCCACGAATATTTTAGCGGGTCATGGTCGTCATCATACGAGTTTTTGCCCGATAAATTAACCCTTAGCGGCTGCCTGCCGGATAGTTTATCGCCCTCAATTTTAGCTACAGGTGCACGGTTGCCTTTGGTATATTCAATCCGCACCAGGCAGGCTTCGCTGTTTGGGTCCCATGAATCGCCGAATTCAAGCATGTAAAGCGCGCCATCCTTCGGACTAAATGCCATATCCATTGGCTTCAGAAACTTTGTATTGGGCATGAAACTTTCTATTTTTTTCGATTTATAGCGTTCATCCAGTGTTACCGCCTTTATCCAGCCGCGTACCCACTCGGCAATGAACCATTTTTTGTCGTAATATGCAGGGAACTGTATAGCCGACCTGATTGCAGGATCGAAATGATAAACGGGTCCCCCAATAGCTGCCCTGCTGCCCTCGCCCAGTTCGGGAAACTCATCCGATGTTTTATAAGGGTACCATATGGCTGCTTCCTGCGCAGGGGGTAACTCTTTAAGGCCCGTATTTAAACGTGAATTATTTACCGGGCGGGCGGGGTTAAATTTGGCGCCCGCTTTTTTGGTATCGAAATTCATGTTGGCATAAGCCTGGTTGTTGCCTGCAAACATGGGCCAGCCATAGTTGCCGGCTTTGGACGCTACATTAAATTCGTCAAACCCTATAGGGCCCTGTGTGCTGTCGACCCGCGAATCGGGGCCTACTTCGCCCCAGTATAAAACATCGGTGGTTTTGTCAACAAAAATACGGTAGGGGTTACGCAGCCCCATTACATATATTTCGGGCCGGGCCAGTTTGTTATTAGGGAATAAATTTCCTTTAGGGATAGAATAAGTGCCGTCGTTTTCAGGATGTATGCGCGATATTTTACCGCGCAGGTCCATCGTATTTGCCGCGCTGCGGAAGGAATTAACTGTCTCATGCCCCGGACGCTCATCCACAGGCGCATAGATATATTGAAACGCGTCGGAGTTATCGCCCGTTGAAAAGTATAGGTTCCCTTTTGAATCAACCGACAGTGAGCCGCCGGCGTGGCAGCAGTTTTCATCGTACGGCACTTGCACATACCTTTTTTCGGAAGATAGTTCTACCTTATCATCAACAATACTAAAGCGCGATATCTGCGCGACTTTAGCCTTCTGGGGAAGAAAATATTGTACATATATCCAATGCGTTTTTTCAAAATTCGGGTCAAGGATAAAGCCGATCAGGCCATATTCACTGTTATCATGGCCCTTAATTGTTCCGAGCAGGGTAACCGCCCGGGTAACCGGGTTTAAACGGCTTAGCTTGCCATTGGCCTGTATAAAGTAAACATCGCCGTTGGGCGCTATATCCAGTTCCATGGGGTTATACAGGTTTTTAACCAATACCACTCTTTTAAAGCGGTTCTCGTCGGGGGGTTGCTGATTTTCGTAAATAATTTTAAACCCCGTTGCTAATACCAGCATAACAGTTAAAAATGGAACAGCATATACGGCTAATTTTTTAAAATTGGTTTTATTAAAATTCATAATTACGGGTTGCAATTGGATGCCTAAATATAGGAAGTGCTTTTGTGATTATGGGGAGGTAGATAATATTTTACGTGAATTATCTTCCGGCATTGTGATCTTTAAGTTTTGCAACGAAAACAAAGTTGCAAATCATCAATATTACACTTACCTTTGCACCCACAAATAACAAAATTATTCACGCTTTAATATTATTCAGGTAATGTATTTAAGTACAGAGGAGAAACAAAAAATCTTCAAAAAACACGGTAAAAGTGCAACCGATACGGGTACAACCGAAGGTCAGGTAGCATTGTTCACTTACCGCATCGCACATTTAACAGGGCATTTGAAAAAAAACAAACACGATTTTTCAACCCAATTATCACTGCAAAAATTAGTAGGTAAACGCCGCGGATTGCTGGCTTACCTTTACAAAAAAGATATTTCAAGGTACCGTGCCATCATCAAAGCGTTAGCGCTTAGGGATATCATTAAGTAACTTAAACTTATTTTTTACAAAAAGCCGTCCGCCTTTCGGCGGATGGCTTTTTTACTTTACGAATTAATATACACACTATAAAAAAATCGGTGCGCCCTAAAGATGAAAGCGTACCACAACGAAAACAAGATGAGTTTAAATGTAATTAAAAAGGTTATTGATTTAGGTGACGGCCGCACCATTGAGATCGAAACCGGAAAACTGGCCAAACAAGCCGATGGATCGGTAGTAATAAAAATGGGTGATACCATGTTATTGGCTACGGTAGTTTCATCATTGGAAGCAAAAGAGGGAGTTGATTTTTTACCGCTTTCTGTAGATTACCAGGAAAAATACGCGGCGACAGGACGTATTCCCGGTGGGTTTTTACGCCGTGAGGCACGTTTATCAGACTATGAGGTTTTGATCTCGCGTTTGGTCGACCGCGCCTTGCGCCCTATGTTCCCTGAAGATTATCACGCGGATACGCAGGTAATGATCTCGTTAATTTCGGCTGATAAAGATATTATGCCCGATTGTTTAGCCGGTTTAGCGGCATCGGCGGCTTTAGCCGTTTCTGATATTCCGTTTAACGGGCCGATATCAGAAGTACGTGTAGCTAAAGTTGATGGTAAACTAATTATTAACCCAACGCTGAGCCAGCTGGCCACCGCTACTTTAGAATTTATAGTGGCAGGTTCTGAACATGACATTAACATGGTTGAGGGTGAATCGAAAGAAATACAGGAAGCTGAGTTGGTTGAAGCGATAAAATTCGCGCATACCGCTATTAAAGTACAGTGTTTAATTCAAAAGGAATTAACCGCCGAGCTTAACAAAACTGTAAAACGTACATACAGCCATGAGCACAGTAACGAAGAGTTGAAAAAAGCTATCTATGCTGCTACATACGACCAGGTTTATGCTATTGCAGGTGCTGCATCGGCTAAAGATGAGCGCGCTGCCAGCTTTAAAGCTGTACGTGACGCATACATCGAAACTTTAGGCGAGATTGACGATATCACTAAGGGATTAGCTAAAAAATATTATCATGATGTAGAGTATGACGCTATACGTAACCTTGTTTTAGATGAAGGCAAACGTTTAGATGGCCGTACCACTACTCAAATACGCCCGATATGGAGTGAAGTTGGTTATTTACCTGCTGCTCACGGCTCGGCTGTATTTACACGTGGCGAAACACAATCATTAACATCAGTTACCTTAGGCGCTAAGGATGATGAGCAAATGATTGATGGCGCGTTTATTAACGGTTATCAAAAATTCTTATTACACTATAATTTCCCCGGTTTTTCAACAGGCGAGGTTCGCCCAAACAGGGGAGCTGGCCGCAGGGAAATTGGCCACGGTAATTTGGCCATGCGTTCATTAAAGCAGGTTTTGCCCGGCGATGATGAAAACCCATACACTATCCGTATAGTTTCTGATATCCTGGAATCAAACGGTTCATCATCAATGGCTACGGTTTGCGCCGGTACATTGGCCTTGATGGACGCGGGTGTGAAGATAAAATCGCCGGTATCAGGTATCGCGATGGGATTGATCACTAACGAAATGGGTACTAAATATGCTATCCTTTCTGATATTTTGGGTGACGAAGATCACTTGGGTGATATGGACTTTAAGGTAACCGGTACCTCAAAAGGTATTGTTGCTGTTCAAATGGACCTTAAAATAAACGGTTTATCATACGAAGTATTAACCAACGCGTTGAACCAGGCTAAAGAAGGCCGTTTACACATACTGGGCGAAATGGCGAAAACCATGGCCGCTCCGCGTGAAGATTACAAACCACATGCACCGCGTATTATTACCATCCGTATTGATAAAGAATTTATCGGCGCGGTTATCGGACCTGGTGGAAAGATCATCCAGGAAATGCAGCGTGAAACCGGCGCCACTATTTCTATTGAAGAAGTTGGCAACCAGGGTGTAGTGCAAATATTTGCTGATAATAAAGAAGCGATAGATAAAGCGGTTACACGTATTAAAAACATTGCTTCAAAACCAGAAGTAGGTGAGATATACGAAGGTAAAGTAAAATCAATTATGCCTTTTGGCGCATTTGTTGAGATCATGCCGGGCAAAGACGGCTTACTGCATATTTCGGAAATTGATCATCGCCGCATTGAAACAATGGACGGCATATTTGAAGTTGGCGACGAAGTACGCGTAAAATTGCTTGATGTTGATAAGCAAGGTAAATTAAAGCTTTCGCGCAAAGCTTTATTGCCCCGCCCTGAAAGCGCTAAATAATTATAAAAACAAATAATAATAGCGGTGGGTTTTAACCCCATCGCTATTTTTTTAAAAATTTAAACAGCAAAAGCCTTATTATAAGGCTTTTGCTGTTTAATCGAAATTTTATTTCGATTAAGTGTTAAAAATTAAAACAAAATCAACTTTTTTAAACTTTATATAGACTATTAGGTTTCGATAAACGATAAAGGCCGATCAAGTTGAAATGATTTCAAAACCAAGTAATCCTTTAGATTCAATTAATAAAGGAAAGTCTACGGACCCGCAAGCCGACCTGGTGCAACTATTATTGTATGAAATAATACGAGTTAAAGAACTAATAGCCTTTAATAATGCCGTACCCAATGGAGCGGGAAAACTTGGAGCGTCTATTTTAACCGAACTGGTTTTAGAGGCTCATAATTCATTAATTAATTACGATGAGGTATTAATGAAAAAGTATTACGATCTGCTGCAGAATTGTGATTGATTTTGTCATTGGTCATTAGTCACCGGTCATTTGGTATTAATTTGAATAGCATTGTCAATAACCTATATTTGCAATGACTAATGACTAATGACCAATGACCAACAACCATTTGATCGCCCCTTCAATTTTAGCTGCCGATTTTGGTAACCTGCAACGGGATATCGAAATGCTTAACCAAAGCGAGGCAGATTGGATACATGTTGATGTGATGGATGGTTTGTTTGTGCCCAATATCTCCTTTGGTTTTCCGGTGGCCCAAGTGGCCCATAAGTATGCTAAAAAGCCCCTTGATGTACATTTAATGATAGTTGACCCCGACCGTTATTTAAAAGGTTTTAAAGACGCGGGTGCTGCCGGTATAACCGTACATTTTGAAGCATGCCCCAATTTACACCGCACTATACAAGTTATAAAAGAATTGGGGTGCAGGGCAGGTGTAGCGCTTAACCCCCACACGCCTGTTGCTATGCTGCAGGATATTATTGCTGACCTCGACCTGGTTTTGATCATGTCTGTAAACCCCGGGTTTGGCGGGCAGCATTTTATTGAACATACCTATACAAAAATAAAAGAGGCTAAAAAATTAAGCGAACAACATAATCCCGGTTTGTATATTGAAGTTGACGGCGGGGTAGATCAAAGCAACGCGGCAAAATTGGTAAAGGCGGGCGCGAATGTGCTGGTGGCGGGCAGCGCGGTGTTCTCTTCTGCCGACCCGGCGTCGGTAATTTCGGGCCTCAAACATCCCGAAAAGTTATTACAATCGTAATAAATGCGGGTCAATAAATTGATTTAATTTAATATTTGCAATAAAAACTGCTTTTATTGAATAATTGTATTTTTTTAAAATAAATGTCAAATTAACTACCTTTGCCCCAGCAAAATACGAAGTTGTTAATTCGATATAGCGCAAATACCAATTTTCAAATCATATGAAACATAATTTTGGTCCCGGTCCCGGGAT
>Ga0206971_10065_pt1 | contig 36936 bp, 25 predicted proteins | sample Alteio_BWOrgHeat_85_FD_152917 | JGI IMG/M metagenome (GOLD analysis project Ga0206971, IMG submission 152917) | Enriched cells from forest soil in Barre Woods Harvard Forest LTER site, Petersham, Massachusetts, United States -... | ecosystem: Environmental > Terrestrial > Soil > Temperate forest >...
AGCCATGCAGTGTTCCATTTCCGCCCGCGAGATATGCGAACCTCGATTATTGATGGCTACGTCATCGAAGGGCCAGATTTTCATAGCAGTGATGCCGGCAGCATAGAGATCCTTCGCCAGTTCCGCTGGCCTTTCGTTGAAATCGTAGACGTCGTCATAGCAAGTGTTGTAGATGGGCACCGTATCGCGGCATTTGCCGCCCAGAAGCACGTAGAGTGGTTGTCCGCTCGCCTTACCGAGGAGATCCCACAGCGCGATATCTACTGCGCTAATGGCGCGCATTTCAGCGCCCGCCCAGCCTCGAGGATGAACGCGCCGCAGCATGTCGTGCCAGAGAGCTTCGATTTCGGTGGCGTCGCGGCCCAGAAGGATCGGCGCAAGGTCATTGAGGATGATCGGCTTCTCTGAAGCAGCGCTAGGGTACGTTTCACCCAGACCGATGAGACCGTTGTCGGTATGAATCCGTACCCAAAGCCAGCTTAACCATCCGCCATAGCATGCTGTACTGCGATCCAATTCGATGGTCTCGACTTTCACAATTTTCATTTGTAGTTTCTCCTTAGCAAAAAGCGGAAAGCGTTCCGCGAGCTTAGTCAACCAGATATAGCATCAAACCTCGATCCAAATTGCTATCTTGGATATCCGGACGGATTCAATTAGTCGATGGTGCCTACCGACTTTCAGGATAGGCGTCGCGCGGACAATAATGGCGCGAGCTTACCGGCCGGCATCAACGTCAGTACCATTGGTATTAAGAAAAGCGGCCGGTTTCCGCAGCTTATACAGTCTTCTGAAAGTCATGCTTCGGGCGGGAGCGAAATCCGATAGATGGCTGGCATTCTACAGGTAACGATGACATCCGCATCGCAGTGCGGGCACTTGAGGCGATGGTCGAACAGAGTTCGTATCCAGTCTGGCATAGCTACCGTTTAAGTAAAAGCCCGCTGCGAACGGCGGGTCTCCCTTAAAAACAGTGGAGCTAATCGAACCGTCGGCTTTTCATGCCTCACCTTAGTTGATGTGCAATCTATCGTCTCGTTGCCAGTATAGTCTGTCTCGATTTCACGATGATCGAGGCTTCAACGCCGCGCGTGTCGAATGAGTTCCTTCCGCAAGGCCTGATTAAAAGGGACTTCTGCGGCCTGATAATTCCGAAAGAGTTACACGATTTCGTGGGCTGTGGCGACGAGGATGGAAGCGGAAACCAGACTCTGGCTTGCGGATGTCCTCCACGAACACGAGCTCACAAATCATCCGTTGATTAGTCGTGCGTGATCGCGACGAAGCTGCCCGCAAAACGGGGGGCAGAGGAAACAGAAATTGGTTGCGATTGCGGTCACCCGGCTTGTAATAAGTGATCGGTGTCGATCCGGATACTGTTTTAACGATGAGTGAATGGGTTGACGGAATATTTTTCCTCAAGCAACCTCGTTACCATCAGCGCCGTCCAAGGCTGTTAGAATACGCGTGTATTTCCCTTAATAGGGTAGCGGCTCTTCCTGCCACGGCAGGCACGGCCGCTTTCCTTTTTTGAAAAACTGGTCACCGGAATTGTTCCAAGGTGGTCAAGCTGTAACGATCTTTGGTTAATGCGGGACATTTGCGTATCGCTCGATGTGGTAGAGTCGCAGCCATTGCAGCCGGCAGATGCGTCGCAAAAGCCGGAAGTTTTTCCAACAGGCCGCCCCTCCCCCGGCCTCACTCAGTCGTTATTCGGGCATTTTGATTTTTTGAAAAGCAATTCCCTGGGAGGACCTTGAGCCGAATATGAAAGACATACGCCAAGTTTTGCAGCAAAAGGAAGCCGACTTGAATCGCGTGCGTATTCAGGTCGAGGCTTTACACGTAGCCATAAGATTGTTGGCCGATGAAAAAGACTGGGCCGAACATGGCTCAGCTCCTCCAGTGCGGATGCGCGCAAGTGGAGAGAGCGATACGGGCATTGCCGCTTTACGCTAATGCTCGCGCGATGACCTTCCCGCGGGTAAGTTTGCCGTTCCCGCAAGCTATCAACCGCTTTAGAAAATCCGCCAAACGAAATGACCGATAAAGAGAACGAGTAATATTCCGCCAACCCCACAAACCCAGAATAGAAAACTGCCGGTCAATTTTGGCGAGTTAATTTCCTTCTTGTCCATGACGAAAGCCTCCACGACAGACCCAGAGTAGCGACGCACTTTATTTATTTTGTCTGGACCAAACGCGAAAACGATTGTTTATGCAGCGGTCTTAGGTTTGAATCCAAGGTTTCGCACGGTTTCTTCATTCTCCACCGTCAAGCGTATCCGTACTTCGTCGCCCCGCTGATACGCCGTATGCCGAGCACGAAATTCTCCACAGGGGACCACGGCCTCGCGCTCGATAAGCTTTTCGACTTCCAGATATCCACTGCAGTAGAGTGGCATGCTGTACGCTGAGCCTTCCTCGTTAAAAAATTGCAGCGTGGCGTAATAATTTGTTTGACTGGGCTTCTCTGGGCCCACCTTGGCTTCTTTTCTAATAACGGCGATCAATGTGGCGCTCATAGGTATGACCTTCGCGGTGGCGACGATGGAATTATTGAGGGTTTTCACTGGACAGGATTTTCTTCTTGGCAAGAGTCGCAGCGGTAAATTACCTCGTTATGACCAGACGATGTACGCAGAAATTCCTCGGCGTGAACAAATCCCGCGCATGGTTTCGAGGTGGCGCTGTGTGGTACGGGAAAACGTTGAATCGAACCAGGCGCGTTGTAGCAACTCGAGCACTGGATGGCTCCCGGCACGTGAGTTCGGCCGTGTGGTCTGATTTTCACTTTTTTGAACTACCCTTCTGCGCGATGACAGGGAGAAACCCAAGAACGAACATATAGATTCGGTGGAGGGGCCCTGTGTTGTCTCTTTATCGGAAACGTACCCTGATAAGGGTATAGACGCCTCAGAGGCGAAGGCATCCAATTATCAGTAAGCGGTGGCGAAGGGGCGGACATTGGAAAAGCACATTTTAATAGCCGACGATAGTGCTCCCATTCGCAGAGCGCTGCATTCATTTTTGGAGAAGCAAGATCACTGGGTGGTGGTGGGCGAGGCAGTAAATGGCAGGGAAGCGTTGGAGATGGCGCGCGATTTGAAGCCGGACCTGGTCACGCTAGACCTTTCTATGCCATTAATGAATGGAATCGACGCAGCCAAGGAATTGAAACGAACGTATCCAAATATGCCCGTTGTGCTGTTTACGAATTTCGCCGACACACTTTTAAGCGAGATTTCCGTGAGATCCGGCGCCAATGCCGTGGTTGCGAAATCAGAGCCAATGGAGCTGGTAGCCCAGCTTCACTTATTACTTGGGTCTTCTCCTTCGCAACGTTCGATCCATAACAATCGCAGCGCGTAGAGGGCTTTGCTGATCGCTTCGCGCTCCTCAGGGCGATTATCTAAAACGAATTCCTTAATTCTTTCGTCGAGTTCAGCTCTGACGTTCTGAATTAAGCTCGGCAGTCTCTGATGATCAGTTTCCGTTATCGCGGCCATATAGGCCGCTTCCCAGGGGTATTTATTGGTCATAGGAACGTTCCTCACACATCGAGTCGGTGCGGCAACGTCCCGCCTAAGATAGCACGCAACTTCGTGGAAAGCCCAGACCCTAACGCTGTTTCGGATCTCGGCTTGCGCGATCGCGGGGCAACTGGAATAAGATTTTATTTTGAGCGCGCGACTAGGCTGCTGCGGATAGTGAGTCGGCATGTGTAGTGCACGTCAGATCTCGAGTTGCAATCGCGAACGCGCGCGGCTCGGCCCATTCGACGGTCTCCCCTAAAAGTTCACTTAGGTGCAGCAACGCTTCGCTGCCACAGCCCGCACAATGGGAATTGCAAGGTTCACTAATGATTTCACAGTTTGCACAAAGGACAGCTTTGCGAAGACGAACCAGATTGGCGTTGTACCATCTTTGGCTTGCCATGTTGTCGCTCCTCCAGGGGGTATGTCGAATCGCGACCGCCAGGTATTTCCACGCAGGTCATTTGCCAAAAACATGAAGTTGGAACCCGTTCATTTAATTCACAGTTGGAGGAGAATTCCTCAGGATGGTGCGGCAAGACGCAAAATGATTGCACATCATTGTCCGCGGAGAGTCCGCTCGCTAGCGAATACTAATCCGGCAGGCTTCCGATGAACTTTGCCACGCAGCCGAGGCTGGCGATATGGCACCGGAAGCTTATCGTGATATCGAGTCAACATTCGATCGTGTAACGAAGCGAGTCGAACGAAATAGACTCATTGTTCGAGCGTACGATTGGATAATGGAGGTCTTAAAAGGGACGAAAAGGACGTGGTCTAATCCGAGTAGCTCCATGAACAAGGGGCGGATTAGTGCGAATGGGGAATTGTTGCCAAGAGAGATCCAATTCCTCAATTCTGGCATCAAAATTTTCTCTTCTATTGTGGTCAAAGCTTTAACCCGTTTCAGCCGTCGAGAATCGCTATCAACGAAGCAATCGGGTGTTCCTGGAGGAAAACGTGGCGCAGACAGTTGGTTCTTATCTGGTCGATTTGATGATCCGATCTGGAGTTCGAAACATCTACGGCATCGTCGGAGACTCCGCGAATCCGATTATTGATGCCATTCGCAAGAGCGACGGAAAGTTGAATTTTATCAACGTACGAAATGAAGAGGCCGGCGCCTTCGCTGCTGGAGCCGACTCGCAGGTTTCGGGTCGTCCCACCGCCGTTATCGGCTCATCTGGACCCGGTTCTCTGCATTTGCTGAACGGCCTCTATGATTGTGCGCGCAACGGATCATCTGTTTTCGCGATCGCCACGCATATTCCGACAGTGGAGATTGGGACGAACTACTTTCAGGAAACTCGCCCGGACCAAATCTTCCTCGACTGCACGAAATACTTGGGCTATGTGACTTCCGTTGCGCAGATGCCGCGCATTGCCGAACTCGCCATGCAGGCTGCGATCCTGGAACGAGGCGTCGGCATGATTATCCTGCCCGGCGATGTTTCGGCCGCTCCCATCGAGCATCCGATGCTGGAGCATCCCATCGCAACCGAGAGATCACGCGTGCGCCCTCCCGATCACAGTCTGGACCGTGTTGCTGAGCTGATCGCGAAAAGCGAGCGCATCGTCATTTTCGGTGGTGCCGGTTGCGTGGAAGCGCGAGCGGAGGTTCTGCAGCTTTCGCAATTGCTGAACGCCCTGGTCGGTTTCACGTTTCGCGGCAAAGACATTCTTGAGGCCGACAATCCGAATGCCGTCGGAATGACGGGACTGCTGGGCTGGGGCGGCGCGCACGCCGCAATCGCTGAATGCGATCTGTTACTGATGCTAGGAACCGACTTTCCGTATCACCCATTCATGCCCGACAAGTCGATGATCATCCAAATCGACGAGCAAGCCGGCCATCTCGGACGCCGCGCAAAAGTGGATGTAGGCTTGGTGGGAGATGTTGGTGAGACGCTGAAAGCCCTGACGCCCCGGTTGCAGCAGCGGTCAGGCCGTGACTTCCTGGACAAAATTCTCTCCATTCACAAGAAGGCTGCGGAGAATCTCCAGACCTATGTGACGCACGCGGGCAGCGGAAAAGGACTGCGACCTGAAATGGTGGCGAGCATGATCAGTAAGCTCGCGGCGGACGACGCAATCTTCTCAGTGGATACCGGCATGTGTAATGTCTGGGGAGCTCGTTATATCGGCATGCGGAAGGGGCAGCGTATGCTCGGGTCGTTTGGTCATGGGTCCATGGCTAACGCGATGCCGCATGCGATTGGCGCGTCACTGGGATCTGGAAGGCAGAGCATCGCCTTATGCGGGGATGGCGGCTTTACGATGTTGATGGGTGAATTGTTGACAGTGGCCGAGCTCGATCTTCCGGTAAAGTTAATGATTTTCAATAACTCTACGCGGGGGATGGTGCGAGCGGAAATGGAAGTGGCTGGCTACGTTCCATGGGGAACAGATGTGAAAAATCCCAACTTCGGTGCTCTAGCCGAGGCTGTGGGTGTTCATGGTGAACGCGTAGAAACACCCGACAACATTGAGCCAGCTATCCATCGGGCACTCGAACATAAGGGACCGGCGTTAATCGATTTCGTTACCGATCCTCGCGCACTCTCAATGCCACCGAAGGTTACGTTCGAACAAGTGCGGGGCTATGCTCTCGCCATGGGCAAGCTGGTATTCGAGGGAAACACTACGGAGTTACTCGAGACGGTAGCGTCGAATATCCGAGACGTGAAGCAGGTGCTGTGATTGTAGCTGCACTAGCAGAGTTGGTGGGTTGAATTCCGCCCTGCCTTGTTTTTCCTCGGGTGACTGATTAAGGAAACGAAAAATTGTAGAGGGCCCGGCGGGGACAAACTACAAACATCAAGAGCGACATCCAGAGAATAAATACCTTTATGCGCTCCCAAAAGTCAGGCCAACAGGATAATCACTAGGTGCTTCGCACCATGACTCGGCTCAAAACCAGTTTGGTAACGTCCGATTGAAAGCCAGATGCCAGTAGCGTTAGTAGATAGTTGATTGGGGAGTAGGTGATCTATGGTTCATGATGTCCGTTATCTGTCCGTGAAGAAGGTGTTGAATGTACAAATCCACGCGTCCAGAGCACCATCCTTGCTTACGGCTTACGACCGATTCCGCAGCAGTACTGGCATGGTTGTCGGTTGCCCTGCACGGTCTCGTTCTTCGATCAATTCCACTGCGAAATACCACACCAATTCGAGATTTTCGCGGACAGGACCTGGAAGGCAAAAAAATCTTCGGTCGTCGCCAAGAGCGGGTCGCTCTACACTGGTACTCCAGTGACTCCAACTGAAGACGTCAACGAAACTATGCAGTCGCGGTATTTGGAGTCCATAGAGCAGAAGCGTGCAGAGCGGAAAAAAGAAGGAAAAAGGCGGCAAAAGACGATGTAAACGTTGATGAGGAAGTGAAAAAGCCAACATTCGTATAGCTCCCGGGGCCAGCGTTTCGTAAAAGCATACGTCACCCATCTTTGTTAGTTGCGTTAGGTGGCAGGCGTCGCGCGACAAAATGGAAGGTGCGTACTATGCCGTCCGCTGCCTGCAAGGGAAATTTGGGGAAGTTATTGAATTCGGCATCGGCCTTGATCGCGACTTCAATGGGATTGTGCCAACGCCGACGGAGATCGCCGATTGCTTCACGCGGATGCTGCAAAAGACGATTGAGTGGAAGGTTGAGCAACACGTTGTCAGGAGGCGGCTCTTCCCACTGACGCAAAACAGCGGGCAGCAGCCAATAGGGAAGTGGGGCATGGATGGGAATGTCGTCGGCGGAAACGTTGAGAATCTGGCGAGCGAGTTCACAGGCGCAGAAAACCCAGCGGGCATGGCGTTTGTTACCTCCCAGGCAAAGTTTCCAGTCGAAGCCGGCCGGCCGTGATTCGAGGGCAGCGGCGATGTCACAAAGCCACAATGGCCTCCACGCGCCATGTTTGAGCAGATGCAGGCAAAGCACACGCAAGTGGTCCTCCGCACCCAAGACACGCACTTGATAGCCATTCAGTCCGGCAAAGTTTGAGCGACTCAAGAGCTCGGCAAATGTCGCGCTACAAAAACGAGAGATTTCTGCGTGATCGAAATCAACGTTTAGATCGCTGAAGCGTTCGCGGTCCAACAGATTTTCTGCGGTCGCTTTTTGTTCTGGCGCGACGCAGAGATCAATATCTCCCGGCGGTCGCAGGCTCGGCTCGGCATAGAGGCGACCGACAGCCCATCCCTTGAGAAGAATCGATTCGATACCAGCCTGGCGTAGAACACGGCTGACGGAGGCGATCTGCTGCTCGTGCTGCGCGCCGTGTACGACATTTGAAAGGTAAGAAGCGCGCAGCTTTTCGAGGCTTGGCGACGGCAAAGCGAAATGGCGCATCTTCCACCACGCGAGCGCACCGGCGCCAGATTCCAGAAGTGCGGGACAGATAGCTTTGAGTTCGGCTGGGGAAATTTCGTTATGCGGCGGAGTTCTTCGCCAGGAGCCGGCGAGGATGCCTGCGATGGCACGTGACTTTCCGGGTTTTCGCATTTGAACCGCTGGGCTAAGACTGCGCTTGCGCTGGAGTAGGCACGGCGATCGAAACAATAACGGGAAAGGCGATGGCAGCGGCAATTCCGAGTTTCTTAATTGCACTGCGCCGGGCGAGATTGGTCGCCTCGATCATCGCCGGAGCGCTATCGAGCAATCCAGCTTTTTCCAGCCGCTCGAGGGAAAGCCATACCGGCTCATCGCTACCGGAACCTAACTTCTGAATCATCGAAGCTACAGTGTTTTTGCCATCGCAAAGTTGCCACACATCCCAGGCAGTCTTGTTCAGGCAGTGCGCACGTTCGGTTGGTTTGTCATAAATAATGAACTCGTCCGCAACCTGGCGCACAATCGCTTCTTTTCGTTTGGGTTTGGCAAGTTCCGCGGATTTTAAATTCATTGGCTTTCCTTTTTCCTTCGTCGGCAGCTTCAGCCTAACAAAAGGGTACTGTCGCGGCTATTTCAAAAGTTGATTCGGAGTTGGTGGACGCGCATTGGTCCGCTCCGCGCGTAACTGACGAAGACTATTTCAGCCGGTCGAGTAATTGGAGCATGGATACGGCAGCGTCGCGTCCATTTCCGCGCAGTCCATCCAGAATGAAGGCATGCTGTAGCGCCTTTTGGAATGTACTAAGGGCGCGTTCGTGGTGTGTACGCCCCAAAACCGAATGCGACAACAATTCGAGCACCGACTCGCCGTAAGTTCCGATGCGTGGATGCCAGGTTGTACCAGGCTTGTAGCGGGTCATGACGAAAAGGCCGACTGGTAAGGGTATGGTCCCGGCTCTGGCGCCGAACTTGGAGAAGTGAACGTAGGTTTGATCACCAACCTCATCCCTCAAGCAAAGACGGCGGGGAAAGGGGTGAACACGACCCTGTGGATCGAAAACGGTAAATTCGTCGGAGTAGTATTCAGCGCCAAGCAGCAGAAATTCTTTGGTAAGCGCACTTTTGCCACTGAAGCTACCAGCCGGGAAGACGATAGCACGTCCTTTCCAGCCAACCGCGCCGGAATGCACAAACAGCAACTTCGTGGAGCTTTTTGCGATATTGAAATTAAGGTCGTGCTCCAACTTGTCCAGCAGCGGTTGCCGGTGAGAAGTGCGGATGAGGGTTTTGGTGTCGCCGTAAAGACGGTAGGGCTCGCCAGTTTTGGAATGTAAAGGTGCGCCGGCCACGATGGAGTACAAGCGATCCACCACCGGATATGCCGCGACTTTGCGCGCCCTTGGTAACAGCGGCAGGGCCTGTTCGAGAAGTTCCGGCGAGGTGGAGCGTATACCGATGCGCACGCCAAAGGAGAGGAAAGAGATACCGGCAGCCCAGGGCATGCGGTCCAGCAGGGCCATCGGCTGGGATTTTTGCTGGAGAACAGGAATTCGAACAGAGACCATGGCTTCTGATTTTAATGCTTAGTGAAAGATTGCTTGCGTGTTATAGATTTGCAAAGGCCGCGTGGCGCGACTGAGGTGATTGATCGCAACGACTTAGCAAGTTTTCATCAAGCTTACTTCCCCTACCGGCGCTCCTTATTAGAGTGATGTGGTAATCTCCTGAGCTTATGAACATGCAAAAACTTCGTGGCAAGGTTGCTTTAATCACGGGAGCGAGCCATGGCATTGGCCGCGCGATTGCTCAGGGATATGTAAAAGAAGGCGCCACCGTTGTGGTGACCGGACGGACGGAAGCGAATTTGAACCAGTTGGTGGAAGAGGCGGAGAAAGATGGCCTGCCTGCGTTGGCAATTCCCGCCGACCTGGAAGATGCCGCTACGCCCGCGAATTTGGTTCAGCGCGTATTGGAAAAATTTGGCACGATCGATATTCTGGTGAATAACGCGGGCATAGGAAGCAGCGCCGGCCCTAGCCCTGTCGTTACTTTTGACGATGCGCTCTGGCATCGGACGCTGAATTTGAATTTGACCGCACCGTATCTGCTCTGCAAAGCATCGTTGCCTACGATGTTGAAAAATAAAAAGGGAAGAATAATCAACATTGCGTCGATTGTCGGGAAGCTGCCCGTCATCCATGGAGCCGCCTACTCTGTCTCGAAACATGGTTTGCTCGGACTTACACGAACACTTGCGGTTGAAGTTGCGCGAGATGGCATTACGGTGAACGCTATTTGTCCTGGCCCGGTGCGCACGCGTATCAACGATCTTCGCATCCAATACGATGCGAATCGGCTGGGCGTTACGCTCGACGAATTCGAGGCGAATATTACGCCCATTGGGCGCCGTCTGGAGCCTGAAGAGATTGTGCCGATGGCCATTCTTTTGGCGCTAGATGAATCGGCTGCAATCACCGGGCAAGCATTTAATGTTTGTGGTGGAGTAGCCACCTAAAATTCGGCAATTTTTTTAGTCCGTTCAGGATTCTCCGCAACGTTGACCTCGCTACCAACTGCTCTCGTCGGACAGCCTGCGCGAGAGAACAGCAGTCTTGAAACTCGTACAATCGAAATAGACGGCATAAGCACAATTCGTTGCGCGTTGAGCGTGTAACGAGATGCTACGGAATTTCAATACGAACTTGATGAGGCGGAAGAGTCGTGATCAGTGTTTTCGATCTATTCAAGATTGGTATCGGGCCTTCGAGTTCCCACACAGTGGGACCGATGCGTGCCGCGAGACAATTTGTCAGTGAGTTGGAAACAGACGGCCAGCTCGGTTCTGTGTGCTCAATAACAGTTGATCTCTTCGGATCGCTTGCCCTGACAGGAAAAGGACACGGAACCGATCGCGCGTTGGTGCTCGGACTTTTGGGAGAAGTGCCGGATCAGGTTGATCCGGCCACGCTTGAGCCGAAGCTGGCGGCGATACGCGAGCAGAAACGGCTTCTCTTACTGCATGTTCACGAGGTCCCGTTCGATTGGGATCAGAATCTGGTTTTTCATCCTACGGAATCATTGCCAGCGCATCCCAACGGTATGCGCTTCACTGCTCAAGACTCGCAGCAGCGCGAATTGTACACTCGCGTTTTCTACTCAATCGGCGGTGGCTTTATCGTTGCGGAAGGCGAAGGTACGCAGTCGGCGCCTTGTACGGCGGCTGCTGTTCCTTATGACTTCAAGAACGGCGCTGATCTCTTATCGATGGGAAATGAGAGCCAAAAATCAGTTTGGATGATGGTCTTCGAAAACGAGAAAATCTGGCGAACGGAAGATGAAATACGAAGTAGCATTCAACGCATCTGGCAGGCGATGCAGGACTGCGTGACGCGCGGGCTTCGAACGGATGGAATCCTGCCCGGAGGCCTGAATGTTAGACGAAGAGCTCCGAGGATTTTTCAAGAGCTTTCTCAAGGAGACAATTTAGATCCGCTTTCGGTTGTTGATTGGATCAATCTGTTTGCTATCGCGGTAAACGAAGAGAATGCGGCAGGAGGGCGGGTGGTGACTGCACCCACAAATGGAGCGGCGGGCGTGATTCCCGCGGTCGCCCAGTACTATCAGAAATTTGTTTCGGGAGCTGACGAAGAGGGAATTTTGCGGTTTTTTCTGACTGCGGGCGCGATCGGAATTCTTTACAAAGAGAATGCATCAATTTCTGGAGCGGAGGTAGGGTGTCAGGGCGAGGTTGGCGTTGCTTGTTCGATGGCGGCGGGTGGTCTGGTGGCGGCGCTTAACGGAACGAATGAGCAGATCGAACATGCATCAGAGATCGCGATGGAGCATAACCTCGGTATGACTTGCGATCCCATCGGGGGGCTGGTGCAGATCCCATGCATTGAACGGAACGCCTTCGGCGCAGCCAAAGCCGTAAATGCCGCCCGCATGGCCATTAAGCAGACAGGCGATCACAAAGTTTCTCTAGACCAGGTGATTCGTACGATGTACGAGACCGGCCGCGACATGCAGGCCCGCTACAAAGAGACATCATTGGGTGGCTTGGCTGTGAACGTTGTGGAGTGCTGAACCTCGGAACTAATTGAGCCGAAGTACTACGCAGAGACTTCTTGATAGGGAACACTCAATCCGCTTTGCGAAATACAACGGTGCTACGGCCGTCGAGCCATGAGGGCGTTGCTATTCACCACGAACGACAAGCAGCAGATTCTGCCATGAACGTCGGTAGCAAATTCAATGTAACTATTCCGGGCACCGGTGATGATGAAGTTCGATGGAGACACAGGTTTGAGCGCCAGGGTCGGATGTCCGGTTGGAGCCGATGAAAATGAGAGGTGATCACCTTGCAGTGGGTCACTTTCCATTTGAATCCAAATCGTCATCGGTGGGTTGGTAGAAACGTATTTTCCGACGTACTGGTCGAGCAAGAGCATTTCTCTGTGGGGTAGAAGGGACGGCGCCAGACCTACTGCGTCTGATCTGCTGTTTTTACTTTGAGTGACGGCCGAGTCCGACCGGTCGGACAACAACATTTTTCTTCGGAATGCAACGAGTGCGTTGAGGTCTTTACTTCGAGTAGCTTCCGAGTGCGTAGAAATTACGTCGGGCTGAAGAGGTAGAGAAAGTTTATGTACGTCTGGGTCCGTCGGAAGAATATCCAGCGGCGAAATTGCCGGAAACCTGTGAGTATTGTGGCGGTGCGCCTGTGGTGGCTCGCCAGCAATCTCAACCGTACGTGGATGCAGAATATGAATCCAGCTATATGGGACGGCGGTCACCGTCATATAGAACAAGATTAGGGTCAGCATCGCGCCGTTGATAATTGCGGATGCACTTGGTTGGAAGGGATCGAGTGAGTGAAATGAAGGGAACCCAGATGCTGGATTTGCGATAGCTGCGGGCATCTCGGTGGCGGTTCGCAATGTCCGCTGCCGTAGCAGCGAAAGAATACAGTCCCACGTTACAAGGAGTTTGGCCAGCACCCCTCTTTGCTGATCGAAGATGTAAAGCATCTCATCTCCAAAGCGCTGGCGAAAGCTTTCAGGATGCAAACGCACGGCAAGGCAATACAGACGCTTGAGCATCAGCTCCTCCTTGGGTTATGGAGCCTTAGTCGCGAACGGGCTTGGCGCACAACTTCCGTCAATCGCGCAGTCTCGGCCTTGAGAACATCGCGACCAGCATCCGTCAGCCGGTAATAGCGCCGGCGAGGATCTTCATCTCCATGACGCTGCCCCAAGTCCTGAATCCAATCATCTCGAATGAGCTTTCCCAGATTGTCATACAGCGTGCCGGGGCCAAGTTTATAGACGCCCTCCGATTGTCTGGAAATTTCCTGCATGATGGCGTAGCCGTGCAAGTCTTCTCCAGCTAAAGCGAGAAGGATATGCAGAGCGGCGGATGAAAGTGGCAGTTGCGAATCGGAAGCTCGACGCATAAGTCGGAAACAGATATATCGAAATCCGAGTTATGCGTCAAGTGGTATTCGCTATAACCGCTTGCGGTAAATCATCGTTCGGGACAAATCAGAACGCGTCTTTCACGCAGCGGAAGCCTATGTTGGCTTTGCGGTCCATTCCAGGGGACATCAGGAATAGTTTCGCGTGGTATTCGACGGGTCGCGCGGACCATTCTCCCTGGCTGAGATCGAATTGCGTGAAGCGATCGAAATACCAGCCTGAACCCTCGACCTGATAGAAAGAGCCTCCACGGAGAAGGGCATAGCGATTGCCGTCGTCGTGTTCGCTCTCGGTCCATTGCCAGACGTTGCCAGACATATCGCTAAGGCCAAATGCGTTGACGCCTTTGGGAAAGGCGTTCACCGGCGAAGTGGTTGTGCCGTGATCATTGGCGAGGCCCGGTTGCCATGCGTTTCCCCACGGGTAGTGGGAGAGAGCGGTGCCGCCGGCGGCATACTGCCATTCCTCTTCGGTAGGCAAGCGCTTGCCAGCCCAGTTCGCGTAGGCACGCGCATCGTTAAGATCGATCCAGACGACTGGGTGATCGGAGAAACCGGCGGGCGGTTTGGGATGCGCTGCATTGGACCAGTCCCAATCTTTGAGAAAATTAGTGAGATCGGCGGGGCGGTAGTTACTTGATTCGAGAAATGCTTTGTACTGATCGTTAGTGACGGGGGATTGATCGATAAAAAACGCGGGAATGTGCGGTACAGAAATCTGGTGGATAATGTTGCGCCGGTGATTATCGGCGTCGTACATGAATTGCTCCCGGCGGGCCCAATCCTCGGCGCTGTCGTCGGGATAGCATCCGCCTTCGCCCTGATTGTGAGTGATAGTCATCAGATATTTGTCGGTCGAAGGAATCAGAGACATGCCTTTTGGGATGGCTGATTGCGTGGCTCGAGCCGTTCGTTGCGGGACTAAGATTGAGGGGCTTCTCATTGGAACCCATTCATCGGAGTAAGCGGACAGCGGCATCTGTGATTGCGGCCGCTGCTTGGCCAGCAGAGCAAGCAGGGTTGCGTCGGGTTCTCCGCGATAGACCAGGATTGCGCCTAAGCCGCGCGGTTCGATATCAGCTCGAAACGTCGCGAGACCATCCTGGATCTGTGGATGCAGTTCGAAGCCGTGCCAGAGATCGAAATAATGAGCGCCCGAAACGGCGGGAGCCTGTAGGAGCGCGCCACGGCGAGCTTCATTGCCCCAGTTGACGAAGGTCCAAAGAGAATATTTCTCGCCCGGCCAATAGGACGCGTCGACATCCGGAAGCTCTGTCGGATAGTACGGCTCCCACGCGTCGCTCGCCAAAACATCGGAAGCGTAACGGTCGATGGGGAGCATGCGGCGCAAGATCGCCTGATCGCGCTCAGTGTAGGAATTCCAACTGCCGAAGACGTCCTCCCAAACGAGAACGCCGGTGCCATTCAGAAAGGCATGTTGAAACATTACGGTGCGACTGTGACGCCAGCGGTCGCCGTCGTAATGAATCATGAGGCGAGGCTCAGTCCACTTGACGATGGGTAAACCGCGGATGTGATCGTGATATCCGGCGTTGGGGTAGTCCTGCCCCCAACAGCCGTTTACGGTTTCGATGCCAGTATCGGAATAGCAGGAACCTTCAGGCTCAAGCAGCGCACCTGCTTTCGCACCGTCGAGCGCGGCGCGGAGAGCGGGTTCCGGTTCGTTGTCAGTTGTGTCGAGGAATACTCCGTCGGCACCAGTGGCGCGAACGATGTCCGCCCAGGATTGTTCGAACGATACATTTTCTTGCCTGGTGCGAGTGTCCCAGGGATTGAAAGCGAAGAGAATTCGTACTCCACGCTGGTGGGCATGCTCGATCATGGCCTTCAGGCCCGGCAAACCTCCGGGAAGATCGCGGAGCATCTGAAATTGGTTTTGTTCATCGACGCCGATGTTGGGATAGGACTGCCAAAGCAGAAGACTGTCATAGCCACCGAAGCGGCGAATTCCGTCGTCGAGAAATTCATCAAGTTTGTAACGATTCTGTTTGTAGTCGTAGAAACGCGTGTCGTAAGTAAAAACAAAACCTTCAACGAAATTGTTTTTGCTCCACGCATACGGACCCTCATAAAGACGTCCGGTGGTGTGAAGCTGGGCACGGCGCTCATCCCGTTGGCGACGCAAAGCACTCAGCCAATCGTTTCGCGAAACGAATTTGTCAGGTGCGAGCCAGTAGCCGTCGGCTGCCATTAAGACGTCATTCGATAATGTCACGTCACCGGAGAGGCCCGGACCGGGCGCGTAAATACGATGCGTATCAGCGCCTGTAACTCGGATTGCAATCAGAACACTATCTGCATCCGGTAACTGCACACGGAATGCCGGGGTAGCAAGGTAGTATCCACGGAGACGCGGCTCCGACGAGGGCACGCTTCTAGCGACTTCTTTGCCGTCGAAATAGACAGTGGAGCTGTCGTTGATGGCATCGAAAACAATGAACTTGCCACGAAAGCGTGGTTCGATGGTGATTCGCTTCCGGTACCATCCTACTCCGGTGTAGTTGAAGTGGTCTTGTGCGGACCAGGATTTTCCGGCGTTTAGCGTTTCCCAACTAGAGTCTTCGAATTCGGGCTTCATCCAATTCCGCGCTACGCCGACGGAATCGGGATCGGTTTGAAACTTCCAGCCCGCGTCGACCGAGAGTTCTTCGGAAAATGCGAAGGAGATGCTACATAAAACGAAAAGTAGCGAAAGGATCGGAAACCATGAGCGTCTGAATACGTTGGACGTTTGCAATGTATGCACCGTTGTTACTTTACCGGAGCAGCGGACTGCGTACCCTCCGGTGAATTCAGATAGAAGAAAGCAACAGCCGAAACATTATCCTGCCGGGCATAAATTGTACCTGCGTCGGACTCGGTTTTAACATCTGCAAAATTTTGAGGCGGACCGTCGAGCAGGTTGATCCACTTGCCACGATCGTCCATGGCTACCGGCTTTACCGGAATGCCCTTCTTCATCATGGCTGCAACCCGACTGCGATTTTCTCCGCCTAATTGGGAGATGGTGACACGAGCGTCGCGATGAAAATAGATGGGATCGGGGATATGGTAGCGGTAAAAGCCGTACTGGCCTGACTTTTCATCCGCAAGCGTGCAACCCTGAAAGCGACCTGTAAACACAGCCTGCCCCCAGCCGGTTCCGATGTAGTCTTCGGTTCCAGTGCCTGCGAGCGTCGGTTGCGAAGAGTCGCCGTCGAGATAAACTTTGACTTCTCCTTCTCCCCACCATCCCGTGTTCTGCTGGTTGACTACGACGCCGATGTGAGTGCCGAGGTATCTTCCTTCGCCGCTAACTTTGGAGAGGATTTCGAAATCGTGGCCGAGAGTGGTGGGTTGTTCCTGTCTGAACACCGCATGAAAATACAGCGAGTCAGAACCCCAAGTGCGAGTCTTGAGAAAGTCGACGTCGTAGAACAGGCGAGTGATTTTCTTTTTTGATTGATTCGTCAGCTTAACGATGGCCCCTGTACGAAATGGCATTGGGATGTAGCAAACGAACGACCTGCCTTCTGGATTGGCAAACAACACATTTTCGAAGGGAGCGGTGTGACCGAGGATGGCAGCGAAGAAATCGCCAAAAGGTGCGTCTACGGCCGGAGATGAAGCGCCATCCCAGTAGATTTGCAGGCGCAATGAGCGGAGAGTATCAGCATCTTCCGCATCAAGCGTGAACCACATTCTGCGGATTTCTCCGCTGCCATCCGTATGCATCAATATTTTTGATTCGCCAATGTCGAGCGAATCGAATGGATGTCCTTTGAATCCCTTGTTCTCGATCGCTCCGGCACCTTTTGCTGCTTGGGGATTCTCAAAAGATGCCCAGCGCGTCTCTGCATCAGTCCGCATGGTCGACAAATCTGAAGCCAGGGATGCTGATGTCTCTTTTTGGCCTTTTGCCAGATGCCATTGAGAAACTGACAGAGAGGTATTCCAGAGGCCGACGCCGATGATAATCAAGCAGATCAGTGCTACCAATACGCTGAGCTGGATTCGGTTCAACAAGTTAATTCACCTGATTGTGGAATAAAAGATCATGCAAAAATGCCGAAATTACTGTGGCGGTCACGCTTACGCAGCGCAAAGTATTACTACTGAGTTTGCCGAGGTTTGTAAAGGCTGTGAGCGTCCGTGGGGGCTGATTCTGATAACCTTCTGACATGCGCCGACTCGGAATGGCGGAGATCGCTAAGCTAGCGAACGTTTCTATCGGAACTGTTGGACGTGCACTCAATGGCCGTGGCCGGATCAGTGAAGAGACCAGACAGCGGGTTTTGCAGGTAGCCGAATCTCTAAATTACAAGCCGAATCTGGCGGCGCGATCGTTATCGGTCAGGAAACCGTACCGCATTGGAGTTTGCATTCCTCAGGAACTGCACTTTTTCTATGACCAGGTCCGCGGCGGGATTCTGACTGAGTCGTCGCGCTACGAGGATTTCGGGATCGACCTTATTTATCGTCCGGTGGACCGGCTGGGTGCGGGCGAGATCGAAAAAGTTAAAGAGCTTATCGACAGCAATATCAACGCGTTGATTGTCACGCCAGGCGATCCGAAACGGCTTACGCCGCTCATCAATGTTGCGGTCCAAAAGGGAATCCCGGTCATCTGTATTGCAACTGATGCTCCCGCCAGCAAACGTTCTTCAATTGTTTGCGTGGATCCGGAGCTGGCAGGCAGAGTGGCTGGCGAACTGATGGGTCGGCTATTGTTACCGAATTCGCCAGTGGCAATCGTGACTGGAATGCTGCATACCGATATTCATAACAAAACGGTGCACGGCTTTTCGGAGGTGCTTCCTCAGGTTTGTCCGGGAGGAGCAGTCGCTGACGTTCTTGAAGGACATGAGGACGAAGACGAAACGTTCGCTAAGTGCATGGCGCTGCTTCGCAAATCTCGTAAGCTGGCTGGAATTTACGTGAACACTGCGAATTGTCTCCCGGTATGCCGCGCGTTAAGCAGCATGGGTTTGAGCGGAAAAGTGAAGCTCATCACGACAGATTTGTTTCGTGAAATGGCGACATATTTCGAGAAGGGTACGATTGTCGCGTCAATTTATCAGCGGCCGTTTGTTCAGGGCCAACGGGCGGTGCGGCTTGTCATGGATCATCTGGTGAGCGCGCGGCCAATTCCTCCGGTTTTCTACACCAATCCCCACATCGTGCTGCGTAGTAATTTGCAGTTATTCCACGAAATGCGCGAAACGGACAAAACCGGAATGACCAACACGGTCTAGAGCTGATCAACGGCTTGCGACCGATCAGTTCTGGCTCGCCCCCCTAATTTATTGCGGTCCCGCGCTTTGGTCGAACGCGCCGGGTAATCCTGCTGGAGCCTCTGACTCACCCTTCTGCTGCAGCTTAGCAACAATTGTGACTTCGTTGCGGGCGAGCTGCTTTTGTCCGAGGCGAGAGTAAATTCGCGCGAGCTGAGAGTGGACGGCCAATATTTCGGGATGATTTTTCTCGAGCTTTTCCAGAATTGCCCGAGCCTCGATCAGGTTACCGATCTGGGTCAATACGGTGCCGGCATCGAATTGCAAATGAGGGTCATTGGGTTGCAGCGCTAGCGCACGGCGGCAGGCATGTACGGCTTCCACCTTATTCTGTTCGCCCATGGGGGCCAACGTGCGGCCGAGTGTTCCCCAGTAGACCGCATTATTCGGGTGTTTTTTTACCAGTTCCCGTAATAGATCGGCCGCTTGGAGGGCGTTGCCTTGTGCGATGAGACACCCGGCGATCAGGAGTTGGGCACGATCGAAAGTCGGCGAGATCCGCAACGATTGCTCAAACTGTTCCTGCGCTTCGCCAATCTTATTCATGAAGTAGTAGGCAAGCCCGAGATCATAGTGAAGCTGTACATCGTTGCCGAAACGAGCCTGCGAGCGAGTCAGGAAATCGACGGCAACGGGAAACCGCTGCGTTCCAATCAAAGCTTCCGCCAACGACATGGTGTATTCGCGTGAGTCAGGATCTTCACCAGCGGCGATGTTCAGTTCCGGGATGCACTCTTCGTACTTACGCTCTTTGAAGAGCACGCCACCCAGAGCACCATGCAATGCAGTTGAATCCGGATTCTGAGAAGACGCCGAACGCAGAAGAGTTTCTGCCTCGCCGACCTTCCCAGCTTTTGTTAGCGCGGCGGCATGCGCGATGATGCCTTGATCTGTTTCCGACGTGATCGCCAGAGTCGCTGAAGTCAGGAGGAACATGAGTCCACACAGCCAAAATTTTTTGGGTTGGCTGCCGGGGAAAATTTGTATGCTCATGACTTATTTTGCTGTAACAATTCGTTGCAAATCAGATTGCCAGATTGCATTTTCTCGCAAGAGATCATCACTTTAGTGTTGGAGCATCGAAACCCGCAAATTCTATTGTTTCCGCTCTCCGGAATTCTAAGCCGCCATCATAAGTTTGCGAGCGAGAAGCTTCCGATCCGCAAATTTTTCTCCGGAAACACATGTTTGGCTTGACAAGCGCGATTCATCACTGCTATTCAACTGTCCACTTGCGGTAACGATTACGCAAAAAGATGCTAATTGAGTAAAACAAGGTCCTTCGCAAAAACATTCGCGTGAAATCATCATGATGATAATGCATTTATGTCGTTTAATGATTTTATGCTATTGCAGTAAATAGCCATAAATTATAGATATTTCTGCATTCGAGAGAGAACGAGATATCGAAATATATAGTAACGACAGTATCTAGTAGATGATCGATTCGACTATCGTATTTTCGGGGAGGGGAAAATGAGTTTGAAAGGTAAGTTTGCAGTTTACGCGGCTTGTTTAGTGCTATCTATCATGTTGACTACCAATGGCTTATATGCTCAGGTGGGTAGAGCCAGCATCACGGGAGTTGTCGTGGATTCGCAGGGTGCGGTTGTTGAAGGCGCAACCGTTACCGCAATCAACAATGCTACGGGAGTCGCGTCTCCTACAAAAACCAATAGTGCCGGGGCGTACAGCATCATTCAGATTATCCCCGGCGTTTATTCCGTTAAGGTTGAAAAAGATGGGTTCAGCACCCGGGCAGAGGAAAACTACACTCTCTTCGCCGAGCAGAACGCCGGCATTAATTTCACCCTGCAGCCCGGAAGAGTCAGTGAGAAGGTTACGGTGCAGGCGGGGGCAGAGTTGGTCCATACCGAAACCGCCGAACTGGGGCAAACGATCAACGAGGAATCAATCAACGAACTGCCGCTCAATGGACGCAATCCAGCATCTTTGGTGTTTTTGACGCCTGGTGCGTTTGACGTGACGATGAGCAACACCAATTTCTTTCAGAGCTATACAACGTTTCCGACTGAGACGGGAGCATCGGTCAACGGCGGGCGGCAGGGAAGCACTTACTACCTACTGGATGGTGTCTATAACATGGACAACTACCAGCTCACCGCTTCGCCATTTCCTAATCCGGATGCCACCGAAGAATTCAGCGTCATCGGAAATAACTTCGATCCGCGCTTTGGTTTTGCGAGTAGCGGGGTAGTGAGTATTGTCACCAAGTCGGGAACAAACAATTGGCACGGTGACGTGTTTGAATATTTCAGAAACGGCGCGCTCAACTCGAAAGACTACTTCAGTCGCCTGACAGACCAGATTCACCGCAATCAGTTTGGTGGATCGATGGGCGGTCCAATCATTAAAGACAAGCTGTTCGTCTTCGGAAATTATCAGGGAACACTTCAGCATCTTTTCGCCAGTTCGAGTGGCTACTATGTGCCTTCCGACGCGATGAGGAACGGCGATTTTTCCGCTCTTTGCACCGGTGGTTTCACTAATGGTCTGTGCAATGATCGGGATCCAAGTGACCCGACGCAGGTCATCGATCAAATTTGGAAGCCTCAACTCGTTCCAGATCACACGGCTGCGGACGCCATTGCCAATAACAGCCTATACTTTGCCGGGAACCAAGTTGATCCGGCCACTTACTTCAATCCGGCGTCGGTTGCAATCACAAACTTGCTGCCCCACTCCACCGATCGCCTGGGACATTTGACGGCGCAAGGTTGGCCGAGCATCAATGACTACAATGAAGCGACTGGCCGCGTTGATTACAACCTGAATGAGCACAACCGAATCAGCGCCCGCGCGTTCATTAACTATTTCCATCAGCCTGCAACCAGCATCACTCTCCTGAGCTCTGACCGGTCATGGGACACGGACTGGCAGAACTACGGCGGCACCTGGACCTGGACGATCAATCCGCACATCGTCAACACTGTTACCGGCGCTTACACTCGTATGTACAACTCCAGTAATAGCGGGTTGAAGGTGAACGGGCAGAACGTTTGCTTCTCACAATTCATTAATGTTGCCGACGTCACACCGGCTGCGCCGTGCTCTATTGAGGACCTCGATATGGGCGGGGGGCCCGGTCCGGGGCTGAGCATCGGACAGAATTTCAACGGCGTAAACCGTTGGACCTGGGGTTTCTCGGACTCGCTCAGTATTTCCAAAGGTAAACACCTGCTTGCAATCGGTGTTGACGTTCTGCGGCAATACTGGTTTGAAAACACCAACTGGCTCGCTCTGCCGTTGATTTCGTTCGAGGGCGGCGCCAACGGCAACTTCACCGGCTACGGTTTCTCCGACTTCCTTATGGGGCAAGAATCTTCCTTTACCCAAGGGGGAGGCGAATCGAACGCATTGCATGCGTGGCTGATCCAGCCTTATGTCGCCGACCAATACAAGGTAAAGCCGAATCTCACGATTTCGGCCGGCCTGCGTTGGGAGCCCTTCTTCATGCCGGTGCCAGTTGGCGGTCGCTTGCCGATCTGGTGGCCCGGCCATCAGAGCACCCGGTATCCGGGCTCGCCTGAGGGATTGGTCTATCCAGGTGACGCAGGCGTTCCTGCTTCCGGCGTGGCCAACAGTTACAACTACTTCAATCCTAAGGTTGGCTTGGCGTGGCAGCCGAAGGCGCTACCGAATACCTCGATTCGTGCGGCTTTTGGAATCTACTCCGCGCCAGTCGCCTACAATGATTGGAATCCTGTTAGCGACACGGCACCGTTCGCTCCCATCTATGCATTCTCGGCGGGCGGTATCATCAATGGGCAGCAGACTCCCATAATTCCATTCAGTGACCCATGGTCAGTATATGCACCTACCGGCGGAACAAGTCCGTTTCCGCCGTTTTCCAACCCGGGTTACGTTCCTCCGTCTAACGTCTCGTTTGGACCGCCACCCTACAACGTGTATTTCACCTTCGATCGTGGTTTCAAGGCTGGCCAAACCCAGACCTGGAACCTCAGTATCGAACACCAGTTCGGGGCGAACTGGTTGGCAAGGGCGGCCTATGTGGGCGATGAGTCGTACCACTTAGCGAATCGCAATAGCATCAACCCGGGAAAGTTCTTCTGTGGTCCGGTCGGTCCGAATTGCTCGCAGCAGGAATTCGATATGAACGGAACTCCAACGAACCCTGAGTTCGCATATATGACTCTGGATTTCGCGACAACCACGAGCAGCTACAACTCCGGGCAATTCACACTCGAGAAACGTATGTCGCATGGACTGCAATTCACTGCGAACTACACCTACTCGAAGACGATTGACGATGCCAGTGCGTACCAAAGCAGTTCTTTCTACAATCCGTATTGCCAGATCTGCCGTCGGGGAAATTCTGACTTGAATTTTCCACAGATCTTTGTTGCTAACTTCATCTACGAGACGCCAAGTCTTGCTGGATGGAATGGTGGGACGAGGGCATTGTTAGGTGGCTGGGAAATCAGCGGAATCTTCCGGGCGCAGTCCGGAACTCCGTTTAACATTTACAGCGGCTTGAACAAGTCCTACACAGTGTATGGACGAGATACGGCGAACTACGCCAATTCCGACGATGTCGTTCACGTTCATAAAGGGTCTTTGCAGTACTTGGATGCCAGTGACTTCGTCCAGCCCGATTACGGATTTCAGGGAAGCACCGGACGCAACATCGTAAACGGGCCTGGAATCAATAGCTGGGATCTGGGGCTCTCTAAGAACTTCCGCTTCTCGGAACGATATCGCTTGCAGTTCCGTTGGGAGATGTTCAATGCTCTGAATCACCCGAGCTTCGGCTATCCGGACAATTATCTGACGGATGGCACGTTCGGACAGATTTTGGGTACGGGTTCAATTCCGGCCCGTACACAGCAAGCCGCTTTGAAACTTTACTTCTAGCGCTCCCCTAAACTTGGGCAGGCAGTCCTCGGATTGCCTGCCCAACCTAACTTCCTTCCAGCTCTAAAAATTTACTCAGCGGCCTGAAAGCTACACATGTGGCTCGTTGCGCGGAACCAGGATGGACCATGTATTTAGATGAACAAGGGGTAGCTGAATTTCGTCGGGACGGTTTCTTGATTGTCCCGAACGTGTTCACTGCGGATGAAGTCAGCCTTATGGGTGAGGCGGTGGGAGGAGTTCGTGTTGCCAAGCACACCACCTCCATGCTCGACATCAGTGGGCTTACTACGAAACTCGCTATCTGGTTTGAAATCGGTGACGACCTTTGGTCAGCCGTGACCACATGCCCACGTCTCGTCAATCCTCTACGGATTCTGATGGGAGAGGAAATTGCCTTTTTCCACGGCAAAGTAATTTTTAAGGAAGCGAAAAAGGGTGGTGCCTGGGAATGGCACCAGGATTATGGGTATTGGTATGACCAGGGATTCGCGTTTCCTCGCATGATCAGCGCCTCCATCGCCATTGACCCCGCGACGATTGAAAATGGCTGTCTTGAGGTGCTGCGGGGCTCTCATCGACTCGGCAGGGTCACGCACGGCCAGTTCGGCACGCAAACGGGTATCGACCCAACACGCATCAAGGTTCTAGAACCACTCTTCGACCGGGTGCCGTGCGAAATGCAGCCTGGGTCAGTGCTGTTCTTCGATTGCAATCTTCTACATTGCTCAGCGGCGAATCTTTCAAATTATCCCCGCCGTTCCGTGATCATGTGTTATAACGCGCTAACGAATCCCATCCTGGAAGTCGGGTACCAGGACGAGCTTGGGCTACACATCGCAGCAGAAAAGCGGCCGTGCCCCGTTGGGCCGGAGGATGGCATTCTGCGCGCGGCGTCCTCGATTTCCGCTTGGTGATTCGAACATTCCCGAGAAAGAAAAATTGAAATAGTTCATGGAGAACCATGTCAAAAGCACTAAACCAATCGGCGTTGTGTCGCGTGATCACCTCCCTCATTCTTGCGCTTGGTTTTTTCTCGGCAACCACTTTGGCACAGAACGCCCATAGCTATGACAGCGTGGAGGTCGGCGCGCTTGATGCCGATGTTTGGAACGGCATCGTGTTTGTTCCTAGCGCTTTCAAGCAGCAGGTGCCATTTGGCATCCGCATCGGCTCACAGGTCAGCGATGACTACACCGTAGGCAAAGATATCTTCCATGCGGTACGAGAGGTTGGAGCCAATGCACCAGATGGCTCCTACGCTCGCATGGGATGGATGCACTTTGACCGCAATACACACATCACGCTCGAATGGTCTCGCATCGACGAAACGACGGTTGTGGGACGGATTACAGCCCCGCCCAAGATTCGTCTGGTGATCGAAGGCTATTTCCCCGCTTTTTTCGACATGCATGGCCGGTCGGTTTCGTGGGATTTCGATCACTATGAGCAGGGATTCTATTCGGTGGATGACTCTCATCAATCTTTCCTAGGGGAGCGTTACTTCGACGGTGTTTTCGATCAGACGGCGCGAATGCTGGTAACCGTCGACCGGCCCACCATCGGTAGCGGCACCTTTCCAGGCGTTGCCGAAATCAGCAAAAGCATGGACGCCACGGAACATATCGTTTCTTCGAATGCGCCTTCGCCTGCAGTGGGCGCGGCGGCGCTTGAGTTTAATCCCCAGGATGGCACAGCACATTTTGTTGCCAATCTTGGTTGGGAGAAAGATGCACTGGCCCAGCAGGCGAAAGATTTGCTCACGCCCGGCAAGATTGATGCGATCCTCGCGGAGAAAGCAAAAGCCTATACGGAAAAACGCCCCAGCGTGAAAGGCTTGTTTGAGGGTGCGCCTGAGGCTATCGGAAATTCGATGTTCTGGAACACGGTCTATGCCGCTTCTCTCAATTCATCTTTTCCCAGCATAAGCCGGGAATGGGCAAGCGGTTGGGGAGGCTGGGGAGTAGGGGAATGGGACTGTTTTTTCGGCGCTCTCTTAACCAGTCTGGAAGAAAATACACAAACTGCGGCGGAGATCAAGGCAATTTTATCGGCGCAAACGGAAAACGGTCTCGTGCCCAACATGACTGCTGCCGCGGGAATTACTCCGGGGCGTTCGCAGCCTCCGGTGGGTTCCTACATCACGTGGAAGGTTTACCAGCGAACTCAGGATCGAGCTCTTTTGGAATGGGCGTACCCACGTTTGAAAAAATGGCATGAATGGTGGCTGCGCGATCGCGGGGACGGACAATCGTGGCGAGACGGTAATCATGATGGATTGCTGGAGTGGGGGAGCGATCGCGGTTCAGCGCCTGGACCCGGTGGGCGCGGTTATCTAATGGCTTCGCGGTGGGAGACTGGGATTGACGACAATCCGATGTACGACGAGGTTAAGTACAATCCCAAAACTTACACGATGGATTTGGACGATGTGGGTCTGAATTCGCTCTACGTTCTTGATGGGGAGTGTCTGGCGAAGCTAGCGACCATCCTCGGCAAAGAAGACGATGCGAAAGCGTTTAGCGAGGATGCAGAGCGGCAGAAGAAGCTGATGCGCGAGAAGCTGTGGAACGAACAGGATGGGATTTTCGAAAACCGATTCTGGAGCGGCGAATTCTCGAAGCACCTCTCGCCGACGAATTTTTATCCTCTGCTGGCAGGGGTTCCCACGCAGGCTCAAGCGAAGAGAATGATCGATGAGCATTTGTTGAACCCGAAAGAGTTCTGGGGAACATATATCCTTCCTTCGATCTCGCGTAATGATCCTGCGTTCCCGGATCAGTTTTATGTGCGCGGAACCATTTGGGGTCCGTTGAATTATCTCGTGTATCAGGGCATCAATCGCTACGGATTCGACGATGTGGCTTTGCAGTTCGCGCAGAAGAGCTACGACTTGTACATGGCCGACTGGCGGGGCCCGCAGCACGACGACGAACAGTACGGCGCTAATGGTGGCAACGGGGGCGGAGATCCTCACTACACATGGGGAGCGCTCTTGCCGGAGATCGCGCTCGATCAATATATCGATGTGAATCCGTGGGAAGGATTGCGATTCGGTGTATTGAAGCCGCCCGCCGGTGGAGAATTCCGCGGCGTTCGATGGAATGGACATAGCTACGACGTGACAGTAGGCCCTGACAAGACAGCACTCGTACGAGACGGCAAGGTTTGTCTTGAGGCGAATGCGGCGATCGTCGTGCGGGAGTATGAAGTGGAAAGCTCTCGTCTCACCTTCAAGCTCAAAAGCGAAAAGGCAGTACAGTTGCTTGCCCGCGAATTTCAATCCGGAGTTTTTAATCTCAAAATCGACGGCAAAGCAACGGGCACCGTGGCCGTGCGTGACGGCAGCGGCAAAATCAACCTGCCTGCGGGTGAACATGCTGTAGAGCTCTCGAAATAACTATATTTCATGATCATGGGCCCTAAAATTTTTAAGCGGACGATCGCCTTAATCGTCCTTAGCTTGACTGTCAGTGTTTCACCTAAACTTTTCGGGCAATCGAAACACACCTATGACAACGTCTCGATTGACTCGCTTGACGCGGATAGTTGGAGTGGGATCGTTTTTCTGCCTGAAGCATTCCATCAAAAAGTGCCATTCGGTATGCGTATCGGATCGCAGAGCAATGATACGTTCACCGACGGCGAAGACATTTATGGCAGAGTGCGGGAAGTAGGACCGCATGCACCGGATGCCTCGTATTGCCGGATGTCCTGGAAGCCATCCGGCAGCGATACGTTGATCACGCTAGAGTGGTCGCGTGTCGATGCCACAACCGTGGTTGGTCGAATTACCGCGCCTTCAAAATTTCAATTTGTTCTGGAAACTTATTTCCCGGCTTACTTTGTTCAAGCCGGTGGGCGTGTTTCGTGGGACCCGGATCATGACGCGCAGGGATTCTACTCGATCGACGATTCACATCAATCGATTCTCGGCGAACGCTATTTCAATAATGTTTTCGACACAACCGCTCGATTTCTGGTGACGGTCGATCGTCCCACGATCGGAACGGGTACTTACCCCGCGCTGGCAGATCTTCGCAACACCATGAAGGGATCTGGGCGCCTGATTTCTTCGATTGCTTCAGAACCTGCGGTCAGCACCGCCGGGCTGGAATTTGCGACCAAAGATTCCACAGCTCACTTCGTGGCAAATCTCGGCTGGGATAGGAATGAGCTGAGTCAACAAGCGAACGGCCTGCTCGCACCCGGCAAAATCGATAGCATCCTTGCCGAAAAAGCCGCAGCATACACCGCGCAGAGACCGAGCGTGAAGGGTTTGTTCGAAGGCGCTCCGGAAGCGATTGGAAATTCGATGTTCTGGAATACGCTGTATGCGCCGTCGAACGGTTTGATCTTTCCAAGCATCAGCCGGAGCTGGGCCACTGGCTGGGGCGGCTGGGTGGTCGGCGAATGGGATTGCTTCTTCGGAGCGTTGCTTACAAGTCTCGAAGACAAGGCGCAATCTGTGGCGGGAATCAAGGCGATTCTTCTCGCGCAGATGGAGAGTGGCTTGGTACCGAATGCCGCGGCAGCCTCTGGAATTACGGCGGGCCGTTCGCAACCACCGGTCGGATCCTATCTCACGTGGAAGGTGTTTCAGCGGATTCAAGATCGCGAACTGCTGGAATGGGCCTACCCGCGCCTGAAGCACTGGCACGAATGGTGGCTGCGGGATCGCGGCGATGGCCAGGGATGGCGCGATGGTAACCACGATGGATTGCTCGAATGGGGAAGCGATCGAGGTTCCTCCACTGGACCGGGTGGCACCGGTTTTATGCAGGCAGCGAAGTGGGAGAGTGGCATGGATGACAGTCCCATGTACGACCAGGCCACTTACGACCCTAAGACCTACACCATGAATCTGGATGATGTCGGTTTGAATTCCCTGTACGCGCTCGACGCTGAATGTCTCGCCGAAATTGCGACGATCCTTGGCAAAGATAACGACGCGAAGACGCTCACCAGCGAATACGAGCACCAGAAGCAACTCATCCGCGACAAGTTGTGGAACGAGCAAGACGGGATTTACGAGAATCGCTTCTGGAATGGTGAATTTTCCAAGCGACTCTCTCCTACAAACTTTTATCCACTCCTGGCTGGCGTTGCGACGCCTGAACAGGCGAAGCGGATGGTGGACGAGCATTTGACGAATCCCAAAGAATTTTGGGGAACGTACACGACTCCAACGATTGCCCGAAACGATCCTGCATTTACCGATCAGTTTTACTGGCGTGGGGACATCTGGGCGCCTACAAATTACCTGGTCTATGAGGGAGTGGCCCGGTACGGATTCAATAAGGTCGCGCTCGACTATGCTCAGAAAAGTTACGACCTCTTTATGGATTCGTGGAGAGGTGGCCAGCAGGATAATGAGCAATATCATGCCGATGGCGGCAATGGCGGCGGCAACACCCACTACACCTGGGGCGCGCTGCTGCCATTAATTGCTCTTGAACAATACGCGGACGAGAATCCATGGGATGGCTTACGTTTCGGCACCCTCAACCCCTCTTCCGCCGGGGATTTCCGCGGCATCCAGCTTAGCGGCCATAGTTACGATGTTGCGATTGGTCCAGCGAAAACGGTTGTTAGCCGCGACGGAACGGTCAGATTCGAAGCGGATGCTGGCGTTGTAGTACGGAACTATCAGACGGATTCATCTCATCTTTCTTTTCACGTCGAAAGCGATAAGCCTGTTCATTTGACAACACACGAGTTCGAATCCGGATCTCTGCAAGTAACTCTTGATGGTCAACCGGGTGGAATTGTGCAAATTCGGCAAGGCTTGGGAAAAGTGAACGTGCCAGCTGGAACGCATTCCGTGAAACTCGCGAGATAAAAAAATCAACACACGAGCAGGAAGGGTTAAAGAGATATGCGTAGAAAATTTTTGAGGATGATCGCGTGCGTCGGTACCATCGTCATCGCTCTATGTTTCGCGGGCGTGCGGCTGAATGCGCAGGATGAAAACTCATGCAAAACATGGCCCTCGGAACCGCCCGCCAGCAATCCCTTCCCGCAGTCAAGCGATATCACGGGAATCTGCTTTACCGGAAAATATAACCACTTCGACGTAGGCGATACCTGGTACCTTTCCTGGGCTTCGGACGGGAAGTTGTATTCCCCTTGGACCGACGGTGGCGTCAACCACATCAGTTCTCTTTCATTTGTTCTGTTGCCCGACTACAAACAGGCGACCACCGGATATGCGGTGATGTCTGGCGATGATCCCATGCATCTCAAAATTGAAAAGGCCGGAGTGAATGTCGGCGATCCGACTCCTTATAAGGGCCGCTATCCCGCTGGTGGGTTGATTTACAACGGCGCCTGGTATCTCGGAACCTACGGACTGCTCGATTCCGATGGCAGTCCGGATACGGGGTTGAATTGGGATATTTTGGGACCGCTCGTTGGGTACCGCTATTCGACGGACTACGGAAAAACATGGCATGAAGGACCACACACTCCGGCGACGCCTCTATTCGGAGAACCGGACAAGCCGGGTGACCCGGTCAAGATGGGCGTGCCTCATTTCGTGGACTTTGGCAAAAACATGCAGTACTCGCCTGATGGCAAAGCCTACATGGTTGCGCATGGAGCGGTGGCGTCAGACCCAGATCCACGTCCAGCCAATCTGAGTTGGATCACCGGTGACCAGATCTACATGGCGCGGGTGAAGCCGAGCATCCGCAACATGAACGACAAGTCGAAGTACGAGTTTTTTGGTGGTAACAATAAAGCGGGTCGCCCGATCTGGACGCACGATTTCTCGAAAATTAAACCGCTCTTCGAATGGAACAATAATGCCGGTTCAGTGACCATGACCTACGACGCGCCACTCAAAAAATATCTGATGTGTGTCACTGACGGTACAAACACCATTTCCGCCTTCAACACTTACATTTTGGAATCCGATCACATCACGGGCCCGTGGAAAATGGTCACCTATATGCGTCACTTCGGTGAGCAGGCTTACTTCGTGCACATTCCTTCGAAGTTCATCAGCAGCGACGGGAAAACATTGTGGCTTGGCTATTCCGCGAATTTTACGCGCGGACAGAAGCCAAATCCTGCCGGCAGCGCCTACGGCCTGACGCTTCAAGAAGTCAAGTTGCTGCACTAACCAAAGGGAGTTGTGAATGCTTCGCGATTTATTTCGAGTCATGGTGATGTTGATTATTGGTGTGATATTCCGCGTTCCAGCCGACGCACAGAAAGCCTCGCTCGATTCGAATGCGGCACGGGCAAATTTGGATGTAGTCGATCACCGTTACTACTTCATGGACTCATGGATGGGTGCGATCGGGTTGCCTGATGATCCATTCAAAACACTGGTGGATGCGGATGGAACTTTCTGGACGGAACAGGGGAAGTCATCGCTGCGGCAAGGAATCTATCCGCTCGCGGTTTATGAGTCACCGTTGAAAATACATGCCGATCTGCGCGGCGGAACGAAACGCGTCGATCAGCATATGTACAGCACCCGCGTGCCCATTTCTATCGCGCATAAAAAGCAAGGGGACGTAATTGTCGAAGAGACACTGTTTATGGCGGCGCCTCTTGACTGGAGTTCCGCAGCGATAGGAGCAGCTCTAAAAGGAAAAAATTCGCTGCCCCAACCTCGCCAATTTATTTTGATGACGGAGTACACCAATCAAGGAAGCACGCCGGTAAAAATTACTCCAGTTCTGGATGTGATGGGGCCGACGCCCGGACCCAATCTTGACGACGACAAGATGTTTGATCTGTCGCCAAATACATTTTGCCAGACATCCCTTGCCATCGATGGGTTTCAGCAGTGGGAAACCAGCACGGACATGTATAAGCCCAAGTTGGGCTTGAAGAAGTTAACCATTGAGCCGGGGCAAAAGGCACGATGGGTACTGACCATCAATCGTACCGGCTACAAAAACGCGAAACCAATTGAATGGGCCGAAGCAGAGAAATTAAAAAGCGACACCATCGCTTATTGGCAGAATTCTGTTGCTCTACCGTATGACGTGATACAGGTTCCTGATCCCGGGTATCAGAACATCCTGGAAACGGCTGTGCGCGAGACTTACCAGATGCGGTACATCATTAATGATTTGCCTGCCTTTTATCTGGGTGCGCGTGGATACAACGAGTATTGGGTGCTGGATGGATCAGTCGTCGATGAAGCTCTGGATGTGCTGGGACGAAATGCAGATGCGGGCGGTTTTATGGATTACATGCTGCTCCATCAGCATCCGGACGGGAGAGTTCAGGCGCTTACGCTGCACTGGAAAGAAACTGGCATTGCGCTCGTTGCACTCTATCGCCACGCGCGCATGACGCAGGATAAAAAATGGTTGCGCACACACTGGCCGCAGTTCAGCAGGGCAGTGGCGGCAATCGACAAATTCCGCCATACAGGAAGCTCCGCCGACCCTTCTGCTCCGAATTATCATCTCAGTCCCGTAGGTTTTGGCGATGGCGGAGTGATGGTCGAAGCCGAATACACCAATAATCACTGGTTGCTGGCTGGCTTGAAAGCCGCGGTGGACGCTGCGAACTGGCTGGGCGAAAGCGCTGACGCACAGACGTGGGCAGCGCAGTACGCAGACTACATCGACGCTTTTCAAAAAGCGATCAAACGCGATGCTCGTATCGATACTCACGGTAATCACTACATCCCAGCCATTATGGGCGGCAAGCCAACGGGAGCAACCGGCGGCAATGAATACACTCCAACTATCGTCAACGACAATGATAAAGAGTCGGCCAGCGGTGAATGGGCATTTCTATTGGGGGTTGCGCCTGGAAACATCTTTGAAAAAGATGATCCGCTCATGCTGGGGACTTTGAAAATGATGGAGGCGCACGAAGCTCCGGAGCAGGGCGGCATTATTGAGGGATGCGGCTGGAGCAGTTTCTGGACGGCTTGCAGTTCGTTCTACGCGCGCGATTTATTGTGGCTCGGCCAGGGGCATAAAGCTGCACAACTGCAATACGCCGTCGCCCGGCACTCTTCCCCGGGATGGAATTTTTGCGAAGAGACCCCGAGACTCAAACCGGGCGAAGTTATCGCTTTTGAAAGAGGTTGCGGCGGTGACATGCCGGACATTTTTAATGTTGCCGAATTCATCCGGTTGACCGGCCAATTATTGGCGCTCGAGCGCGGTCAGGAATTGCATCTCCTGGAAGGCCTGCCACCGCAGTGGTTGAAACCCGGAATGGTAACTCGCCTGAACGGTATGGGCACAGTCTTTGGAAAGCTGACGATGGAACTCGAAGTTTCCGCTGACGGCAAGAAGGCCAGCCTGAAGGTTGAGCCGCTGAGCGATCCCAGCTGTCAGAAAGTTGTTGTCCATTTGGGCGGTTGGGCGTCCACCGATGCAAGCGCGGTTCGTCAAATCTCCCCGCGCCGGGAACAGAAGCTGGAATTGAGCCTAATCAACTAATGAATCGGACAGAGGTGCGATCTTGAGAATCGAGACTCCACGCAGACACTCCAAATTAGCTGTAACGTGCTTGTTGCTTTGGTGTGCCGTGCAAGCGCTCGCTGTGGATGCGCGGCCACCGAAAAAAGTCGCGAATGGTTCTTCCTGGGCCGACAAAGTCGATCTCGATGATCTCGTCCCCTATACCGTGCCCACAGCTGCGTGGAGCGACCGTTACTCCGATATTGCGATTACATGGGATAAGCCGGAAGAGCCGGGAATCCAGAGGCTGCAATCACTCGTTGGCTGGGCAGGGACAAAGATTACAGACAATTTGTTGTCCTGGAAGATCAGCGAGAACGGGCAGACTCTGCCGCTCAAACTCAAGCACCGGAATTATCGTCCTGACAAAGTAATCGAAACTGACCGTTCCGATAACCTAGAGGTGACGGCAACCGCTGCGTTTCCAGTATGGGATGCGATCGCCGTACAGTTCTCAGTGGAAAATTTCGCTGCACACGATCGCACCATCGATCTCAACTTCGATTATCCGGGCAAGGGGGTTGCACCCGATTGGAGGGGACCGTTTCCGGCAGGTCTGGTCGTCAGTGTTGAGAACGAACCGGAAGGATCATGGTCCACGCTTTACAAGCACAACGAGCATGGACGAAACGTCGTCTGGGTGCGCGATTTCGTTGCTGGCATGACGCAAGACACGACATTAGAACTGTCATGTATCGCCGACCTTTCTTCTCACAAACTTCATATTGGCCCGAACGGAAACTCTCGGTTCACCATCGTCATGGCGATGGGGCGCAATCGCGGGCGGGCCCATCAGGCTTATCGGGAAGCGATGGCAAAGATCACGAAGGGCTGGACGCCGGATGCCGAGACTGCACGCATTCGTGACTTGCTTCGTTCCGCGCCCATCTTGGCCCCCAAATATCGAGGAAATCCGAAATACGAGCGGCTCTACGCACACGCGATTACGGGGATGAATAGCGCTTTCATTCGCGGCGAAGGTGGCTACACCGCCGCAACACGAATCCCTTATACGGGGAAAGACGGAATCGGAATCGCTTTTTTCTGGGATACGTCATTTACGACACTGGGTGCGCGAGAGTTTGCGCCGGAACTCGGAGAAGAAGCGCTTCAAGATTTCGTGGACAATCCCAGTCCCAGAGGCGCGCTTCCGGGAACGCTGTCAGATACGCACCGCGCGGGCGAAGGGCAGGCTCCCATCATGACATGGGCGGCATGGCACGTTTATGAATCAAGCCACGACAAAGCCTGGCTGGCCAAGGTATATCCCGGTCTTTCTGGTCACATCAATTTCTGGATGAAATATCACACCTCACCGCGCGGTCTGGCTGAATACTTTAATGCAGGCCAGATTGGGGATAATGATGCCCGCTTCGACCGCGTCTACAACGGCGTGGAGCACAGTAACCAACCCGTTTCCGGATTTGAGTCTCCTGATCTGAATTCCTTCCTGGTCATGGAGATGCGTAATCTGGCTCGGATGGCAATTGAACTAGGTCGCGCGAGCGAGGCAGCCGAATGGAACGAGCGCGCGAATAAGCTGGCGAAGCTCATCGTCGACACCTGCTACTTCCCCGATGACGCCATGTTCTACGACGTTTCGGAAGGGACTCACGAGAAATTCAGCGGAGTCAAGAATCCAAATATGTTTCTGCCTCTTTGGGCAGGAGTTCCTCTTCCCGAGGCCGAAATCCACCGCATCATTGAGAAGCACATGCTGAATCCCGATGAGTTCTTTCGCAGTCTGCCGTTTCCCAGCCTGTCGTTCGATAATCCGAAATATGATCCAGCGGGATATTGGAGAGGACGGATTTGGCCGCATTTTGTCTACTGGATGACGCAAACGCTCTGGCGCTACGGCTATCACAAAGAAGCGGAACTCACCGCCGACCGACTCTTGAGCATGATGCAGCTCGAACCGTGGTTCATGGAGAATTTCAACTCGGATCCGCAAAAGGTTGGAACGGTCGGAGAACAAGACAGCCAGCCGGAATATATATGGACTCAATCGGCAGCCATTGAATTGTTACTGGAGAGGTACAAGCAAGAATAAAGGAGTTGTTTTGGAAGTATTTTGTGCCGCAGGTGGTTGTCAACGTACGTCAGTGCACATCACATCGTTAGCATGTATGGCGAGATGTAAAAAGCTTGGAAAAGCAGTGTGTTAGGACGATTCGGAAGATTATCGTTATGATGTATGAGTGGGGTAGCAGCTTTTCATCTTCCCCAAATCGTTAACGAGGAGTCTTTTGCAATGGCAGTAAATCGGTCGCTTGATATTCCGTTGTACGCACAAATTCGCGAGGCACTTCGCGCGGAGGTTAACAGGATGGAGCCGGGACTTTCGATTCCTCCTGAACCCGAGTTGCAGGCGCGCTTTGGGGTGAGCCGTATCACTCTTCGGAAGGCTGTCGACGAACTCGTGACTGAAGGACTTCTGTTGCGAGAACAGGGGCGCGGGACTTTTGTTCAAAGGCCCAAGGTCACGCATGAGTTGAATCGGATTACCAGTTGGACCGATCAACTTTTAGCCCTGGGTCAAATCCCTCGCACGTTGCACCTGGAAACGGAAGAAATTGAACCGCCGAATCGTATTGCGCATGATTTGAAACTGAGTCCGTCTGAAACAGTGTTTGTTTTGCGCCGCCTTCGTCTGGTTTATGAAGAGCCTGTGACTCTGATGGTGAACTATTTGCCTTCGAAATTGGTACCTGATTTTGCGCGGAAGGCGCCGCGGCGCGAATCGTTGTACGAAACGCTTTCGCAGGAATACGGTTTGGTGGCAACGCGTGCGGTCGACACTGTTGAAACCCGTTCTGCTACGGATGAGGAAGCCAAGCGCTTACGTGTCGCGGCGTGGTCACCGTTGCTCTGCGTTACGCGAGTCAGTCATCTTTTCGATGACAGGCCGCTCGAAGTTGGAATTGCGATCTCCCGCGGGGACCGTTATCAGTATCGCGTCGAACTGCAAGGCCGAGCCTAAAAAACGTTTTGACAATGCAAATGAGAAATGACAACTCCGGGATCGTGAACGGTAAGGCCGACGCGGCGAGTTTGCTGCAGGCAAATCCCGCATACGATTCCTTCTATGTCACGTTCCTTGGAATTGTCGCGGCGCTCGGCGGAGTGTTGTTCGGATGCGACATCGCGATCATTGTGGGTGCCGGACCATTTCTTATCCAGCACTTCGGCTTGAGCGATCTTTCGCTGGGCTGGGCGTTTAGTTCCTTATTGTTTGGTTGCGCTCTGGGTTCGATTCTTGCGGGCAGGTTGACGGATCGTTACGGCCGTCAACGAATGCTGTTGTGGGTTGCTGCTTTATTTGTACTTACATCCGTTGCGACAGGAACGGCGGGAAACTTCACCATCTTCGTCGTGAGTCGATTTATAGGTGGATTAGCCGTTGGCGGCGTATCAGTATTGTCACCGCTTTATGTGGCTGAAGTTTCGCCACCCGCGGTGCGCGGCCGCATGGGAGCAATGTACCAGCTATCGATCACGATCGGTATCCTGGCTTCGTATTTCATCGATTACTGGTTGAGGAATGTCGGGCCGTGGAACTGGCGGTGGATGTTTATCAGTGGAGTGATTCCGTCCATCTTATTTTTCTTGGGTCTTCTCTGGGCGCCTGAGACACCGCGCTTTCTGATCAAAAGAGGCAGACTCAAAGAAGCTTCGGCGTTGCTTTCCCGAATTATGAATCCCAGTGCGGCAGCAGTTGAAGCCGCCGAAATTCAGGCGAGCCTGACAGTAGAGCCCAATGCCGAGAATCCATTTCGCAGCAAACCATTACAACGCGCACTTTTAGTGGGATTTTTTCTCGCAATTTTGATCCACGTTTCTGGAATCAATACGATCATCGATTACTCTCCGTCGATTTTTCGCTCCGCCGGCTGGAAGCTCGACGCAGCTTTGTTTTCAACGTTCGTGATCGGCGGAATTAATTTTCTGTTCACTCTGATTTC
>Ga0206971_10067_pt1 | contig 36612 bp, 34 predicted proteins | sample Alteio_BWOrgHeat_85_FD_152917 | JGI IMG/M metagenome (GOLD analysis project Ga0206971, IMG submission 152917) | Enriched cells from forest soil in Barre Woods Harvard Forest LTER site, Petersham, Massachusetts, United States -... | ecosystem: Environmental > Terrestrial > Soil > Temperate forest >...
CGCCTGCCGCATTTCCTCATGCGCTTTAATAACCGGCGAAAGTGACGCGGCCATCCCGGTGCGGCCTGCATCCTGCCGCAACTCATCCAAAAGTCGAGTGGCTTCTTCCCCTTCGGATTCAATGTGTGCCAAGGAGTCCGAATCATGGGTTTGTAGATAGGCCATGACGGCTAGCGAAACTCCATTGGCGCGCACCTGTAGAGCATCCGAAATGGCGCCGGCGGTGGAATCGCTGACCATATTCTTCAAGATGAATCTCCCTTGAAAAAAGTACAGGATCCCGAGCACGACAAATAGACCCGGCAGAATCCAAACGGGAGGGGCCGAAGCGGAACGTTTAAAATCGCGAAGCGCGGAGAAGCTTATCACCCTCAGCTATTAATAGGAAAAGACGCCAATCGCAATGGATATTTACATGACTTAACGTCACTGTTGATTTCGTGTCTAAACGTGATTGAGTTTTAGATGTAAATTTCTTGTCAAGAAACCTGCTTGATGAGTATTAGCAGATCGGCTGGATTGACCGGCTTCGTGAGAACGGAGTGAATGATGGGCTGGGCGGCACCCAGATCGACGCTCGTTTCCCCCGTCATGAGGAAGATGATTAAGGCGGGTTGGACCGCTTTAGCCTTAAGCGCCAATTCAATCCCGGTCATATCGAGAAGGTTATAGTCGACGATCATGAGGTGAATGGGGGCTTTGGAGAGCTGTTCCAGCGCGGCGGAACCCGTTTCGGCGGATTGAACGTCGTACCCAGACGCTTCCAGAATGTCTTGCGCCGTTTCGAGAATATGGGTGTCGTCATCCACGAGCAGAATGGTCTTTGCCATTAGGCATCCTCAAACAAAGCAAGCACCTGGGTCAGCCATTGCGCTTTTTCCGGACGCTGCTGTTCCGTGTAGACATTCACCAGGTTTGCGATCATGCGCGTCAAAATCTGATGGTTGGGGGTCGGAGCCAAGAAAGCTTCCTGAAACGGGATCCCGCGCTGACGGACAATATCAATACAGTCATTGCGCGTCAGGATCCGGCCGCGCTGATAGGGATCCAGATAGATGACACCCGGCGGCGTTTTATGCCCGACGACAAAATGTCCGGGGAGTCCAACGCCGTAAGCCGGCAAATCCAAGCGCGCGGCGATGAAGAGATAGACGCAGGACAACGATATCGGAATGCCCGTTTTGCGCTGCAGGACGCAATGGAGGTAACTGTTGTCGGGATCGTAATAATTAAGCTCGTTTCCGGCAAATCCAAGATGGTCGAAAAGATACCGTCGAATAATGAGGACTTCTCGTGAGGAAGACGCTTCTTGGGCATCCAACTCCTTTTCGACCCCTTCGGCCAGCCGGTCAAGAGCGCGCGCGATCGTCTGGTTATGAAGAGACGGGTATTCGGATTGGGACAACAAGACGGTTCCCCGCTCAAGGTCCAGATCACGGCCCTCAGCCGCCAAGCGGCGGAACGATTCTTTCAATTCCTCTAAACGCGTTTCTTCCAAAAACACCTTGGCGCGGGAGGCGACTCCGGGATCGGAGGCTTTTTCCAAAAGATTTCGATAGTGTGGATTTTGTCTCAGAATGTCCCGCAGATGACTCTTCGCCAGATGGACTGTTTCTTCGCTGGAGTCCGTCAGAAATGTGACGAGAGCGAGCACTTCTTTTTCAGAAGGTATCTTTTGCATACGCGTTATGAAGAATTTACCCGATATCCCAGGAAGGTGCAACCGTTAAAATCGATGAATCCCTCAGCAGGTAAGGGCTGTTGGGAGAACTTTTTCGTCGTTGACGAGCTTAATAAATTCGCATTCGGCATTTTTGACTTGGGACGGGGTAAGGATCTGACTTTTGCTCACTTCTTCGATGAGGACTTTAAGGGTTGCCGGGCTAACCGCCGGCGCCAAAGCATCCAGAATCGTCGCCCCCATCGCCTGAGGATAGGCAATGATGAGCGATTTGATCATCCGGATAGACCCCTTCAACAAGATCTTCCGGAGGGTCGCCTCGGGCAATCTCATGAGCGCAACGATACAGGCGTCCTGCATTACTTAAGTATGGCCTGGGACCATTTCATCGTCAATGGAAAGTTCGAGGGGTTAAGCGCGGTAAAATTCAATGCCGCTTGGAGACTGACGCACGGATGGCCTTAAGCGCCATAGCCGCACCAGGCACTTCGTCTTTCTGGGCACGCAAGAGCGCAGGAATAGCCGGCCGTGCGCGCGGACCGAGATGCATGAGCACCCTTGCCGCCCGGCTTCGGATGTCGGGATTTTTATCATCCTGAACTAGCCGTATCATGGATCGACCCACCTCCGGATCAAAGAGCCCCGCCAAGCTGAGAACGTCTTCCGAACAGCGGGCCGTGTCTTCATCTCTGCGGAGATCCGTGATCAAGAGTTCAATCGATATGCGGTCTGTCGAGCCCGCTTCGATCAAGGTCTCAGAGGCCCGGCAGCGAACCCCCGCATCCGGATCGCGCTGGGCTTTGGCCACTCGGCTTAAGAGCTCGATCGATCGCAGATTGCAGCGCCGCAAGGTCTCCAGACCCAGTCGGCGGATCGATGGCTCTGGGTCATGGAGCATTTTCATGACTAAGGAAAAAGGTTTGGCTCCTCGGGGAATGCTTTCACGGACCCATGAGGCGGTGGCTTCGCGAATCGCGATGCTTGGGTCGCGAAGTCCGTCCGTCCAGATCGCCTCGAGATTGGCTGGGGCAATCGCTTGTCCTTGTAAATCATCTAATGCCGCCAGACGAACCTCTTGGCTGTGCGATCGGCGCAAGACCGCGCTGAAGATGATCTCCGCACCCTCTTCATGGCTATCCGTCCAGGAAAGTGCCTTGGCGAGATTTTTTCGCGTGGCCGGATCTTTTTCTGCCGCCAAGGCGGTCAAAAGCGGGATGGCCTGCTCCGCTGATTTGATTGGAATTTGTGAAAGGATATTCGAGGCCTTGCGTCGAACTTCCGTCGTCGGATTCCCCAAAAAGTCCACCACGGTGGGCAAAACTGTCGGGACGCTGATTTCCAAAGAGGCTACGGCATCTTCCAAACAAGCCGGGGTGGGTGTCGGCCGGCGAATAAAATCCATCAACGTATGCACCGCCGGTTCCGCGGCCGGCCCCATCTTGCCGATGGAATTGGCGGCCTCGCACAACACCGACTCGTGTGGATCTTCCAGCGTGCGCAGCAGCGTTGGGAGCTGCTGGATATCCGGCGCCCCAATTTCCGAAAGGGCGACACGCGCCGCTTGTGCAACATCTTTTTGGCGGTCGCTGACCTCCTGCAGCAGAGAAGGAATGGCCTCTTGAGCCGAAGGTCCGACCAGCGCCAAAGAGATCGCCGCCCATTTGCGCACAAAAGCGTCGTCTTTTTCAAGCGAGGGAATCAGATGCTCAACAGCCTGGCGCTTGGCATCGGCGTCCAAGCCGAGGAGTTCCTGCTGCGCCTTTTTACGGATCGAATCGTTGCGGGAGACCAATCGTTGCTCCAGAGGAACGGTGCTGCGGAAAAGCCGATCATTCCCGGCAATAAACCAGATGAGGGCAAATAAAATGAAGGCCTGCAGGAGGGCAAAGAAGATGAATTTCCGATTCACGACGTTTAGTACGGTTGCTGGACTTTGCTGACGCGGTCAAGGTCTACGGCGTACAGGTCTTTTCCAGCATAGTGAACCACGATCATGTCCCCATAATTCAAATCATCGATGGTGATAGGATGTCCGCCATTGATCATCGCTGTCTTGGCATCATACGTAAATTGAACATTAAATCCACCGTCCACCATAAGCCGAAAAGATTTTGGGTCATCACCCTTGGATTGAAATTTTCCCTGCATCTCATTGAGATCGCTGCGGTGGGCGGTCGCGGTCGAGGCGACCACTGCCGCCGCGGGCGAAGGCTCATCGGCGAAGACCTGGCCGGCTAGTCCGAGCATGAAGGCCGCGACACAATACCCCAAGCGCTTGGTAGGCATACAGTTGTTTCATATCAGAACTCTTTACCCGTAACAAGGTGTTTTTCATTCCGTTACACATGAAAACCCTGCTCGCCTGGGTTGTTCCTCGGAAGAAGTTTTTGGGCAGAGGCGCGCAGGGCTTCGGCTTCCGATCCCCGCCCCATCTTGTCCAAGCCCTCCGCACGGTAAATCAAGAGAAAGTAGAGGACTCTTTTTTCGTCTTCCGACCTGCCGCACAACCCGATCGCTTTTTCAAAATAGGGGTCCGCTTCCGAAAGTCGGCCCAGGTGGGCAAGACTCTGGGCTAGGCCTGCGAAGGTTTTGGCAAAGATAGGGGACCTCGCGTCTTTTTCTGAAAAGCCAATAGCCCGTCGGTAAAGCGGTTCGGCTTCTCCCCATCGGCCGGCCAGAAAATGAAACTCGGCTAGGACGCGAAGCGCTTCAGCCATCTCCGACCCTTTGGAGCCAACGACGCTTTCACGAATATGGATGGCCTCTTCGATCATGGCTTGGATGGATAGGTCATCACCGTGTAGGGCCCATTCGCGTTCCGCCAGAAAGAGGAGGGCATCAGCGGTTTCTGGGGCCTGAGGATGTTCTTCCACCTGACGCTTAAGGCTTTTCAGTAGATCGGCCGCTTCGGCTTCAAGGCGGTCTGCCTCCGGCAAGAGACCTTGGGATCGCAAATTCAGCGACTGCTGATACAAAGCGTCTAACTGCTGGCGCAGGCTCACAGACGCTGGCTTACGAAACAGCTCGGGCCAGGAAATACGCCGCGGCGGCGGCCGTTCCGCCAATCACAAGCGTTTGAATTGCACTACGCACGGGCGAAGCTCCGGTGAAACGACCTTTGATGAACCCGAACAGCAGAAGAGTCGACAAGGTGACGACAATTGAAACATGAAGACCTTCCGACGCATTCGTCAAAACGAAATAGGGCGCCAGGGGGATTAACCCGCCGACCACATAAGAAGCGCCAATTGTCATTCCGCTGCGCAGAGCCCGAGCTGGGTCCGGTTCTTCTAAACCTAGCTCGAAGCGCATCATGAAATCGATCCAGGCCTTCGGGCGCTGGCGCAGCGTGTTTACCACCGCGCGGCTTTCCCGAGGCTCCAAACCATAAGACTGTAGAATTTCATCCACTTCCATGGCCTCGACTTCGGGCTTTTCAATCACTTCCTGTTCTTCGCGCTCACGCTCTTTCGCATAATGTTCGGCGTCGCTTTTGGCGGCCAGGTACCCCCCGAGGCCCATTGCGATCGCGCCGGCGGAAATTTCGGCCAGGCCCGCCGCCACGACAATGCGAGAGGCCACCATTGCTCCGGAAAGCCCCGCGGCCAGCGCAAACGGAACGGTCAAGCCATCCGCCATGCCGAGGACAACATCACGAACCATTTCATTGCCGGTGAAATGCTGTTCGGTGTGCGAAGAGTGGAAAGGGGTCATCAGGTTAAAAGTATCATATCCCTGATGACGCCAACAAGAGAACCGAAAGTCAAAATTACCGTCGCGACAGCGCAAGGGGCTCGTTCTCATCAGGAAGATCGTTGCGTGCACGTTTGGATTGAACTCCCCACGATCACCGGATGGCTTCTCGGCGTTTTTGATGGTCATGGGGGTGCGGCGACCGCCGAACGGGCCTCCCAAACGGTGAGCGCCGCATTTGAATCCAGCGGGTTAGCGTCTCCGGGGTCGATCCCGGTGGTTTTACGCGAGACCGTGAGCAAGCTTGTCCAGGCCGCGCGCCAAGACCTTTGCGGCTCAACCGCCTCTCTCGTCTTCATTCCCGAGGACGCTCAAGACATTTATTGGGCCGTACTCGGAGACTCTCCTCTTGCTGCGATGGATGCCGCGGATCATCTGCATTTCGGGCCCGATCACAATGTTCGCTCGAATTTAAAGGAGCGAGCGGCTGCCGAGAGTCGCGGAGGGATTTATCGGGGCGGATATCTCGAAGATCCGGAACTGCCGGGGGTTGGCTTGCAGATGACGCGTTCGCTCGGGGACGCCAAATTAGCGCGCGTCCTTTGGCGGGAACCGGATATCGAAAAAGTACCACTAGGCGGGCGCGGCACCGTGCTGGTGGGTTCCGATGGGTTACTTTCTCCCGGAGAAAGCTCTCTCTCGAACCAGCTATCGCGAATACTCAATCTGACCCGAGAAGGCGCTGGCGCTCAAGCCGTCGTGCTGGACGCCTTACATCGAAAAACCGGAGATAATGTCACCGCCATGGTTTGGCAGAAGCCCTGATCGGGCGTGGCGGGTTTTATTTCGAGTAGCGAAATTCGTCGAACCGAACGACGGAGTCGGAGAGCGTGCACAGGCCGATTTGTCCGGCGTTCATGAGGTGCGAATCTTTTCCGCCGACAATTGCTTCGTGATCGACTAAAACCGAGTAATTTTTCTGAACAAAGACGACGCGCAATTCATGCCAGGTATACGGAATAATTGTCACCGACTGAGTATCGAGCAGCTTCATTTTCCCTTTTCTCACGAGATACACCGAGCAGCTGTCGTCTTTGGCACTCGCGCGCGCCAGGTAATACGTCTGAGGATCCTGATAGCGCCAGACGATTCCCGCGGATTGATCATCCTCTCCGGCGTTGATGCGAAATCGCACCGAAACGTCCCCATGGTCAATCGGCTGACCGTTAAAGAGGGCCAGAGCGACATTGTCGCCGGGGTCCGCCTGGCCGGTCTGGACAAGCATGTGATGCCGGGTCAGAATGGAGGGATCCTGCTGGATTTCCCAATGCACGCCGCGCCCTTCCCCCATGATCGCAAAGGTAAATTCGGGCGGAACCTGGCCGAGCGGATCTTTATCAAAAGATAACGTGGTGAGCGGCATCGCCGTCGCATTTTTGGGAGGCCCGCTAAGCGTGGACGGATCGGCGGCCAAGGCGGCGGCCGCGCACAGAAAAAATACGGCGATCGTGGGTGGCTTAATTTGTAATCGCATCGGCTTTCACGCGTTGTCTGAAATAGTAGTAAAACGGGATGCCGGCCGCCACCATTGCCACGCCCGCCAGAGCGGCAAAGACGTCCTGATGGACTTCGTTTAATACCATCCAGAGAACCGTCACAATAAAGCACAACGGTAAAACCGGGTATCCCCAGGCTTTATACGGCCTCGGCAGATCCGGTTTTTTTCGCCGCAAGTAAAAGAGCGCGCTTACGGTCAGGGCATTCAAGAGGAGGCTGGGAACCGTCACATAATCGTCGAGCAAACGGTAAAAGTTTTTATGATCGATCCCACCCCACAAAGCGAGCAGCGAAGCCCAGACCATCTGAAGGAGGATCGACAAATGCGGTGTCTGAAAGCGCGGATGCACATCCGCAAAGGGTTTAAAGAAATAGCGGCTTTGCGCCATGGCGTACGAAATACGCGGGGCCGTGAGAAGGGTGGCATTCAAACACCCCAGTACGGAGAAGGCGATGAAAAAAGAAATGCCATTGGCGATGCGCGGACTAAACATCGCTCCCGCCGCCTCTTTAGCGATCGCAATCACACCTTGGGCCTGCGTGACCGGCATCGCATAGATATATACCGCGTTCAGCAGAAGATAGAGCGCGGCGGTAATGAGGACGCCTAAGATTAAAGATAGTGGAATCGTCCTGGAAGGCTTCAATACTTCGCTTCCGACGTAAACCGTCGCATTCCATCCACTATAGGTGTACATAATCGGAATGAGCGCCATGGCCATGGCGCCGGCCGTCCAGCCTCCGACGTGCGCCGGCCAAACGGGAAGAACGTTGGAAAACTTCCCATGGCCGAAAAAGACGGCGGCGCCGGCAAAACCCAGAATCGAGAGGATTTTCAGAAAGGTGATGGCATCCACGACGCCGGCTCCGACTTTAACGCCGATATAGTTGAGCCCGCCAAAAAAAAGAATGAGTCCGATCGCGCAAGCTTGCACGACCACAGGCGACGTAATTCCTGCGTATTTGGTGAAACCCACGGCAAGGATGGCGATCGTTCCAGACTGCGTGATAAAGGCGGCGGACCATCCGTACAAAAATCCCCACACAGGACCATAGGACTCGCGTAGAAAAACATAATTGCCTCCGGCTTCTGGATAGGCCGCGCCCAATTCTGCATAGGCGAGGGCTCCGCTGATCGCCAAACCTGCGCCGAGGAGCCACGCCGCGATCACCAGACCTGACGTCGGAAGTAAGACGGCAATCCGACCGGGAGTCGTGAAAATCCCCACCCCGATCATATTCCCTACGACCAGCATCGTGCAGGAAAATAGGCCGAGAGCCCGGCGCAACCCCCCACTCACGGATTCCGATCTCTCCTCTGGCGCTAATGGCATGCTTCAGTTCTACCTTATTTCATCGGTGCCTCCAACTTGTATAAGTTGACTTAGTATAAACTGACTTATACAATTAGGCCGTGCGAGAATTCATTGGGAGAGGAAACGAGCTTCATCTTCTGCAGGAGCGCTGGCGGTCGTCCCAGTCCGAGTTTCTGGTTCTCTATGGCCGGCGCCGGGTTGGGAAGACTGAGCTCATCCGGCATCTGGCCCGGCGCAAGCGAACGCTTTTTGCCGTCGGAAGCCGTTCGGACGCGCGCAGCCAGATCCATCATTTTGCCGCCGAGCTGGCGCAGCTTTCCCAAGAACCGGATCTGGCCCGCCTGCCGATTCATGATTGGGATACTCTCTTCGGCCGGCTGAATACTGTTTTTCAAAAGGCGCGCGGCAAGACCCTCTTCGTGCTCGATGAATTTCCTTGGATGGCCCAGGCATCGCCAGAACTGCCGTCACTCCTGCAAAAATGGTGGGATGCCCATTGGAGCAAAAACGGGAAAGTGTTCCTGATTTTATGCGGGTCTTATTTCGGGTTCATGGAACGTGAGGTCCTCGCGCAAAAGTCGCCGCTCTTTGGCCGCCGGACCGCGGTCCTGCAACTAAAGCCGCTTCCCTTCGAAGACAGCCGCCAATTCCATCCCGGACTCTCTTTGAAAGAACAGGCCAAACGGCACCTTCTCTGTGGAGGGATCCCCGCCTATCACAAAATGTTCGGGTCAAACGCCGGCTTCCCTGAACAATTGATTTCCGCCTTCTTTGAACCCGACGCGCCTCTGGCCAAAGAAGCTGATTTTCTCCTCATGGAGGAACTCAAGGAACCCAAACTCTATTTCAGTCTACTGGAAAGTCTGGGGGCCTCCCGCAAGGGCATTTCGGAATTGGCGTCCGCTTTAGGAGTGGAGCGCTCCCGCCTTCCGTATTACACGAAAAATTTGATGGATCTCCATTACGTTCAGAAATGGACTCCGCTCCTTACGTATCCGGCTCTTTTCGAACGTAAGAGCGTCTATCGAATTGCGGATCCGCTTTTGCGATTTTGGTTCACCTTCGTTTACCCGAACGCCAGCGTCCTAGAACGGCTCGAAGCTCGAGTTTTTTTTGCGACAATGGTCGATCCCCACTTGGACGCCTACTGGGGCACCGCCTTTGAGCCACTGGCCGCGGACCTGTTCCTTCGCAAAAAAATGTTTCCCCGGCTTGCCGAACACTTTAAGGTGGGCTCCTATTGGGATAAGCACATTCAGATTGATTTCGTCATCGCGCTCAAATCCGGTCTTTCTTACCTTGGGGAGACGAAATGGAATAAATTGGATAAGAGCACTGTCCTGGGGTTTGTCCAAAAGCTACAGTCTCTTCAGGGAAACTTATCCTATCAGCCTGTGATCATCTCAGCCGAGCCTGTTCCCGCCTCGATCAAAGCTCTTCCAAGTTGCCGGACTTATTCCCTAAAAGAACTGGTCTAAATTTGTTGTAACTCGTAACCCAAAATTTACATTCCGTTAACCGGCGCGTAACACTCCTCCGCTACACTGATGTCAAGGAGGACGCAATGAACTTTCTAGCGCTCAGCGGAATCTGGATCGGAATCATCCTGGTAGCCCAAGGCTTCGTGAAAGCCAAGACGCTTCTCCGAATCCGCTAACCACACCTCTCAAGTTCTACCTTATTTCCTCAACGTCTCCAACAGGCGTTCTTCACTCTTCAACACCTGCCTTAAACGGGTTATATTTAAACGATGGGAGCAGCAGCGGTGGGAATATCTTTGGCCTGAAGCCGTTCCTGAATAAGAGCTTTTAGACGGATCGCAATGTCGATCGAGCGTTTGATCGTTTTTTCGTCCGCGCTTAGGCGTTCTCCACCGACGATTCCGCTGAGGATAATGGCTGAGATAATCCCTAGATCTGTATTTTCCATGGTAGTTCTCCAGTTTTTGGCGAGATCCGCTCTATTTTTCGCCTAGAAATGAAAAATCCCGGTGTTTATTAACCGGGAAAAGGGAAAACGAGGGGTGTCTGAATTTCGAAGTACATATACACTATAGCATACTCTTCCACAAATTACAAGGCCCAATTCGTACCCATAATTTTTTCGTGTTACCGGCACTTAACAATTATTTAACATAAATGTAACGCCATCATCGTATAGTCTTCTTATCCGCATGAGCGAAAATACTCCGATTGACATGGTCAAAAGCGATTTTGTGGCGATGGTGTCACACGAACTGCGCGGTCCGTTGACATCTATCCAAGCCGCCGTGAAATTGGTGGCCTCCGGCATCGGCGGTCCGACCACGCCCGGCCAGCAGGAAATGCTGTCCTTGGCGCTAGTGAATATCGAACGCATGGGGCGTATGGTAAACCAGCTACTCGATTACACAAAAATTGAAGCCGGCCATCTGGACCTTCATCGGCAACGGACGGATTTGGTGGCGGTGGTCCGAGACGTAATCCGCTCCTTCGAACCTCTCGCGGCTGAACGCGGTCTCTCCTTGATCCTTAATCCCGCTCCCGCGACGATCGAAAGCTTTCTTGATCGCGACAAGATCGTCCAGATCTTTACAAACCTTCTGCATAACGCGATCAAGTTCACACCAGCGGGAAGCGTCACCGTCGCCTTGGGCCTGGAAGCCGACGACATGATCGCGATGGTCTCGGATACCGGCCGTGGGATTGCGCCTCAGGACCTGCCGCAGGTTTTCGGGCGTTTCAAACGCTTTGGTCCCGCGCCGCGGTCGGAAGATAAAGGGAGCGGATTGGGCCTGGCCCTGACGAAACGGTTGGTCGAATTGCACGGCGGCACGATCCGGGTGGATAGCCATCCCGGAGAGGGCGCTCGATTTACGATCCATTTGCCTCGCTTGAGTTCGGAACAGGTGTTCGAACAAGAAGTGATTCGTCTGGCTCGCCGCGCCCAGGAATCCGCCAATCCTTTATCCGTCGCTGAAATCTCACTCGGGAACTGGCCGGATCTGCAAAAATCCGTGGGCGCCGAAGCGTCTTTAACCGTGCTGAATCATTTGGAATCCCAATTGAAGGGCGCGCTGCGCGGCGATTCGGATTTTGTGATTCAGCGACCAGGGGCATTTTGGCTCGCGGTCTTTTCCGCGACAAAAGAGGAAGCGGAAAGCATCCTGCTTCGCGTGAGAGAGAAAGTGAGCGATGATCCGCTGGCCCGTGATGCCGGCATGCCGGTGACGATCCAATGCCGCCTCGCCTCTTTTCCCCAAGATAGCCAAAACCCCGAAGACCTTCTGGCCCTTCTGCATTTCCCCCGCGCAGGAAAATTAGCTTCGGTCTAGTCGACGAGAAAGCCTCTAGTCGCTAATAAGGTGCGGCGATGCGGATGTCCTTCATGGGAAAATGCTTTACATTCAATGTGACGAGCTCGGCTCTGGCTATTTGGGCAGAAGCGGCGATCAAGGCGTCCGGCAAAAGCAGTCGATGGCTTTTGGCGAATGTCAGCATATAGCGGCCGGCGGCTCTGGCGGTGGGCTCATCGACCGGCAACCATCGAAAGGTCCCCAGGAAAATATCCAGCTCGTCCTCTTCGGTGGGGCGCACCCCGGCCCATAATTCCGCAGACGTAATGACAGAACAAAGAAGCTCTTCTTTCACGACCGATTCCAGATAGGCTTCGCACCGGGGATGACCGCGCAGCGCATCGATAAGAATGTTCGTATCCAGCAGTTTTCTACTCACGGGACCGCCACTGCCGCCTGAAGCGGTTTTCAAATTGCACTCCAGATTCTCGTCGACCGCGCCAGAGCCCAAAACCCGCTCTGAGCGACCGCAGCGAGTCTTCGTCTGAAGGGCGCGTCAGATATCGATTCAGCGCTTCGCGAATGACCGACGCCAGAGATTTTTTCTGGCGCTTCGACAATGACAACGCCCGTGCGTAGAGTTCCTGAGGCAAGTAGAGCATCGTCCGGTATTCGGTTAGTCGCATGGTTGTCTATCCCCCATGAGCGAAAGTATAACAGATGCCAGTCATAGATGCCATAAAGAAATCTGGCGGCGCGGCGACAGGGAACGGCTGGTTAGTCGACTTTGAGGTCGATCTCGGCGGAGATGGCGGTGGAGCTGTTGATGAGGCGAACGCGTTCGCAGCGCCAGCGGCGGGTCTCACGTTTGATCTGGTGGCGAACCGGGTCTACGAGCTCGCCGGTTATTTCGGCGCGGAGTTTTCCGGCGCCTTTGCGTTCTGCGTCGAAGATCTGAAACCGAAAGGCTTTGAAGAGGATATTTTGCTGGCAGGTCAGATTGAGGAGCGCCTCGATCCAGGCCTGAAAAAGCGCGGCGGTGTCCGCGCCTTCCACCACGATTTTTTCGCGCAGAACCTCTCCGACATCCTGAGGGTCAACAAATAATTTCAGCAGTTCGCGGGCGGCATTTTCAAAGAGTTGAGGAAGGGAGTTGCCTACCGCCTGGAGTGTCTGTTTACTTCCGGGTGCGGCCACGGCGAAATCCGTCATTTTTTAAGGGGCAGCTCTTCCTGCTGCTTATCGGGATCGTCGTCTTCTTTGGCCAAAGGCGTGATCGCGGCCAGTTTGTCACTTTCTTCCTGACGCACGAGACGAACACCCTGTGCATTTCGTCCGATAATGGACACATCCTTCGCCGGGAGGCGAATAGACATGCCCTTCTCCGTCATGATCATGACATCGTCCCCATCATTGGCTTTGATCAAACCGACCACCGGGCCGTTACGATCGGTGGTCTTAATATTGATGACGCCATGGCCGCCGCGGGACTGCAGGCGGTATTCGTCGATATCGGTACGCTTGCCATAACCATTTTCGGTGCCGATCAAAATCGTATCTTTCGAACCCACCGCTTCCATGCCGACGACGCGGTCGCCCTTCACGAGCTTAATCCCGCGCACACCCATCCCCGCGCGACCGATCGGACGAACGTCTTCTTCTTTAAAGCGAATCGCGAGGCCCTCGCGGGTTCCGATAATGATTTGCGATTTGCCGTCGGTGTGTTTGACCCCGATGAGCGAATCTTCACCGTCGAGCTTGATCGCGATGATGCCTCCGCGGCGCGGGTTGGCGAATTCGGATAGGGGTGTTTTCTTGACGGTGCCTTGTGAGGTTCCCATGAACAGGAAGGTTTCTTTATCCCCTTCGGCGGCAAAATTCGCGACGGGGATAGCCGCCGATATTTTTTCGTCTTGGGAAGAAAGTTGGATGAAATTGGCGATCGATTTTCCCTTGGCAGCGCGGCCGGCTTCGGGGATCTCGTAGACGCGGGTCCAGTAGACTCGACCCTTGTTCGTAAAGAGTAAGAGATAGGCCAATGTGTTGGTCACAAAAAGTTGTTCGACGAAATCTTCTTCACGGGTGGTCATGCCCGTGACGCCCTTACCTCCGCGGCGTTGCGAACGATACGCAGTGACCGGCAGGCGCTTCACATACCCGGCGTGGGAGAAGGTCACCACGACATCTTCGTTCACCACGAGATCTTCGATCGCCATCTCTTCGGCGGCGGCGGTGATCTTGGTGCGCCGTTCATCCCCGTACTTCTCTTTAACTTCTTTCAATTCTTCCTGAATGATCCCCAGGACCTTGCGGGAGTCGGCCAGGATGCCTTTGAGGCGCGCAATCGTCTTTAAGAGCTCTTCGTACTCATCTTCAATCTTTTTGCGTTCTAGGCCGGTCAGCTGCTGCAGGCGCATGTCCAGGATGGCCTGAGCCTGAATGCGGGAGAGCGCGAAATTTTCCATCAAGCGCTGGCGCGCGGTATCGGTGTCTTTCGATTCACGGATGGTCTTGATGATTTTGTCGAGGTTGTCGAGCGCGATCTTCAAACCTTCCAGAATGTGTGCGCGGGCTTCAGCGCGGGCCAGCTCGAATTTCGTCCGGCGGACGACGACCTCTTTGCGATGCTCGACGTACCAGTGCAGCATTTCGCGCATGGAAAGAACTTTGGGCCGGCCATTAACCAGGGCCAGCATGATCACGCCGAAACTAGTTTCCAGCGCCGTGTGCTTGAAAAGCTGATTGAGGACGATCTGGGCGTTGCCTTCCCGCTTGATTTCGATGACCATGCGGATGCCGTCACGATCGGATTCGTCCCGGATATCGGAAATATCTTCGATTTTTTTGTCGCGCACGAGATCCGCGATCGACTCAATCAGCGAGGTCTTGTTCACCTGATAGGGAATTTCATTAACGATAATCGCCTGGCGTCCACCGCGAATCTCTTCGATTTCGGTCTTGGCCCGGATGACGATGGACCCGCGGCCGGTTTCAAAATAGTCTTTGATACCTTGGCGGCCCATAATGAAACCCCAGGTCGGAAAGTCCGGTCCTTTGATGATCTTGAGCAATTCCGGCACGGTGATGTCGGGGTTTTCAATATAGGCGTTGATCCCGTCGCAGACTTCGGTCAAATTGTGCGGCGGCATGTTGGTGGCCATCCCGACGGCGATCCCGGAGGATCCATTGACCAGAAGATTGGGAAGTTTGCCGGGGAGCACCAGAGGCTCGGTCATCGAGCCGTCGTAGTTGGGTCCAAAATCGACGGTTTCCTTATCGATGTCTCCTAAGACTTCATCCGCGATGGCGCCCAGGCGCACTTCGGTGTATCGCATGGCGGCCGGCGAATCACCGTCGATCGAACCAAAATTTCCCTGGCCGTCCACCATCGGGTAGCGCAGTGAAAATTCTTGCACCATGCGCACCATCGCGTCATAGACGGCGGTGTCCCCGTGGGGATGGAATTTACCGAGAACGTCTCCGACCACGCGCGCGCTCTTTTTGTAGGCCGAGCGGTGCGTCAGGCCCATTTCTTTCATCGCGAAAAGGATACGCCGGTGGACCGGCTTAAAGCCGTCCCGCACGTCCGGGAGCGCGCGTCCAACGATCACGCTCATCGCGTAATCGATGTACGAGGTCTTCATCTCGTCTTCGATGTTTCGCGGGATGATCCGGTCGTTCGGTTCTGCAGGTAACGTAGGGTCAGCCATAATTAAATATCGAGGTTCCGGACTTCAAGGGCGTGGCTTTCAATGAAGAGCCGGCGCGGTTCGACGCGGTCGCCCATGAGCGTGTTGAACATTTGATCTGCCTGGACAACGTCATCGAGCTTCACCTGCAGAAAGCGCCGCTTCTTCGGATCCATCGTCGTTTCCCAGAGCTGCTGGGGGTTCATTTCTCCCAGACCTTTGTAGCGCTGGATGTAGGCGCCCTTGCGCCCGAAATCTTTGATGGCGGCCAGCACTTCCTGCACGTCAAAAAGGTCTTTTTCTTCGCCGCCGCTCCTGGCCCGGTAAACGGCTTTGCGGTCTTCTTTCTTGATGGAGGCATCCTGGGCCGCGGCCATGGTGAAGCCCGCCTCGCTCAATTTTTCGACGAGCTGATTGATCTTGGGCAGTTCCCAGAGATCTTTGACCTCGGCACCCATCTCTTCGCTGGCTTCCGTCACGGCCGGGACCTCGGCGTTATCGCCTTTGGCAGCCGCCTGAATCTTTTCCTTCTCGCGTTTGGTCTTCAGATAGTCTTCTTTAAAGGCCTTCCATTCTTTATCCGTGTAAATATAACGTGGGCCAGCGTCCTCATTGATGCGATACAACGGAAGCTTGTCCTTCTTCTTGAACGCGAAATAATCGACGAGGGACAGCCCCTTGCGCGACAGCTTGCGCAGGAGGACTTCCAGCTCCGTCAGCCATTTCAAAACGGATTTGATCTGCCCAGTTTCGATCTGTTTGCCGAGTTTGCCGTTCGACAACGGATAGATCTCGACGTCCTCCAGCCCTTCCGCCAGCAGCCATTGGTCCAACGCCTCATCGGTATCGAGATACATTTCTTTCTTTTCTTTTTTGACTTTGTAGAGCGGCGGCTGGGCAATGTAGATATACCCTTCTTTGATCAGGGGCGTCATCTGTCGATAGAAAAAGGTGAGAAGCAGCGTTCGAATATGCGCGCCGTCCACGTCCGCGTCGGTCATGATGATGATGCGCTTGTAGCGTGCTTTCTCGAGTTTGAAATCCTCTTCGCCAACACCGGTCCCGATGGCTGTAATCATTGTGCGGATTTCTTCGTTCGCGAGCACCTTCATGAGCCGCGATTTTTCGACGTTGATGATCTTGCCGCGCAAAGGCAGAATCGCCTGGAAACTGCGGTCGCGTCCCTGCTTGGCGGACCCACCGGCGGAATCACCCTCAACGATGTAGAGCTCGGAGCGTTCCGGGTCGCGGTCGGAGCAGTCGGCGAGTTTTCCCGGGAGAGAAGCGCCGTCCAGCGCGCCTTTTCGTCGGGTGAGTTCGCGAGCCTTGCGGGCCGCCTCGCGCGCTTCCGCCGCCACAATCATTTTTTCGCAAATCTTATTGGCGATTGGCGGATGCTCTTCAAAGAACGCAGAAAGCGCGTCACCCGTGACGGATTTGGTAAGTCCTTCCACTTCGCCGTTCCCGAGCTTTGTTTTGGTCTGGCCTTCAAATTGAGGATTGGGGACTTTCACGGAAATGACGGTGCAAAGCCCTTCGCGCGCGTCATCGCCGGTTAAATTTACATTGCCGTCTTTGAGCAATTCCTTCTTCTTCACGTAATCGTTGATCACGCGGGTCAAAGCGCTCCGGAACCCGGTCACATGAGTGCCGCCTTCAATCGTATTGATGTTATTGACGAAGGAAAAAACCTGCTCGTTATAGCCGTCGTTATATTGAATGGCCACTTCGACCAAGACGCCGTCTTTTTCCTTCTTGAAATAAATCGGCTCGGGATGCAGGACGGATTTATTGCCGTTTAAAAAGCGCACAAATTCGATGATGCCGCCCTCGTAAAAGAAGGTATGTTCCTTGTCATCGCGCTCATCGATAATCGTGATGGTGGTGCCGGGATTTAAGAAAGCAAGTTCGCGCAGACGGTTGGACAGAGTGTCGAATGAAAAGACGATATCGCCAAAGATCTGGGGGTCGGCTTTGAACGTGACTTTTGTGCCGCGGTCTTCCGTCGTTCCTTTTTGCTTGACCGCAAAGAGGGGCTTGCCGCGCTCATACTTCTGCGTGTAAATTTTTCCGTTGCGGTAGACTTCCACTTCCAGCCATTCCGACAAGGCATTGGTCACTGAGACGCCGACGCCATGCAGGCCGCCGGACACTTTATAGGTGTCTTTATCAAACTTACCGCCCGCGTGCAGAACAGTCATGACGATTTCGAGAGCAGATTTGCCTTTCAGCTTGGGATTGTCGACGTCATTTTTGGGATCCACGGGAATTCCACGTCCGTCATCTAGAATGGTGACGGAATTATCCGCATGGATTGTGACGTCTACATTTTTCGCATGCCCGGCGAGGACTTCATCGATCGAATTATCCACGACTTCATACACCAGATGATGCATGCCGGTAGCGCCGGTAGAACCGATATACATCCCAGGTCTTTGTCGGACGGGCTCTAGTCCTTCGAGGACTGTGATTTTACTGGCGTCGTAATCGGCGGTTTTAGCGGCCATGGTTTTGACTGATCCTCACGGTTAAATACTGAATAAAAGGCGCGGGCAAATGCTTATTGAGCTTACGCACTAACTCTTTACGTCGGAGCGAAATTTCCTGCATGACCGCGGCGGAATCCACTTCGATGATTAGCGATGTATTGTCCAAGGCCGCGATGTGCGCGTACTCGCGCAGAGTTCCGATTTCCCTTTCCCAGGCGTTTTCTAAGATCAGGAGATCTGAAGACAATCCTAATTTTTGTGAAAACCCGGGAAGGTCCCGGCCCACCGAGGCAAGTGCCACGGAGTCTATACCCTCATCGGCATGATGACCGATAACATCTGGTCATCGCCGACCGGTCTTATGACGCCAGGGTTTAATGATGTGGTGAGTTCAAGCCAGACCTGGCTGGAATCGATATTTTTTAAGACGTCGAGAACAAATTGGGGATTAAAAGCAATTTCTAGATTATTCCCCGCATAATCCACGGGGAGTTCGTCTTCCACTTCGACGCGGCCTTGGGCCGATCCGGCGGCGCGCAGTTTTCCCTTTTCTAAATTAAACCGTATCGCTCCACCGCGGTCTCCGGACCCTAAAGCGGCCCGCTGAGTCATCGTCAATAAATCTTTCGACGCCATCTGAATGCGAATGTCCGCCGACTTAGGAATCACCTGATCATAATTGGGGAAATGACCATCAATCAGCCTGGAAATAATCACCGTCTCGCCGATTTTAAAAGCGACTTGATTCTCAGTGACACTCACTTTAATCACATCCGTCCCCAACCCTTCTGACATCAATAACCGTTCAACTTCTCGAATGGCTTTGGAAGGAATAATCACAGCGACATTGAGCTTTTTCTCATTCACCGCTCTAGCCATAAACGCGAGGCGCCGACCATCTGTAGCGACCATGCGCGCGATTCCTTTATCGAGAATAAAATAAACCCCATTTAAAATATAACGCGTCTCATCCGTCGAGGCGGAAAAAGATGTCTTCTTAATCATCTCCAACAACATCTTGGATTCCATCTCCACGCAATTCTCTTCCGGAAATTCCGGTAGGACTGGAAAATCCTCTTTGGGTAGACCTAGCAATACACATCGTGTCTTCCCAGATCGAACTTCCATCCGCGTGGCTTCTTCGGTCGTAATGCGAATTTCCTGGGTATCGGAAAGAGTTTTTACGAAATCGCTAAATGTTTTCGCCGGCACCGTAAGAGCGCCTTCTTTAACCACTTCGGCTTTGATCAAGCAGCGGACCCCCACTTCCAAATCCGTGGCCGCTAGCTTCAATTGGTTGGTACGGGTCTCAATTAGAATATTCGACAAGACAGGCAGTGTGCTCTTGGAAGAGACAGCCGACTGTACGATCTGGATTCCTTTGAGGAGTTCAGCTTTGGAACAAACGATTTGCATGAGGTTCTTTATACTGTTCTCTGTACTTACCATATTGTATTAAAAATCGTAGTCGTAGTCGTAGAGGCCTGTATGGGGAGTATAACTCGTTTCCAACTTCCGAAACCAACCATTTTCAAATCTTTTCACACGAATCGGAATGCTGAACTTCTTCTGTATAACCCTGCTCTCTTATCCCCAATACCCACAAGCCCGAAGGTTATCCCCGTTTTTTAAAACTTATGCAGACGTTACCCCTGCCTGTTCCCAGACTGCACCGATCGGATTTCTTGAATTATTTTATTCACCAAAGCGGTAAAAAAGGGATCCGTATCCAGCCGGCCTTTTATTTTATTGGTCGCGTGCATGACCGTCGTATGGTCTTTTCCGCCAAAAGAATCGCCGATCTGTGTGGTGGACATTTCCGTAAGCGTCCGGGCCAGATACATAGCAATCTGCCGCGGGAAGGCGATGGCGTCGGTGCGGCGCTTGGATTTCATGTCGTGAAGATCCAGATGGTAATGCCGGGCAACGACTTCCTGAATTTTTTCAATCGAGACCGGCGCGGCGGCTTCTTCCCGCGCCATGACGTCCCGCAGCACTTCCCGAGCGGAATCCACCGTCAGAGAAACGCCGGTTAAGGAGGCGTGGGCGACCACGCGGATTAAAGAGCCTTCCAGCTCACGAATATTGGTGCGGATATGGCTTGCGAGAAAGAGTAACACGTCATCGGGCACAAAGAGATTTTCCGCTTCCGCTTTGTCGCGCAAAATGGCGATGCGGGTTTCCAGCTCAGGCGCCTGGATATCCGCCACCACTCCCCACTCAAAACGCGTGATCAAACGTTCCTGAAGGGTTGGAATTTCCTTCGGTGGGCGATCGCTCGTGATCACAATCTGTTTGCGCGAATCGTAAAGCGTGTTAAAGGTATAGAAAAATTCTTCCTGCGAACTTTCTTTATTGACCAAAAATTGGATGTCATCAATCAGGAGACAGTCTAAGTTGCGATACTTTTGCCGGAATTGATTCATTTTTTCAAACCGCAGGGAATCAATAAATTCGTTGATGAATTTTTCGGATGTGGTGTAGAGCACACGCGCGCGAGGGTTGCTTTGGAGCACATGGTGGCCGATCGCATGCATTAAATGGGTTTTACCAAGTCCAACGCCGCCATAGAGAAAAAGTGGATTGTAGGCCTTCCCAGGATCTTTCGCGACCGCTTGGGAGGCCGCTTGCGCAAAACGGTTGGAATGCCCGACCACAAACGTTTCAAAGGTGTAGCGCGCATTTAAATGGGTTTCCAAGAGTGGCGCGGCGGGAGGCAATGCGATGTGCGGCGTGGGAGCGGGCATGGAGGAGTAGGGCTTAACCATCTCATCCACCGGCCTTAAAACGGAAAAAGAAAGGCTTATGGCATCTCCGGAACGTTCTTTCAGCAGATTTTCAATACTGGTTTGATAGTGATCACGCAGCCAATCCGCAAAGAAAGCGTTTGGAACTTGGAGGACCAACCGATTGCCTTCCATGGAAAGCGCTTTGATGGGCCGAAACCACAGGTCAAAGGACTCATTGTTCATCTGCGGCTTTAAAATCGACAACACATCATCCCACAGCGTTTCTACGGCTAAAGTCATAAAAAAAGTCGCTCCAATACGGGAAAAAGGCAGGGCAAAATTTTTAAGTGCGAAGTATTGTAGACGTTGGCGAATCTTATGTCAAATTCATTTCTCGACGGAAAATTGACCATGCCACAGCCAATTTTGCGTAGTCCTCCAGCGCGATGGTTTCCGCTCTGGCGGTGGAAGAAATTTTGTGTCGGGAGAGCCACGCTTCGATGGGGGCGCGCTTAATTCCGCTGAAAAAAGCGAGGCTGTTGGCGATCGTTTTGCGGCGATGGGCAAAGGCCCCATGGACCAGATTAAAAAAATCGTCCGTCATTTCTGGAGGCAGGACCGAGGTCTTTTTTCGGCGTAGCCGGATCACGGATGAAAAAACATTTGGCGGCGGTGCAAAGGCCCCTGGGGGGACTTGAAGAATCGTCTCCACGGAAGCGAAAAGCTGGACAGCCAACGTCAAAATTCCGTAGGCGCGTGAGCCCGGGCCAGAGGCGATGCGCTCCGCCACTTCACGCTGGATCAAAAACACGCCGGTCTCCCAGCCGGGCCAGCCCAATAATTTTTCAAAGATGGGAGAGGTAATGGCGTAAGGAAGATTTCCCAGAACTTTGACTGGCTGATCTGCCGGTGGAAACAGCGCGGCAAAGTCGGCCTTCAAAAAATCGAGGCGAACGATCTCTAAAGAAGGTTTAGCGGCCAATCGGTGTTTGAGTTTCTCCGCCAGCGAGAGATCTAGTTCGATGGCGACCAAACGGCGAACGCGGCCCGCCAAGGTTTCTGTCAGCACGCCTTTGCCTGGCCCAATCTCTAAAGCAGTATCGGTGGGTTTCAATTCAGCCGCGGCCAGGATGGTTTTGGCGACTTTATAATCTTGGAGAAAATGCTGCCCGAGCGGAGGCCTCATGCGGTACAGCGAGTGAACGAGCGATTGAGCGAAGGAGTGAGAGATACCATTCGCTCTTTCATTCCTTCCCTCGGCTGTACTCTGCCGCTAGGAGGATGGCTTCAATCATCGAATCCGGATCGGCTTTCCCTTTGCCGGCAATATCGTAAGCCGTTCCGTGGCCGGGAGACGTTCGCACAAACGGCAAGCCGAGCGTCACATTCACCACGCGCTTGGGTGCATAAAGTTTGAGCGGAATCATTCCTTGATCGTGATAGGCGGCTAAAGCGAGGTCGTAACGGCCCTGCGCCATGTGTACGAAAACCGTATCGGACGGAATGGGGCCGGCCACCAAAAGACCCTTCTTCCTTATAGATCGCAGAGCCGGGCCATAAATTACTTCTTCTTCTCGGCCAATGAGGCCGTGGTCTCCGGCATGGGGATTAACGCCACAAGCGACCAATCGAGGATGGCGCAGGCCAAGATGTTTGCGGGCGAATTCTTCCCCCAGCTCAGCCGCCCGTACGATCAAGCGTGGCGAAAGAACGGAGGCGACCTTTGTCAGTGGGACGTGGCGTGTAAGGAGGATGACGCGCAATGGCCCGCTGACCATGAGCATCGCGGCGTCCGGCGCTTTGCAAGTCTCGGCCAGCCACTCGGTGTGGCCAGGAAATCCATGATCAGCCAGGCGAAAGGATTCTTTGGAGACCGGCGCCGTGACGAGTGCTTGCGCTTTGCCCGCCAAAACCAGATTCAACCCTTCTCTTAAAGCTTCGATGGCGCGCAGTCCAGCACGTCGCGAGGGACGTCCCATGCCAATGCCGCCGGCTTTTCCTAAAACAATAGGTTGGCAGACCCTCTGTACGCGAGGATGTCGGAGCGCTTTAGCGACAATTTCAGGACCGATCCCGGCAGGATCGCCGAGGGTAATAGCAATGACGGGTTTCACGGCGTGCTCCTGTGCATAGGTGCTCCAGTTCGAGAGTAAAGGGAAGACCGGAGCACTTATGCCCCGGAGCATTGGAGCACGCGGTTAATCGAGGCTGTTGACTTTGATGTCGGCTTTGGAGCGAAGGTCTTTGACATAGGACTCAAAGCGCTTGGCGCCGCGCTGCTGGAAGAGATATTCACGCAGGTCGTCCTTGATGTCATCCAGAGACATTTTCGTCGCGGCCTTCTTTTCGTCCAGGACGATGATGTGATAACCGAAATCGGTTTCGACGATATCGGAGACTTGTCCGACATCCAGCGAAAAGGCGGCTTTATCGAAAGCGGGGACCATATCCCCACGCGAAAAATAGCCGAGATCGCCGCCGCGGTCCTTGCTGCCGGGGTCTTCGGAATATTTTTTGGCCAGTTCCGAGAAGTCCTCCCCCTTCTTGAGTCGGGCCTGCACCTCTTTAATTCTCTTAAAGGCGGCGTCTTTGTCTTCTTTAGAAGCATTCGGCGGAACGCGAATCAGAATATGCCGCGCGCGAGCCCGTTCCCCGAAGCGGCGTTCCACGGCTTTACCGAGCGATTTCAATTCGTCCAATTCGCTGGCGGTGTGGCTTCCGGGGATGGGCTTATCCTTAATAATGGCATCCAGCGTGTCATAGAGCTGCTTAATCTCGTCGTCGCCGGGCGGGGGAACCTTGGCTTTAACTTCCTGATCGATCAGCTTGATCGTCGCCAGCTGATCCTGAATGTGTTTACGAAATTCATCGAACCCCATGCCCTCTTTTTCCATTTCCTTATTAAATTCTTCTTCCGTGCTGAAGCGGGTGCGAACCTTTTTGACGCCGTCATCGACTTCCAGCTGGCTGACATGAATGTTTTTCGTCTTGGCTTCTTGAACAAGAAGCCGATCGTCGATCATCTGATCAAGGACGCGTTTTTTGATATCGGCGACCCGCTCTGGGGTTTGCTCGGCGGCGGGGGTGGATTTTTTGAATTGCTCCAAAATGGGGTCGGCATTTTTCTGGTATTCAGACAGCATAATAGCCTGAGCATTAACGGTCGCGACCGTCCGGTCGATCACTTTCGCCGCGGCAGGCTGCAGTGCCAGAGGCAACAAACATACGGCTAACGGAAGAATTTTCTTCATTGTTTTGGTGAATCCTCCACCGACAAAAGCGTCAAGGCCTGTTCATTCACCTTGACTCCCAGGGTTGATTGCTTGGCCGTCACCCATTGGTTAAATTTATCTCGCTCAAGTTTTGACCGGATGTCTTCTTTCACATCCGCCAAAGATTGGGGCGCCAAACGTTTTTCCCCAAGCTTTCTAATGATATGAAATCCAAACTGGGTTTTGACGATCTCGGAAGTCTCGCCGACTTTGAGGTGAAAGGCCGTGTCTTCGAATTCAGGAACCAGAGCGCCGCGTCGAAATGGATTCAATTTCCCCCCATGCACCGCGGTTGCTGGATCCCGGGACATGCTGCGTGCTACTTTGTCGAAGGATTCCCCAGCATTCAGACGATCCAAAGCGGCTTGCGCTTCCTGGGGTGTATTCAGAAGGATATGACTGACCGATATTTCCACCGGGTTTTGGTAGTCGCTGACGTGATCGTTATAATATTTCTCGACATCCGCGTCCGTAACGGCCAATTCGCCGGAGCGCAGGCGGCGCAGCGTACTTTCCACCTGCAAGGTTTCTTCATATTCCCTTAGGCGCCGATTCCATTCCCTTTTAAACTTCGCGATCGCCTCTTTATAGGAAGGGTCTCCAGAAATGTTGAGCGTTTTGGCCTGCGCGAGCAGAACTTTTTCACGGATGAGAAGGTTGAGAAATTGGCGGCGCCCGTCGGCGGAAGCCACATATTGCTGATAGGCGGCCGGCGCTTCTTGAAGACGGGCTTTTAGATCGCCGATCGTTATGTTGGACGCACCAACTTCAGCGACCACCGGACCGGACGATTCCGCCTTACGGCAGGCCGGGGCGGTCGCCCAGAAGGCTAAGCTGCCCAAAACAAAAAAAAGACCGCGAACAACGGTCCGATTCACCTCCGCCTCCTATCTCGCTATTGTTGCGGTGGCCTACGCTAATCAATTCACCCTTCAGGCGAATCGTAGTGTAGGTCTCCGGACTATATCAAATTGACCGCACGTCACCCAATATCCCCCGCGGCGATCCATTTTTGGAGTTCGCGCCGATCAATCTTGCCCGCCTGGTTTAGCGGAAGCGAGGCCATCGCTAAAAAACGTTCAGGCACCATATAGGAAGGCAAATCGTTTTGACAGCGCGCTCTGACGGCTGAGAGTTGGTCTGGATTCTGGATGGAAGACGGCTTTTTCGCGGTGAAGACTGCCGTCAGGTGCAATGCTTCATTTTCGTCGGGAACCGCGAGAACAGCGCAGCTCGCGATAAATTCAAGAGCGTTCAGGCAAAGTTCGATTTCTCCTAAATTGACGCGATAGCCCCGGATCTTGATCGTATCATCGGTCCGACCGAAATAAAAAAATCGATCTCCTTGGCGAGTCACAAGGTCTCCGGTCCGGTAGGCGCGTTTCCCATCCTCGGTGATAAGAGTCTTTTGCGCGGTTAATTCAGGAGCCTTCCAGTATTCTTTGAATACCTGTGGACCGGCAATGCAGAGTTCCCGTTCGATATTTTCCGGAACCTCGGCGGCTGGAAGCGCCCGGAGGCCGTCATACAAGTAGGCCTCGCATTCCGGGAGGGGATGTCCGATCGAAAGCGGACGGTCTAGCGGAATAGGCGCCCGGGCAATCGGCGTCCAACAACAATAAACGGTTGTTTCCGTCGGCCCGTAGCAATTGAAAACATTGGCTTCAGGAAAAAGGCGCAGGAGATGGGTCGCGACTTTCGGCGGGCAGTACGACGCTGTTGTAATGACCGTTTTAACGAAGCTGAAATTCTGAGAATCGATGACGTCTTGAGCATTCAGAAGCAACGAATACGTCGGAGCGGCATTGCAGAGATAGGTGGGCCGATACTGTTGGATCATTTTCACAAGCTTGAAGACATTTTGCCCGATATCGACAATGACAAGGGTCCCCCCTTTGACGATCCATAAAAGAACATCCCAAAGAGAGACATCAAACGAAAAATCCAGCACTTGAAGAAAAATGGCCGACCGATCCAGCTCGTGGAACGCGTCGTCGGCCGTCCGCATCAGGCGATTTAATGCCCCGTACGTGATGACGACGCCCTTCGGCTTTCCCGTGCTGCCGGATGTGTAAATGATGTAGGAGGTATCGCCGGCAGCGACCTCGGCTCTCGGGGCCTGCTTCGGCGGATCCACCGGAGCCTCTAGTTCGGCCAGGACAGCGATCACCTGTCGGCCGGTGAAATGAAATAAGGACGTCGCCGCATCGTCGATGAGGACACAGTCGATGTCGCAATCCTCGAGGATATAATCGACGCGCGTTTGCGGATTCAAATTGGAAATGGGAACGTAGACGGCGCCGAGCTTCCAGATGCTGAGCATCGCGATCACTTGCGAGGCGCTCTTTCCGCATAAAACGGCGATTCGTTGTCCGGGCGCCACGCCGTGGCGCACAAGAGACGAGGACAATCGGTCGAGGGCCTCTTGGAGGGCCCTGGCCTCGTACTGGCGATGGACGTCTTTTAAGAGGTAAGGTGAATCGTGGGACGACGGCCGATCAAAATAGTTTAAGGGGTTCATCCGGACCGCCTTTACGGAGCCGAGGATTGGGCTCGTTTGGCCTTCGCGAGGAGCGCCGTCAGGCGGCCGAGGGTGAAGGCGTCATCTTCCGCGAGATCAAGAACCGAAAGTTTAACGGCGAACGTTTTTTCCAAATGCAGGATGAGTCCCACCGACTGGAGAGAATCGAGAAAACCCTGGGCGAACAAATTTTTGGGGCTCTCCGGGAGCGCCACGCGCAAATAGCTTTCGATGGCCTTTTTGACCTCATCCGTTGAAGGGCTCATCCCTTAGAATCTCCCATAAATAATGTGCGGCTTGTCAGTGAAGCTGAAAGCGATTAGAAGATAAATCATCAATCCATAGGCGAAGACAGTGAGAAGGAACAAGCCGATAGGCTTCACCTTAGAGAATCGGGAAGTCGTTGTCATGACGGAGAATCTCGAACATTTTTTTGGCCACCTTTTCTGAACCCCTATAGCTTACATTGACATTGTTAAACAAGTCGACACCTTCCGTGACTTCCAAATCGGTGAAGTCCATCACCCTAACAGCCGGCAAACCCTTGATCGCAGCGAGAATCGGATTTTTGTAGAGCCGCGTGTAAACGGAATCCACTTGGTTCGCCGCGCGCCCCTCCGGGCCAAAATAAACATAGAGACGCTTATGAAAATGATCCGCGAGCTTTCCCATCAGACGAAGGGTTCGCGTGTTATCTTGATTGAGGTCGACGCCAGCGCCGAGGCGCGACTCCTCCGAGACGGCGTAGCGAGGGCCATACCACTGTTGGATGTCCGGGCCCCAGTCGATCGGATCTAAACCATCGGTAGGCGGCCGTACGGACAGATTGAGAAGTTCCGGCAAACGATTGTCGAATCCTCTCAGGAAACGCGTATGGCGTTCGAGAGCGTCCTGCATCGTCGAAAACCGCCCATGATGGGCTTCGACGCGAAAGGTGTCTGCAAACGCATTGACAAGATCGGCCCATGAGGTGGTCTCTGAGCGCACAGGAGGATCCGGTTCCACAACGCGAGGACTGGTCCCCGCTGGTTGCTTAAAATCCGCCGCTAACGTTTCATCGATTTCATGAATCGCGGGAAATCGATGCCTAAGACTGGAGAGCTTTTGAAATAGGAATGGATCAGGACGCAGGCGATTTTTTTTGATGTCCGTTGAGTTAAATTCGTTGTGCCAGATGAAAATCGGATAACGAGGGTCTTCCAAAAAGCGTAGAAACAGGTGTAGGTTGTTTCCGGTCACCATCAGCGGCAAGGACGCGTTGATGACCCGGACATGGGTTTTGCCATCTTCCAAGAAATCCCGTTGCAGGTAACTCGCGATTGAAAATCGGGCGTCCACCTTCTCGATGGAGGTGGTCCAAACGGATTCCAGCTCACAAGAGCCAATCAAGAGAATGTGAGTTTTATGGTTTCCGAAATGATTTTCGAGAAAGACTTCATGGTCGGGGAGCATTTTCGTCGCTTCGGTGAAATTGGTCGCAATGATGAACGTGGGAGCTGCAAACGGCTTTAGAAATCGGATTTGGCCCGCATCGATCAATGTCAGAAAGAAGGCGACAAGTCCGGCGCCCAGAAGTTCGAGAAGATGAATTCGGATTCGTTTTCCCTCTGTGCTTTTTGGTTTAAACAAAGCCGACCACCCGGCGCGCGACATGCAGGAGCGTCCAGGTTTTCTCTGGATTGTCCGCGAAAAAAATCAAAAGACTGAGAGCGAAATAATGGAACGTCAAAAAAATGGCGACCAGATGGATAATCGGATTTCGCATATAAGCTTCATGAACGCCGAGCGTTTTTAAGCCCTGACGCCAGGCGATCACCGTCAGGAGACCCGCGCCCTGCCACATTCCGTAGATCACATAGTGGGTCTCAAACCCATGCCATATGCCCATCAACGTAAACGTGATAAATATCGAAATCTCCGCGACGACGACCGGATGAAGACTCAGACGCTGGTGATTGAGCAATGCTTTATTGATCGGCAAAAAGAGGTAGGTCTTTAGCCAACGGGCAAATGAAATATGCCAGCGCTTCCAAAACGCCTCCAAATTGCGCGCCGCGAAAGGATAGCTAAAATTTTCCAAGACGGTAATCCCGAGACATTGCGAGCATCCGATGGCCACGTCGGAATAGCCCGAAAAGTTCAAGTAAAGATGCAGGGCCGTCACATCCGTGACGACTAACCAGACCGGCCATTTGCAAGCGAGCAACTCACGAGGGGCTATCGCGTAAAATGTATAGCTGGAAAGGAGGCGTGCAAGAACTCGCACTTTGAAGAGACCAATAATAATTCGCTTGGCTCCCTGTAACGCGAGGTCGGCATGCTGAGCGAAGGATAAACGTTGAGAAAGCTGATCTTCAAATTCCTGGGGTTCCATGATCGGGCCGGCCACCCAGGTAGGAGCAAATAAGCAGTAGCTCAAAAATCCGGTCCAGCTTTGCAGGCAATGGTCATCCGCCTGTCGGCGCAAAATATAGGAAATCAATTTCAAAAACAGATATGAAAAACCGATCACCGTCGTAAAATTAAATGTGTTCGACGATGCGATTGGCAGAAGCCTCCGAAGACCCCATAGAACGCTAATGGAAACAATCAGGAGCGCGCAATACCGTGAACGAATCGGTGCAGGCAGATCCTCCATCCGTGCCAAGAGGTGGTGGATCACCGACAAAAAGGCGATGAGCATTAGGAATGGGACGGCAGGGACGTCCAAATACCATCGGAGAACGGCCAAACTTAAAACGAGGAAAATGGCGCTTTTGGTTAAAGCCGATTGATCGGAAGGAGCGCGTACACGATCCATCGCGGCTGTCGAAGAATCCAAAGGCCCCATGCTTTTACGATCCTCTTCCGATCAGGGTTTTGAACAGGCTGCTCAAGTATCGAAGAGGCCCACCGGATTCGTACGCCTGACGGTCGATGCTGAGCGTAAACGGCGGACCGGGTTTGAAATGGAGGCCGGAACGTTCGTGGGCCAATTGCAGAATGGTTTGAGGCTGCACGGGGGTGTTGGTCAGAAACTGAATTTCTAACGAAGAGGGCTTCTGAATGACGCCGGAGATGCCGATATCGCGGGCGCTCATCCTTAATGTGGAGACCTCCATGAGCGTTTGGGCTTCGTTGGGAAGAGGGCCAAAGCGATCCTCAACTTCAGCTTGGACGGCGGCCAGAGCCTCGGGGGTTTCGGCCGCGACCAGCTTTTTGTAAAAAAGAATGCGCAGCTCATCGCTCGGCACATAGTCTGCCGGGAGAAAGGCATGGACGATTAAATCCATGCTCGGGAACCGGACCGCCATCGGTGGCGGCTCCCCTTTCAATCGGGCGATTTCTTCCTGTAAAAGTTGCGCATAGAGATCGAGCCCAACGGCCGCGATGAAGCCATGCTGCTGCTGGCCGAGGAGATTCCCCGCCCCGCGGATTTCCATGTCGCGCATCGCCAGACGATAGCCGCTGCCCAGCTCGGTAAATTCGCGTAGAGCTTCGAGGCGCGCCCGGGCTTCCTGCGTCAGCGGAACCGATGGCGAATAAAAAAGATAACAATAGGCTTTCTGGCGCTCGCGCCCGACGCGGCCGCGCAGCTGATAAAGCTGCGAGAGGCCAAACTCTTCGGCTTCCTCGACGATCAAGGTATTGACGGTTGGAATATCGATGCCGGATTCAATGATGCTGGTCGCCAGCAAGATGTCGTATTTGCGGTGCGTGAATTCCCACATCACTTCTTCGATGGCTTCTCCGGACATCTGGCCGTGTACGACGCCGATCGAAACGCCGGGCATCAGTTCTTTAAGGAAATTCAATCGCGTCGTCATTGACTTGACGCGGTTGTGTACGTAGAACACCTGCCCCTTGCGATCCAGCTCCTGCTGAATGGCCGCCTTGACAACCGCATCCTCATAGGGACCCACATGCGTTGAGATCGGCAAACGCCCAGTGGGCGGGGTCTCAATAATCGACAGCTCGCGCATGCCCGCCATGGCAAAGGAGAGCGTGCGAGGAATCGGCGTGGCGGTCAGAGTCAGCACATCCAAATACGCCCGAAGTTTTTTAATTTGCTCTTTGTGTTTGACGCCAAAGCGATGTTCTTCGTCGATGATCAAAAGCCCGAGATCTTTGAAGACGATTCCCTTCTGCAGGAGCTTATGCGTCCCGATCACGATGTCGATGGTGCCATTAGCCATGCCGACCATCGTTTCCGTTTCCTCTTTGGCCGATTGAAAGCGCGAAAGAATCCCGATGCGGGCCGGATAGTCGGCGAAGCGTTCCTTAAAGTTCCGGTAATGCTGTTCAGCCAGAATCGTGGTGGGAACCAGGACCGCCACTTGCTTGGAATCGGCGACGGCTTTAAATGCGGCGCGCATGGCCACTTCCGTTTTTCCGTAGCCGACATCTCCCAGAATGAGGCGATCCATGGGACGCGGCGCTTCCATGTCTTTTTTCACCTCGGCGATCGCCTTAATCTGATCCGGCGTTTCATCGTAGAGGAAGGAGGCGCCGAACTCGGCTTCCATGTGCGAATCTTCCGGATAGGCGTGTCCTGGTAGTGCTGCGCGCGCGGCATGGACTTTTACTAGATCTTTCGCCAACTCCTGGATGCTTTCCTGGACGCGCGCTTTGACGCGCTCCCATGACGAGGTGTCCAGGGAGTTTAAACGCGGCGATTTTCCCTCGGAGCCCGAGTATTTCTGCACCTGCTTAAAATCGTACAACGGCACATAGAGGCGATCGCCTTTGGCATATTCGAGCTTCAGATATTCCGCATCATGGCCGCCGGCGTGCAGCAATTCCAGGCCTTTGTAGCGGCCGATGCCATAGTATTCGTGCACAACGTAATCCCCAGGCCGGATATCCTGCACCTCGCGGATGGCGTCGCCGCTTTTGAATTTTGGGAGACGAGGACGGTGCCGATAACGGCCGAAGATTTCGGCATTGGTCGCGACAAAATGGGTTTTGGAAAAAAATCCGGAGCGAAGCGGTCCGACCGCAAACTCCATCCCTTCTGTTCCCTCCGAACCGAGCGGCTCCTCCAATATTTCCTGCAAGCGTTCACTTTCACCGGCATTGTGGCTGAAAAAGAAAACTTTCTTGCCGTCCGCTTTAGCCTTCGCGGCTTCGGCAGCCACCCGGTCGACCCCCAACGTCAAACCCGTCGTCGATTTAAATCCTAGATCGATGGCGCCGGCCGGAGGAAGACCGCGATAAATCATGGACGGACCGATTACGCGATCTAGCGTGTTAACGTCGTCCCAAAACCAGATGGCGTCGTCCGGAACATGATCGATCAACGTACCCTCGGGCTTGGTCTCTTTGAAAGGAAGGAGCATCTGGACCTGAAGGTACCCTTCGGAGCGCTGCGTGCCTGGGCTGAATTCCCGGATGGACTCCAGAACATCTCCGTCGAAAAGGAGGCGCCAGGGTTTTTCAATGCCTGCCGGCCAAAGGTCCACGACTTCACCGCGCACGGCAATTTCCCCTTCCAGCTCCACCATGTCCGTGCGGGAGTAGCCGCCCTGAGCGAGTTTTTCTAGAAGCTGCGACCGCGGATAGGACTGTCCCGGCCGCAATTCCAGGGAGCCGCTTTTTAATTGGGACGGTGAATAAGTAGGTTTTTCGAGAGCGCCTTGGGAGCAAATCAGGATGGCTCGCTTTTCCTGTTTCCATTGCCCGAGGGCCGCAATGCGCATTGCCTCATCGAGTTCCGGCAGATAAATCACAGGGGCCCGTTCATCGGCGGGCAGAAGAGCGGACCAGGCTTCCATGTCGACGGCCAGCCCCTCGGCTTCCAGATCCTCGGCGGTTACTAGAACGAGAGACGCTTGCTTCTCGTGAACCAGCGACACAATAAAGAAGGCTTTGCTTCCGCCGGGGAGTCCCGTCAGCACTGTTCCGCTTTTTTCAGACAGACCTTGATGCACCGCTTCAGAAATCGTGTCGAACAGATTGGTCATTGGCCGAGTTTAAAAATGCGCAGGTCGGACGTGCGGCGGTATTCGGGGCTGTCGGTTCCGGCGGCGACAAACAGATAGCGAGCCGGAGCTCCGTTCACAACGGGGCAGGAAAAGATGATCTGGCCGGCGGCGTTGGTGGTCAGGGTTCCCTTTCCTTCTTTAAAGCTGATCGGATAAAAACAGCCGTAAGACACCTTGCGCCCTTCGATCGGCAGGTGGTCTCCGCCCAGGACCGTGGCCGTAAATTCAAGACGCGAACTATTCTTGAGTTCCAAAGTCACTTTTTCAGATTGAACGCCAGCGAGAAAGGAGACGGACTTCTTCGCCAGAACGGTTTCATCTTTATCGAGCGCTTGAAAAGAAAGCGTTAGGCGTTTGCGCGCGAGCTTGGGAAGTTTGAAGGAGCCTTGAAACCAACCCTTGCCGGACCCGTCCAAATAAGTCCAATCGCCATCGTTGAGATTGTAGCGCACGTAAACCACATCGTCAGCCGCATTCACTTGTATCGGGAGCGGCTGCTGAATCGGATAGATGTGATTGTCTTTGGGTTCGACGGGGATTAATTGATTATAGACCGTGACGTCGCGATAAATCTGCCGCGGAATGCCGTCCATGTCATCCGAGCTATCGGTGGGAATCCCCAGAACCCCATCCCATTCCCAGGGTTCGTTGTCATGGGTGTCGGGATCCGTCGGATAATGCCAGGTATCAATCCAAGAAACCAGGACGCTGCCGGCGGCATGCCCTTCTAGTGTCGCGCGCAGGCTCTCCAAGTCTTTCAAGCTCTGGTTATAGTCGGAAAGTCCCCCGAATCCGCCGGAAGCCGTCTGGCTTGCTTCGGAAACGGAATAACCCCCCGTTTCGCCGATCAGAAGAGGTTTGTCTCCAGCGAGATGATCAGTCAGCCAGCGCGTCATGCCCGCCAAACCCATCGCCGAGCTAATGGAATTTGGCCAGAAGGCATAGAGATTGAACGTCACAAAATCAAAATCATGATGATCCAGGAAAGCCAGAGGGATCCAGCTGTCCATCGACACCGGACGCGGATCTACCGTCTGAATAGTGCGCTTTAATTTTCGGAAATACTGCAGGGTGGGTTCGGTTCCAGTTTCCAGGACGGCCTGTGGCGACGGTTCAGTCATCACAATATAACCCAGCACGTTGTCATAGTCTTTGGATTGTTCGGCCACGCTTTGGACTTGCGCTAGCGCAGCTTGCTGATTGTGTGGATCGGAAAAATCCTGTTTCGGATCCAGCCAAATCCCCTGGAGAACCATGAGGCCGTTTTCTTTGGCGAGCGCCAGATCGTCAGGTTCCAACGCGTCCCAGGTTCGTATGGTATTAAAGTGTGCCGCTTTCATCCGTTCGAAATCCATCTTGGTCCAGCGATGGTTGGTCCCGGTGTAAGACACGCCCGGATGCTGATGCGGCCGCCAGGGCGCGTAGCCGATCCCGCGGATATAAAACGGAGAGCCGTCGACGTAAAAATGCCCTTCGCGAATTTCAACGCGGGCGGCGTCGGCAAAACCTGTGGAGAGAAGCAGAAACAACAATAGGACCCTCATCCGGCCTACGGCCACCTTCTCCCTAAATGGAGAAGGCCAACGTCTTGTTGTAGGCCCTCTCCCAATGGGAGAGGGTGCCCGCAGGGCGGGTGAGGGTTTCACTATCGTTTCTCCATCAACATCGAATAGGATTTTGGTTTACGCGGCCCTTCAAATACGCCTTCCCAAAACTGCAGAATCTTGAATTTTCCCCTCAAAAGATCGTCCAGCTCCTTGTGGGTAAATCGGTGCGGCCCCTCGCCCGGCGGTTCTTTGTCGCTAAAGACCCGCAAGAGGTACAGCCCCCTCCTTTTTAATACGCGAGCGACTTCGTCCACCGCTTTCGGGCGATCTTGGGGGTCCAGCACATGAAAACAGCCGCGATCGTTGGCGAAGTCGATGAACTGATCTTCCACCGGAATTTGCCGCAGATCCCCTTCCTGAAAAAAGCCGAAGAGGCCGGCCGTGGACGCGTTGTCTCTCGCCAAAACGACTGCCGAAGGACTGATGTCGATGCCGATCACGTTGAAATGATGTTGAATCAAAAAAACGGCATCGTGTCCGAGACCTGTCCCGATATCCAGGGCTTGCCCGACTGGAATGGTGCCGGCTTTTACGAGCCGGACCAGGTCCGGGTCCGGTCCACCGGCATTCCAAGGCAGGTCTTGAGGGATATTGCGGGAATAAAAATCTTCCCATTCCTGAGCGGTCAAAGACATTAGAGTATTCTAGCTTTCTTAAACGGCCTATAAAATAGAGGCGATGTTAAGACATGTTAATTGTTACTTTACTTTCCGCCGAATTCGACCTATTCTCAATTTCGACAGTTAACATAGTTTTAACACTCCTGACATATTCTCGTAACGTAGAACCGCTATACATTAGGAGACGATCTAAACCGGGGAAAAGGAAATTCTATGGCTCAACAATTATCGGACAAAGACGAGACACTCAATGAAGTCAATGTGATTCCGCTGGCGGACCTTTCGCTAGTGCTTTTAATCATATTGATGGTCATGAGTCCGATGATCAGCCAGGCTCTCATCCAGGTGGCGGCCGCCAAAGCGGCGGCAGCGCAAACCCGCGAAGAACTTCCCGATCCTCAGGCCGAAACTCCGGTCATTGTCAGTTTTTCTCCCAGCGGGCTCAAATTAAATGGGGTGATGATGGGCTCGGACATCGATCTGGTCACGCATTTGGATGGGCTCATGCCGGCCCGGCGCGATAAATCCATTATCCTTACAGCCGCTCCCGAAATGCTGCATGGAGACGTCGTGCGAATGATGGACATTATTAAACGCCATGGGGCTGAGACTTTGGTGCTTTTGAAGTGGGATCCAGCCGCGCCGGGCAATCAAGCGGGAGCCCAATCATGAACGGACGCGCGATGACGATGGACGAATTTTATTCGCCAAATCCCTGGATCGCCTTCGGCGCCGCCCTTGGCTTTCACGTCTTTCTTTTAATGTGGGATCCAACCATCTTAAAAGCCAGCGCTTACCATATGTCCACACCAATGATCTCCATCAAGTTAATGGATCATCTTCCCGTCGTCCAGCAGCCAAAACCGGTTGTGAAACCCGTCGAAAAGAAAAGAGTGAAGAAGGCCAGAAAGAATGGCCTTTCTATGCATCGGACGGCGCATCCGATGCCTGTCAGCCATCAACGCACCATGCCAAAGCCGAAAGCGGCACGCCACCCCTTTGTGTCTAAAATTACGATGCCCAAGTTCGTCCCAAGAGAGATGGACGAACCGATTGCCGCGTCGCCCATTCCGGGCGCCGCTCCGGCCGCGCGTTTCCATGCGACGCAGGCGCTATCCGCGCCGCCCATCCTCTCTGGCCGCACAAGAGGTGTGCGCGCCCAAGATATTCATTTTCAGTTGTCCGATCGCGGCTCAATTCCCTCGACCACTCGCGTGGTCGCTATTCCGATCGGAGAAGAAAGCGGTGAAACAGCCGCTCTTCCCAGCGCGCCGACCATTCACGAAGCTCCTATACGATCTAAGGCGATTGCCGGATACCGTTTCGCTCCGGGCGACGGGTCCGGATCCGGCGAGCTCGTCGGCAAAAGTAAGCACGGCGTGATCGGTTACCACGGAGCGGCCAAGGCTGATTCGTATATCGAAGGGTCTCTGTCCGGCACTTCTGGAAATGGCCGCGGCGGCAAAGTGGTCTCCGGCAAAGGATTTGAAATCGGCGGCCCGGTGGGCGACCGAAAAATTACTCAACGCCGGCTTCCGGAATATCCGGCCTGGGCGGAAGAAAAAGGCATCACGGCTTTAGTGAAGATTTATTTTACGGTTCGTCCAGATGGGACCCTTCGGACGAACATGCGCATCGTCAGCAGCTCCGGCTACGAGGAACTGGACGATCTGGCCAAGCAAGCCTTGCAGCAATGGCGCTTTTCCCCCACCTCCGACGAATCCTCGGCAGAATCCGCCTGGGGCATCATCACCTTCCGCTTCACCCTTTCTTAACGGTCAAATAGGCACATTTTTCTCTGGGCCCAATGGCCCCCAATATTTTCCTTTTCGTTCCATAGTGTTATCGTCGGACATTCCTTACACTTATGAATCGCGCCGCAGGCCTGACTGTCGGTAGTCCGACGCGCGTCTCATGATTTCCAAATCTTCTCTATTTTTTCGGCAATTCGTTGCCGTGGCTTTGATTCCCAGCTTTATGCTGGATCCACGCTGGGCCAACGCGGCTGGGGTGTCAGCTATCCGAATCTCCGCCATTCCGGTGAATCGCTTGGCTTCGGAAGCACTGATGCCGCGCGAGATCGATTCTCAAGGATTTGGGAGAGCCTTCCAATTCCACGGACGCGCCAGGGTTCTGCAGTCGGAAGCCGCTCTCGAACGATCTTTCCTGGCCGATGTCCCGGCCGAGCTGTTACCGAAAGG
>Ga0206971_10069_pt1 | contig 36462 bp, 35 predicted proteins | sample Alteio_BWOrgHeat_85_FD_152917 | JGI IMG/M metagenome (GOLD analysis project Ga0206971, IMG submission 152917) | Enriched cells from forest soil in Barre Woods Harvard Forest LTER site, Petersham, Massachusetts, United States -... | ecosystem: Environmental > Terrestrial > Soil > Temperate forest >...
GAGATTGCTTCGTTCCTCGCAATGACGCGCGGTTAAGGTTGGCGGTTAAAAAACCATCGGGCTAATCGGCCTAATCCTACAAATCATGGTTCAGACACAGCGCCGGCCGCGTTAGCGATAGTAGCGAATACCGGCCTCGCGCCTAATGCCATGTGCGCGTATAAGCGGATAGCGCGGCCCGCCTCTATGGGCGGGAAACGCCAAAAACATAGTCCTTTATTACTACCTTTGCACCAAATCAAACAAACTTGAATACCGCTCTACCCAAAACCAAACAATTCAACTTTGCCGAAGGCGAGTTGCTGCTGGTTAACAAACCCTACAAATGGACCAGTTTTGATGTGGTAGGCAAGCTGCGCAATTCGTTCAAGCCTTTGAAATTAAAGGTGGGGCACGCGGGTACGCTTGATCCGCTGGCTACCGGGCTGCTCATTATATGCACCGGGAAAATGACCAAACAGATAGACACTTTCCAGGCCGAAGAAAAGGAATATACCGGTACCCTGATATTGGGCGCAACTACCCCATCGTATGATATGGAAACAGAAGTGGATGAAACTTTTGATACAGGCAACCTCACCGAGCAGGAAATACGTAATGCCTGTAAACAATTTACCGGTGATATACAACAATACCCACCCGCACACTCTGCAGTGAAAATTGACGGGGAACGCCTGTACGAAAAGGCCCGCCGCGGCGAGGAAGTGGAACTGCGGCTGCGCCATGTTACCATAAGCGAATTTGAAATAACCCGCATAGAATTGCCCGAAGTTGATTTCAGGGTAGTATGCAGCAAGGGTACTTATATACGCTCGCTGGTGAATGATTTTGGCCGGGCGCTAAACAACGGCGCCTATCTGTCCAAACTAATACGCACCCGCAGTGGCAATTATCACGTAAAAGATGCCTGGGAGGTGACGGAACTAGTGAATGTGATAAGGGAACAAAAAATAATTATTGAATGAATGAATGATTGAATTATTGAGTTGTGAAATTGAGGGTAAATATTAAAACCTTTTACCTTTCACCTTTCACCTTTTACCTCTCTTAAATGAAAACATACCATCATATAGATGAATTTAAGCCCGTAAAAAACGCGGTGGTTACCATCGGCACTTTTGACGGGGTGCATTTGGGGCACCGTAAAATTATATCGCGCATTAAAGAACTGGCCGCTGAAGTAGGCGGTGAAACGGTTATATTAACTTTTTTCCCGCATCCGCGCATGATATTACACCCGGAGGATGAAAGCATGAAGCTCCTTAATACTATGAATGAAAAGGCTGCTTTGCTGGAAGAATTGGGTGTAGATCATTTAATTATCACCCCATTTTCGCGCGATTTTTCAAACCAGAGCGCCGAAGATTATATACGCGATATTTTGGTGAACAAAATAGGCACCAAAAAAATAGTGATAGGGTACGACCACCGTTTTGGCAAGGACCGACAGGGCGGCCTTAACGACTTGCTGCAATTTGCCCCCGTTTACAACTTTGAAGTTATTGAAATACCCGAGCAGGATATAAATGATGTAGCCATCAGCTCCACCCGCATCCGCGAAGCGTTATTAAATGCCGAAATTGAGGTAGCCAATACCTTTTTGGGTTACCCGTTTTTTATTACCGGCAAAGTAGTGCACGGCGACCAGGTAGGCCGTCAATTAGGCTACCCCACCGCAAATATTGTGATAGAAGAACAATATAAACTTATTCCGCACGATGGCATATTCGCCGTTAAGGTGCAGGTAGCCGAGGGCGAATATAATGGCATGGCCTACATTGGCAACCGCCCTACAATTAACGGCATGAGGCATAGCATTGAGGTTAACCTGTTTGATTTTGACCAGGATGTTTATAAAAAATCCATCCGCATGGCATTTATCCATTTTGTGCGTCATGATGTTAAATTTCCAAATCTCGATGAATTAATAACGCAGATAGGGAAGGATAAGGAAGATGTGATGCGGCTTTTGGGTTCATAGATCATAGTTGATAGTTCATGGTTTGATTTGTTAACTTTGTATAATATGGTTCATGGGTCATCTATGATCCATGAACTATGAACTATCAACCATCATGTCCAAACTCAACATAGATAAGGGCGAAAGCGAATTTTTAAACAGCGCCATTACGCAATGGGAAAAGGATGGCCTGGTAAGCGCCGAACAGGCCGAAACATTGCGTAAATCGTATGAGGTTAAAGGGTTCGACTGGATGCGGCTGGCCAAATATTCGTTTTGGATAGCTTTAATATGCGGCGGCGTTTCCTTTACCTTTTTGATAGCTAACGACGCGGTCATCAACTGGCTCAAACAACTTTACTACACACCCGATATTATCATCAGTATTGTTTCCGCAGTAATGGCCGCTTTTCTTTTTTATTGGGGCCGGTGGCGCGAACGTCATCACCCCGAAAAAATATTCAGTAATGAGGCTGTTATTTTTACCGGCATATTGTTTACGGCCTGCTGCATTGCCTATTTGGGTAAAACTTTTGATGACGGTTCGGGCCATTACTCCCTGCTTTTTTTACTCTCGGTTTTTGTGTACGGTTTTTTAGGCTGGCGCATGAATTCGAAGCTGATCTGGCTGTTTGCCCTTGTTTCGCTGGGGAGCTGGTTCGGCACAGAAACAGGCTACCAAACCCGCTGGCACGATTACTTTTTAGGCATGAATTACCCGTTGCGGTTTGTGCTTTTTGGCGTAGTGCTGGTTAGCGTTTGCCATATATTGCGTAATCGCAAATGGTTCGCGCATTTCTGGGAATACACCTACGTGGTGGGCCTGCTTTATTTGTTCCTGTCGCTTTGGTTATTAACCATATTTGGCAACTACGGCGATCTTAACAAATGGTACCCGGTAAAACAGATAAGTTTGTTTTATTGGGGGATAATTTCGGCCTGTACCGCCGCAGGTTTCCTGGTGTATGGCTTAAAAAAACAAAGACGATATAGCGCGCGAGTTTGGCATAACTTTCCTTATAATTTTTATCTACACCAAATACTTCGAATACTTTTGGGACAATACCAACAAAACGCTATTCTTTGCCATACTGGCCGCTTCGTTCTGGCTCATTGGCCGCAAAGCGGAGAAGATTTGGAATTTGAAGGGTAAGAGATCAAAAGGTTAAAGAGTCTAAGGTTTATTAAATTGCATAAACAAGTAATCGCATCACAGCGCGCAACTTTCTAAGCTAAAAGATAAGTACCCTATTCACACTTTAAGAAAAATTTGCCTAAATTTGTATTAAAGCGGATGGATAAAATCTACTTAAAAATGCCATGACAACTTTAACCATACAAATACCAGATAAAGACCGGGACTTGTTCGAAAAGCTTGCGGAAAGGCTTAATGGCAAAATCATTAAAGCTGTTGAAGAACATGCGCAACCGAATAGTGTTACAAAAAAAGGCTATCGCCGATGCCCGATCGGGAAAAACCAAAAAGATCGAAAATCTTGATTTGTTCTTCAAAAGTCTTTAATGTACGCTTTAAGTTTTACCAATAGGTTTGAAAAAGATTTAAAGCTGATCAAAAAGCGATCTTTAAAAGATTTTAGTCTTATTCACAGTTTTCTCAAAAACGAATTGGCCTTAAAAGGTACAGCAGGTCTTCCCTCAAAATTTCGTGCTCATAAATTATCCGGAAACTATAAAGACAATTGGGAATGCCATGTTAAGGGCGATTTATTGATCATATGAATCGAAATTACCGCAGAAAACGAGATCATATTGGTAAGGGCCGGCAGTCATTCAGATCTTTTCTAACGGAATACCATAAAGCTATAGCGGTTTTCTGCTTCGGCGCCACCGCCAAATAAACCCTTTTCACCACATGGTATCCGGCGAAAGCGAAAAACAAAATAGCGATACCGGTATTTATCATTCTTGTGCTCAGCGCGAATTTACTTTGTATATACCGCGCGAACCGGGCGTACAGCAACAGGCATAAAAACGCCCCGCCTGCCGAACCTAAACTGAATATTACAAAGGCGAAATTGCCGGTCAGTATCCATTCATGTGTGATGAGGTAGGTGCCGGTTATGATCCAGAAAGGGATCTGCATGGGGTTTACAAAGCCCAGCAGGATGCCGTACCTAATACTGTCGTGTTCGGCATAATGGGGGTTGGGTGGTTTTTTGCGGTGCAGCCAGGTAACGGCCCCTAAAACCAGGAACAAAGCAGTCATTACCCAATCAATGATCACATCAAGCTTAACCTGTGCTGACAGCCACTTCGCCGCGTGCATAATAAAGAAGGTAAAGAAAAACTCAATGCAGGAGAACGCGGTAATAAATTGCAGAGCCTGTTTTAATCCCCGGTTTATAGTGATGCGCACCAGCGTTAAATTAATATTCCCGGGCGGTATGTAACCTATAAAGTTGGCTATAAGCCCGAGAAAGAAAGTAAGGAAGATCATTGTTTCAAAGATAGGCAAATGTGAGGTTCCGATAGCTATCAGGATGCAAATGAGGCTGTATCGAAAGTAAAACTCACCTAAGTTAAACAGAATATTATTTCGACTCTATGAAACCTTAGTGCCCTCTGTGTAAACCTCCGCGCCCTTTGCGGTTAATTTAACCACAGAGGACGCGAAGAAAGGCACAAAGTACACGGAGATCTCAAATAATATTTCGCCCTGTTTTTGTAATAAGGACTTTTGAGACGGTCTTTTGTGTTATAGTATGTTAACAACAGATGGATTTCCCGGGCGGCCAAAACCATACCGCATAATTTCTATCTTTACCCCTTATGATGGATTACCAGCTCTACACCTTAGCCAATGGCATCAGGATAATGTATAAATACGCGCCATCGGCAATAACCCATTGCTGTTTGCTGGTGAATGCCGGCTCGCGCGATGAGCCGGAACACCAGGAGGGGCTGGCGCATTTTATTGAGCATTTATTATTTAAAGAAACCGAACGCCGCAATACCACCCAGATATTAAACCGGCTGGAACTGGTAGGCGCCGACCTGAACGCCTACACCACCAAGGAATACACCTGCATACACGCCTCGCTGCTAAATCCGTATTTAGAGCGTACGATCGACTTGTTTGAGGATATTTTTTTTCATTCCACCTTCCCGGAGGAGGAGCTGGAAAAAGAACGGGGGGTAATACAGGATGAGATAGCCTCATACCTTGACCAACCCGAAGAAGCCATACAGGATGATTTTGAAGACCTGCTGTTTAAGGGCCACCCCATAGGTAAAAACATATTAGGTACAACCGAAACTGTCGGTGCATTAAGCCGTACCGATATGAAGCAGTTTATAGCTGCCAATTATAATACCGCCGAAATGGTATTTGCCGTTTTTGGTAATTACCAGTTTAAAAAGGTTATAAAACTGGCGGATAAATATTTTGGAAATCTCGCACCAAATTATGCTAAAAAAAGCAGGGAGATCCCTTCTGCTAATAACGGCGGGCGGCATATTGTGCATAAGCCCATTTCGCAAACGCATTGTTTAATAGGTAACCAGGCTTATTCTTCATCGCACCCAAGCAAAACAGGGCTTTTACTGCTGAACAACCTGCTGGGCGGCATAGGCATGAGTAACAGGCTGAACCTGGAAATACGCGAAAAGCATGGTATTGCTTATACTATCGAATCAAACTATACGCCGTTAACCGATACCGGAATTTTTTCCATCTACTTTGGTACCGATACTGAAAAGACCGAAAAAGCCGCCAGGCTGGTGCATAAAGAATTGAAAAAATTGCGCGACCAACAGCTGGGTACTTTGCAACTGCACCAGGCAAAGCAAAAATTTATTGGCCAGATAGCTTTAGCCGAAGAGAACCGCATGAGCCTGATCATATCAATGGCAAAGAGCTTACTCGATTTTAATTGTGTGGATACCCTGCCGCAGCTTTTTGAAAAAATAAACAACGTAACTGCCGAACAACTGCAGGAGATAAGCAACGAGATATTTGATGAAAGCAAAATGATAACCCTGCTGTTTGAGCCTAAGGAGTAAGGGATGGTGTCGTGTTGCCCCTTAGTTCCAAGTCGAAAGTCTTAAGTCCCAAGTAAAGAAAACGACAAAATTCGACTTATTACTTCCGACTAAAGACTATTGACTTGACACCCAAAATTATACGTTATGCGGCGATGCTGCCTTTGGCGGCGTTTTTATTTCCCCAAAATGCGGGCAATTGCAGCTTTTATGAAAAATTCCGCAGGCGGAAAAACTCATTGAAAATAATACTAAAGCTATAAGGAACCTGTTTTTTAACATGGTTAAAGATGAAATTTCTTTATTTATTTGCCAATAACTGATGTATAGCTCTCGGCAGATAACAACGAATTAATATCAGCCAGGTCTTTAATGGTTATTTTTACCATCCAGCCATCGCCATACGGGTCGGTATTAACCAGTTCGGGTTGGCTGTCTAATAACGGATTTGTTTCTGTTATAGTTCCGGTAACGGGCATAAACAGGTCCGAAACTGTTTTAACTGCTTCAACAGTGCCAAAAACATGTTCTTTATCTACCACTTTACCCACCGAAGGAATATCTACATAAACAATATCGCCTAATTCGTGCTGTGCAAATTCGGTAATGCCTATATAAGCGCTATTGCCTTCTATTCTAATCCATTCGTGGTCCTTAGTGTATTTTAGTTCAGCGGGAAAGTTCATGTTACTATCTGTTTTATTTAGCCAAAAATAAGAAAAGTTTATTCAAACCGTTTAATTAACCTAATTAAACCGTAATTTTAATCAATCAATTGTTAACCTGAATTGTTGGTGTAGAATGAAAAATATAACGCTGTTCCTTTATGCAGCACTTTCAGTTTGTTTATTACAAGCCTGCCACCCTGCAAAAAACACAGGGGCTGCCGATGATGATACGGTGAATATGGCTGCTGATACCTTAAAAAAGGTAGTCGTTCCGATTGATAAAGATGATATAAAATTTATTACCGATATATACGCGGCTTGTATTGCCGAAATACAGTTAGGCAAGCTGGCCAAACAACAGGGACAGGATAAAAGAATAAAAAACTTTGGCGCCATGATGGTGAAAGATATTACAAGAGGTAAACTGCGCCTGGCTGCCCTTGCCAAAGCAAAGAAAATAACCCTGGTTGATTCTGTTACCACGGCCGACCAACAAGCCATCAACAGCCTGGCGAAAAGATCGGGCAGGGATTTTGATAACGCTTACCTGGGCAAATCAAAAACAGATTATAAAAAAGCTTACGACATTTTCCAGGGCGTTGCCAAACATGCCGATGATAAGGACATAAAAGCATTCGCCAACAAAAATATACTTACCATAAAGCGTCACCTGGATGATATTGACGCGATACACGACAGCATGAAATAGTTAATTTATAAAGCTATTTTTGCATAAGCCTGATTAAAACAATATTTTCGGCTTTTTCACATAAATATGTCATCACCTATAGTAACCGGTTTAATGGCCTACGGCATGTCGGGAAGGATATTCCACGCGCCGTTTTTAAGCACTAACCCGCAGTTTAAACTGAAGGCCGTAGTTGAGCGGCACCAAAAAAAGATGGCCGCCGCTTACCCTGATATTGTGAGCTATAACTCGGTTGATGAATTGCTGAACGACAGCGAAATTGAGCTCGTTATTGTTAATACACCCAACTTTACGCATTTTGACTTCGCCAAACAGGCGTTGCGGGCAGGCAAGCATGTGCTGATAGAAAAACCCGCCGCGGGTAATGCCGCCCAGATCAAAGAACTATATGAGGTGGCCCGTGAAAACAACCGCAAAGTGATGGCCTATCAAAACAGGCGGTGGGACAGTGATTTCCTGTCGGTTAAAGCCATTATTGAAAGTGGAAGATTGGGTAAACTGGCCGAAGTAAATTTAAGGTACGACCGCTATAAGCCCGAACTGAGCGTTAAGCCGTTTAAAGAAACTAAAGATACACCCATAAACGGAATAGTGTACGAACTTTGCCCGCACCTGACCGACCAGGCCATACATTTATTTGGGCGGCCATTATTGTTTGATAAATTTATTACCATACAACGCGAAAACTCCGAAGTACCCGATTATGTGAATTACCGTTTAACCTACCCGGGCGGTTTGGTGGTTAATTTAACCTCGGGATTGTTGATCGCCGACCCGTTGCCCGCATTTACGGTGCATGGCGCGTTGGGCAGCTATAGTAAATACCGGGTTGATGTGCAGGAGGCGCAGCTGGATAAGGGTATGCTGCCCACCGATGATGCCTATGGCATTGAACCCCCCGCCAGCGAAGGCAGGCTGGTTACCGTTGGTGCCGACGGTGAAAAAAGTATAGAATTTATTCCATCGTTAAAAGGAGATTATTCGAATTTATTTTACGCGGTATATCATGCCATACGTAATAATACGTTATACCCCATAACAGAAGAACACCTAACCTGGCAAATGGAAATGCTGGAAGCTTAATATTATTTATATTTATACCGATGAAAAAATTGATCTTATTTTTTAGCCTTTTGATAACGGCTTTAGGCGGCCAGGCGCAAGCTGTGGCAAACAACCCCGAACAACCCGTAAAAATTGGCACCGGCATACCGGCATACCGCATATTAACAACCGACAGTAACTATGCCACTCCTGCCAACTTGAAAAAGCACCGGAAATTAATGCTTATTTATTTTTCGCCCGATTGCCCGCATTGCCAGCATTTAACCGAAGAAATGAAGCCCAAAATAAAAGAGCTTGGCGATACCCAGATAGTAATGATCACTTGGTCCGCAAATTTTGATATAAGGGCGATCAAGGATTTCGTCCGCGATTACGGTCTGAAAAAATACCCCAATATAACCGTGGGTACCGAGGGTTATACCTTTGTGGTAAAAAATTATTTTAATGTGCAAACAACACCTTACATTGCCATTTATAACAGCAACGGCAAACTGGCAAAAGCATTTGATAAGGGGCCCGAAATTGATAAACTGGTAACAGCGGTTAAAAACGCTGATAAGTAACGTAAAAGCGTTCTGCTTAACTTAATGATTTTCTTCCTCATCAACTTTAGCTTCCGGCGGTACACTGGTTTCACCGATAGCGAAATACTGTTCCAACTCGGCCAGGGTTGATGAACTGGTGGCTATATCTTTAATTATCTTTCCTTTTTCCATTAATAATATACGGTCGCAAACATCGGTAATATGATTAAGGTCATGGCTCGAAACAAGGGTGGTCACTCCCTTTTTATTTACATCCTTCAATATGTTTTTTAACCTGAACTGGGTGGTAGGGTTAATGTTGGCAAAAGGTTCATCAAGCATTAAAAACTCCGGCTGCTGCAACAAGCATGAAGCAATGCCCACCTTAGTTTGGTTGCCTTTTGAAAGGTCGCGGATATATTTGCCTTTCTTTAATATTTCACCGTTAAAAAAATCGGCGTACCCGGCTAAAAAATCATCCACGTGCGCGCGGGTTTGCTGGTGCAGGCCGCCAATAAAATAAAAATATTCTTCGGGGGTAAGGTAATCTATCAAAAAGCCTTCATCGAGGTACGAGGCCGTATAGTTTTTCCAGTGTTCGTGACCCGCAACAGGCTCATCGTTCGATAGTACTTCGCCGGCTTCGGGACGTATCAGGTCCAGTATCATACGGAACAGGGTAGTTTTGCCCGCGCCGTTATTGCCTACCAAACCAACGCTTTCACCTTTCCTTATCTCCAGTTGCGGAATGTTTACAACAATAACGCCGCTATAAACTTTCTTTAGATCTTTTATCTGTATCATTATTACTTGTTTCTAAAACCTTCGGTTATTTTAAATTTTCGTTTGTAAAAATCGGCTTCTAATACTTGTATCCAGTAGTTGCGGGTAAGTATGCCTGCTATACCTATTACGGCTATTGCGGCAAGGCCCAGCCCTGAATGCTTTATAATGGCGAATGGCAGGTAAATAATATAAGGGGTAATGTACAACGGCAAGCCTATTAACAACTGCGACGCACCCACACCTTCCCAGTTAAATGATGCCCCCCTGCTCAGGTCTATCCGTTTGGCGTTTCGGTTGGCAAAATATAATACAATAGTAACGCTTACGCCCAAGTTCCACAGGTACATTATAAAGTGTATCAGCAATACGTGCCAACCAAAATATACATAAGGGATAGTCAGCAAAAATGCCGCAGTTGACGCGACGGTGAATAATAAATACTTACCCTTTAAAAAATTGGTAAAGTTTACCTTACTAACCATCAAACCATCAAAATGCGAGGCCTGCCAGCTATACATAAACTGTCCGTAGCTGATAATAAAAAACCCAGTCATGAACATACCTACAAAAACTTTAAACCCGTCGCTGTCTTTTAACCCCGGCTTACCATAAAATATTAACCCGTAAAACAGGAAAAGCAGCGACATCACCAATGAGGAACGCGGGCGTTTATTACGCAGCATTAGCTTGATCTCATTGGCAACCAGGTCGCCGGTAGCGCCGAAGTAGCTGAGTATAGGAAACTCGGTGCTGCTTTTATACTTATCTTTTTTGGCGCTTAACTCTTCGAGGTAAAGATTTTGTTTGAGGTAGATGAAGTTCAAATAAAACATGCCTGCACCCAACAACACAGGTACCAGCGCCAAAACAGGGTGATGTATTAAATTACCAAAAAACAGGTACGATATGTTGCGGATTGAAATGAGGTGCCACATAAAATCGGACAGCCCGATCAATACCATTACGGCGGCCACCATTAAAAATATCCAGCCGTTTAAGTTTGCTTTGCGCTTAATGTACAGCGCCAGGTAATTATTAAAAATAGAGATGCCGAAAATAGATATGATAAATGCCAGCGCAACCGTTCCCCCCGCATCATGCAGTACTACTTTAAAAATAAACGGGAAGAAAAGTATAACGGGCCATAAATTAAATACCGAGAACATGGCGGTTAGCGCCAGGTATCCAACAATGGTATCGCGTTTAATGGGAAGCTGCAAATAGGGTTGTACGCGTAAGGTGGGCAGTTCCTGCAGCTGCAACCGCGAAAATAACTCAAAAAGGTAATAGATGAGAATTATACCGCAGAAAGAAAATACCAGGGAATCGTTCGGAAAAAAATGCTTCAAAAATTTATCCATGAAAAAGCCCACAAGGAGCATGTTAAGCAACATGTACAAAATTAAAACAGCCATAACTATGCGTACAGCTATGCTTTTTCCTGTGTTTTTCGACCGCCAGAAGGCCTTTAATTCATGGCTAAAGAAAGTTGATATCATACCCGCCTTAAAAATGGATCAGTTTAATTAATGAGTGTAATTATAATTAAATAAATTAACAAAAAGGTGCGGCTGCTATCAATATTTATACCTGTCGCCCCATAGTTTTTTTAACTTTTCTTTTGATTCATGCTCGCGGGGATTATTACCCGGCTCATATAATTTGGTGCCTTTTATAGCATCAGGTAAAAAATCAAGATCAACAAAATTGCCTTCAAAGCTGTGGGCATATTTATAATCTTTGCCGTACCCAATGTTCTTCATCAGTTTGGTAGGCGCGTTGCGCAGGTGCAGGGGCACGGGCAGGTCGCCGGTTTGCTTAACCAAACTCATGGCCGCGCCAATTGCCGTAGTGGCGGAGTTACTTTTGGCCGATGTTGCCAGGTAAATAGCGGTTTGCGATAGGATGAGCTGCGACTCGGGCATACCGATCACATTCACCGAGTTAAAGCAGGCTTGTGCCAATAATAAGGCATTGGGATTGGCATTGCCAATATCTTCGGATGATAAGATGAGCATCCGGCGGGCAATAAACAACGGGTCCTCGCCCCCCGCTATCATTCGCGCCAGCCAGTAAACCGCACCGTTAGGGTCGCTGCCGCGCATAGATTTAATAAAGGCCGAAATAATATCATAATGCTGTTCGCCGGCCTTATCATACAGCGCCATGTTTTGCTGCACATGGTCGAGCACCGCTTTATTGGTGATCTCGATCTTTTTGCCCTCAAAAGCATTTACCAGCAACTCGAATATATTCAGCAGCTTGCGGGCATCGCCGCCCGAGAGGCGGAGCAGCGCTTCGTTTTCTTTGATGACGATATTCTTTTTGCTGATCACCACATCCTCTTTTTGGGCTTTATCCAGTAAACTCAGTAGGTCATCCTCCTCCAAAGGCTGCAAAATATAAACCTGGCAGCGCGACAGCAACGCCGAAATTACCTCAAAAGATGGATTTTCGGTAGTAGCTCCTATAAGCGTAACTATTCCCCGCTCAACAGCACCGAGCAGCGAATCCTGCTGCGATTTGGAGAAGCGGTGTATCTCATCAATAAACAAAACGGGCAAGGTATCGCCCTGTTCTTTTAGCAGCGACGCGGTTTCAATAACCTCGCGTACATCTTTAACCCCCGAGTTTATAGCGCTGAGCGAAAAGAACGGCCGCGCCAACGTTTGCGAAATAATATAGGCCAGCGTAGTTTTACCCACACCCGGCGGGCCCCAAAACAACATGGAAGGTATAGTGCCCGATTCGATAGCCTTACGCAATACGGCGCCCTTACCCACAAGGTGTTGCTGGCCCACATAATCGTCCAGGTTTTTGGGGCGCATACGCTCGGCTAATGGCGGGAGATTGTTCATGATGGTAAAATTCTGCAAAGTTTAGGTTAAATCCTAAGGATTTTAGTATTTTTAAATTTAACAAATAAATGATAACTAAGTTCACCCAATCCACCTTCCACCCAATCTGCGATAAACTGGCACAAACCGATGAAGCCCTTGCAGGCATCATTAAGGCACATGGCTACCCGCCTTTATGGTCGCGCGCCAATACGTTTGAAACGTTGGTGCATATTATTTTGGAGCAGCAGGTTTCGCTGGCATCGGCATTATCGGCCTTGAATAAACTTAAAGAGCGCGTACAGGAACTCACACCCGACCGCGTATTATTGCTTACTGATGAGGAGTTCAGGGCCTGCTATTGCAGCCGCCAAAAAACAGCCTATATAAAATACCTGGCCGAGGCCCTGTTAAGCGGGCAAATTAACCTCGGATTATTTGAGCAATTGCCTGATGAAGAGATACGCGCGCGGTTAACCGCCCTGAAAGGAATAGGCAACTGGACGGTGGATGTTTACCTGATGTTTGTATTGCAACGGGCCGATGTATTCCCCATTGGCGACCTGGCAGCGGTTAATGCTCTAAAGCGGGTAAAGGGATTGCCGCTAAATACTACAAGGGATGAAATGCTTGCCCTTACCGCTCAATGGCAGCCTTACCGGACTATTGCTACTATGTTGTTATGGCATTATTATTTATCAGCACCAAAGAAAGGCAAATAGTTAACTAATTGGTCAAAAAGAAAAGCAACCTCTAATGCCTGTCAGCGTAGAGATTGCTTCGTTCCTCGCAATGACGCGTGGGTGAGTTTGGTTCTTTATTTCAGTGTCAAACTGCTCTTGCCCATGCTGTATCCATCAGCATATAACAAAACGGTATAAGTACCTTTTTGATAGGCTGCCGGGCTTGCCCAATCAACGACATAGTTGCTGCCATCATCCTTATAATCAATGGATGTTTTATACGTAAATTGAAGGTCCTGGCCGTCGGCGTTAAATGTTCCGCTATCGTTGGCGGTTATCAGGTTGCCGGTTGGGTCAATGATCCGTATAAAAATATCATGCGGGCCCTTTGCAGCTATTGCGTTGCTTGCTACCGTAAAATTGATCTTTAATTTATTAACGTTTTTCGCTTTGGTTTCGTCAACTTCCTTGCCGTTCTTTCTAACCTTATAGGCAACCACGCTGGCGGCCCCAACCTTTATCGCCGAGCCGATCTGTACTTTGTTGTTCAGGTCCTCGTTTTGTTTCTCCAAATTGGTTGCTTTTGTGCTAACTGATGAAAGGTTAGTTTTTAAAGTATCCCTTTCGGTAGTTAATGTAGCATTTTGCTGTTTAAGCTCATCAATATCTGCAGTGTATTTGGTAACAAAATACCGTAACTGTTTTACATCTTCCTGCGCTTTTGCCAGATCGGCCTGGGTTAGTTTGCCTTTGGCCAGTTCTACCCGTAAAACTTTGATCTTTGATTTTAGCGAATCGTTTTTCGCCTGCATCTCGGCATTCATTTTTGTTTTACCGGCACTTAGCGCATTTACCTGTTCAACCTGAGCCTCTAAACTATCCAGTTCGGTTTGCAGCTTTGTTTTCTCATCAGTAAGGTATACCGTTTTTATATCAGAAGTATTCTTTTTCATGTATAAATACACGTCGGTGCCTAACAACGCCAATATCACTACGATCAAAAAGTAAATTACATTCGAATTTTTTTTGGGCCCTTGTGCTGGTTGGTTTTCCATAAATATTAATGATTTTAGTTCTTAAATAATAATCAGATGCAGGCGCCTTTTAACTTAGGAATAAAAAAAGGATGATCTTTTTTACCTGCGTCTGTTTATCGTTAATTATTAATATACGTAATAATGCGCAAATTATGATAATGTTTTTTTAGTAATAGGGTTTTTTGGCTGAATTTCATAAAAGTAGGCACAAATTGGCTAAAACGCAATAATTATTTGTTATAATAAACCGCCGTATCAATGAGTTTATATCTTTGCAGTTGATAAAGCAAGCCTTTTAATGTACCATTTCCGCTATTTTATACTACTTTTTACCCTATTAATTATAACCAAGGCAAGGGCCCAAACAGATACATTGGCCATGCTGAAATACCGGGCCGACCCCAAGCGGGAATTCAGGGGGGCATGGGTAGCTACCCTTGAAAATATTGACTGGCCCGGCAGCCAAAAACTCACAACCGACGAGCAAAAACAACAATTTAACGAACTGTTGAACGCGCACCAGCGCACAGGGATAAACGCGGTAATGTTCCAGGTGAGGCCGGCAGCCGACGCGTTTTATGCCAAAGGCCGTGAGCCGTGGTCGAAATGGCTCAATGGCAAACAAGGGCAGGCACCCGTTCCTTTTTACGACCCCCTGGAGTTTGCCATTACCGAGGCCCACAAGCGCGGTATGGAATTGCATGCCTGGTTTAACCCTTACCGTGCAACAACCGACAATAAGTTCAAATTATTGAGTCCTGACCACATCACTAATAAAAAGCCGGAATGGTTTTTTACTTATGGCGGTATCAAGGTATTTAACCCCGGCCTGCCCGAAGTGCGGGAGTACATTGTACGGGTGATACTGGATGTAGTTGATAACTATGATATAGACGGTGTACACATGGATGATTATTTTTATCCGTACCAAATTGCCGGGCAAAAAATAAACGACTCCGCAACCTATCAGCAATACGGAAGCGGTTTTAGCGATATAAGAGATTGGCGCCGCAATAATGTTGACCTGCTGATAAAAATGCTTAGTGACAGTATACATAAACATAAGCCCCGCGTTAAATTCGGCATCAGCCCGTTTGGGATATGGGCCAATAAATCGCAAAATGCCGACGGCTCTGATACACACGGGGGCGACTCATATTATGAACTATATGCCGATTCGCGTAAATGGATAAAAGAGGGCTGGTTGGATTATATTAACCCGCAGCTTTACTGGCCCATTAACGACCGCCTGGCGCCATTTGAAAAACTATTGCCCTGGTGGAGCGACAATACCTATAACCGCCATTTATACATCGGGCAGGCCGCTTACCGCATCAACGAACGTAAATCAATTATCTTTAAACATCCGCAGGAAATGCCTGATGAGATCAAACTGCTGCGTAATAACCCGCGGGTGCAGGGCAGTGTTTTTTTTAGCTCGGCGTCGCTTTTACACGACCCGCTTGGGTTTACAGACTCATTGCGGCTAAATTATTACAAGCATCCGGCTTTGCCGCCGGTAATGTTGTGGCTCGACTCGATACCGCCTAATGTGCCGCTCAATTTTACGGCAACCAGGCTCCAGGGCAACAGGGTACAGTTAAAATGGGATACGCCGTTGTTAGCTAAAGATAAAGAACCGGTTTATGGGTATGTGATATACCGTTTTGAAGGCACTGAAAAGATAAGTGTTGACAATGCTAAAAACATATTGCATATACAATATAACGCCGATAAGCAATATATTGATACGGCCATTGAGCGTGGTAAAACCTATTTATACGTAATTACCGCAATTGATCGGCTCAAGAACGAAAGTGACCGCTCGCCAACTATCGCGGTGGCCATTCCATAATATTAATTATCTTGCTTCCTGATTTTTAACTCTTGATTTTAAAAAAATGAGGGCTGTAATACAACGTGTTTCGCAGGCAAGCTGTAAGGTTGATGGCGTCATAACAGGCGAGATCGGTATAGGGTTCCTGGTATTGCTGGGTATTGAAGATGCCGATACCGGCGATGACGTGCAATGGCTGGCTCAAAAAATAACCGGCCTGCGCGTTTTTAGCGACGAAAACGGCTTAATGAACAAAGCCCTGGCTGATGTGGATGGCGGCATTTTACTGATCTCGCAATTCACTTTATTCGCGCAAACAAAAAAAGGGAACAGGCCGTCGTTTATAAAGGCTGCAAAGCCTGATAAGGCCATACCAATGTATGAGCAAATGATAACCGTATTAGAAGAACTGACAGGTAAAAAAATACCCACAGGCATATTTGGCGCGGATATGAAAATAAGCCTGGTTAATGATGGGCCCGTTACCATTATAATGGATACAAAGGATAGAGATAATCATTAATAAATTATGACCCTTAAAGAGACTCAAGAGGCTGTTGACAACTGGATAAAAACCACCGGCGTACGCTATTTTAACGAGCTAACAAATACCGCTATCCTCATGGAAGAAGTTGGCGAGGTTGCCCGTATTATGGCGCGGCAGTACGGCGAGCAGTCGTTCAAAAAATCGGATACGGAAGTTAACCTTGCCGATGAAATGGCCGATGTGTTATTTGTGCTGATATGCCTCGCCAACCAAACCGGCATTGACCTTACCGATGCCCTGCAAAAAAATATTGAAAAGAAAAGTATACGTGATGCCGACAGGCATAGGGATAATGAGAAATTGAGATAAATCATTTTATTTGTCATTGCGAGGAGGAACGACGAAGCAATCGCAAGGATGCAAGTTCGCGATTGCCACGCTACGCTCGCAATGACATGGCTTTGAATACTATTGCAACTTCACCAACCTATCCCCCTCCAAAACAGGAATGGCAGTTGTCAGGTCAACTTTCAGGCAAAAGGCAATATCGGCTTCTATGCCTAATTTTTTAAGCCGTTCGCTATGCGATGTTTTTTTGAGATAGGTATCCAGGTCATCTTTGGCTAACCGGTAAAGATCGTTCGCGGCTATTGCCGGGTCGTCAACCCTGAAACCATGGCCTTGTAGCTGCTCAACAACCGCGCCGGCAAACAAGGTATCCTCCAGGTTAAAGTTATTTTTCCAGCCCGAGCAAACCAGTAAAATATTTTCATCCTGTTGCTTTAGCCAGTTGCATATAGCAGTGAGGTTAATGAACGCGCCTAACACTATTTTTTTTGCCCGGCGCGATAAATGCAGGGCGTGGGTTCCGTTGGTAGTGGTCAATACAATGGTTTTACCCGCTACTTTCTCCCGGGTGTACGAGAACGGTGAATTACCAAAATCAAACCCGGTAACCACTTCGCCGTTGCGCTCGGCGGCTAATAAATAATCAAATCCTTTTTCCAGGTACGCGCTGCATTCCTCTACCTGCGAAACGGGTATAATAGCTTCGGCCCCGTTTTCAATACCATAGCATATAGAGGTACTGGCCCTGAAAACATCAATAACCACCACAATGTATTCTTCAACATTGTAAAGCGGTATCAATGCCGGGGTAAGGCAAACTTCAAGTCTGCTCCCCCCGCCCCCTGAAGGGGGTGTATTATTTGGTTCAGTATTCAAATCAACTTCATTAAATTATTTTTTTTTAATATCGAACACCCAATTTCGAATATTGAATGATGAAGTACTTCGGCATTCGATATTCGAAATTCATTATTCGATATTAATACCTTTTTCAATCGCCTTTAAGGGGCTTTATAAAAAGGCGGTTTAACTATCCTGGCCTTAATGTTATTATCGCGTATTTTAATGTAGATATCGGTCCCCTCTTTGGCAAACGCGGTTTGTACATAACCCATGCCTATGGCTTTTTGCAGGGATGGTGATTGTGTACCCGATGTTACTTTACCAATTGTATTCCCATCCGCGTCAACAATTTCATAATCATGGCGGGGTATGCCGCGGTCTATCATTTCAAAACCTACCAGTTTTTGTTTTACGCCTTCCTGTTTTTGTTCCTGCAGCGCTGCTGAATTGGTAAACTCTTTAGTAAACTTGGTTACCCAGCCCAAACCCGCTTCCAATGGCGAGGTGGTATCATCAATATCATTACCATATAAACAGAAACCCATTTCTAACCGCAGCGTATCGCGCGCGCCTAAACCTATGGGCTGAATGCCATACGGTTCGCCTGCTTTAAATACAGCGTTCCATATATGTTCCGCGTGTTCATTGTCAACATACAATTCAAAACCGCCTGCGCCGGTATAACCCGTAGCCGATACCAGTACATTATCAATACCGGCGAACTTGCCCTTTTTAAAGGTGTAATACTCCATTGATGCCAGGTCAATCTCGGTCAGGCTTTGCAGGGCCTCCGCAGCTTTTGGGCCCTGTACCGCCAAGAGCGAGGTGCGGTCTGATATATTTTTCATCACCACGCCATCCGTATTGAATTGACCTATCCAGTCCCAGTCCTTTTCAATGTTTGACGCGTTTACTACCAGCATATAAGTTTTCTCGTCAATGCGGTAAACCAGCAGGTCATCCACAATGCCGCCGGTTGTGTTAGGCAGGCAGGAGTATTGCACCTTGCCATCATACAATTTTGAAGCGTCATTACTGCTTACCCGCTGTATAAGGCCGAGCGCGTTATCGCCTTTTAAAATAAATTCGCCCATGTGGCTCACATCGAATACGCCTACCGCTTTGCGTACGGTTTCGTGTTCGGCATTAATGCCCGCGTATTGTATGGGCATGTTATAGCCCGCAAAGGGGACCATTTTGGCGCCCGCTTTTATATGGGTTTCGCTTAAAGCTGTATTTTTCATACAAAATTATATTTGGTGCAAAAGTAATTAAATTGGGGCAGGTTTCTGCACTTTTGTATGTGCCATAAGGCAACAGGTTCAAATAAATAAAAGCAATAAAATGACCAGGGAAATTCAATTGCATTCTATTATAACCTGCCCGGCTTGCGGGTATAAAAAAGAAGAAACTATGCCCGCGGATTCCTGCCTGTTTTTTTATGAATGTACAAGCTGTAAAACGCTGCTCAAACCCCTTGCCGGCGATTGTTGTGTATTTTGCAGTTACGCCAGTGTAAAATGCCCGCCTGTGCAGGCAGGGGATTCGTGTTGTGGGTAGTTTATTCTCCGCTGTTTGGAGGATTTTTATTTCTAACTGTCATCCTGAGCGATAGCGAAGGATCTTATTAGAATGACAGGCAGATGCGCTACTTATCGCGCGTATAAGATTCTTCGCTATGCTCAGAATGACAAGGTGGTGGATTGTCTACACCCCTGCCACCTCCAAAACCCCACCCAATAATTCTAACGCTTCATCAATACCCATCACACCCTCAATACTTAAACGCAGCGTATTTTTCACCTCTTTTAAATTGGTGCGGCGCGGGTTTGCCTGTACAAAGGTGAGCACATTGCGGAACGCGTCCGTTTCAAAATACGGCGATTGCTGGTTGGTGATAAAGTAGCCGCGCAGCACCCCCTTTTTAAGCGATATTTTTTCGAACCCTATGGCGCTGCCCAGCCATTGCAGGCGCATGGTGTTAAGCAAGTCATTCACCTGGGCAGGTATGGGCCCGAAACGGTCATGCAGTTGCTGTTGAAATGCCAATAACTCTGTCTCGTTTTCCAGTTTGGAAAGTTCCGAATATAAGTTATACCGCTCTGATAAACTGGTTACATACTCGTTGGGTATCAGTATTTCCAGGTCGGTATCTATTTGGGTAAAAGCAACGAATGGACGTGGTTTATCATCAGGGAACAGGCCCTTAAACTCATCGTCCTTTAATTCGTGGATGGCCTCGTCGAGTATTTTATGGTACATCTCGAAACCTATTTCGGCAATAAAGCCGCTTTGTTCGGCACCCAGCAGGTTCCCGCTTCCGCGGATGTCGAGGTCGCGCATGGCTACGTTAAAGCCGCTGCCGAGGTCGGAAAATTCCTCAATAGCGCTCAACCGTTTTCTGGCCTCATTGGTAAGCGTTGACAGCGGCGGACTCAGCAAATAACAATAAGCCTTTTTATTGCTCCGCCCTACGCGGCCCCGCATTTGGTGCAGGTCGCTCAGGCCAAACATGTGCGCATGGTTAATGATGATGGTATTGGCATTGGGTATATCCAACCCTGCTTCAATAATGGTGGTGGCCACCAGTACATCATACTCGTTATTCACAAATTTGAGCATTACATCCTCCAGGGCGTCGCCCTCTAACTGGCCGTGGGCTATGCCTATGCGGGCTTTGGGCACCAGTTTATGTATCATCCCGCCTAACTGGGGCAGGTCCTGCACACGGTTATGGATAAAAAACACCTGTCCGCCGCGGTCTATTTCAAACTCAATGGCTTCTTTTATCAGCTTATCATTAAACACATGCAGTTCGGTAACCACAGGCTGCCGGTTGGGCGGCGGGGTTGATATGATGGAAAGGTCACGAGCCCCCATGAGCGAAAAATGCAGCGTGCGCGGTATGGGCGTCGCGGTGAGTGTAAGCGTATCTACATTGGCGCGCATTTGTTTCAACTTTTCTTTTGTGGTTACGCCAAATTTCTGCTCCTCGTCAATGATCATCAGCCCCAGGTCCTTAAACTTTACGTCCTTGCTCACCAGGCGGTGCGTGCCGATGATGATATCAACCCGGCCATCTTTCAATTTCTCCAGCGTGTCTTTGATCTGCCTGCTTGATTTAAAGCGGTTAACATAATCAATGGTACATGGGAAGTCCTTCAAACGATCGGAGAATGTTTTGTAATGCTGGGCCGCCAAAATGGTTGTAGGCACCAATATCGCCACCTGCTTGCTATCGGCAACGGCCTTGAACGCCGCACGGATGGCTACTTCGGTTTTGCCGAAGCCCACATCGCCGCATATCAGCCTGTCCATAGGGTGCGGCGATTCCATGTCCTTTTTAAAATCGGCAGTGGCTTTTTCCTGATCGGGGGTATCCTCGTAAATAAAGGAAGCCTCCAGTTCAGTTTGCAAATAACTATCCGGCGAAAACGAATTGCCCTGCTGCGATTTACGCACGGCGTACAACCTGATGAGGTCGCGGGCTATGTCTTTAACTTTTTTTTTTGTGGTTTTCTTCAGCTTTTCCCAGGTATCGGTGCCCAGCTTGTTCATTCGGGGTACGGTGCCCTCTTTTCCACTGTATTTTGATATGCGGTTAAGCGAATTAATGTTCACATACAGCAAATCATTATCGGCATAAACCAGGCGGATCATCTCCTGCATTTTGCCGCTTACCTCCACCTTTTCCAGGCCCGCATATTTGCCTATGCCGTGGTCAATATGGGTTACATAATCACCGGGCTTTAACTCGCGCAGTTCTTTAAGGGTAATGGCCTGCGAGCGCTGGTATCCCTTTTTGAGCTTATATTTATAGTAGCGGTCGAATATTTGGTGATCGGTATAGCAGGCCAGTTTTTGTTCGCGGTCAATAAACCCCTCGCGTATGGCAATGCTTATCGGCGTAAATTTGGCGGTCTTATCCAGGTCGTCTAAAATGGCATATAGCCGCTCGATCTGCCGGGCCGAATCGGTGAGGATATAATTCTCAATATGTTCGGCCTCATTATTTTTAAAATTATGTATCAGCAGGCTAAAATCTTTATTAAACGACGGCTGCGGGCGCATATCAAAGTTGATGGTCGCGTCGGGCTGATAAAAAAACTGCTTGCCAAACTCAATAACCGGGAAATCATGCAACTGATCGGCTATTAGTTTTTCGTCGGTAAAGCCAAATTTGGGGTCTATCCAATCCGGGTTCTGATTTTTTTCATCAGCGCTTAGCGCGTTCCATAACTGGGTGGCTTTTTTATAGCCCGATTGTATAATATCAAAAGTAAACTGTACATCCTTTATCCAAACCTGGGTACCGGCATCAATATATTCCAGTAATGAGATATTGCTTTCGGTTAAAAATTTCGACTGCACATTAGGCACTATTGTAATACGCTTCACCTGCTCCACCGAAAGCTGGCTTTCAATTTCGAAGGTGCGGATAGATTCTATCATATCGCCAAAAAACTCCACCCGGTAAGGCAGTTCGTGCGAGAAAGAGAAAATATCAACAATACCGCCGCGGATAGAGAATTGCCCCGGTTCGTACACAAAATCAACCCGGTCAAAATCGTACTCCACCAAAAACTCGTTAATAAAATCAATGCTGAGCTTGTTGGTTACAGAAATTTCGAGCGTATTTTTTTCGAGTGAAGCGCGGTCTATCACTTTTTCGGCCAATGCTTCGGGGTAGGTAACAATAAGCTGCCCAAATTCGGTGGAATGGTTCAGTTCATTCAATACCTCGGCGCGCGCTAAAACATTGCTGCTATCGGGCTGGGTAAATTCAAAGGGTTTGCGGTAGGAGGAGGGGAACAATAAAACTTCTTTGCCGGTCAGGTTCTCCAGGTCGGCCTGGAAATAGCCGGCCTCTTCGCGTTCGGGCAGCACAAATACCATGTGCTTATGCTGCAAAAAATACAATGCTACCGCCATGGCCGCATCACCCGATCCGGTTAAACCACGAAGCTGTATCCTTGGGCTTTTGGCAGCGTTTAAGGCCGTAGCCAACGCTTTAACCCGGTCATCAGCTTTATATCTTTCTAATATATCACGGATGTTCAAACTGCGGCAAATATACGGAAAATGAACCGCTGATTAATATTGATTTTTTAGATGACGCTGATTTTTATCACATACAAAATAATCAAGCTGCATAATTTGAATCAAAGCATACAAGCATGTTTGGCAGTATAAATTTTAACTATCCAAAAACAATATCACCCTTAAACACTTTTTATGATAGTTTAAACAACGTATGGCACTTGCCTTACGTATTAAATTACAACTCACAACAATTAACCTAACACTTTAAAAAAATGAAAAACGCATTAATATGGGGACTCATAATCGGCGTGCTTAGCGGGTTATGGTTGTTTACCATGCATTTGATGGGCTATGATGCCCTTGATGAAAACACGGCCCCCTACGAATATTTATCTGTGCTGATACCTGTTGCGGGATTGTATTTCGGCATTAAAAATTACCGCTCCAGCGAATGCAACGGCAAAATGGGCTTTTTAGAAGCGCTGATGCAAAGCTTTAAAATTTTATTATTTGGCGGCATAGTTGCTGTTTTTTGGGGTATATTGTATATTAATTATATATCAGAAGGTAACAATTTCAGCGCCTTTTCGGGGCGGTTGTTTGCTGCCCTGCTTGTTGGATTATTATGCGCTTTAGGCGTATCTTTGTTGCTTGCAACAAAGAGTAACAAGGTTGATTAAGTTTTTAAGAAAAAATTTCGAACTACTGTTTTGGGTAGCCGCCATCATCGCGCTGGCTGTTGCCAACCCATCTGTTGAACCACAGTACCCGCTATGCCCGTTGAAACTCATGGGTATAACCTGGTGCCCCGGCTGCGGCATAGGGCATTCTATCTCCTGGCTCATACATGGTAATTTAACCAATTCGTGGCACGCGCACTGGCTGGGCGTACCGGCATTGGTGCTGATTTTGTATAGGATATATGTTTTGGGGAAGGGGATGCTTAGTACTAAAAGCGAATATAATACAACTGCGTTTTAACCGCGCACCGTTAACTCACCCCGCGACCCGACGCTGTCGGGCGCGACCCTCTCTTCGCCTTTGGCGTAAAGAGGGTTCTTTAAAGAAATATCCTTGCCCTCTTTACGGCTTGCCGTAGAGAGGGTGATCGAGCGTAGCGATGATCGGGTGAGTAATCGCCGGGCTGCTTTTCACCGCCAAAATCCCCACCCTTACCGATTTGTTTAAATACTTTGCCCATTTTGCATTGCCGATATTTTAATACTACCTTAGTTTTGAGGTATAAATAAAAAAAACTATCACTTAAAACTATTATCATGGATATGTATCAAAGTCCTTATATGGGCCTGTCAGGGATATCAAGCGAAGAACTGGCTTTTTTGCAGCAAGCTACATCAGGACTTACTGATGACCAGAAAAAATATTTTTATATGGCTTATACCGGTAAGCGTAAAAGTCCGCAGGATGTATTAATATTTACACTGATAGGCTTCTTTGGTGTTGCCGGTATACAACGCTTTTTATTAGGCCAAATAGGCATGGGCCTGTTATACTTTTTCACCGGCGGATTTTGCTTAATAGGCACTATTGTAGACCTGGTTAACCACAAAACACTGGCACTGGAGTACAACCAGAAAATGGCCTTCGAAGCCTTTAATATCGCCAAAATGGGCTAATTAAACTCACGTAGCGGCGCCCAGGTACATCGGGCAGTCACGATCTAACATATATTTGGAAAAATGTAGAGACGCAAAAAGATGTTGCGTCTTTACGCATTTGGAGGATTTTTGATACATTTATAAAATCAGTGAAATCCTAAAATGAAACTATCCCACCTCACCGCCTATCTTGAAACCATCGCCCCACTAGCTTACCAGGAGGATTATGATAACGCCGGCCTTATTGTTGGCCATCCCGACCAGGAAATTAAGCAGGTTTTAATAGCGTTGGATTGTTTGGAGGCTGTGGTTGATGAAGCTATAGCTACCAACTGCCAGCTCATTATTTCGCACCACCCCATCGTTTTCAAGGGATTAAAAAAGTTTAACGGCAAAACTTATGTAGAGCGGGTAGTTGAAAAAGCTATTCGCCATAATATAGCCCTGTATGCCATTCATACAAATTTAGATAATGTATTAACCGGGGTTAACGCGCGCATTTGCGAAACGCTTGAGCTGGATAACTGTAATATTTTGGCGCCCAAACAAGGCTTGCTTAAAAAACTGGTTACTTATGTGCCCACCAACCATGTCGACCAGGTACGCAATGCCTTGTTCCATGCCGGGGCGGGTAATATTGGCAATTACAGCGAGTGCAGCTTTAATGCCGAGGGCACCGGCACCTTTAAAGGCAATGAAGACAGCGACCCGTATGTTGGCGAGCCGGGTGTGCGCCATACCGAAGAAGAAACACGCATAGAAACCGTTTACCCCGCCAACCTGGAAAGCAAAATATTAATGGCGCTTATACTGGCGCACCCCTACGAGGAGGTGGCTTACGATTTGTATACGCTTACCAACCAGCACCAGCAAATAGGTTCAGGCATGATAGGCGAACTGGAAATGGCGATGGATGAGGAAGATTTTTTGTATCACCTTAAAGAAAAAATGCACATGCCTGTAATAAGACATACCGCGTTTACGGGGAAACAAATAAAAAAAGTGGCGGTTTGCGGCGGCGCGGGCAGCTTTTTATTGAAAAATGCCATAGCCGCCGGGGCGGATATTTTTATTACTGCCGATTATAAATACCACGAGTTTTTTGATGCCGAAGGCAAAATAATTATTGCTGATATTGGCCATTTTGAAAGTGAGCAGTTTACCCAGCAATTGCTGCTTGAAATGATACAGCAAAAATTTATTGACCTGCCTGTGCGGTTAACGAGTGTTAATACTAACCCGGTTAGGTATTTTATATAGCACGCTAGATTGTCATTGCGAGCGTAGCGTGGCAATCGCAAGGATGCAAAGTGTGCAACATGCAAGTTCGCGATTGCTTCGTCGTTCCCCCTCGCAATGCCAATAGGCTTTGAATGCCACCAATTTACAATTCAATTATAAAATAATGTAAAAATAATTGTATCTTTGCCATCCGTTTATAAAAAGAAATAAGTATAAATCCCGTCAAAATAATGGAACAAACCGTAGAACAAAAACTAAAAGCGTTATACGAATTACAAACCATCCACACAAAAATTGATAAAATTCGCCAGATAAGAGGTGAATTACCCATGGAAGTTGCCGACCTTGAAGATGATGTTGCAGGTTTGGAAACCCGTATACAAAAAATTAAGGCCGAGCTGGATGATTTGGAGGACGAAATAGTTACCCGGAAAAACCTGATCAAAGATGCCTTGGCTAACATTAAAAAATACGAAACACAGCTTAACGAAGTAAAAAACAACCGCGAGTATGATGCTATTTCGAAAGAGATAGAAATACAGGGGTTAGATATACAGGTGAGCGAAAAGAAGATCCGCGAATTTGGATTTGAAATTGTTTCGAAAACACAGGTTTACGAAAAGGCCCTTGCCGACCTGGAAGCCCGTAAAAGCGACCTGGAAGCTAAAAAAGATGAATTAGGCACCATAACTGCCGAAACTGAAAAAGAAGAAAACGAATTAACCGTACTGGCTGATAAAGCCACCAAAGGAATTGATGAGCGTTTATTAATTGCCTACAACCGTTTGCGCCAAAATGCTAAAAACGGCCTGGCAGTGGTTACCATCCAGCGCGATTCATGCTCAGGGTGCTTTAACCAGATACCGCCGCAGCGCCAAAGCGACATACGCCAACGCAAAAAGGTTATTGTTTGCGAACATTGCGGCCGTATACTGATCGATGAGCAAATGGCCATGGAGGCAGAAGCAGAATTAGCCTAATAATTAATATTAATATATACAGAAAAGCGCCCGAAAAGGTGCTTTTTTTGTTTGGGTAAATCGTTAAACAAGCAGTCTTTAAAACAACGTCGTTTGTTTCCCACCCTTCGGAACAAATAATGAATAATCAAAAGGCGGCATTTCTCTGTCGGCCAAAAAACGGTTGCAAGCCATTTTAAATAACTGGTGGATGGATTGCGCCACCTGCCCTTCGCCGCGCATACGGCGGCCAAACTCGCTGTCGTTCAAATTTCCGTCATGGCAGGCGCGTATGGCGTTCAATACTTTTTCGGCGCGGTCGGGGAAAGCCTTGTGTATCCAGTCGGTAAATATTTCGGCTATGCTGCCGTTAAGGCGCACAATAGTGAAACCGGCCGATAGCGCCCCCCTGTCGGCCGATGCTTTAATAATATCGGGTATTTCATTGCTGTTCAGCCCGGGTATAATAGGCGCGGCCATCACCCTAACCGGTACGCCTTTTTCTGATAGTTTTTGAATAACAGCCAGTCTGCCATTGGCGGTAACCGTACGCGGCTCCAGTTTTTGCCGTAGCGACTCATTTAGCGAGGTAATGGATACGTTAACATGAACCAGGTTCAGTTTAGCCAACTCGGTCACAATATCCAGGTCGCGGATGATGACATTGTTTTTGGTGATGATGCTCACGGGGTTCTTATATTGTAAAAATACTTGCAGGAGGGCCCGCGTTATTTTTAAGCGGCGCTCAATAGGCTGGTAGCAGTCGGTATTACCAGAAAGCAGTATGCATACCGGCTGGTAATTTTTTTTGTTAAAGTAGCTCTCCAGTAGTTCGGGGGCATTACGTTTTACGATGATCTTCCGCTCAAAATCAAGCCCGGCGCTAAAGCCATAGTACTCGTGCGTATTACGGGCATAACAGTAAATGCAGCCATGCTCACAACCTTGGTAGGGGTTTATAGAATACATATGGCTCAAATCGGGGCTGTTTGATTCGCTTACTATTTTTTTTGGCGTTTCTTCAAAAAGCTGGGTGGCGCTGTTTTCCAATAAAGGCTCGTCTAAACCCTCTATATGGTCGAGTACATATTTACGTTTTAAAAACTTATTATCGGTATTAACCTGCGCGCCGCGCCCCTTAAAAAACTCCGGATTATCCTGGTGTGCCATAAAAACAAAATTGCTAATATTTTTAGCAATTTGCAATATTTGTGCATAATTTTTATGGAAGGCCTATACTAATTAGTGAATATCTTTTATTGAGTTAATTATATCTAACTTTATATTGTTTTAAATCAGGCGTTTACTTAAACAGTACATGATGCACTACCTGCGAAAACATTTAAGTATACCTGTTATAGCCATTGCATTGCTGTTTGTAATGGGATGTAAAAAAGACAAGCCAGTTAGTTCAGATCCTGTAATTACGGGTATAAGCCCCTTAAGCGGTTTTAGCGGCAGTTCGGTAACTATTACCGGAAGTAATTTCGGTACAGTGCTTGAAAAAAATGCGGTAATGTTTAACGGTGTTTTGGCAACCATAAATTCGGTGAGCGCTACATCAATTGTTGTTACCGTACCGGCAAACGTCACAACAGGGAAGATCACATTGACCACCAACGGAGCGACATTGGTTTACCCAACAGATTTTAAAGTTGTATTGCCCGTGCCAACGGTTAATGATGTTAACTTTTTGAGCATATTTGCCGGGGGCACAATAATTATCTCGGGCAACAATTTCGATCCTGTGCGTACTAATGATAGCGTAAAATTTAATGGCATCATGGCAACGGTTTTTTCGGCAAGCGCCACTCAAATTATCGCTAAGGTTTATGGGCCCGCGGCAACGGGTAAAGTTGCTTTAACTTCTTACGGCAGCACAGTAACCTACGCGGTAAATATTAACTATATACCCGCAACACAAAGTGTTATTTCAAATACTTTGGTTGAAAATATTGCTGCTGACGCGGCGGGAAATATATATGGCGATATTCCGGGTAACCAGGTTGCAAATACAGTTGTAAAAATTAGCCAGGCGGGCACAATAAGTACGCTGGCAGTTGTAGGGACAAATACAACAACGCTTAAAGGCACCGCAGTTGATGCGGCAGGCAATGTATATGTAAACGGGGGTAAGGATTATAAAATATATAAAATAACACCATCGGGTACGGTAAGTACGCTGGCCGGCAGCGGAACATCGGGATATGCGGACGGACAAGGGATATCAGCAAAATTTTTAGCGCCTGCCAGCTTAAGTATTGACGGATCAGGGAATTTATACCTTTGCGATTCGAACCGGGTGCGTAAAATAACCCCGGCCGGGTTGGTAAGCACACTTGCCGGCAGCGGCGTATTTGGTACAGCTGACGGCCAGGGAACCAACGCCACTTTTAACAATCCGTTGAACGTAGCGGCTGACCGCGATGGAAATGTTTATGTAAGTAATTTAATTAATATTCGAAAGGTTACCCCTGCAGGAGTGGTAACCACACTCACTTTCAATGGAGTGCCGGTAGGTGTACCTTCGTCAATAGGGGCAAATATCATCACAAGCAGCTCGAGGATGGTAGTAGACGCTTCCGGCAATTTGTACGTAACCTGCACCGAGCCTATAGTCGACGCGATTCATGGAGGTAATAATGAATTTCCGGTATATGTAATAAACAAGGCGGGCTATATCGCCGAGTTTTTAGGCGGCCCACTTGGTTATAACGGTATAGCAGCCGATGCAGCCGGAAATATTTACACCTCTGTCACTTATCCGTTAGGTTCAACCCCACCTTACCTTAATAGTATCTGGAAATATTCCTTTTAATAAAAGTAATCAACAAATTGTCTTTCCCTGTGTTAGGTAGTATGCGCAAATTTCTGCAACGCTTATTAACCAAACCGGTAATCAACCTGGCCAATAAGTGGTCGTCAAGGCCGGATAAAAAGCGGGTTGATAAAGCGCTTACCGGGCTTTATGAAGAAATAACCACCAATAAGGGCGAAAGAGGCAGGGTTATTCCGTTTGATGCCGAAAAGGATAAGTTCATCATTTTATCAGACCAGCATAAGGGCGCTCGTGATGGGTCGGATGTTTTCGCTAAAGCGGCAAAAAATTACCTGGCCGCGCTGGATCATTACGAACGGGAAAAGTTCTTTTACATTAATTTAGGAGATAGCGAGGAACTATGGGAGAATTTGTTCCTCACCATAAAACGGCATAATAAACTAACGTTTGAACGGGAAAAGGATTTTTTAGCGCGCAATGCTTTTATTAAAGTATTTGGCAACCACGACCTGTACTGGGATAATGACCCGCTGGCCAAAGTAAGCCTTATGCAAATTTACGGCGAGGCTATAAAGATAGATGAGGGCGTTATCCTGCAAACAACCGTTGATCATAAAAAACTTTCCATTTTCATGACCCACGGCCACCAGGGCGACCTGCAAAGCGACGGCAACTGGTTCAGCAAATGGTTTGTTTCTGATATATGGGCGCCCTTCCAGGCATACCTGCGTATCAACCCAAATACCCCGGCTAATAACGACCAGTTAAAAACCGCGCATAATAAAATGATGTACGAATGGAGCTCGAAACGAAAAAACACCCTATTAATAACAGGACATACACATCAGCCGGTATTCAGGTCGTTGACCGAACTGGAGATATTGTATGAAAAACAAGCACAGGCCAAAAAAGATAATGCCAGTGCAGCAGCCAATGAACTGCAGGCCAGAATAGACAAGCTGCATTTAAAAGGCGAAAGGCCGCCTGACTTTAAAGGTGTTTTAGATACTTATTTTAACAGCGGCTGCTGTTGTTTTGACGATGGCGATATCACCGGAATTGAAATTGCCGGTAGTTGTATAAGGCTGATAAAATGGAAATATAAAGGAAAGACAAGCGCACGTGTTGTTTTGGAGGAAAGCAGTTTAGAGAGTTTAAAGTTGTAGAGATGCAATACTCCGTTGTCTGTGTCCTCACAGACAACTCATAACTACTGTCTGTGAGGACACAGACAGGGGGAGCTACCCATCCAGCAAAAACACAAACAATTCTTTAGGGCCATGAGCGCCTAAAACCAGTGTTTTTTCAATATCGGCGGTACGGCTTGGGCCCGTAACGTTGCTGATCATGGAGGGTATATTGTCGCCGTATTTTTGCTTGAGCAGGGCGAATCCATCTTTGAGATCAGGAACCAATTGGGAGGAGTAGGCGAGCACAATATGCACCGGCGGGTAAATGCTTAAACGTCGCCCGGCCTCGTTGCCGTTAGATAGTAAAATACTGCCATTACGGGCTATAAGCGCTTCGCAGAGGGTAAAGCCAACTTCAGCCTGTTCAAAATCTTTATCGGTTTCAAAATAAGGGTATTCGTAGCGGGCAAGTATGGTCTGCAGGGCGGGCTCCCAGCAATAAATTTTATGCCAGTTGCGTTCGGCAGCCAGGATAAGCAGCGTGTCAATAAATTGTACCTCATCCTCGCAAAAGCTAAACTGGCCCGATACCGCCGCGAATTCCTCAGCAAACATCACCTCCAGCATTTCATCCGCAGGAGGGTAAAGCGGCAGATTTTCCAGGTTGGGGTAAGGGTTGTCCCTTTTCTCCAAAAGCGCCTGGCGTATCTTTTTAAGCAGCTTTTCTTTTGATGTGGTTATGTTACGCATGGTTGAGCTAAAAGCAGAAAGCTAAAAGCAGAAAGCCGCTTTGGTCTTTCTGCTTTTAGCTTTCTGCTGAATTATTCTTTACCTGAATTAATTTCTTTCTCCTCAGGGTTTCTTTCAAAGGTTCCTGAATGGTCAGCTACGCCTTCATGTGCAAGCGGCGGTGGAGTAGGCTCCTTGGCCGATTCGTCAGTGCCATTCACAAACTCATCATAAGTGGTACGGTGCTCAAACGGGCGCTTACCCAATATCTCCTCCAGGTCCGACTGGAACAATATTTCTTTTTCCAGCAGCTTGTCGGCTAATTTTATCAGCCCTTCGCGCTTTTCTATCAATAATTTTTTGGTACGTTCATAAACCTGGTTTATCTGGTTACGAACTTCCTGGTCTATCAATTCCGATGTTTTTTCAGAATAAGGCTTATTAAACTGGTATTCGCCCTGTGTATCATTAAATGATACGTTACCCACCTTATCATTCATGCCATAAATGGTAACCATAGCGTATGATAATTTGGTAATGCGTTCCAGGTCGTTTTGAGCGCCAGTCGATATTTTACCAAAAGTAATATCTTCGGCAACACGGCCACCCATTGTCATGCACATACCATCTTCCAGTTGCTCAATAGTGTACAGGAACTGTTCTTTAGGCAGGTACTGCGCGTAACCCAATGCCGCCACACCCCGCGGTACAATAGATACCTTTACCAGCGGATCGGCATGTTCCAGGAACCAGCCTGCAATAGCGTGTCCCGCTTCATGGTAAGCCACGATGCGTTTTTCTTCTGGCGATATGATCTTGTTCTTTTTCTCCAAACCGCCTATTACCCGGTCAATAGCATCCTGGAAATCGTGCATATCAACGGCTTCCTTATTTTTACGCGCGGCTATCAGGGCAGCTTCGTTACAAACGTTGGCTATTTCGGCCCCGGCAAAGCCCGGGGTTTGTGCCGATAATTTTTTAGCGTCGACACCTTCGGCCAGTTTAACCGGTTTAAGGTGTACCTTAAATATTTGTTCGCGGCCTATCAGGTCGGGTTTATCGATGGATACCTGCCTGTCAAAACGGCCGGGGCGCAATAAAGCCGAGTCGAGCACGTCGGGGCGGTTAGTTGCAGCCAGGATGATGATACCTGAGTCGGTACCGAAGCCATCCATCTCCACCAATAACTGGTTCAATGTATTTTCACGCTCATCATTACCGCCAACAATATTGTTTTTACCACGGGCGCGGCCAATGGCGTCAATCTCATCAATAAATATAATACACGGCGCTTTATCTTTTGCCTGGCGGAACAGATCGCGCACACGCGATGCGCCTACACCCACAAACATCTCCACAAAATCCGAACCTGACAGGGAGAAAAAAGGCACTTGCGCCTCCCCGGCAACAGCTTTGGCCAATAAGGTTTTACCGGTGCCCGGCGCGCCTATTAATAAAGCGCCTTTAGGTATTTTACCGCCCAGGTTAGTATATTTTTTTGGATTTTTCAGGAAATCAACAATTTCCATTACCTCCTGTTTGGCTTCTTCTAACCCGGCAACATCATTAAAAGTAACCGATACCTGTGCTTCTTTATCAAACAGGGTAGCTTTTGATTTGCCAATATTAAATATCTGTCCGCCCGGTCCGCCACCGCCACCTCCACTCATACGGCGCATAATAAACATCAATACGCCGGCAAATAACACGATCATGATAACAGTTTGCACCAGGGGGCTCGAAAAAATACTATCCCGTTGTATGTATTTAATGCCCGCCTTTTGTGCATCCGGCACGTCTTTTTGCGCGTTGTTTATAGATTGCTTCAAGCTTTCGTATGATGCATCGGTAAAGGTATACTGCGGGTCATCTGCAGAAGTGCCGAATGAACGCTGCGCTTTATTAACATCGGCATATTGCGGTTTTTTTAAGCTATCTTTTTTAATATGCACTTCGGCAACAACCAGGTCTCCGCTTTTATAAGCGTTAACATAATCTACGTCGCCGGGTTTAAGCATTTCGGTTTCAAAACGTTTAAAATCAATAGGTGCGCCGCCATTGCTGCCCGATAAATAAGCTACGCCAATAAAAGTAGCTATAGCAACCGCGTAAAGCCACATAAAATTAAATTTAGGCGGCTTGGGGGTTATTCTTTTCGTTGGTATTTTTCGTATCGGTTTTGGTTTTTCCAATTTATTATCTTTCATTTCTTTTAATCTCAACTTATAATCAAACATTTATAAGCTACAATAGGCGTTAAGCGCTTTTATAACTTTTAATTTCGGCATCGCCCCACAGATCCTCAACACCATAAAATTCACGTTTATCCGTCCGGAACACGTGTATAACAACATTTACATAATCCAGCAATATCCACTCGCCATATTCAAGGCCTTCCTTGCGCCAGGGGTCTTGTTTCAGCGCTTTATAAACTTCATCTTCAATACTGTTTGCAATGGCTTTAACTTGTGTGGCTGAGTCGGCATGACATATTACAAAGTAATCGGTCACTGAACTATGTATATTACGAAGGTCTAACCTGACAATATCGTTGCCTTTTTTTTCCTGTATGCCATGAATGGCTAATTCAGAAATGTAAGCGGATTCATTTAGCGCTTTATTTTTTACCATCAAAAAGAATTAGTTTTGAACGTTTTTGAGTTTAGCATTATTATAACATTGCAAAATAACATATTTTCAGGATTATTTGTTGGACAAAATTTACTGACATTAAAAGAAGTTGACTCGACCAACAATTTCCTTAAAAACCTATTGTCAAATTCCAAGCCATTGCCTGAGGGAACGGTCATTATGGCAGAAGAGCAATTTGCCGGCCGTGGCCAGCAAAACAATCAATGGTATAGCGAATCGGGTAAAAACCTCACTTTTAGCTTACTGCTTAACCCCTCTTTTTTAGCTATAACAGAGCAGTTTGACCTTAACCGCGTAGTAAGTTTAGGCGTTTTCGACGCCTTGCAGCCCCTGCTGGGCGACCAGCTTAAAATAAAATGGCCCAATGATATTTATTATGCCGATAAAAAACTGGGTGGCATATTAATTGAAAACCTGCTGCAGGGGGCGCAAATAAAAAACTCGGTTATTGGCATAGGGTTGAATGTAAACCAGGAAAACTTTCCCGATGGCGCGGGTAATGCCACATCGGTATGGCAGATATTACAAAAAAATTACGATTTGCTTGCTTTATTAGCTGACATTTGCAGCCATATTGAAGCCTGGTACCTTAATTTGAAAGCCGGAAAAGTTGATTTTATAAGAAACAGCTATTTAAAGCGTTTATATTGGCTTAACGAACGCGGGGATTTTAAGGCAGATGGTATTATCTTTACAGGCATAATTAAAAATGTAAAGAGTAATGGTTTGCTGGTAATGCACCGGGACAATGAAGAAGTAACCTATAACCTCAAAGAAATTGAATTTTTAAATAAATAACCTATGAAAAAAATACTGGCGATAGCAGCAGCATTAATTATCAACATTGGCGCTTACGCCCAAATTGAGCACCCGGTTAAATGGGCCTACGCGGCAAAAAAAACAGGCAGCAACGAAGTTACTGTTTATTTAAAGGCTACTATGGAGCAGGGATGGCACATTTATTCGCTGCACGTTAAAGAAGGCGGGCCTATAAAAACTTCATTTACCTTCGCGCCATCAACAGCGTACAGTTTGGTTGGTAAAATAGTTGAGCCTAAGCCTTTAACTAAGTTTGAAAAAGCATTTGGTATGGATGTAAGCTATTTTGAAAATGAGGTTATTTTTGAACAAAAGATAAAGTTAAGATCAGCAAATGTATCAGCCATAAAAGGCTCATTGGAATATATGACCTGCAATGATAAAAAATGCCTTCCGCCTGATGATGTGAATTTTTCTGTCCCCGTAGGTAAATAAACTGAAAAGGATGCTGATCAATAAACGTTTCCCGGTTAAAATAATAGGTTGCCTGCTTATTGCTGTAATGGCGATGAGTTTAGCGGTAATTAATCCGGTTAAGGCACAATCTAAAAGCGATACCGCGGGCGTGACTTTTACCAGCATACCAACTGCCGCCGACAGTATGGCGGCAGGCAAAAAAGCACAGCAGCAAATAGCGACAACAAAAAATGTTGCCACTCAATCCTCCACGGAAAAACCAAAAACACTCTGGGAAATTTTTATCGCCGGTTTTTTGGGTGGGTTTGCCGCTTTTTTAATGCCTTGTATTTACCCTATGCTGCCTTTAACGGTAAGTTTTTTTACAAAAAAGGGGGGCAGCCGAAGCAGGGCCATTTTGCAGTCGCTGCTTTACGGGCTGTCAATAATTGTAATTTACGTTGCGTTAGGATTTATAATTACTCTGCTTTTTGGCCCTTCGGCATTAAACGAGCTGGCTACCAACGGCATATTTAATTTTCTTTTCTTTATCCTGCTTATTGTTTTTGGCATATCGTTCCTTGGGGCTTTCGAAATAACATTGCCTGGCTCGTTAGCCAATAAGTTGGACGAAAATTCTGACAAGGGCGGCCTCATTGGTATATTCTTTATGGCTGCCACTTTAGCGGTAGTGTCTTTTTCATGTACGGGCCCGATAATTGGTTCGGTGCTGGTTGAAGCTGCCACCAAAGGCGAACGTTTGGGCCCCGCTGTCGGCATGTTCGGGTTTTCGTTGGCGCTGGCACTGCCGTTTACGGTTTTTGCTTTGTTCCCCTCGGCATTAAAAACATTGCCAAAATCGGGCGGGTGGCTTAACAGCGTTAAAGTTGTTTTAGGCTTTATTGAAATAGCGTTCGCGCTTAAGTTTTTATCGAACGTTGACCTGGCTTATCATTGGAACCTATTCGACCGGGAAATATTTTTGTCGTTATGGATAGCAATAGGCTTGCTGATGGGCTTATATTTAATAGGGAAGATAAAATTTTCGCATGACAGCGACCTGCCATACGTTTCGGTGCCGCGCGCATTTATAGCCATTATTGTATTTGCCTTTGTAATTTATATGGTACCGGGTTTATGGGGGGCGCCCTTAAAATCCATCAGCGCGTTTTTGCCACCCCTTAGTACGCAGGATTTTGACCTCTCGGCCGGTATTGGCACGGCTGCGGCACCCACAAATATTACATCCATCAAAACAAAAAAATACGAAGACCTTTTTAAACGGTTGCCAAAAGTAAAAGGTATTGA
>Ga0206971_10070_pt1 | contig 36208 bp, 35 predicted proteins | sample Alteio_BWOrgHeat_85_FD_152917 | JGI IMG/M metagenome (GOLD analysis project Ga0206971, IMG submission 152917) | Enriched cells from forest soil in Barre Woods Harvard Forest LTER site, Petersham, Massachusetts, United States -... | ecosystem: Environmental > Terrestrial > Soil > Temperate forest >...
CCTTAAATTCATCAACAATATCTTCCCGCTCAAACATATTTTCAATTTTTGATTGCAGGATGGATATCGGCGTCATTAACTCGTGCGAGGCATTTGAAATAAATTCCCTTTCTTTTTGAAAAGCCGCCTCAATGGCCTCTATCATTTTATGAATACTGATGTCAAGATATTGAAAATCGGATGTACTGGTTTTGACCTTCCTATACGAACCAAAATTCGGAAATTTATGGCCTATCAGTTTTGTTTTTATGATCAACCCTAATGGCTTTAAAACGTGATTGGTATACACCACGTCGGCCAGTATCGTCAGCAATATCATACCTATTAACACCGCGAAGGCAATATTTTGGAGGGGGGTGCTGGTTTCATCAAGCGTGGCAACGCTTTTGCCTATCTCCAGCAAATAACGTTGGTTGTTAAGGGTAAAGGTATGGCTAAGTATACGGTACTCTATCGTATCATGTTCAACCCGGCGTTTTTCGTTTTTAATGGTATCAATAAAGTGGTTGGGGATGGTATCTTCTTCAATAGTAAGATACTCTTCTTTAAGCGGCAGGTAATAGCTGCCGTCTTTTTCGCCATCGGGTATATAGTTTTTTATGCCCTGGCTTTTTACAATTTGCAGCAGTTTGTTTTTTTGTTTGATGAGGTTATTATCAACATAACTACGGCTTATATTTTTTATCAGCGCGGGTACCAGCAATACAAACAGTACCACAATTACCAGTTTTGATATGGCATTAAACAGCGTAAGTTTTGTTTTAAGTTTCAATATTAAGCGTTGATCTTTATTTTATAACCCAGGCCCCGCACCGTCTCCAGCCAGTCGGGCGGTGCATAAACGTTCAATTTTTTACGTATATTTTTTATATGGGCATCAATATAGTTCGAGTCATAATCATCATTAATAATGCTGCCCCAAATATGTTCGCTTAATTGGGTACGTGTTAGCGTACGGTTTTTGTGTAAAATTAAATAAGCTATAAGGTCAAACTCTTTTTTGGTTATGGTATTTACCGCATCGTCGCGACAAGTGATTACCCTGTCTGTAAGATTTATCAAAAAATCACCCAACTCAACAATATTTTGCTTTAAGCCAAACTTACGGCGCAATATAGCCTGCATTCTGCTTTGTAATTCTAATAACGAAAAAGGTTTGGGTAAATAATCATCGGCGCCCAGGTCGAGGCCCCTTACCCGGTCGTATACTTCGGCGCGTGCGGTTAATATTAAACACGCGGCATCCGGGTTATTTTTTTTAGCCTCTTTAAGCAGGTCAAGGCCCTCATAATCGGGCAAGCCGAGATCTATTAAAATAAAATCGTACAGGTTTGTCGCTATTTTCTCAGACGCCGAGCGGCCGGTATAACATATTTCGGTAATGTAATTATGATTGGTTAGAAATATTTCCAGTTCATGTGCTAATGCTTCCTCATCTTCTATTATCAAAACATTCATACCGATCTTAATAAAAAACGTAGTAAAATGTTAAATTAAAAAAAGATTCGCGCTTATTCTCTAAAGCGCCCTCCACATTAACCGGGATAGAGTATTTATAAGAGAATTCAAAAGTATAATGTGGCCTGTTATAGGCTACTGGTATTTTAAAACTATAGTTAAGCATGTTAAACCTGCCATTATCGTATAGGTCGGTGTTATCGGGCCCTAACTTGTATATATAATCGGCATCTAACCTGTCCTCATGGTCTAACGAATAACGCTGTACAAAATTTTGCGTACCTAAGATCATGCTTATTGCGGGGTTAAATGAAAGGTAGTCTTTATCATCAAAAACGTTCCATTTGGTTTCAATGTATTTCGACTGGGTTAGTGTGATAAAGATATCGCTCGACTTGCCAAACAGGTAATCAACCAACACCGTTGATTTAAATGGTTTCCAGTCGTAGGTGTTTTTTAAATTAATATCATTTGATGTCGCCGATTCTATTATACGTTCCTGTTTGTTAAATATGAACCTGTTATAACTTATTGATCCGGAGAACTTTTTTGAGGGCCTGAATAAATAGCCGCCGCCCAGGTCAACTTCATCAACAAAAGTGCGGTAACCCAGCAGCCTTAATGCCGAACCATAAATAAAAAAACCGCCTTTGGTATTATATACCACATCGGTTGATTCATACGGGTAAGTAATTGGTCCGGTACGCCCAAAAAATAACGCGTCGCTCCCATAATTCACCCCTACAGAAAGCGATCTTTTCCTGATGACGGTATCCGTATCTGCAACAGCATAATAAGCTGTGTTGCCGGTAAAAATATGCAGTTTAACTGCGGCCGCGTTCACCGGGTTGCAAATTATAAGAAAAAGCACTATACGAAAGTATTTCATTTAATATGAGCAATTTAGTTTAAAAGGTTAACTGCCATTTCTTCTTGGTATTTCAGGCGGGCGTTCCAAACCTTCGGGCCTGCGTTGCCTTTTTGGTTTGGGTTTATCTTTCTGGCCCGGTATATTATCCGTTTCCCCTATCTTTTCTGGTTTCGACTGCCGCTTGGCTTTTGATATTTCTTTGATCTTTTCTTCCTGCTGATGTTTTTTTGAATTTGTTGTATCCTTTGGTACCTGTAGTAATATAATAAGCGGCACATCATGACTTTTAACAAGATCGCGGTGAGCCGTCCTTATTTTAGCGGATGATAAGCTTTGTGCAAATATCAACAACAATACAATATATGCAAGCCGCTTTAACATTGAGCAGAAGGGATTTGTAAAACTTTTTTCAAATATCGGTTAATTAAACAGGTAACTACAGGAGAGCAGTTTCTAAATTTATAGTAATTGTGTTTATAATTTATATTAAAAAGGATTTCATGAAGCACAATCAATAATATGCCGTTTCCGGTATAAAAAAAGTTATACTAATTTAAATGGGCCGGGGTAATTATGCGATGTTAATACCTTTTGAAGGATATACGCGGTTGTGGTCGTCAATTATTACACAACCTATTTGGTTTAACTGGTTTATTAAATACATACCGGCATTAACACCTATTGTCATTACAGGCGTAGCCATCGCGTCGGCAAATTCAGCAGTAGGGCTTAGTATGCTTACACTTTTAATTTCGCTTACTGTAAATCCGTTCTTAGGTTTAGGGGCGCCCGATTTTTTATCGTTAATAGTGGCATATTTTTCGGCATTAACTGATGTAGCAACAGCCATATTACTAATATCCAAATCGGCAAATGGCTGGTTTTGCTGGCGCGGATCGGCAGCGGCAACTGTCCAGGGCTCCATGTCAGGTTGCAGGCCCCAGCTTAGCAGATCGCCGCCGGCATTAATAACGCCATTACTTACACCCTCTGTTTGCAATATATATTTAGCCCTGTCGGCCGCGTAGCCTTTACTGTTAGCGCCAAAGCCTATGCGCATACCTTTTTCCTTTAAAAATACGGTGGTGGCTGTCGCGTCAAGCACAACATCTTTGTAATTAACTATGGTGTATGAGCTTATTGCTGTATCATTATCCTGGTGAGCATCGGTTTTATAGCCCGAGTAATAAGTAATATCAAACGCACCGTAAGTAAGTTCAGATATTTGCAAGGAACGGTCTATAAGTTTGAAAATTTCGGCGCTTACTTTTACAGGTTTTATGCCTGCATTACGGTTTATGGCGTTAACCTCGCTATCTTCGCTGAAGGTGCTGAGCAGTTTTTCAACACGGTTAATTTCGGTTATCGCGCTGTTAATTTTTTCGCCTGCCCAAACAGGATCATTTCCCACCACGCTAATTTCAAACTTGTTTCCCATCAAACGCATTTCGCGCCTGTAAACAGTTAAATTATTCGCTAATACCTTATTTAAAGCCAGCATACCGCAATCATTTATATCCAACGCCTAAAGTAGCCGCCTTTTATGAAATTAACATGAAAAGCGGATTGTTATAAATGTAAAAATGTGCGGGTGTGCAGATGTGCGGATAAGTGGGTATGGTATTTATATTACGGGAGGGCGATAAGATAAGAAATTCGAATCATTTGCACATCTGCATATTTGCGCATCTGCACATCAAATGCATTTGCACATACGCACATCTGCACATCAATTACGCCACCGTACCCTCTTTCAATTTCTCGGCATTTTCGGCGAATTGCAGGGCTTCCATTATTTCCTGTATGTTGCCGTTCATTACTTCGGCCAAGTTATAAATGGTTAAGCCTATACGGTGCTCGGTAAGGCGCCCCTGCGGATAATTATAGGTACGTACCTTTGCCGAACGGTCGCCGGTGGCAACCATGGTTTTGCGCCTTTTGGAGGCTTCTTCCAGGTGTTTTTGCAGTTCAAGCTCATATACCCTTGAACGTAATACCTGTAAGGCTTTATCAAAGTTTTTAAGCTGCGATTTTTGATCCTGGCATTGCGCCACCAGCCCTGTGGGGATATGCGTAAGCCTAACCGCAGAGTAGGTTGTATTTACAGATTGCCCGCCCGGCCCTGACGAACAGAAAAGGTCCTTGCGTATATCAGCAGGATTCAATACAATATCAAACTCGTCAACTTCGGGCAATACCACTACCGATGCTGCCGAGGTATGTACGCGCCCCTGTGTTTCGGTATCGGGCACACGCTGTACCCGGTGTACACCCGATTCATATTTCAATGTTCCGTAGGCATCTTCGGCAATAACGTTAAATACAATTTCCTTGTATCCGCCTGCCGTACCTTCGGTATAATCAACCAACTCGGTTTTCCAGCCGCGTTTTTCGCAGTAGCGCATATACATACGGTACAAATCGCCTGCAAATATCGAGGCTTCATCGCCCCCGGTACCACCACGTATCTCCACTATGGCGTTTTTCGAATCTTCGGGATCTTTCGGTATCAGCATCAGGCGTATATGCTCCTCTTTTTCATCACGCTGTACCAGCAATTCATCCAGTTCGGCTTTCGCCATTTCGCGAAACTCATCGTCCTTCTCGGTAGCTAATATATCTTTGTTGGTGTCAATATTGCTCATAATGTTGCGGTATATATTATACTCGTCAACAACTTTGGCCAAATCTTTATATTCTTTATTTAACTGTGCATAACGCTTCATATCAGCCATTACATCGGGGCTGCTTAATTCTGCTTCCACATCTTTCCAGCGTTGAAATATCGCCTCTAATTTTTCTAACATATTTCTGTTTTATCAATAGGGCACCTATTAACTGCCCTGCTTTAAAAAGCGCACAAAAATACGGATTTTAAAGCATAAGCCGAAAGCTAAAGGCGGAAAGCCGAAAGCTCTACAGCTAAACTACCCGCAACAATTAAAATATTGAAAGTGTTATGACAAAGCCTTCTGCTTTTAGCTTTCGGCTTTTTTCTCAAAATACTGCAAGGTTAATTGCCCCCCGTCAAAAACAGCGTACGAATCAAAATTTACCCATTCCCCTAAGTTTATATAGCGGCTTTGGTCCACCTGTATATCAAGAGGCAGGTGGCGGTGGCCAAATATTAAATAATCATAAAATTTATCTTTCAGTAATTCCCGGCTGTAAACTACCAGCCACTCTTTCTCCATGCTTTTTCGCTTTTCATTGTTTTCGCCGGCTATACGGCTATGTTTCGACCAGTAATTCGCTATCCCTACGCCCAGGTTTGGATGCAGCCGGGCAAATAGCCACTGGCATATTTTACTGCGAAATATCGTCTTTATAACTTTATATAGCGTATCGCCCGGTCCTAACCCATCGCCATGATGCAGGTAGAATTTCTTTCCGCCGCGTTCTATTTCTAATTCATTAGTGATAATTGTAGCGCCCAGTTCCTGCTCAAAGTAATCAAACATCCACATATCGTGATTACCTTTAAACAGGTAAATTTTTATCCCGGCATCAGCCAGTTCGGCCAGCTTGCCTAAAAAACGGATATACCCTTTAGGTACAACAGTTTTATATTCGAACCAAAAATCAAAAACATCGCCCATTAAAAAAACTTCTGCTGCATCAGCTTTTATCATATCCAGCCAGCGCACCAGTCGTGCTTCACGCTCGCGGCTCGCGGCATAACCACCTGTGCCTAAATGAAAATCGGACGCGAAATAAAGTTTATTGCCTGTAGCCATGCTGCATCAAAAGTACGTTTTAGAGGTGAAAGGTAAAAGGCAAAAGGTTAAAGGTTTAGTATGTGCTGGGCAAGGTCAAAACAAAACAGGCTCTTCATTACTGAAAAGCCTGCTCTGTTTGCGTCCCGATAACAATCGGGATGATTATAATTTATTTATTGTCATGTCCGTGTCCATTGTCATGGCCGTCATTGCCTTTACCGTTATCGTGGCCGTTATTGCCGTGGCCATTACCATTGTTACCACGATCGCCATTCCAATGATTACGGTAACGCTCGTCATGGCTTTCACGAATGATCGGCTGATCATGACGCCCTTTGTAACCTGAATATTTTGCCCTTATCTCCGCATTGTGCTGCCATGGGTTGGGCTGGTTAACAACCACTTTATAGCCGTGATACAAGTCATAATTCTGGTATCTTGGGGGCAAAGCGCTTGAACGTACCCATACATTGTTCTGATTATAAACGTATTGATGATTGGGTACATCATAATAAGCATCAATATCAGGCATATAATAATATTCAGCATGGGTATAACCTACGGGCCCCCATTCGGGCTGAGCGCCAATGTTAAATCCGAGGTTAATGCGTAATTGTGCATCGGCAGCTTTAAATGATAAACAACCAATTAATATGGCTGCTGTTAGGATGATCTTTTTCATAATTTGTTTTTAATTTAAACTAAGACAATCGTAATCAATAAAAGTTTACTTTATTTTTCATCATAGTTATTGCAAAGAGGAATAGCGATATGATCGTGGGAATGAAAATGGCAAAAAAAAGCGAAGGGTAGATACCCCTTCGCCCTTAATTCTTATATCGTACTTTTTTATTTAAATTCTTCGGTTTTATCTTTTTCTTTATCGGCTGTTGTTTTATCGGCCATTGCCGCCAACACGGGCTTACCTATTACTTTATAAGCTCCGTCGCCCTTTAATATGGCGGTAAGCTGGGTTTTGTCCTGCATGGTTTTTACGGCCTGCGCCATTTCGGTATCATACTTAAAGTTGGCTTCGTAACGGCCTTTATCAAAATAATAACGCGAAACTATTTCATTTTCAAGTGCCTGTTTTATTTCGGCTTTATGTATTTGCAGATCGTTTTTCTTGCTGTTCAACAACTTGGTTTTTAAAACATCGTACTCGGTTTGTATCTGGTCAAATTGTTTTTCCTTGGTAGCTTCGGTTTTTAAAGTCGCCAATACTTTTTCAGATGAAGTGTTATAGGTATAATTTTTATCGGCAAGGTATTTCACAAAATCGTCATACTCGGCATCAGTTAAAGCAAACGTGCGGCTATCGCCGATCTTTGGGTGTGTCTCGCGGTATTTTGTTGCATAATCAAATAAAAATAATTTGCCTATTAATGTCTGCGTAACATTGGCAAACCGCTCGGGTTTAATAAAAATATCAGGGTAAATGCCACTGCCATCATAAACAGAACGGCCATCTTTAGTTTTAAATTCGTGCATTAATGAGTCGGCAACTTTTACTACGCTGCCGTCATCTTTGCGGTGCGTGTAATCAATTTCCTGTATGCACCTGCCCGAAGGAACGTAGTATTTAGCGATAGTTATTTTTACCAAGCTATTATAAGGCAATGTAAATGTTTGTTGTACCAGGCCCTTGCCATAGCTTCGCTGCCCAATAATTATGGCCCGGTCAAGGTCCTGTAACGAGCCGGCTACGATCTCGGAAGCTGATGCCGAATGGCTGTTTACCAGCACCGTCAACGGCAAATCAGCCGCAAGCGGGTCGGCCATTGTTTTGTAAGTAAAATTTTTCTCTTTTATTTTTCCTTTTTGCGATACTATTTCCACATCCTTTTGCACAAACAGGTTTACAATTTTTACCGCTTCCTGCAATATGCCGCCGCCGTTTGAGCGCAGGTCGAGTATAATGCCGTTAGGGTTGTTCTTTTTTAAAGCGATCAGCGCACTGGTCACTTCATCAGCCGAGTTTTCTAAAAACCTGTCCAGCTTTATATAGCCCATATTGCCGGCAACCATACCATAATAAGATACATTGGGCTGTTTAATTTCATCGCGTACCAGGTCTTTTTCAACAGGCTTGTCTTCGTTATCGCGCTTAACTAACAGCTTTACCATCGCGCCTTTCGAGCCTTTCAGTAATGCGCTTACCTGGTCGCTGTTCTTGCCGTCAAGTACAATATCATTGATCTTCATCACCTGGTCGCCCGGCCATATATCCGCTTTTTGGGCAGGATAACCTTCAAACACGTTGGAAACATATACTTTATTGTTCCTTGAAAAAATACTCGCGCCAATACCGCCGTATTGTGTACTTACATAATGTAGTTTATAATCTTCAATTTCCGATTCGGGTACAAATTCGGTATAAGGGTCAAGGCCGTCAAGCATGGCATCAGCACCCGTTTTAAGCAGCTTAGCCGAATTAATTTCATCAACATAGTTAATATTTACCTCTTTATATAAGGATGCAAACACTTCCAGGTTTTTTGATATCTGGAACAGGTCGTCGCTAAAACTCCAAATACCCAATGCCAGCGCCATTAATCCGGCAGATAGCAGGAACTTTTTATATTTCTTCATTGTACCACTTTTCATTAAAATTGACCTTAAAACATAAAAATACAAAAAACAGTTTATAAAATAGTTAACTGATTTTACAGCCTATTATTGTCAATATTTACTAATGCTTTTTTCAGGGTAAATACCACATAACTACGGTTACGGTTAACCAGGTGCATCAGGTTGCTTATAAGGGCTTCTTCCTGTCCCTCGGTATAGTTTAATTCATGGTCTGTCAAGTGGTTATATTTTCTTTGTATCTTAATTTTTACTCTTTCCCACTCCTTATTTGTAATACTGATCTCTGCCATTGTTAAAATATTTTTGCCAAAAATATAAAAAAACAATGTTGCTCCGGCATCAAACTTTCGGATTAAATAATAAATCTATTTACCTGCCATGCCGCAGCCCCCCTCTAAATCTCCCCCCGGTTGGGGGAGACTTTTTGACTTTCCAATAAGTGAAAGCATTCGTCCTGATACGATAATTTAAAGTCTCCCCTACCGGGGGAGATTTAGAGGGGGCTAAAAAATTGGTACAGCTATTGTTAAACCTTTAGTAATGACGTGCATCAAAGTCGTTATTATTATAAAACTAAATAACAAACACTATGAAAAAGTATGTATTAAGCGTATTGCTGCTGATAGCGGTAAGCATCGGCGCTAAAGCGCAATTTAGCCTCGGCATAAAAGGGGGCGTTAACTATTCAACTATTAATTCTGATAATTTGCGATCTTCAAGTGTGGCCGGTTACCAGGCCGGTTTATTTGCGCGTATAGGCGGCGCGGTTTATTTACAGCCTGAAGTTTATTTAAGCAGCAGTGGCGGCCAATTTGATTCGAATGACAATACTTATAGCGGAAAAGTAACTTTTACCGATTTAAATGTTCCCGTATTGGTAGGATTACGGTTTGGCCCTAAAAATTTAAATTTCAGGGTTATGGCCGGTCCCGAATATATTTCAGTATTAAATCAAAATCAAAACTTATCTGCTAATTTTAACGGGGCCTACAATAACTTCGGTAATGCTTATAGAAAAGATATGCTGGGTTACCAGGCAGGTGCAGGCGTTGACCTGGGCGCAGCCACTGTAGACCTGCGTTACCAGGGCGATTTTGATAATTTTAACACTACCTATAACCAGCATCAAAACCTGTGGGCGTTGAGCGTTGGGTTTAAGTTTTTTTAATTATTTGTTGTAAGGTTGAAATGTTGGAAAGTTGAAACGTTAAAAAGCCCCGCTGTTTGCCGGGGCTTTTTTGTTGGATAATATAGAACACGAATTTCTAATAATGAAATATTTTCAATTTGATCACTATTCAACTTCGGCGTTCGAAATTCAACATTCATTATTCGATATTAAAAAGCTGTAATCTTTTTCAGAAAAGGCATAAAACAAGCAAAGCCCCTGATGGGCAGGGGCCTTTGCTAACCAATTATAAACCTAAATTATTGAGAAGAGCTGTAGGAGAAGGAGTCGAACCTCCACAGAGTGGTTATTCTTATTGCTAAGAGTTTCCCATGATCTCCGCCACCGCGACGAGGAGGTGTGTCTGCCAAAAATTTCACCATCCTACATTATATATTCACGCCAGTGAATTGCTGTTGGGGAAGGATTCGAACCTCCACAGAGTGGTTAGCCCGCTTCGGGTTTTCCATATTCTCCGCCACCGGGACAAGGAGGTGTGTCTGCCAAAAATTTCACCACCCAACATTATGTTGTTATTTTTTTAAAGAACAGTTAAGCGTTTTAGGTCCGTTTGCTTATTACAAACATAACAGGACTATCAATTCCTTGCAAATATTTCAACAAAAATATTTTATTTTTATTCAAATTATAATTATACTTGTATTTCAATATAGATATTCAAATTTATGTCCCACAGAAAAGCTCAAAATTTAGAAATTGATAATCTGGATATCCAGATTTTATCAATATTGATGAAAAATGCGACCACTCCATACACCGAAATCGCCAAAGAATTGATCGTTTCCGGCGGAACTATACATGTGCGGATGAAAAAGTTGGAAGAAATGGGTGTAATAAAGGGGGCCAGTTTGGAAGTAGATCCGCAGAAATTAGGGTATGATATCACCGCCTTCCTGGGGATATTCCTTGAAAAGGGTTCGCAGTACAACGAAGCTGTAAAGCAGTTAAAAACTGTAAATGAGATAGTTGAACTGCATTATACCACAGGTAGCTACAGTATTTTCGCAAAAATAATCTGCCATGATACCACTCATTTGCGCGAAGTATTGAATGAACAGATACAAGGCGTAAAAGGCATACAGCGTACCGAAACCTTCATATCATTAGAAGAAAGCATTAAAAGGCAAATTACTTTGGAGTAAATTTTTACTTATACCTTATAATATATAGTGGGAGGCTTGCGAAGTTTAAAAACTTCGCAAGCCTTTTTTATTTCAGGGAGGATAGTTTCTTCGAATGGTGGTTTCAGGTAATTATCCTGTCGGTTTTTTTGAAAATTTCATGCTTAAAAAGCTTCAGCATGAGCGGGCAGGCAATAATTTCGGCTATAACCGAGGGGGCAAGTACCGGGCCCTGCATCATTTCAAATGAAAAAGGCCAGTATTTCCATATCAATATAGTAAGCGCCAGCGATATTACACGTGTTGCTATCAGCAGTAAAGTGAGTTTGCCCCATGTAAATGGTTTATTATATTTTACTACCACAAAGGTTTGGAATATAATGCCTGCAATAAAGGCTACTGAACCTAAATAAATAGCTATACCTAAAAATCCGAAAAAATCAATATTGTTATCCATAGGTGGTTTATTTTTTCAAAGCTATTAAAAAATACCCATTGTCATTCTGAGCAATCGCGAAGAATCTTGTAAGATTGACAGGCAGCCGGCATTTCGCGCGTATAAGATTCTTCGCTATCGCTCAGAATGACAAACGTTTTTATTGAGTTGCAAACACCGCCAACGCCTTATTTATCCTGCTGATAGTTTCTTCTTTACCCAATAAAGCCGCGATATCAAAAACATGCGGACCAAATTTACCGCCCACCAGCATAATACGGAAGGGCAGCATCACATCGCCGGTCTTTAATCCTTTTTCTTCGGCTAATGTTTTAAATGTGTTTTCTAATTCAGCTGCTTCAATTGCCTGGCTTGCTTTTAGTATTTCAATAATAGCATTAAAAAATGCCGTTTTCCCGTCTGTCCATTTAGGTTTAATGGCATCAAGGTCATATTCGGCCGGGCTTTCAAAAAAGTAGCCTGCCTGTCGGTAAAAATCAGACAATAAGGTACAGCGGTCTTTTACCAGTTCAATAACGGTTAACAGATACGCGTCATCATTAACAGTAATACCTTTGCTCTCTAAAACCCCTTTAACTTTTAGCTTTAAGCTTTCAGCTTTAAGCCTCTTTATCCATTCGGCATTATACCACCTTGCTTTTTCAAAATCAAACTTAGCGCCGGCCTTACTTATCCTTTCCATGGAAAATTTATTGATCAACTCATCCATTGTAAAAATCTCCTGTCCTGAACCATCGTTCCATCCAAGCGTTGCAAGGAAATTCACAAAAGCTTCAGGTAAAAAGCCCATTCCTTTAAAGCCTTGCGTTGTTGTTCCCGACTGTTCATCTTCCCAGTCAAGTGCATAAACCGGTATACCCAGCCTTGCGCCGTCGCGTTTGCTTAATTTACCGTGCCCGTCGGGCTTTAATATTAAAGGCAGGTGCGCCCATTGCGGCATATCAGCTTTCCACCCTAAATAATTCCAAAGTAATAAATGCACGGGCGCCGATGGCAGCCACTCCTCCCCCCTGAAAGCATGTGATATTTTCATTAAATAATCATCAACCACCACTGCCAAATGATAGGTTGGCATACCATCGGCCTTTAATAAAACTTTATCATCAACCTGGTTGGTTTCAAAACTAACACGGCCGCGTATCATATCAGTAAAGCTAACCGTCTCGTCAGCCGGAATTTTTATGCGGATAACATGCGGCGTATGGTTAGCCAGTAACTGGTCAACCTCGTGCTGCGGCAATGATAAAGAGTTGCGTAAACCATCCCTGTAAACCTGCCCGTATTGAAAATTTGGTATTTCTTTACGGTTCTTGTCCAGTTCTTCTGCGGTATCAAAAGCGTAATAGGCATGGCCCTGCATCACCAGCCTTTCGGCATATTCGCGGTAAATGCTTTTGCGCTCGCTCTGGCGGTACGGCGCATATTGGCCGGGGTTTACCGGGCTTTCATCAGGAATGATGCCGCACCAGTTCAAACAATCCATTATATAGGCTTCGGCGCCTTCAACATAGCGGTTTTGATCGGTATCCTCTATTCGTAAAATAAAATCTCCACCATGTTTTTTAGCAAAAAGGTAATTAAACAGGGCGGTGCGTACCCCGCCTAAATGTAACCCGCCCGTAGGGCTTGGCGCAAAACGAACTCTAACTTTTTTATCTGACATTGGGGGCAAAGATAGTTATTAGTCTGTAGTCGGAAAGTCAGGAAGTCGGAAAGTCCGTAAAGATGTAAATTAGCTGTATGAGATCAGGTGGGCCATCCTGGTCCAGGTGGTCCGCCCTGGTCCGGGTGGTCCGGGGTGGTCCGGGGTGGTCCACCCTGGTCCGGCTACATATTTGCATACTCAACTTTCGGACTTACGCGGACTATCGGACTTACGTACTTAATAAAATTATAAGATACAAACCTATTTTACGTTATTTGAAGCTGATATGCTAAATACCTACCAAAATAAGCGACTCTGGAAATACATATTGCTTGCGTTTGCCATAATTATTGCCAGCGGGTCATTGTTTTATACCAATTACCTGGTGCGGAATATTGCCCAGAAAGAGCGTACACGCGCGCAGTTATGGGCAATGAGTATGAGGCAGAGTATCACATCAGATGATAACGACTTTTTACCTTTTGTTTTAGCCGTTCGCGACAGTTCGATCGTACCTGCTATAGTTACCAATGAAAAGGGTGACATTATTACCACGAAAGGCCTCGACAGCACTAAAACTTTTATACCCCCACCTCCTGACGCCATAAAAGATAAAAAAGGGCCCAAATATGATCCGGGATACTATAGATCTGAGCTGGCTACCATGAAGGCCCAGCACGAGCCTATTATTATAAACCTGCCCGGATTAGGTAAGGGCAATAACCTGATCTACTATAAAAATTCACCGCTGCTTACCCAGTTAAAGTTTTTTCCTTTTGTGCAGCTTTCGGTTATCGCGGTATTTTTATTATTGGCTTACACGGCTTTTAACTCATCGCGAAAGTCTGAGCAGAACCAGGTTTGGGTGGGATTAGCCAAAGAAACCGCGCACCAGCTGGGTACGCCTATATCCTCATTAATGGCATGGATAGAGTTAATAAAAGATAAATTTAATGCCGAAGAAGACCCGCTGGTAGCCGAAATGGAGAATGATGTTAGGCGGCTGGAGATAGTAGCCGACAGATTTTCAAAAATAGGCTCCAAACCAAAATTGGAAGGGCATTCTGTATATGAGGTAGTTAATGATTTTGTTGATTACTTTAAGGTACGGGTAAGCAATAATATAAATTTTGAGATAACCGGAAATACTGAACTGAAAGCAGGTTTAAATATTCCTTTATTTGATTGGGTGATAGAGAATTTACTTAAAAACGCGGTAAACGCCATTGAAGGCAAGGGCAGTATTAAAGTAAACATTTTTACCAATAAGGTTAAAGACCAGGTTTATATTGACGTAACCGATACCGGCAAAGGCATACCGCGCTCTAAATTTGCTACTGTTTTTCAGCCGGGTTATACTACGCGAAAGCGTGGCTGGGGTTTGGGTCTGTCATTAACCAAACGAATGGTGGAGAATTACCATAACGGGCAGATATTTGTACGCGATTCGGAATTAGGCAAGGGTACAACTTTCAGGATCATTTTAAAAAATATAAGGAACGATGAATAAACCAGCAGAAGAAGAATATGCGCCATTTTATGGCACCTACATGCGAATGGTTGGCGAAGGGCCTGTTTTAGATATACTGGAAGACCTTGCCGAAAACACCTACGCTCTTTTTAGCAAACTAAGCGACGAACAGGCCAACTATGCCTATGCTGAGGGCAAATGGACCATTAAAGAAGTATTGGGCCATATGATAGATGCTGAACGCACTTTTGCTTACCGTATTCTCGCCTTTTCGCGCGGGCAACCAGAATTGCCCGGGTTTGATGAAAATATATATGTGGAAAATGCAACCTTCAAGAGTCGCTCAATAGGTAACCTTGCGGAAGAGTTTAAGACGGTGCGGGAGGCCAACTTATACCTTCTACATTCGTTAAGTCCCGAACAATTTGCCGCAACGGGTATTGCCAGCGGCAATAAAATATCGGTATTGGCATTGGTTTATATCATGGCGGGCCATGAAATGCACCATGTTAAAATTATTAATGAAAAGTATTTGGTATAGGCTGAAAGGTAAAAGGTGAAAGGTAAAAGGCGAAATCAACCCTTTACCTTTCACCTTTTGCCTTTTACCTTATTCTTCCAGTTTCTTCGCGTCCTTTTTCTCGATCAGGTAGGATACAAACAGGCCCGAACCGCCAAATACAGCTATCAGTGCGAAATAAACAGCAGGGTTATCATCGTTATTCATGCCTGCAAAAGCAGTATGATCTAATAAGTAAGCCAAAAACAAACCCACACCCGCACCAATTAATAATAAGCCCCAGGTAAGTACATAATTACGGTTAATTGGCTTTTTCGAGCTTCGTGGATCCATACCACGTTCTATCATGGCCATTCTTTCGCGGTTACCTAGGTAAACAATTCCAAATACCATCGCAAACATTGCCATTGGCACTAAAATGGGGACCAAAACCCCTAATACATGTTCGTCCATCTTATTTAATTTTTAATGTTAATTTTTTAAGTTTTCATCTACACCATTTTAGTGTAATTGTAAGCTATGACGACGTGGTTTTTTATTAGGTTACAATGTTTTTTAAAAAGTTTGCAGTGGGCAGTTCGCAGTGGGCAGCTTACAGAAAATCACCTTAATTAAAATATTATAGTATTAGGTGTGCCAACTGCCCACTGAGGACTGCAAACTAAAGAAGTATATTTACATAATAATGTAACCTCAATTAGTAATCTGTCGTCAGATAGCATAATAACATGCAAAGCAAACTTTCGGATATAGAATTGATAGTGCAAACGCTGTCGGGAGATCAATCGGCTTATGCTGATTTGGTTAAACGCCATCAGCGTTTTGTATTTACGCTGGCTTTGCGTTTTGCTAAGAACCGGGAGGATGCGGAGGAAATAGCGCAGGATTGCTTTATAAAAGCGTACCGTTCGCTCGCATTGTTTAAACAGGAATCGAAATTCAGTACATGGCTGTATACGATTGTTTATACTACGGCCATGACGGCCTTACGCAAAAAGAGGGTTGACACTACTTCTATAGATGATGAAGAAACTTATATTCAAATAGAAAACACCCCGTCAGGTTATGACGTTAATAATGCTGAGAACAAGTCGAGGTCATTTTATGTAGACCAGGCTATTTCGCAATTAACACCTGATGATGCCACCATAATTACGTTATTTTACAAGGGCGAACAATCATTGGAAGAAATTGCCCAAACATTAGGCATTGAAGCCAATAGTGTTAAGGTTAAATTATTCAGGGCGCGCCAGCGTTTAAAAGAAAAACTGGAGCGTAATTTAAAACATGAAGTTAAAGAACTGGTATGAACAGCATAGAAGAAAAACTTTGGGAATATATTGATGGCGCCTGCTCAACAGAGGAACGTGAAGCCATTGACCTGCTTATTGCGCAAGACGAGACCTACCGGCAAAAATACCTTGAGCTACTGGCTCTTAACCGGGAGATAGCTGAGATGGAAATGGATGAGCCATCAATGGCCCTTACCTATAACGTACTGGAAACCATACGGGCCGATTATGCGAAAAAACCGCTTAAAGCAGCCATTGACAGCCGGATCATAAAGGGAATAGCCGGGTTTTTTGTATTTACCATAGCGGCTTTATTAATATTTATGCTGGTAAACATTAACTGGTCGGCGGGTAACACGGCTGTTGTGCCTGCATTAAAACTCCCAGACCTGAAAGTATTTTTGAGCGGCAGCGTAGTAAAAGGGTTTTTGTTTTTTGATGTAGTATTACTGTTGTTTTTATTTGATGGTTTCCTGCGCAAAAGGCATTTTGTTAAACATTCGTAATAATTTTTGTACAGTTTATTGTAGCAAAATGGCAACACCGGATATTGGCGCCCGAAAAAAGAGTTGGACAAAAGAGCAGTTTTAACCGGCACATACTGCCACTTTTAGCATAAATTAGCATAAAAGTAAAAATTAGCTGTCATAACAAATATTGGTACAGTAATTGCTTTATACTATGCAAGCTGGTAATCTTACCGGCTTAATTGTGATAAGGTTTAGGTTGAATGCCCCCAAGAAGCAAGTTCGAAGGGGCATTTATTTTTTTAGGCCGCTTTCACTTTTTCTTTTATAAACGGGTTAATTACCAGCGAGAACAATATCACCAAAACACACCCTATGGCATTTAGCCATAAATAAGCCACCACCCCATAAATTCCTAACAGGCAAATAATAGCTTCGGTAATAACCGCGGCAATAAAAACAGCCGTACCCCCCACTCGCTTTACATAAAATGCAACCACAAATACGCCCAAAATGGTTCCGTAAATATAGGAGCCCAGCTGGTTTACCGCTTCGAGCAAATTACCCATTTTACCTGCATACAGCGCCATAGCTATACATACCAGGCCCCAAAATATAGTAGCCAGCCGCGAAGCCAGCAGGTAATTTTTATCCGTCGCACCGGGATTAATAATGCGCTTATAAATATCAATTACGCTGGTTGATGCCAGCGAATTTAACGCGCTGGCCGTCGACCCCATCGACGCTAAAAAAACAATAGCTATTAATAGGCCTATTAATCCGCGGGGCAGGTAATGGGTAACAAAATTCAGGAAAACATAGTTGGTATCGTCGGTATCGGCTTTTTCATTGTTCTTTTTCATCAGGCCTATGCCATCCTGGCGGATGTTCTTTACCTGTTCATCCGCTGCCTTCAAATTAGCCTGGGCGTTATTTATCTGCGCCGCATCCTTGCCGTTAATGGCGGTGATCAGATCATTCGCTTTGGCTTTACGTTGTTCAAAAGCGGTGGCATATTTTGTTTCCAACGCGTTATACTGCCCCGCGTAAGCGCCTTGTTTTACCTGTTTAACTTCGTATTGGTTAAAAAAAAGCGGCGGCCGGTTAAACTGGTAAAAAGCAAAAACCAATACGCCAATTAATAAAATACAAAACTGCATGGGTATTTTAATGAGGCCATTCATAATTAACCCCAAACGGCTTTGACCTACAGAACTACCGGTTAAATAGCGCCCCACCTGGCTCTGGTCCGTACCGAAATAAGATAGCTGCAAAAAGAAGCCGCCAATAATACCGCTCCATATATTATAGCGGTTGTTAAGGTTAAATTTCCAGTCGATCACATTCATGCGGCCCATTTTACCGGCCAGTTTAAGCGCATGGGTAAAGCCAACCGTATGCGGTAACAGGGTAACTACCAATACGCCGGCGGCAAACATCCCTAAAAAAATAATACTCATTTGCAGCAACTGGGTATAAGAAACCGCTTTGGTGCCGCCATATACCGTGTAAAAAGTAACCAGCCCGCCAATAAACAGCGTGGTGTAAATAGTGTTAATATTAAGGATGATGGATAATATAATAGCCGGCGCGTAAATAGCTATGCCGGTGGAAAGCCCGCGCTGTATTAAAAATAAAAATGAGGTAAGCGCGCGTGTTTTCAGGTCGAACCGCTGTTCTAAGAACTCGTAGGCGGTGTATACTTTAAGGCGATGGAATATGGGTACAAAAGTAATGCACAGCACGATCATGGCCAGCGGCAGGCCGAAATAGAACTGCACAAACCGCATCCCATCGGCATAAGCCTGGCCGGGGGCCGATAAAAAGGTAATAGCGCTGGCCTGCGTAGCCATTACCGAAAAACCTATATGATACCATGATAATGAGCGGCCGCCCACTAAAAACTGATCGGTAGTTTTATTGGCGCCGCTCTTCCATACGCCATATACTACTATCACTAAAATAGTGGCGCCAAGAACGATCCAGTCGGTTAAGCTCATTTAAAGTAAAGGGTAATGAGCCAGAATATAATAATTAAAAAAACCAGCCAACCGGCTACAATGCCGTAAAACTGGTTCCAGTTGCGTATAAACGAGGGCAGTTCAGTATCAGGCCTTTTCACTGCTTTTAGCCAATACCTGCACAAAAAAGGCGGTAAACAATAGCCCTATAATTCCGCTTACCAATATCCATACCAGGCTAACGCCCGCTATAACTCCCACAAAAAGGCCGGTTAACAAGCCTACCGGGTAATAAATGTTATTGTAGTTTTCTGTTTTTGTTTTTGGGTGATGTGTCATATCTGTCGTTATTATATTACGTGCAAAAGTAATTGATTATATAATGTGTAGCAATAGGTTAATATTAATAAAACCTTACCTGATCGGTTTAATTGTAAAAATCATGTCCATACAATTACTTGCCGCCCGTTTTCAAATACATCCAGATAATCCCCCCGATAACCATAACAGCCAAAACGATAAGCCCTATCCAGCCCGAGCGTTTATCCTGGCGCATTATCCAGACCAGGAATACAACAAGCGGCAATACAAAAATTGTCCAGAATATGAGTGAGGGAGCTGTCATATGTTTTAGTTAATAGTTCATGGTTAATAGTTCATGGTTAATAGCACAATCCACAAATACGATGAACCATGAACTATCAACCATGAACTACATTGGCATCCTCGCAAGCGGCGCAACGTCCTGCCCTACAAAATCGCCTTTTAAAAACTTATAATGCCCGGCTATGGCTATCATGGCGGCATTGTCTGTACAGTATTGCATTTCGGGGATAAAGCAGTTCCAGCCGATTTTATCGCCCAGCTCATTTAACCCCTGCCGCAACCCGGTATTAGCCGATACGCCTCCGGCCAAAGCTATATGTTTTATACCATAAAACTGTGCGGCTTTTTGCAGCTTATTCAATAATATGGTAACTATTCGTTTTTCAACCGAGGCGCAAATATCATTTAAATTTTCGGTTATAAAATTAGGGTTAAGCGCCACATTATCGCGTATGAAATATAATATAGATGTTTTTAACCCGCTAAAACTGAAATTAAAGCCCGGTATCTGCGGCTCCGGGAAGCGGTAAGCATCAGGGTTTCCCAAGCGGGCGTATTTATCTATCAGCGGGCCGCCGGGATAGGGCAACCCTAATATTTTACTGGTTTTATCCATAGCCTCGCCCGCGGCGTCATCGAGCGTTTGGCCAACAACTTCCATATCAAAATAATCCTTCACCAGCACGATCTGCGTATGCCCGCCCGAGACGGTGAGGCATAAAAAAGGGAATGAAGGTTTATTATTGCCAATAAAATGCGCCAGTACATGCGCCTGCATATGGTTAACCTCTATAATTGGAATACTTTTTGCAAGTGCAAAAGCCTTAGCGAACGACACGCCAACCAGCAGGGAACCTAAAAGGCCGGGGCCGCGGGTAAAGGCTACTGCATCAATGGCATTTTTGCTTACTTTTGCGGTTATTAACGCTTGTTGTACGGCAGGAATGATATTTTGCTGATGAACCCTTGAGGCGAGCTCAGGGACAACGCCTCCAAATGCTTCATGTATGGCCTGGTTAGTAACAATATTACTTAATATTGTACCGTCAACACATATTGAAGCAGAGGTATCATCACATGAAGATTCGATTCCTAAAATTACAGGCACTTTATATTGAATGAGTGAATGAGTGAATTTATTGAATGTTAAACAGTACACTAAACCAATCAACAATTCAGTAATCCAACAAACCAACAATTAAAACCCAAAGTTATTAAAAAAGTACTAAAAATAGCGTTAAGTATTGTGTTGCTCCTGCTCTTAATGGTGAGCATATTGCTATTGGTGTTTCAGTATAAACCTGTACAAACATGGGCGGCTAAAAAAGCTACTGCATGGTTATCAAAAAAACTGGGTACCGAGGTTGCTATAAAAAGCCTGTATATTAAACCTTTTTCGTCTGTTGTGTTGGAAGATTTTTATGTACTCGACAAACAACGTGACACCCTGGTAAGCACGCCAAAGCTAACAGTTGACCTGTATGGATTCTACCTTTTCAGCAGTATAAAAAACCACAAGATCGATTTTAAACTGATACAACTTGACAATGGTTCCTTCTATTTAAAAAACATGAAGGGCAATGTAACCAATATGCAGTTTATTTTAGATAGCCTAAAATCTACCTCTACGGCAACAACAAAAAGTAAACCCTGGACAATAATATTTGAAAAAACCGCCATTAATAATTTTCATTTCCGTTATAAAAACCAATTAAGGAATGAAAAGGTGAGCGGAATAAATTTTAACGATCTGGACGTAAAAAATTTCAGCGCGGTTGTAAACAATATAGATATAGCCCACCATTTGTTTAAGGGAGACATACAGCATTTAACGCTAAAAGAAAAAAGTGGTTTCTATTTAAAAGATCTCACCACAAATGCCACGGTTGATACCAACCGTATATTGCTGCAGCACATGCTGATTCAAACTCAAAGGTCCGTACTAAAGGATTATTTAAGCGCCAGTTTCAAGTCGTTTAATGATTTTGATGACTTTGTGAATAAGGTGCGTATGGACGGCGATCTTAAATCATCGCATATTTCATCATCCGATATCGCTTATTTTTCCGGCGATTTAAACCGGGTAAACTTTGAGTTGGGTATTAACGGGCACATCCAGGGCCAGGTAGGTAATTTAAAGGCGAAAAATTTAACGATTACCGCCGGCCAGGCTACCTTTATTAAAGGAGATTTTAATTTAAGAGGATTGCCCTACATGAATAAAACTTCTATGGATCTGAAATTTGACCAGTTAGCCACCAACAAAAAAGATCTCGATTTTTTAATTAGCCATTTTACAGGCAAGCCTAACGCTAAAGCGCCCGATATTTTTTCAAAATTTGGCAATATTAGTTTTTCAGGAAAATTTACCGGCTCGCCAAATAACTTTGTGGCTGTAGGCACTTTTAAAACAAAATTAGGAAGGTTAGACCCTAATATTAACCTTAAAATAAATAAAGCGGGAATACCTGCCTATAAAGGTAAAATAAGCGCTTATGATTTTGACCTGGGCACCCTGCTTGATAACAATACCCTCGGCCGTACAACTTTTAACGCTACCATTAACGGCAGCGGCGACGCGCTTAAAAATTTAAATGAAAATGTAAATGCCTCTATCAGCTATATTGATTTTAAAGGTTACCAGTACCAAAACGTAGCGGTAAATGGTACTTTTATAAACAAAAAAATTGATGCCAAGCTTGTCATTAATGATAAAAACATTCACTTTGATGGTATAGGGAGCCTTGACCTTAACCCTGAACTACCGGTATATGATTTTTCGGCAACGATTAAGAACGCACACCTGAATACTTTGAATTTGATTAAAGATACCATTACCCTGAGCACAGAATTAAAAACCAGGTTTTCGGGCAACGACCTTAAAAACTTTGAAGGTAATATACTGCTTTCGCCTATCAGGATAATTGATCCGCGCAATAATTACTTGCTTGATTCGGTATACTTTGCTGCCAGCGGCAAAGGCGACTCAAGGATTATCGCTCTTAAATCAGACGCGCTTGATGGCAGCATTCAGGGTAGTTATGACCTGGCTACGCTGCCTTCGTATTTTAAAACCATTGTTAAAAAATATATACCATCGTTAAACACAGAAATAAGTACGCCTAAACCGCAAAATTTTAAATTTGATCTAAAGTTAAAAAACATAGACCCCCTTACTGCTATTTTCGCCCCCGATATTAAAATACCCGATCAGGGTACTTTTGTGGGTAAATTTAATTCGGCTGATAAAACCGCGACTATTAATGGTTTTATTAAAACTATAACCTATAAAAAAATTGTTTTTCACAACCTTATCCTGGATGAAAGTACAGCCGACAACCAGTTAAGCGTAAACGTATCATTAAGCCGGGTAGACCTTACAGATAGCCTGTTCATTAAAAATATTGATATTAACAATTTTGTAAATAAAGACAGTGTAAAATTCAACGTAAAACTCGCTGATAAAGATGCCACAAACCAGCTCGACCTCTACGGCCTGGTTGAATTTGGCCGTGATACTACAGCCAAACTTAGTTTGCTGCCATCAGACATTATACTGGAGCACCAGAAATGGAGATTGGAGGAACAGGTAAGGATACGGCTGCTCGACAATAAAACACAGGTATCGGGCTTTGAGCTTTCAAACGGGCAGCAAAAAGTATATATAGACGGATTTATTTCTGATCAACCCGAAGATAAATTAAAGGTATCGTTTAACAAGTTTAGCATGGGCACGTTTGATCAGCTCACCAAAACATCTGATATACAGTTAAAAGGAACACTTAACGGCGATGTATTGCTTTCCTCTATTCTTAAAAACCCGGGGGTTGACGCGCATTTGAATATTGATTCATTTAAAATGAATAAAACGCTGGTTGGCAATATAAAGATCGTATCGAGCCTTGACAATGCACGCAGCCGGGCCAATGTAAATTTAAATATATTGAACAAGGGGTTGGAAACACTAAAAATTGGCGGAACTTATTACCTGGGAAGTGGACAAGGTGATAAGCTTGATTTTGATATTAAAATGACCCAGACCGAGGCTATAATTTTTGAGCCTTTTATTAAAACCCTGGTATCAGATGTTAAAGGCACCGTATCTACTAATCTGAAACTAACAGGCTCATTAGCAAAACCTCAATTAAACGGGGATATTACTTTAGATAATACCGGCATTACTATAAATTATTTAAAAACGCCTTATACCCTCAGTGATAAGATTGGCGTAACCAATAGTGTTATCAACATTCATGACCTGGTGTTAAAAGATATACACGGCGGCCAGGGAACTGTTAACGGGACCGTAGACCTAAACAATTTATCAAACCCAACCATTAATGCTGTCCTGAGGGCTAAAAACCTGATGGCTTTAAATACTACATTCAAAGATAATCACGTGTATTTTGGCACGGCCTATGCCACCGGCAAGTTTAGCTTTAACGGGCCTACTGATAACCTGAATATTGATATTAAAGCTACTACAGAGGCGGGTACCGTATTTAACATCCCCTTAAATACATCGTCAACTGTTAGTGATTATGATTTTATAACCTTTAAGAGCCATAAAGATACTACAGGATACACTGCAACTAAGGTAAAAGCATTTAACGGCGTTACACTGAATTTCGATTTAACAGCCGATGAAAAAACCACAGTAATAATAACTACAGACCTGGGCAAACTGACAGGCGTGGGACAGGCAACAAATTTAAACATGCATATAAACAGCCTGGGCGATTTTGATATGGTAGGCAGCTTTTTGATCACCTCAGGTAAATTTGAGTTTACAGCTAAAAACTTTATCAGTAAAAATTTTGCGGTAAACCAGGGGGGCACCATCCGTTGGTCGGGTGACCCGGCGAATGCCGAAATTAACCTGAAAGCCATTTACGAAGTACGTACAGACATTTCACCGCTTTATACTGCCGCTGGTTTTCAGTCGCCTAAAGGTAATGAGCAGGTATTGGTACAGGCCGAGGTGATCCTTACCAAAACACTGTTGCACCCGGATATGGATTTCGATTTTAATTTTCCGACTGACCCTTCAATCAAAGACGACCTGGGAACTTACCTGGCCGATAATAATAACCGAAGCAAACAGGCATTCAATATTATCGCTACAAGGAGCTTTGCCTCAGGAAACAATAATGGCAGTTTAACCAACCAGGTGGTTAATACAGCAAGCACCGCTTTTAGCGAGTTATTTTTCAACAGATTTAACAGTGTTGTAACTCAAAATATTCCTAATGTTGACGTGAACATACGCTCATTTAACGATGCCAGCGCCACAGTTAAAGTTTTTAAAGAGAGACTGATAATTAACGGGAGTTTGTATAATACCAGCGCCAACGGCAACAACCTGTTTAATAACAGCACCAGCTTGTTAAATTCAAACTTTAATAACCTCACGAAAGATTTTGAAACGTCTTATTTAATCCGGGCAAACGGTACGCTTACAGCGCGGTATTCGTACCGGGTTTTAAACACCACCACCTTAAATACTATCGACCAGTTAACTGTTCAATATGTTAATGGTCTGGGGCTGGTTTATCAAAAAGACTTTGATACCCCCTGGGAATTTTTTAGAAGCCTTCTTTTTTTGAAACCGAAGGTTAATACGCCGGCCAATACTGCGCCGTCGCCGGCAAATACGCCAACGCCAACCGCAACCACAACTCCGCTGGTGCCTGGTAACCGGGAAGACGAAGAAAATTAATGATCGCGCAGAATGGTATGATCCATTTTATCCCTTTTGGTTTTAAGGTAAACCTCGTTATGCGGGTTTGGGGCAATTTCAATAGGCACATTCTCAACCACTTCCAAGCCGTAGCCTATCAGCCCGGCCCGCTTTTTAGGATTGTTGGTCATTAAACGCATTTTTGATATACCCAGGCTGCGTAATATCTGCGCGCCAACACCATAATCGCGCTGATCCATTTTAAAGCCTAATTTAATATTGGCTTCAACAGTGTCAAACCCATTTTCCTGCAAATTGTAGGCCTTAAGTTTATTAATAAGGCCAATACCCCGGCCCTCTTGGTTCATGTAAACAACTACCCCCTTGCCCTCTTTATTTATCATTTCCATAGCTTTGTGCAGCTGCGGCCCGCAATCACAGCGGCATGAGCCAAAAATATCGCCGGTAACGCATGAGCTATGTACCCGCACCAACACGGGTTCATCCGGCTCCCAGGTTCCTTTTACCAGGGCAATATGGTGTTCGCCATTATTTATTTGCGTGTAGGCTATCATTTCAAATTCACCCCATTCGGTTGGCAACTTTACAGCGACTTCTTTCTTAATTAAAGTTTCGGTATCTAAACGATAGGCTATCAGGTCTTTTATCGATATAATCTTCAGGTCAAGTTCCTTAGCCATTTGCAGTAACTCGGGCAGGCGGGCCATATCGCCGTTTTCGGTCATTATCTCGCATATTACCCCGGCGGGTTCAAATCCTGCCAGTACGGCAAGATCTATTGTAGCCTCGGTATGGCCGGCCCGGCGTAACACACCGCCGTTTTTTGCTATCAGCGGAAAAATATGCCCGGGCCTTCCCAAATCTTCAGGAGTGGTTGCCGGATCAATCAATGCCATTATGGTTTTTGATCTGTCGGTAGCCGAAATACCCGTCGTACAGCCATTCCCTATCAGGTCGACCGAAACGGTAAAATTGGTTTCGTACGAAGTGGTGTTATGGCTCACCATAGGTTCCAGTTCCAGTTCGTGCGCGCGATGGCTGGTTATTGGCGCGCATACCAAACCGCGGCCATGATGTACCATAAAATTTATTGCTTCGGGGGTAGCGTTACGCGCGGCTGTTAAAAAATCGCCTTCGTTCTCCCTGTCCTCATCATCAACAACAATAATAATTTTACCCGCTTGTAAAGCTTCAACAGCTTCTGGTATGGTATTTAGCATTTTATATGATTTGGTAGTGCTATTTATCTCTGTAATAATGCCATAACAGCAATGGGCTTTAACGCCCCATTAATAATACGCAAATTTATGTGATAATAAAAAAATTAAGGTCGGTTAGATGTAAAGATTATCTGTGAAGATTGGAGATTAAAGATTGAAGATTAGTAATAGCAGAGTTTATAAATTACAAATTCAACTAATCTTTGCTCTACAACCTAACCTTCCGCTTAAACACTTTCACAAAAAGGTTATTAAAGAAACGTTTGTACAAGTCGGTATCAAATATTACAGAATCGTTAGCCGCTTTATAAGAAAGAAATATACCTATAGGCGTTAAAATAATAATAGCTATCCACATACCGATAAAGGGTGAAGCATGACCGGCCTTAACCTCCTTTTCGCCAATAGTTTCAATGATATAATAGATCAGGAAAAATACAACCGAAACCACAACCGGCAAACCAAGCCCGCCCTTGCGGATGATGGCGCCAAGCGGCGCGCCAATTAAAAACAAAGCAAGACACGCTGCCGACAAGGTGTATTTTTTTTGATATTCGACCGAGGCGCTATGTATGTTGGCCGAAGCGTCTTTATATCGCTGGTCGCGGTTTTTCACCAGGTCCTGTACAGAGCGTACTTCGCTAAGCGCGTTTGCCAGGTAGCTTGACTTTTCCATATTGGTCGCATCCTGCATGGGGTTATGCCGGTATTTAATATATTTTTTTACCTCGGTTGATTTAGCTGGTATAGAAAAATACTTAACATAGGCGGTTATCAGCGAGTAATTAACCAGGCGGGTACTGTCTATGAAATGTTGCGTACGCTTCATGGTATCTCTCAACAGTTTCAGGTCCATCATCTGGTAAGCGTTTTTAAACTCGCTTTCAGCTGTCCGCTTAAAGATCAACCCGGTAAGGTCAAGTTTATTTTGTGTCGATTTAAAACGAGACCGTCTAAATTTCTGCCGCGGATTAGTGTTATAGATATTACCACCGGCTTCTTCTTCATATTTTACACCGTCTTCTAGCTCCATGATGAGGTAATGGTTATCATTCGAGCGGTACATTCTACCCTTTTTTGCTATTAGCATATAGTGCGAGTTTTCCTTTGGGTCCGTTGCATAAATAATGATGTCATGCAGGGTTTGCCCGTCGGCATCTTTTCGCATTATTCGAATGGTATAATTGTTAAAACTATTGCTGAATACGCCTTCAGGGAAAAAATTGGCCGATTTTTGCTGACGGGCATCATATAATAAAGAATAGTACTTAAGGTTGGCCTTGGGTAGCATATAATCAGAAAAGAAGAATGTGCCTATGCTTAAAATAAGTACCACTATAAACATGGGATACATGGCGCGGTTTAATGATATACCGGCCGATTTAATAGCCACCAGCTCGTAATTTTCGCCCAAACTGCCATAGGTCATGATAGAAGAAAGCAGTACCGATAGCGGGAGCGCCATTTGCACATTAGTGGCCGAGGCATATAGCATCAGCTCCAATATAATATACCATTCAAACCCCTTACCTATCAGATCGTCGATGTATTTCCATAAAAATAGCATCAGCAATACAAACATTACTATCATAAAGGTCACTAGAAAGGGCCTTATAAATGATTTCAGTAATAAAAGGTGTATCTTCTTCACAGTACAAATTAACGAAACTTTTGCCCTTTTATGCGCCCAGCACACTAACCAGGTATTGCACCTGGTTATCCCATATCAGTTTGCGTTCGCCAATGGTGTCTTCGGTGGCAAAGTCAGTAATACTAAGGGCAACATCGTTGGTAAGATCATCCTGTAGTATTTCCATTTCAAAATAACATTGCGGGTCGTCGTCCATCCATTTAAATCTCACCAGTTTGTTTTCTTTGATAGCCAGTAGTTTTGCTGTTTGCTGCTCGCCGTCCCACGTAAAGGTATAAACCTGGTCGCGTACGCTTACATCGTCAGCAAACCATTGAGTGAGGCCATTGGGCTCATTAAGGAAGGTATATAGTATTCGGGGAGATGATTTTATTTCATACTCAATATTAAATTTTTTCTTTTCAGACATAGGGGTTTATAATTGAAGGCTCACAGGCCGCAATATTAACATTTTTTCTAAAGGAAACGAATTTCTGCTATATTTGCAAACCTTTTTTCGGGGTACCGAAAACGGCGGGGTAGCTCAGATGGTTAGAGCGCAGGATTCATATCCGCCTGAAGGCGGACGGCAGTTCTGAAAACATTCTCAGTCAGAAGCGAGTTCTGATATAAAATATTAACGGCGGGGTAGCTCAGATGGTTAGAGCGCAGGATTCATATCCGCCTGAAGGCGGACGGCAGTTCTGAAAACATTCTCAGTCAGAAGCGAGTTCTGATATAAAATATTAACGGCGGGGTAGCTCAGATGGTTAGAGCGCAGGATTCATATCCGCCTGAAGGCGGACGGCAGTTCTGAAAACATTCTCAGTCAGAAGCGAGTTCTGATATAAAATATTAACGGCGGGGTAGCTCAGATGGTTAGAGCGCAGGATTCATAACCCTGAGGTCGGCAGTTCGATCCTGCTCCCCGCTACTAAGCCGTCCGCCTTTAGGCGGATGGCTTTTTTATTTAACATAAGATATGTTTACGGTGTATATACTCTACTCCCCCACGTTTGACAAAATGTATATTGGTTATTCGTCCAATCTAACTAACCGTTTTATTTCTCATAACGAATTAGCAACAAAAGGTTATACACTTAGATATCGACCGTGGGTTATTGCATATACTGAAGATTTTGATACTAAAACAGAGGCTATTAAAAGAGAAAACTATTTAAAATCTACGCAGGGGCGGAAATTTGCCTGGACAATCATCCATAAAAAATTTGATAGTTCAAATGGTGAGAACGCAGGATTCATATCCGCCTAAAGGCGGACGGCAGTTCGATCCTGCTCCCCGCTACTTTTTCAAGTCAGAAGCCTTAAGTCGCAAGTCTTGAGGCTTTTTTGTTTGGCGGTCGAAATAAATATAGCTTCACTTGCCTGGACCACCTGGTCCGGGTGGTCCAACCTGGTCCACCTGGTCCAACCTGGTCCACCTACCCCCCGCTCACGCAAGTCTACTGTTGTGCCTGTTCAATAGCTACAGCATACGAAAGGAACTCATCCATTCGTAACAATTACGGATTATCGTTATTATTTGTACTGAATATAGCGCAGGGTCGTCTATCGAGAGACCTGGGAGACGAAAATGCAGCAATTACAATATGGAGAGTATTAAAATTAATTCAGGTAGTTTAAGCCTGTTGAGATAAATGTTGGTATTCATATTGGTCTATTTGCCACCCAATCTCTTCAACCCATAATTCATTTGGATTTTTCATGCCCGAAACGAAAACCCATTTATCGTCGGGTTTTTTAATACATATATATAATCATTGGAGTTATCAAATGAGAATTTATACATAACTTCATCTTTTTTAACAACAGAAGTTATTTTACCAAATAATTTGTTATTATTTGATAAGGTTAAATAAGCCCTTATATCATATTGTTTTATCACCGCTCCCCAAAAAAAATAAAAAATACCCTGTAATTTATAGTTAATATTATTATATTATTGTATCAATTATAATGCCAATATAACCTGTCTTTAACATTAAAAGGGCATAGCAGACCACATATGCAACCACGCCTTTTGCACTACTAATTGCTTGCAGGTTATTAAAAAAATTCGACACTTTTCCGCTTCCTTCTTCATTTCAAGTCATAAGCCTAAAGTCGAAAGTCTTAAGGCTTTTTTGTTTTATGACGATTTTTTGCTTCGCAGATTGCAAATCTGCTTATATTTAAGTCCGGGATTGCAAATCCGGACTAACGGGGTGTACACTCAAAATAAATAAAGATTTTTTTTGTAACTTGGTCATCATGAAAAAGATATCCTTTGTTGCGGGCCTGCTGTTGCTGGCCTCAATAGGCTTTAGCCAATCGGTTAACCAAAAGCTGATCAAAAACTATTATGCGGCTTATGAAAGAAAAGACTGGAATTTACTCAAGTCCATTTTAAGCCCCGGCTTCCACTTCAGCAGCCCCGTCGACGACCACATTAACCTGGAAACCTATCACCACCGGTGCTGGCCCAACTGCCGGAACACCAAAAAGTTCGACCTGGAAAAAATGATAATGGGTAACGATGAGGGTTTTGTGACCTATAACGGCTATACCAACGATGGACGGATTTTCCGTAATACGGAATATTTCAAATTTAAGGACGGCAAGATCACAGAGAACTACTGCTATTTTGGGCCCGGGGTGAATTTTCCCGACAGCGGGAAAAAGTAACACCTGATAGTTGTTGATTTTTTAAATGGGCTAAATGATAAAAACAGGAAAAAATTTGAAGAAGTCCTAATAAAACCTAATTTTATTGCCATTACCTTTCCAATAAACCCAAATAAATGAAACTCACAAAATTAATTAATGGCGCCGCTGCGTTCGGCGTATTGCTGAGCGCGAACATCGCCATGGCCCAGCAGACTCCGCCACCTGTGCGCGACCCGCACACACCCGGCTTTGTTAAGGCAAAGGAATTGCCGGATGGCACTATTCCAACACCGGATGACTATGGAAATTTTATTATTGGCCCTACGCATACCCCCGCACCCGAAATGACGGTGCAGCCCGGCGTGCCGCAAGGACAAATATTCACTTTTAACTGGGATTCGAAGGACAGTAAAATTTATCCCGGTATTGTGCGCGACCGGAATACCTTTGGTACGCCCGACCCGGCAAATCCCGCCAATTTAATTGTTACCACCAGCCATCCCGGTACTTATACCCGCGTCGTAACGGTATATGTTCCAAAACAATATGTAGCAGGCACTGCCGCACCTTTTATAGTCACTGCCGACGGAGACAAATCAGTGTTTAAGCCCCTGGATAACTTAATTGCCGCAGGCAAAGTGCCGCCTATGATCGCCATAGCTATAGCAAGCGGGGGGGGCGATGCCCAGGGCAGCGAACGTGGCCTGGAATATGATACCATGAATGGCCTGTATGCAGAATTTGTTGAAAAGGAAATACTGCCAATGGTTGAAAGTACGGCCAATGTGAAACTGACAAAGGACCCTGACGGGCGCGCCACCATGGGCGGCAGCTCAGGTGGGTCATGCGCACTTATCATGGCGTGGTATCATCCTGAATTGTATCACCGTGTGCTTACCTATTCGGGTACTTTTGTAAACCAGCAATGGCCCTATAACCCCGAAACACCGGGTGGCGCCTGGGAATTTGCTAAAAGTATTATTCCGAAAAGTAAGGCAAAACCGTTGCGCATCTTTATAGAAACAGGCGACAAGGACCTTTTAAATCCAAACGCCATGCGCGACGATATGCACGATTGGACCTTGAGTAATGAACTTATGGCAAAAGCACTGGCAGATAAGAAGTATAAATACCAGTTTATTTTTGCGCAGAATGCCGGGCACGTAGATGGTAAAGTAAGAAACCAAACACTTCCCGAAGCACTGGAATGGCTTTGGAAGGGTTACAAACCGAAAAAATAACCCAATAACGAATTTATAGCGTTCCTTTTACCGGGAAAAAAGCCTCCAATTGAAAGATTCGAGGCTTTTTTGTTTTGGCGCAGTTTTGCCAGCTCGCCATGCTCTGCTAACCAAATTTAGTTACTTTACGGAATATTGTTTAAGTTATTCAAATTGCCAATCTTTGTAATATTAAAATACACGGGGTATGAAAAAACAACAGTCGGTTACGCTATGCGGCGAAACTCTGCATGGACCACGGCACATTTGTGCTTTCTTCGATTCGCGCGAGGAACAATATGAGGTGTTGTTGCCATACTTCAAAGAAGGCCTGGATAATAAAGAAGAGGTTATCACCATCTTAGAAAGCAATACGCATCATGATCACTGCTGCAGGTTGGAGGATGCAGGCATAGCTCTTGAAAGTAAATTAGAAAATGGCCAGTTAAAAGTTTTGGCATCAGAAGATACCTATCTTCAAGGGAATACTTTCACCGCCGACCGGATGTACAATATGCTCGAACAGGTATTAATTAATGCACAGGATGGACCTTATGGCACTGTGCGCACCTGTGGCGATATGGAGTGGGCGCTTAAAAATCTGCCGGGAACAGATGAATTAATGGAGTATGAAGCGCGTGTAAACCTGTTGACACCAAAATACGAGTGCACCTTGCTTTGCGTTTACGATATTAATCGCTTTAGCGGGCGTGCAATTGCTGATGTGCTTGCATCGCATTCTCATGTTATTTTGAATGGAAAAATTCACACCAACCCTCATTTTGTAGAGCCACTCGAAATGCTAAAACAGCTACTGCACCGCCCGAAACGTCCGTTAGCAAACGATAACTAAAAGCCCTGAAATTGGCGGCCTTGCTGCTCTAAATTTGGAACTTCGGATACATTTGCGCGCAGACTAAATCTACACCTGTTTTATACAATCACCCAAAAGTTTTAAATCTTCAAAAAAGTTCGGTATTTGTCCTGCTACTTAAAGTTAAAAGCCTCCAATTGAAAGATTTGAGGCTTTTTTGTTTAACTACGGTTATGGTTTCTATACTTAATTCCGGGATTGCAAATCCAGACTAACAGTTAGTTTTGGTAATTCAAATGATTAATGGCTGATAAAATTTAACAATTTTGGGGTTTTATTGTTAAATGATGAGTAAGGCAAATACCTTTAAATTGAATATAAATATTATATATATCATACTAATAATGTTATGAAAATAAGCAAGTACATAAGGTTAATCAATGCGTTATTTGTTCTACAAATATTGGTAGCTGGGCCCTTTGCAGGGAACGTTTTTGGGCAGACAAAAACAGAAGAGCAACCCAAAACCCCCGAACAGACAAAATCCGTTACACAAGTAATGGTCCAGGCAGCGCAGGTGAATAACTTTGTGCAGCGATTTGATGATAAATTTTTAATAAACCTGGCTTTGCAGCGTAATGACAGCGAAACAAAAGAAATGCTGTTTTTATCTAATTCACTGGGGTATGTTGCCTATGCCGTACCCGCCGCATTAATGGTTGGCGGTATTGTACGGCACGATAGCGAGATGCGCCAAAACGCCTTATATACAGGCAGCAGCGCAGTGGTAACTTTGGGTTTTACCCTGTTAATTAAAACTATATTTAAGCGCCGCCGGCCATTTGTGCAAAATTTAAAGATCGTCTCGGTTTACAATGCAGGCAGTACCTCATTCCCGTCGGGGCATTCATCAACAAGCTTTGCGGTAGCAACGGCGTTGTCAAGGGCATATCCAAAATGGTACGTAATAGTTCCTTCGTATTTATGGGCGGGTTCGGTAGCCTATTCGCGTATGTACCTGGGCGTACACTATCCCAGCGATGTTTTTGGCGGAGCCTTATTGGGCACTACCACCTCGTTGTTATTAAGGCCGGCTATTAAATAAGTTTACATAAAAACTTTCAGGGATATCCAATTGGCGCCATAGTAACAGTTTGTGGTTCTGAAGCAGGTGCAACGCGTGTGCTTTATTTAAATCCGGGATTGCAAATCCGGACTAATGGAAGCTTTTTTGTTTTGCTTATATTGGAATAATTAAGGCAAGTACCCCCCTCTGCCCATGCGCTGTATTCTCATCACAAAATAATTTATAAAATAAATTTTATTGATCGTTTTAGCTATAAAACAGAGCTAAAAACATACCTATTTCAACAACTCACTCCAAATAGTTGTAGATAAATGGTTTATAAAAAATCCGGATGATTTGCGTTTTCGTTAATTATAACAGAAGTGTAAGGTTTAACCCTTCAACTGCCTGTTTAAATCTTTAATCATTTAAAAATATAACCTATGAAAATCAACCTTAGAAAAACGCTCATCTACACATTTTCAACACTCGTGCTATTGATAGTTGTGTTATTTGTTCACATCTATTGGGTTTACCGCCCCGCACCTGATGCTTCTACCGAGGCTATGGCACGGATAGACATTAAACAGTCAATAACCCAGGACCAGGCTAATAAAATAACGGCCTGGATGGTACATCAAAAAGGAGTAGACCACGTTTTGGTAAACCCCGAAACAAAAATTGTTGTATTTACTTTTTTTACGCTTAAAGCCAATGGCAACCAGATCACCAATAATTTCAAATCGGCCTTTCATTTAAAAGCAGAAAGATTTATGCCCGGCGACGATGATCAAAGTAACAGCTGCCCGGTAATTGGATCATCTTACGCTTATAAAATATATAAACTCATTTCAAAAATAATTTAACCTTAAAAAAAACAAAACATGAAAAATTTATTCTTTTACGTATTAACGGCTGGTGTTGTATTCTCGGTATTCCTGGCTTTGTCATGCAGCAAAAACAACAGCGTAGCGCCCGTAGCTACAGTAACCGTAGCACCCACATTATACGATTCATTAGGCGGCGTTACTCTTGTTGCCGACCCAACCCATTCAGGAGCCATGATAGAAAAAGGCCGGTTAGGCATTCGTTCGGTTATTGACAGCACTATTTTTGTGATAGCTGCGGATACAAAGATCAACCCGCTTTTTACTGTATTACTTAGCGAAGTTGGCAAAGGTAATTTAACCGGGTTTACTGCATTAAGCAACAATTTAACTGTATTTGTCGCAGTTGGTTCGGGCGCCAAAGATTATACCTATACCGGTTTAAGCATGACCGCCGCCCATAACCCGGCTACCAACTCGCGTATCAGTGCCAAAGTTACGGCAGCACAGTTTTCGCAGTTTGTAAACGATGTGGTTGCGGGCGCCAATAAAAACAAGCTTCCCGCCAACCTTATTAATTCATTAGGTAAAATATTAGTGAGTTTACAGGCGCAGGTTGTCCAGGGATAATAATCCATGGGCTGCTTACGCCTACTACAGAAAAGCCGCTCTGCGAAAACAGAGCGGCTTTTCTGTAACTACTGCCCAAAAGGACACTTAAAACCAGGGTGAACCTAGGTTGGCCCATCTAAGTCCCCCTGAAAAAAATATTATATCTACTCCCTCAACAAACGATGTTCTTTCTTAAACTCCAGCGGGGTTTTATTCATTAATTTTTTAAAATACCGGTTAAAGTTCGATAAATTATTAAAGCCGCTGTCGTAACATACCTCGTAAATGGTCATGTCTTTTTCCAGTATCAGGTTGCAGGCATGGGCCACTTTAACCTCCAACAAAAAATTATTAAATGTTTTGCTTGTTTTCGACTTAAAATAGCGGCAAAAAGCTTTAGCGCTCAGATTGGCTATTGATGCAATTTCTGTAAGCGTGATCTTTCTTTGAAAATTGTCAGAGATATACTGGAACACACTATTTAACCGGTGGGCTTCTGATTTTTCAACTTTTTCGGGGTGATATATGGTGTTGATGTATTCTTTTTCTTTTGAGAAAGCTATTTTTTCAAGAATGGCCAATAAAGTAGTGATCCGCTCCAGCCCTTTTGCCCTTGATAATTTGCTAATTAATTCTTTCACCTGTAATTTGGTGTTGCCGGTTATTTTAATGCCCTGTTTTGCTTTCTCTAATAACGAGTCGATATTTTTTAATTCGGGGATATTGAAAAATTTATCCCCTAAAAAATCATGATGAAAATATATTACGGTTACATCCAGTTTTAGTTTAGAGTTTTCTGTAAAATATTCAGGGTCGCAGCGCCACATGTGCGCCAGGTTAGAGCCCACCAGGCAAAGCTCGTCCCGCTCAAAGCGGTACACATCGTTTCCTATAAATCTTGTTCCTCTTCCTTTATGTATATAAATGAGCTCTATTTCGGGGTGAAAATGCCATTGATTATAAAAGTTGTCCACCTTCGAAATAGTGATAGACGATTCGGGCTTGAGCTGAACTTTTAATAAATGCGGTTTCATGTATAAAAGATATAAAATCTACCTCATAAAGGCATATTTTATCAAATA
>Ga0206971_10071_pt1 | contig 36203 bp, 38 predicted proteins | sample Alteio_BWOrgHeat_85_FD_152917 | JGI IMG/M metagenome (GOLD analysis project Ga0206971, IMG submission 152917) | Enriched cells from forest soil in Barre Woods Harvard Forest LTER site, Petersham, Massachusetts, United States -... | ecosystem: Environmental > Terrestrial > Soil > Temperate forest >...
TTGATCCGTCAAAACAAAAAGAGCGCTGAGATTTATGACGCCCTCTCGGTCGAAGATATCCAACATGCCTGCGACCAGTTTCGCCCCGTTTTCGAAGAGACGCGCGGCGCCGACGGATATGTGTCTCTCGAAGTCAATCCGCATCTCGCGAGGGATACGCAAGGAACGCTCGCCGAGGCCCGGCGGCTTTTTAAGCTTGTCGCTCGATCGAACGTCATGATCAAGATCCCGGCCACCCAAGAAGGCCTTTCCGCCATCGAGCAGGCGCTGGGAGATGGCATCAATATCAATGTCACGCTCATCTTTGCCTTGACGCGGTATCAAGAGGTGATGAATGCGTGGCTGGGAGGATTAGAGCGCCTTTCGAAATCTGGAAAACCCTTAAAGTCGGTGGCCTCGGTGGCGAGCTTTTTTATTAGCCGGGTCGATACGTTAGTAGACGGTCTTCTCGAAAAGCAAAAGCCGGCCGGATGGGAATCCCTGATGGGAAAGGCGGCGATCGCCAACGCCCGACTCGCGTACGGCATGTTTGTAAAGATGAAAAATTCACCGCGATTCCAAGCGCTGGCCTCCCAAGGGGCACAGGTGCAGCGGCCGCTGTGGGCCAGCACGAGCATGAAGAATCCGAAATACCGCGATGTCCTCTATGTTGAAGAACTCATCGGCCTAGAGACCGTCGACACGATTCCTTTGGCCACCCTCAATCTTGTTCGTGATCATGCCAAGGTGAAACCAGCTTTGCCGGGAGACGCGGCGGCCGCCAACAAAGTCATTGCCGATCTCGAGAAGGCAGGGATTTCAATGGAGAAGGTCACGCTCCAGCTGGAGAAAGAGGGACTTCAACTCTTCGAGGCGTCCTATGACGATCTCTTGGAAAGTTTGGATCAAAAGAAAGACGTATTAAAAGTCGGATCTCGATAGGGGGAAATATGCAGATCGGATTGGTTGGTCTTGGCCGTATGGGAATGAATATGGGCCGGCGATGGTTGAAGGGCGGTCACGAGGTAGTCGCGTATAACCGCACCTATGCTAAAACGGAAGAATTGGCGCGCGAAGGAGCCAAAGCCGCAAAAACTCTCACTGAATTTGTCCAAGCGCTTAAAGCGCCGCGCATTGTCTGGCTGATGCTTCCTGCGGGCGGCGCGACCGATGAACATTTAAACGAATTGGCGAACCTCCTTTCTCCGGGAGATCTCGTGATCGACGGCGGCAATAACTACTACAAGGAAGACATTCGTCACGCGGACATCTTAAAAAAGAAGCTGATTCATTTTGCCGATGCCGGCGTCTCTGGCGGGATCTGGGGACTCACCGTCGGCTACTGCACGATGGTCGGGGGCTCGGCGCCGGACGTGGCGCGACTCAAACCGCTCCTCGATACGTTGGCGCCCAAGGACGGTTGGCTGCATTGTGGTGACGTGGGCGGCGGGCATTTCGTCAAAATGGTTCACAACGGCATTGAGTACGGCATGATGCAGGCTTATGGCGAAGGGTTCGAAATCCTCCAAGCCTCGCCCTACAAGCCCGATTCTCAAAAGGTCGCACATCTCTGGAACCAGGGGAGCGTCGTGCGGTCCTGGCTTCTGGAGCTGGCGGAAGAGGCCTTTTCCAAAGACCCCCAGTTGTCCAAAATCGGCGGGTATGTGGAAGACTCTGGCGAAGGACGTTGGACCGTCCAGCAGGCGATCGATACGGGTGTGGCGGCGCCCGTGATGGCGGCGTCTCTCTTCCAGCGCTTTATGTCGCGTGAGGAAGATCCATTCGGTCTCAGGGTTTTGGCGGCGCTTCGCAATGAGTTTGGCGGTCATGCAGTTCAATCGGCGGGCCAGGTCAAGCGCGAACTATCGGCAGGCGCGGGGATCGTGGCTCCGGCGTCATCGGCCAAAAACGTGAGGCCACGCTGATGCCTCCCGCAACGCTTCTCGATCCCGGTGTTTCGGTTTCGCGCGTGATGACCAAAGAGGAACTTTGTTTGTTCGAGCAAGTGGCCTCGCCTTGCGGGATCATTATTTTTGGCGCCTCAGGAGACCTCACCCACCGAAAACTCCTCCCGTCGCTTTTTACGCTCGCGCAGGAAAACCTTCTTCCCAAACAGTTCTATATTCTGGGTGTTGCCCGCAGTTCAATGTCCGACGCCGCCTTTCAGGCCAAAGCGCTGGAGAGTCTGGGTTCCTCCGGAACTCCGGCCGCGCGCGCCGAATTCGTGAAGCATTGCGGATATCTTTCAGGAGAATACGACGATTCCAAGACTTATGATGCGCTCAAGGGTCGATTAACGCGATTAGATCAAACCTATGAGACTACCGGGAGGCATCTGTTTTACCTCTCTACACCGCCGACCCTGTATGCGCTGGTTGCGGGCCGGCTTGGCGGCAGCGGGCTAGCCGAGTCACCCAAAAATGATTCCTGGGTGCGCATCGTCTTGGAAAAACCTTTTGGGTCAAGTCTTGAGACGGCTGTCCAACTGAACGTTGCGCTCCGGAAAGTCTTTCAGGAAAATCAAATTTATCGGATCGATCATTATCTTGGCAAAGAAACCGTCCAGAACATCCTTATGTTCCGATTTGCCAACGCCATTTACGAGGCCGTCTGGAATAAACACTACATCGACCATGTGCAGATCACCGCGGCCGAATCCGACGGCGTCGAACACCGGGCCGGCTATTATGAACAAGCGGGCGCTCTACGCGATATGTTTCAAAACCATCTCTTCCAATTATTATCTCTCGTCGCTATGGAACCCCCGGCCTCCATGGCGGCCGACGCCGTTCGCGATGAGAAAAGCAAAGTTCTGTCGTCCCTTTGCTTTCCAAAGGGCTCCGAATGGACCGACGGCGCCGTTCGCGGCCAGTATGTTGCCGGTCTCTTAAACGGCAAGAACGTTGCCGATTATCGCCAGGAACCCGGCGTTCAACCGACTTCCACGACGGAAACATTTGCGGCACTCAAAGTTCAGATTGATAATTGGCGTTGGCACGGCGTCCCTTTTTATTTGCGCTCTGGCAAAAGAATGACGACGCGCACGACGGACATTCGCGTAGTGTTCAAGTATGTGCCGACGTCCGTGTTTCAACCGCTTTTGGCCGACCAGATTAGTCCGAACATTCTTCATTTCCGCATCCAACCCGATGAAGGCATCGCCCTGCGCTTTGAAGCCAAGCATCCCGGCCCGAAATTCTGCATGAGTTCGGTTACGATGCATTTTGATTATGAAGAAGCCTTCGGAGTCCGGCCGCCGGAAGCGTACGCGCGCCTTTTTCATGATGTCATGATCGGAGATCAGACCCTATTTTCCCGGCAGGATTGGCTCGAATCGTCCTGGCGATTTATGGATCCGATTCTTGAACGCTGGAAGAACGAGAAACAGAACGGATTGGCTTTTTATGCGGCGGGATCTTGGGGTCCTGCAGAAGCTGAGCAAATGCTTGAAAAGGATGGGCGACGATGGCTGGCCGATTGATCGTCTCTGATACGCCAGAGGATCTGGCGGACCGCGCCGCTGGGGATTTCGTCAAATGGGTGGACAAAACCCTCGCGATCCAGGATCGGTGTACGATTGCTTTAGCGGGTGGCCAGACGCCAAAGGGGCTTTATGAGCGTCTCGCCAAGGAACCTTATAAATCGTCCATTCCATGGAAAAAACTCTGGTTTTTCTGGGGTGATGAGCGTTGCGTGCCAAAAGAGCATCCCGAATCCAATTACCGGATGGCATGGGAAGCCCTGCTTCAATACGTTCCGGTGCCACATTTACAGGTAGTGCGGATGCATGGCGAAGATCCGCCGCCTCAAGCCGCGCATGACTATGAAAAGGGGATGCGCGAGATATTTAAGAACGACGGAAATTGGCCGCGCATTGATCTTATTCTCCTGGGGATGGGGCCTGACGGCCATACCGCGTCCTTGATTCCTGGAACCTCGGCGGTCGAAGCAGGGACCGACCAACCTCCTCTTCGCTGGGTGGTAGACAATGTCGTACGCGCTCGGCAGACGGTTCGCCTCACCTTTACTTTTCCGGTCATCAATCAGGCCAAAAATGTCTGGTTCCTAGTGACAGGCGCGAATAAAGCCGCTGTGTTCGCAGATGTCCAGAAAGGTCCCAATCCAAATTGGCCTGCCAGTCGTGTGCAGCCGGTTCAGGGTGAATTACGATGGTACGTCGACAAATCCATCATGACGCTTATGTCGAATGCAGTCTAGGCGCGTGAAAATGAATGACGCAAAAGTATCGCTTGAAAACATAAGCCCTCTCGCCGGCAAGCCCGCCCCGCCGACCCTCCTTGTCGATGTCCCCCGATTGGTGAGCGCCTATTACACGCAGAGGCCTGATCCGGCCCTGTCGTCTCAGCGTGTTCTCTTCGGCACCTCGGGACATCGGGGATCCTCGCTGCAAACCGCTTTCAATGAATGGCACATTCTTGCGATCACTCAAGCGATTTGTCTGTACCGGCAAAAGGAAAAGATCGACGGTCCGCTCTTTCTCGGCATGGACACGCATGCGCTTTCCGTTCCGGCCATGGCGAGCGCGCTTGAGGTGCTGGCCGCCCATGGCGTGGACGTCATGCTCGCTGAGGGAGACGGCTATACGCCGACCCCGGTCGTATCCCACGCAATTCTGACTTACAATCGCGGACGCACAACGGGGCTATCTGATGGCATTGTCATCACGCCGTCCCACAATCCCCCCGGTGATGGAGGGTTCAAATACGATCCTCCGAATGGCGGGCCGGCGGAAACACATATCACCGCATGGATCGAAGCCCAGGCGAACGCGTTGATCGAGAATGGACTTCGGGGTTTGAAAAGAATGCTTTTCGAAAAAGCGCTTCGAGCTCCCACGACGCACCGGCATGATTATCTCCATGCCTACATTAATGATCTCGGAAACGTCATCGACATGGATGTCGTTCGCGGCGCGAAAATCAGTTTAGGGGTTGATCCACTGGGCGGCGCCGGGGTTCACTACTGGCAGCCGATGGCCGAGCGCTACGGGCTTAACCTCACAGTCGTCAATGAAACCCTCGATCCGACCTTCCGCTTTATGACGGTGGATTGGGACGGCCAGATCCGCATGGACCCTTCCTCCCCCTACGCGATGCAGCGGCTCATCGGTCTCAAGGACCGCTTCGACATCGCTTTTGCCTGCGACACCGATCACGACCGGCACGGAATCGTCACCCGCAGTTCGGGCCTGATGCCGCCCAATCATTACCTTTCTGTCGCGATCGACTATCTCTTTCAACACCGTCCGAAATGGAGAAAGGAAACCGCCGTCGGAAAAACGGTGGTGAGCAGTGGCATGATTGATCGCGTTGCCGCAAGGCTTGGCCGAAAACTCTATGAAGTGCCGGTGGGCTTTAAGTGGTTTGTCGATGGATTGCTGGATGGATCCCTCGGATTCGGGGGTGAAGAAAGCGCGGGAGCTTCTTTCCTTCGTCTGGACGGCGCCCCCTGGACGACGGACAAAGATGGTATCGTCCCGGCTTTGCTTTCCGCGGAGATCACGGCGAAGATGGGCCGCGATCCCGGCGACCTCTACCACGATCTCACGCGCGAGTTCGGCGAGCCGGCGTATGACCGCGTGGAAGCGCCCGCTACCTTGGAGCAAAAGGAACGATTATTAAATCTTTCGCCGGATGAGGTGAGGATCACACAGCTTGCGGGCGAACAAATCCGGACGGTGCTCACCCGGGCGCCGGGCAACCAGGCTTCCATCGGCGGATTAAAAGTCATCGCCGAAAGCGGTTGGTTCGCGGCCCGTCCGTCAGGCACCGAAAATATCTACAAGATTTATGCCGAGAGCTTCCGGGGAGCGGATCACCTGCATCAGATCCTAGAGGAAGCTCAGACGATCGTGAATTCTGCGCTGGCCGAACCTACGCCACAGCCGGCGATGGCGTCCCGGTCCAACACCAAGGAGAACCTATGAACGAACAAACCGTGCTCGAACATCCCAAGCAACGCATCATTTCGAGGAACGTTGAGGGCTTCGATGCCCTGGCCGAGTTGGCGCTCGATATGCGGTCGACGTGGAATCATGACACCGAATCGATATGGCGTCAATTGGATCCTGTGCTGTGGGAGCTCACAAATAATCCCTGGGTTGTGCTCCAGACGACCTCGCGCGAAAAACTCCAGCACGTTTTAGCCGATCCCGCTTTTCGCAAAGATGTCGCGGACCTGGTGAAAGCCAGGAGGGACGCGGTGAAGGCGCCAGCCTGGTTTCAGCAGAGCCACCCAAAGAGCGCCCTCACCTGCGCCGCTTATTTCAGCATGGAATTTATGCTCAGCGAAGCGCTGCCCATCTATTCCGGCGGGCTAGGCAATGTCGCCGGAGATCAACTCAAAGCCGCGAGCGACCTGGGCGTGCCTGTCGTCGGGATTGGACTGCTCTACCAGCAGGGCTATTTTCGCCAGATGATTGATAAAAACGGCGCGCAGCAGGCGCTCTACCCTTATAACGACCCGGGACAGCTGCCGATCACACCGCTGCGCCAGACAAACGGTGAATGGCTGCGGTTGGAGATCGCTTTGCCCGGCTACTCGGTCTGGCTGCGCGCCTGGCAAGTCCAGGTCGGGCGAGCGAAGCTCTACTTACTCGACAGCAATGACGCGGCCAACTTCCCCGCTCATCGAGGCATTACCAGTGAACTCTATGGCGGCGGCCCGGAACTGCGGCTGAAGCAGGAACTTCTCTTGGGAATCGGCGGATGGCGGCTCTTGATGGCGCTTGGACTCAAGCCCGAAGTCTGTCATCTCAATGAAGGGCATGCGGCGTTTGCGATTCTGGAACGCGCTCGAACGTTCATGGACGAAACCGTGCAGCCCTTTGATGCCGCGCTCGCTGTGACGCGAGCGGGAAATCTTTTCACCACCCACACCGCCGTGGCCGCCGGCTTTGACCGTTTTGATCCGGCACTCATCGAACAATACCTCGGACGGTATGCTACGGAAAAGCTGGGGATTTCCGTCCACGACCTGCTGGCGTTGGGTCGTCAAAATCCGAATGATCCCTGGGAACGATTTAATATGGCTTACCTCGCCGTCCGCGGAAGCGGCGCGGTCAACGGCGTCAGCCGTTTGCACGGACAGGTGAGCCGGCAGCTCTTTGCGTCGCTCTTTCCCAGATGGCCGGAGGATGATGTGCCGGTCGGTTATGTGACGAACGGTGTCCATATGCCCACCTGGGACTCGGCCCCAGCGGATAATCTTTGGACGGATACGTGTGGAAAGAATCGCTGGCTGGGAACGACCAAAACGTTAGGGCCGGATATTCGCCGCGTCTCGGATGACAAACTTTGGGAATTTCGTTCTGCCGCACGGAAGTCTCTGGTGGAATTCGCCCGCGAACGATTGGCTCATATGTTGGCCAGCTACGGCGCATCATCCGAATCCATCGACGAGGCGAAACATCTCTTTGATCCCAGTGTATTAACGCTCGGTTTTGCGCGGCGCTTTGCGACCTACAAGAGGCCGGATCTTTTGCTTTTCGATCCCCCCAGGCTTCTTCGTTTGTTATCCAACCCGCAGTGTCCCGTGCAGCTCATTATCGCCGGTAAAGCCCATCCGGAAGACCGGCCCGGCCAAGACCTGATCCAAAAATGGGTCCAGTTTATCCGCCGCCCGGAGGTGCGGCCGCACATTGTTTTTGTGAGCGACTACGACATGCTGATCACGGAACGCTTGATACAAGGGGTCGATGTTTGGATCAACACACCGCGAAGGCCCTGGGAGGCCAGCGGAACCAGCGGCATGAAAGTGTTGGTCAACGGCGGTCTCAATCTGTCGGAGTTGGACGGCTGGTGGGCGGAAGCCTACAAGCCTGAACTGGGATGGGCGCTCGGCGACGGCCAGGAGCATGGCGACGATCCTGCCTGGGACGCGGCGGAAGCTAACGCGCTCTATAACCTTCTCGAACAACAAGTAGTCCCTGAGTTCTATAACAGGGACAAAAGCGGCATACCCTCCGAATGGATCAAGCGGATCCGCGAAAGTATGGCGGAGCTCACACCACGCTTTTCCGCTGATCGCACGGTCAGAGAATATACGGAGCAGCAATACCTTCCGGCGGCCGCCGCCTATCAAGCGCGTGCAGCTAATAATGGCATGATGGGCCGCAAAATCGTCGATTGGCGGCACAGCCTGGATCAAAAATGGGGTTCGCTCCGCTTCGGCAACGTGAAAGTGGAAACTCGTGACGGGAAGCATTTTTTCGAAGTTGAATTGCATATGAATGACATAGACCCTCAGGAGGTCCAGATAGAACTTTATGCCAACGCTGTGAACGGCCACACGGCGGTGCGGCAAGCGATGAAGCGCACACGCCCATCCGACGGCGCCTCGGGCGCTGTCGTTTATAGCGCGGCGGTCTCCGCGGACCGGCCGCAAGCGGACTATACGGCGCGAGCCATTCCACAAGGCGACGGCGTCTCGATCCCGCTGGAAGAATCCCGAATCTTGTGGCAGCGATGACAAAAGCGACTCCCATTACGTGTCTCTTTCTGGACATCGGCGGCGTTCTGCTCACGAACGGCTGGGATCACGCCATTCGCGAACGGACGGCCAAGCACTTTAAATTGGATTGGGCCGAAATGGAAGGTCGGCATAATCTCACCTTCGATACTTACGAGGAAGGGAAGATTACGTTGAAAGACTATCTGGATCGGGTCATCTTTTATAAAAAACGGGCTTTCACTTTCGCTGAATTTCGGAGTTATATGTTTGCCCAATCAAAACCTTGCATGCCGATGCTCGAATTGATTCCACGACTGAAGGCCAAATACGGTTTAAAGATCATCGTGGTCAGCAATGAGTCGCGTGAATTGAATTCTTATCGCATCCGAACGTTTAAACTCGATGGCTTTGTGGATTCATTCATTTCTTCCTGCTATGTCCATATCCGGAAACCCGACACGGATCTCTTTCGGCTGGCCCTCGACATGGCCCAGGCGCCGATTGGGCAGGTTCTTTACATCGAAAACACACCCATGTTCGTGCAGGTCGCGGAGAATTTGGGGATCAGAAGCATCCTTCACACGGATTACCATTCCACGAAAACAAAACTGGCCGCGTTCGGATTGCCGGATGATGCAGACGCTCGTAAAGGCCTCGGCGCGCAAGGAGAATAAACGTGAATACAAGCACAGCACCACGCCCCACACAGTCCGCATGGCAGGATCTCAAGACCCATTATCCGAAGGCTCAGGAGCTGCATCTTCGCCAGCTCTTCGCGCAGGACCCCCAGCGCGGCGAGCGCCTAACGGCCGAGGCCGTCGGGATTTATTTCGATTATTCCAAGCACCGAATCACGGACGAAACCCTTCGGCTCCTTTTGCGTTTGGCCGAGGAATCGGGTCTTAAGAAACGAATCGACGCCATGTTCCGGGGCGAGAAGATCAACGTCACGGAAAAACGCGCCGTGCTGCACGTGGCCCTGCGCGCTCCTAAAGGACAATCGATTATCGTGGACGGCGAAAATGTCGTTCCCCAAGTACACGCCGTGCTGGACAAAATGGCCGATTTCGCTTCACGAATACGCAGCGGAGAATGGAAAGGCCACACCGGTAAGCCAATCCGCAATGTCGTCAATATGGGCATCGGCGGCTCTGACCTAGGGCCGGTCATGGCCTACGAGGCTTTGCGGCATTACAGCCAGCGTGAGATAACGTTCCGTTTTGTTTCCAATGTCGATGGCACCGATTTTGCCGAGGCCGTTCGCGACCTCAAGGCCGAAGAGACGCTCTTCATCATTTCGTCAAAGACCTTTACGACGCTTGAGACGATGACCAATGCGCGTACGGCCCGCGACTGGGCCTTGAACACGTTAAAAGAGCCCGCGGCGGTGGCTAAGCATTTTGTCGCCGTCTCCACCAACGCGCAGGAGGTGTCCAAGTTCGGCATCGACACCGCCAACATGTTCGAGTTTTGGGATTGGGTTGGGGGACGCTACTCAATGGATTCGGCAATCGGGCTTTCGACCATGATCGCCATCGGTCCCGCTCATTTCCGCGACATGCTCGGCGGTTTTCACGAGATGGATGAGCATTTCCGCACGGCCCCATTCGAAAAGAATTTGCCGGTGCTGATGGGACTCCTGGGCCTCTGGTATAACGACTTCTTTGGCGCGCAGACGGTCGCGGTTCTGCCTTATGAGCAATATTTGAAGCGCTTTCCGGCATACCTTCAGCAGTTGACGATGGAGAGCAACGGAAAACACGTCAAGATGGATGGAACAACCGTTGAGCATCAAACCGGTCCTATCTATTGGGGTGAACCGGGCACCAATGGCCAGCATTCTTTCTACCAGCTGATTCATCAGGGGACCAAAATCATTCCTTGCGACTTCATCGCCTTTGCCGAACCGCTCAATCCCCTGGGACGCCATCATGACTTATTGATCGCCAATGTTTTCGCTCAGACCGAGGCGCTCGCCTTCGGCAAGACCTCCGAACAAGTCCGAGCCGAGGGCATTCCCGACTGGCTGGCTCCGCATAAAACCTTCGAGGGCAACCGTCCGTCCAGCACGATCCTGATGGACCGGTTGACGCCGGCCGCGTTGGGCAAACTCGTAGCGCTTTATGAACACAGCGTCTTTACGCAGGGCGCGATCTGGGACATTGACTCCTTTGACCAATGGGGAGTTGAACTGGGAAAAGCGCTCGCGGTACGCATCATTCCCGAATTGGAGAAGAACGCCAAGGGCCCGCTCCAGCACGACAGCTCGACGAATACCCTCATCCAGCGTTATCGAAAATCGAAGGAAGCGTCACGTGAGCCATAAATCAGCCGCCACCTCTATCTTGGCTCCAGGCTTTCACCACCGCCGGATTCCCGTGTTACCCGAGCGGCCGCGCGTTCATCCTACGGACTGTCAGGTCATTCGCTCCTATCCCGTTGGGCGGGAACGTTTCTCGCGTGCTTGTCAGGGAGAAGTTTTGACTCTGTCCATCGCCGCAGCAAGTCCTTTGCCGGGAAATAGTCGAGCTAAACTTCTGTCCACCTTAAATTCGAAGGGAGGCAATCACTGGGACGAAGTTCCCTTTGAGCGTACGGATGAACGGACGTTCGTATGCCGCGTGACGCCGGGGCACCCTGGCTTGCATTCCTTTCGGGCGGAGTTTTCGCTGGATCAAGGCGCCACCTGGCTCAGCGACACCGTTTCGGACGCGTGGGTCTTAGTCGATCCTCCGCAAGTGGATGGTCTGCGTCTTTATTCGCTGATTCCGACCGTCTCGGGCACGATCGCGGATTGGAAAGAGGATCTTAAACGCATCCGAGCCATGGGCTTTAATGCCGTTCACCTTTTGCCCATCACCACGTTGGACACTTCTCAAAGTCCGTATTCGGCCAGAGACCTTTTTGAGGTTGATCCCAGCTACCTGGTGAGAAAGTCCCCGACAGAGGGCCTGCAAGAGTTGGAAACCTTTGTAGAAGAGGCGCGGTCGCTAGGCATCGGGTTGTGTTTCGATCTGGTCCTTAACCATATCGGCATAGACAGTACGATGGCGCGCCGGGCGCCGGATTGGATCGTTCCCGACCAAAATGAACCGAACGGGCTCCAGCGCGCCCGGTATCGGACCGACCAGGGCTGGAGCAAGTGGAACGATCTCGTCTTAATCAATTATGAGCATCCGTCGGAAGCGGTCCGTTCGGAAATCTGGGCCTACATGACGGACTATGCATTGTTCTGGGCGAAATGCGCCAATGACACTGGCGGATTTGTACGCTTCGACAACCTTCACAGCAGCAATGTCGATTTCTTTAATTCAATGACGGCCATGCTCCATCGGGAGTATCCCAAGGTGGCCATCCTGGCGGAATATTTCACGGATGACCGCACGCTGCTGCGCACCGGATCGCTGTGGGGATTAAACCTTGTCCTGGCCACGCCCTGGAATAATAAATTTGTGCCGCAGCTCCGCGATTATCTCAAATACGTCCACAGCCTCTCCGAACACGTCCGATACTTTATGCCGATCACCTCGCCGGATTCCGGCGCGCCCGCTGAGGAGTTCGGGACTCCCGACTCGACGGTCCCTCGGTACGTGGCGGCCGCGTTGCTGGGCACGGGAGCCACGGGAATGCCGCAAGGGGTCGAATCCGGGGAATCTGCACGAATCAATTTTATCGGCAGGAAATCCAAAATGGCGGAGCCCGCCGAGCCGAGATTCGCGAGGTTCATTGGGCAGGTCAATGCCATTCTCGCCGATCATCCGGCCTTCCGCCATGGGGGCAACTGCCGGTTTGTCGATGACGCGCATCCGGCGGTAATCGCGGCCTTTCGCCAGGACACAGGGACCGAGGCGCTTGGATTTCTCGTGGTCTGCAATTTCGATACGCGGAGTCCGCAACGCATCACGATCGATCTCACGCCTTTCCTCGGATCGGATGGGCCTATTTCGTGCCTTGAGTTGCTCAGCAACGAAACGCAAACCTTTTCGCACCCTCGCTTCGAGCTTCAACTGGCGCCCTGTGCGGCGCAAGTGCTCAAGTTCCTGAGAAATGCCGAACGGAAGACATGATGCGTGTAGGAATAGCGACGGATCATGGTGGGTTTGATTTGAAAGAGAAGATGGTGGCGCAATTGCGCAAGTCCGGGCATGACGTCGTTGATTTTGGCGTTCATGAACTGAACCCGACCGATGATTTCCCGGACACAGTCATTCCGCTGGCGCGTGCCGTGGCCGAAGGAAAAGTCGACCGGGGCGTGGCGATCTGCGGCAGCGGGGTTGGGGCCTGCGTGGCGGCCAATAAGGTGGCCGGCGCGCGGGCGGCGCTCATCACGGAAACCTTTTCCGCCCATCAGGGCGTCGAGGATGATGATATGAACGTCATGTGTCTGGGCGGCAGGGTCACCGGTCCCTCACTGGCCATGGAATTAATTCAGACGTTTCTGAGCGCCCATTTTAAGGGGGATGAACGGTTCAAGCGACGTCTTGCGAAAGTAGCGGCGTTGGAAACAGAGAAGAAGTCTTAAAAGAGGTGTTGGCAGCGAAATAGGAAGAACGAAAAAACAAATCAAGGAGGAGAACAATATGTCAAAGGCCGCGATGAAGAGAACTGCGTCTATGTCCTACAGCATATCGAACTTAATGATCCGAAATCTTCGCGACGTCTTCGGTGAAAACGATCCCGCGCGTCGGCGCGCGGCCATCGACGAACTCTGGGCCGAAGATGGCGTGTTCTACGATCCCAGCAAGGGCGCTATTCGTGGCCGCGACGAGATCGATCGCGTCGCGGGCGCGGTCAAGGCGACTCATCCTGACTTTCGATATCAAGTGACTGCCGCTCCTCAGGAATATTGCGATGCGGGGATGGTTCCATGGATATCGGGACGCCCTGGTGAAGTGCCGGCTTACTCCGGGAGGGACTTCGTCATCGTGCGGGACGGCCGGATCGTAGCGCTTTATATGTTTTTCGACATGAGGCCCTGAGCTCGAGGAGTTGGGTAATGCCGGGCGGGACCGATGGGTATCGGGCCGCCCTGGTGAGGCGCGAGCATACGCGGGTACTGATTTCATCATTGCCCAGGACGGCCGGATTGCTGCCATTTATCTCCTTTTCGATAAATAGAAGTGACCGATGGGAGTGGAGGAGATGGAACATGAATAAAGTATTCGTTAGTATCGGTGCGGGGCTGGGTATGGGAAGTAGCACTGCCGCCCGTTTCGCCCGAGGGGCGCTGGACGTGGGAAGCCACTTTGAAATGATGGCCCTTCGATGAAGCCTGCAAGATTCTTTAAGATCGTAACGGTTGCAGCGGCTATCAGTCTCTGCTGGAGTGCTGGTCATGCGGAAGGTCCCGATCAGGCACCCGACTCACCTACAAGCTTGGGCCAACCCGCGCTCTCGCATTTTCAAAGAACTTTTGTGGACCGGCTTTCGCCGCATTTGCCGTCCTATTTTATTTACGGGACTAAGTCTCCGGAAGTAAAATTTCAATTCAGTGTGAAGTACCGGTTGCTCAGTATGCCGGGGCCGGTCCACCTGCATAACCTTAATGTGGGATATACGCAACGTTCACTCTGGGATGTCCAAGCACCGTCCAGCCCTTTCTTCGATACAAGCTACATGCCGGAGCTTTTCTGGGAATCCCTAGCGCCTGCGGAATCGTTAACCGGATCAGGCGCGCACTGGCTGGGCTATCACACCGGCATCCAGCATGAATCCAACGGTCGTGACGGGCCCGAGTCGCGAAGCGTGAACACCGCCTATGTCCGGCCCATCTTTAATGTGGGCAATATGGACAGCTGGAACGTGGTTTTTGCGCCGAGGCTTTTTGGTTATCTTTCCAAAGAAAATGATAATGCCGACATCGCCGTTTACCGCGGCTATGCGGAGTGGATCGCGATTCTGGGCAAGAACGATAATGTGTCCTTGGCTCTCATTGGGCGTACGGGAAGCCACTTCGACCGAGGCAGTCTGGAAACGAACCTATCGTATCCCATTCGCAACCGCCGATGGGACCTGGCCACGTTCTTATATGTGCAGTGGTTTGAAGGCTATGGCGAAAGCATTTTGAACTACAATCGCCGCTCGTCCATCGTTCGTGCTGGCATCGCGCTGGTTCGATGAACATCAACGGGTTTCTTCATCAGTACGGCAACGGCTTGGTCTTCGGATCGGCGCTTCTTGAAGAAAGCGGTCTGCCTTTGCCGGCGACGCCGGTTTTTATTGCCGCCGGAATGGCCGCCGGCGCGGGAGACATGAACCTTTCCGTCATTCTCGGTCTGGCGATGTCTGGATTTCTTTTAGGAGATATTCTGTGGTTTTATCTCGGCCGGTGGCGAGGCAGTCAGATTTTATCGTTTCTGTGCCGCATTTCTTTAGAGCCTGACTCCTGTGTCCGGCATACGGAAGAACGTTTTCTTCGCCACGGCGCGAGCTCTCTTGTGTTTTCGAAATTCATTCCTGGGATTAACACGGTGATCCGGCCGCTAGCTGGCATTTCGGGGATGAGCCTGCTCGCATTTGTACTTTACGACGGGCTTGGTACGGTAGCGTACGTGAGTTCGTTCACGTTGCTCGGGTACTTCTTTTATGATCAGTCCGATCTCCTGGAACGCTGGATGGCTCACGCACATCGGGGGTTCGACGTCGTGATTGCCGTTCTCTTGGTAGGCTACATTCTTTTCCGGTACGCGCGCCGTCGGCAGTTTCTACAAAGCCTGAGCACGTCGCGCGAATCCGCGGATGATCTCAAAGGAAAATTGGATGCGGGAAAACCGGTAGTCATCGTGGACCTACGCTCGCCGCTCGAGCGAAAAGCGTTTCCCTACACTCTGCCTGGAGCGCGTGCGATGTCTGCCGAAGACTTAAAAAAAAGGTATTCCACGTTCCAACGCGCCACCGAAATTATCCTGTACTGCAATTGCCCCGACGAAGCCGGAAGCGCGCAAGCCGCTCTCCTTCTTCAAAAGCACGGCTACCAAGCCCGCCCGCTAGCCAAAGGAATCGAGGGCTGGAAAGAAAAAAGTTACCCGCTCGAAGCGTTGCCAAATACCGAACTTTCGTGGGCGTGATGGGCATGGCGTGCAGGGATCGTCTCGCAGAGGATCGCAGTCAGACCTAGGACCATCAGGGCCACCCATACTTCACGTCTGATCCATTTTGCAAAAAGAGTCCCAGCCTCGGCTTGACGGTTCTTCAATTGCGGAAGAACAACATACCGGTTCACCGCTCCGAAAGCGATCAAGAGCAAGACGGCCAGCACCTTTAACGACAAAATTCTTCCATACGTTGTGCTCCATAACGCAGCGATATTTGGGAGGAAGATCCAGACGTTAGAAGCGCCTCCAACGACGACAGCCAGAAGCGCGCTGCCTGCTAGCGTAGAGAACCGAGGAATGATTTTCGCCAGGGTATCTGGCGACATAGACTCAGATTTTCCCCGAAGAGCGATCGCCAAGCTGAATAGTCCGCCCACCCAAAGCCCCGCCGCAATCACGTGAACACTGTCCATGAACACATGGAGCGTTAAATCTCCATGATCTGCCGCATGGCCTGTTAAAGCAATCGTCATGCAAAGAGTCATCCCCAGAGCTAGCCGTAGCCATCTTATTCGCGCCCTAGTCGAGCCTTCAATCAGCAACAACGCAATGACTAGCACACCCCGACCTATCCACACGTGGCCAACATGCGTGACGAATAGCAGTGGATGGATAGCCAGGATGGCCTGCGACATGCTACCCGTCATATCAAAGCCCCGATGGAGAAGATCAGCCGCGGTTGCCGCGAGTAGCCCCAAAAGGCAGCCTCTCTCCCAGCGATTCAGTCGCTTGAAAACGAACGGTGTCTCTGCCTCATTGTGCTCCAGGACGAAACATTCCAACCCATAAATGCCGATCAATGTCAGCGTCATCAGGAAAATCAACGCTTTTATGAACACCATCACCTTCGCCATCTATTCTCAAAGGAGCGATGGCCATCAGGCATCAACGCATCGCCTGATGGCGATTTCCCTCCTTTGATCCAAAATGAGAAGTGCCCCATGGTGAGGTGTCCGTCCCGCGCCACAGCGCGCCACTCGACGTAATATTCGCCGTCGGAAAGCGCGGAAATCAAGGTAACGGCCAATATATCGGGATCCTTGGTATCGATATGGGAATTCTTTTTATCCACTTGAACGTTGTCTTTATTTTTGACCTCGATGGAACTAAATACCGGTTCCATCTCTCCGTCAAAAAGGATGGCGACCTGCGTCGGGGCCACCGTTACCGTCGCGCCGACGCGAGGATCTGAGCGCACGGGGAAAACATGCGCCCAAGAGCCCCCGGGTCGAAGCAGCAACGCGACGATGAGAATAGCTTTACGCACTATTTTGGTTGCGTCGGTCCTAACACGCCGCTGAAAGGCGTCCAGGTGAATATCTTGGGCGCGATGTCGTCCAGATAAAGATGGATTTGCCCAATCGCACCCACGCCTTTGCCGGATGCTGCGTTAATGGGGGCCTGCGCCTCCATTGACAGTTGAATATACCTGCCGAACCAGATGAGGCCGGGATTGAGCGTTCCCGTGGTTTGCCCTTTCTGGTCACCATTCCACGGGGTCTGCATGGGAATCTCCACGATGGGGATCATGCGGCTGAAGGGCTCTCTCAGTCCTATATCTTTCACATTCGATTGCAGATACTGCAGGTTGTACTGCACCGAAAACCCCCATAGGGCCACTTTTGGGATTGTATCTCCGGTATCCTGGTCGGTTCCATGCGTCGGAAATGCGGAACCCAGACTTCCCGTGAGCGCCACCGGTTTTAGGTAGCGAAGGCTATCAGGCAAATCGCCGAAGCCTTTGCCAAAGAGCGCGGCGGGCGTGAAGGTGCTGAATCTGTCACCGACCAGCTTGTTTCCGGTCCCACCCATGTCCCAATTGAATTCCAGAGATGTGACCGTCTCATGAGCCGCGTTCTTATAGAACTGATATTGCAGACCCGAGGAGAAGTTATCGAGACCTTGCGAGGAGCTGCCGTCTTCGCCTTTGAAGGCCTTGTACGTGCTGCCCAGGTTGATGCCCCAGTCGCGGCTGATGCGCTTCGATATATCGACGCTGTAGTCCGTTTCGCGTGTGGCGGGCGAATCTCCGGCCGCCGGCGACTTCAGCGTGCCGACGGTGATTAAGGACATTTCGTCTGCGACAAACGGATCATCAATCGTCAAGGTGGCCGGAAAAAACCGGTCACCGACCACCCCATGTGCGAACGCATTCGTGCTTAAGAACAAAAGACCAACCAAGCCATAGATCCTCTTTCCCACGGTATTCTCCTTTCGGGCATAGTAATTCTGATTTGTGTTTATTAGAGAAGCGGCGTCAGGAAAGAAAAGGCGGGGGCTTATCGAGCGGAGATCGAACGGCGGAATCGAATGGCTGCGATGCGTCTGGAGGCAATTTTGAGCTCCTTGGTGGAGAATCGGCAAAAGAGTTGGAAACACTTGTCAGGCTAAGCCCGGCGATCGAAAATGGGGAAAGCGAAAACGCCAAGGGCGCCGACTTTAGCCCGCAGCTCATGCGATCACGCATCATGCAGGCGATCCTTTTTTGTTTGATCATCTTGCACATATGCGGACAACAGCAAATGAGCATCCCGCAAGGATTCGCGGCGCGCTGCAACGGGACGGCTGTCGCCGCGTCGGGCCATACAACATTCGCGAGTACCAGCCCTATGAACATCAACCTTAGAAATTTCATTTATTTTTGCACCAGCTCCGCAAAATCCTTGAGTTCCTTTTCATTAACGTCGGAAATGACCCAGTAGGTCATGCCGCCGTGCGACCAGCGGATCAGATGGTATCCTTGGCGGCTCAGCGTTTTTTCCTTGAGCTCTTCTCCGCTTTGGGACGGCCAGATGAATAAGTTGATCGGATGCGCCGCCCGGTGATAGACGAGCACGGCCACGGTGCGGCCTGCCAGATAATCGAGACGCCCTCCAGCCAAAGGGAAACCTTGATCGGAAAAATCTCTCACGGAAGGGGTGAAATCGATACGGCCGTTGAACCAGGGCTTGACCACATGCTGATTCGACGTCACGATATCGATCAAGTGGTTGGTAATGAGGGAACGCACGTGACTGGACGTCACCTCTTGGCTGAGCCGGTCATCCGACGAGGAATTCAGAAGGCGCGGGCCTACACCGATCATCACCACGGCTACGGCCGCCGCGGACAGGACTCCAGTAAACCAGCCCGTCCAGTTCCAGCCAAGACCTCTGGCCGGGGCAGCCGCGTCCATTTCCGAACCGGCTCCTGCGGCGCGGCGGAGCGCCCGTCGCACATCCTGCTCCAGCGTCGGCGGAGTTTCGAAATAAAGAGGTGCGGCTTTGATGGCCGTCTGAAGCGAACGGCGCTGGGCGTAGGCGTGGGAACAGGACGAACATTCCTTCAAATGCTGTTCGATCTCCAGCTGGCGCACCAAATCCAGTTCGTGGTCCATATAGCTGTCGACAAAATTGAGGGCTTCTTTACAGGTCATGTTTGGTCTCCCCGTCCTCGTGCGGCTGTAGAACCCTTTGAAGCCGTGTTCGGGCTCTTGACAGGCGCGACATGACGGTCCCAATCGGCAAATCCGTCACGCCGCATATCTGTTGATACGACAATCCTTCTAATTCACGAAGGACCAGAACCTCCCGGAACTCCAGGGGAATGTCCTCAAGCGCCTTGCGTAAAACGTCCTGATTCGCATTCTGCAAAGCCGCCTGTTCAGGATTGGCCGCCGGGTCTTGTGCATCATGCAGGTCCAAGTCAAAACTCGTCGTGAACTCATGCGACCGATTCTTGCGCAACCAGGTGTAGCACGTGTTTCTAACGATCGCCAATAACCACGAGCGTGCATCGCCTCCATGATATCCCTTGAAAAAGGTGAAGGCCCGGACCATGGCTTCCTGAGTCACGTCGCTGGCGTCCTGCTCCTGGCGTGTCAGCCAGCGCGCGAGGTTGTAGGCCGCCGCCATGTGAGGCAGCATGATGTCCTCGAATCGCGTGAGGCGTTCGGAATCGTTCAAAGGAGTCCTGCGAGGGAGCCGAGAATCATGAGGATATCCCATCATAATAATCCCAGGCTTCTCTCGCAAAGTACCCGAATCACGTTTGGGGGATGCCTTCAATGTCCAGTTCAAGTTGCACCTCGTTGCCAATCAGGAGGCCTCCGCCTTCGACCCCTTGATTCCATTCCACACCATAGTCGCGCCGGTCCAGTTTTCCTGTCGCCGAAAATGCGGCATGCGTGCCGCCCCACGGATCCTTGGCTACGCCGCCGATTTCAAGATCCAGCACCACCGGTTTTGTGACGCCGTGCATCGTCAGATTGCCATGAAGCTTCGCGTGGTTGCCCTGCACATCGGTCACGCCGGTCGATATGAAGTTGAGGGTGGGGTACTTTGCAACCTCGAAGAAGTCCTCCGACCGCAAGTGTGTGTCCCGCTGCGCACTCTCGGTATTAATGCTGGCAGCCTCGATCGTCGCCGACGTTTTCCAAACGGCGGGCTTACTTGCCTCGTACTCCACCGTCCCCTGCAAGTGTTCAAAGCGGCCTGTCACTTTGCCGATAAGGTGATGGATATGAAAAACCACCGCGCTATGCTCCGGATCTATTTTGTAAGTCGTCGCGCCAGCCTGGACCCAGAGGCCAGTAAGAAGAAAAAGAAGCAAGGTTGATCTTTTCATGACGCCTCCCTTTACTTCGCATCCTTATTAACAGGGTCTAAAGAGCCGCCCGCCGCCACGCAGGACTTCTTCGGCATGGAGAGCCACCCCTTCCCTTTGCAGGCGTTAGAACCGCCGCAACCGTTGCCGTCTGACTTACTGCCGCATTCGCCCTTTCCTTTACAAGCATTTAATCCATAACAAGGAACCACCGTCATTTTCTGTGGGGTCGCCTGGGAATCCTGGTCAGCCCTCACCACCTTTGCCGTTGTCCCTGCTAGAACACCCGCCATCGCCGCTCCTAATAACATCCGATCTATTGAACGCATTACAGCCTCCTTAATAATCATTTTGTGCGCTTACAACTATAAGACTCCGTCTTGAACTCGTTTATTCCCGACTTTTTTTATTGGGATGCGGGAATAATTTGAAAGGCTTGCGAGTCTCATTTAGGCAGGACGCAAAAACAGAAGACAACATAACCAAGGAGGTCACAATGAAGGAATCAAATAAGCATTTGCTGGGAGCGGCGGTAGCCGGAATTCTCGGCGCCAGTCTCTTATCCATCACGGCTAGAGCCGCGGACAACGGACCGGATCGGTGGAAAGATAGCGACTCGGTGAAGTGTTACGGAGTTAATAAATGCGCCGGGCAAGGCGCCTGTAAAGGTAAAGCACACGGCTGCGGCGGGATGGTAAACGGAAAAGAGAAAGCCTGCGGAGGGTCATTTGAGCAGGGGGGAAATTCCTGCAAAGGCGCCGGTTTCCTTAGAGTCTCGAAGTCCGTGTGCGAGCATCTCGAGGGCGGATCGCTGGAACCCATTGCCGGTAAAACCAAGATGGGCGGAGACGCCACCAAAGACGATGATGACGACGATAAGAAGCACAGCTAATTAAGGAGACTACCATGATGACGCCAAGCAATGATTTTAATCGCGCACTGCCTGCCAGGCCAGACTTAGGAGTAGGAGTGGGTCTGCGTTCCAATCATTATGGCGCCATCTTAAGCCAACGCCCCGCGATTCCCTGGTTTGAAGTCATTTCTGAGAATTTTATGACGCTCAGAAAGACAGACCCGGAATCGCGGGGCCTTCCTGGCGGGCGGCCCAGAGAAATACTCGATCTCATCCGAAAGGATTACCCGATTATGCTCCACGGCGTTTCTCTGAACATCGGGTCGACCGATCCTTTGCGGCTGGATTATTTAAAGAAGTTAAAGGTTCTGGCTGAAGAGACGCAGCCCCTTTGGGTCTCTGATCATCTGTGCTGGACCGGGGTCGAAGGGGAAAATCTTCATGATCTTCTTCCTATCCCTTTTACGGAGGAAGCGCTGGCGCATGTCGTTGGACGGGTAAAGCAAGTGCAGGATATCTTAGGACGGCGTATTTTGCTGGAGAACGTTTCGAGCTACGTGTCCTACAAGCATTCGGAGATGCCAGAGTGGGAATTCGTCGCGGAGCTCGCGCGTCGGGCCGATTGCGGCATCCTATTGGATGTGAACAATGTTTTCGTCAGCGCCACCAATCACGGATTTGACCCAAAAAAGTATCTAGACGGTATTCCGGTGGACCGGGTACGTCAGATGCATCTGGCCGGCTATTCGGAACAAGACACCGGGTTTTTGATTGATACGCATGATCACCCGGTGACCTCACCGGTGTGGGATCTCTACCGGGAATCCGTGAAACGTTTTGGCGCCGTTCCCGCTTTAATTGAATGGGATGACAAAATCCCGCCGTTTGAGGTGTTGGAACAAGAAGCTAAAAAAGCCGAAGAAATCAGAGAGGAAGTTCTGGGGGCGAAACGTCATGAGATCCAAGCCGTTGCCTGATAATAATCCGTCATTGGCCGAGCTCCAGCGCTGGATGCGGTGGATCATTACGGAACCGCGGGGTATCCGGGAAGCATTGACCTCACCATGGACCTTGGACCCCTCCCTAGCCAATCGCTACAAAGAACCTGAACGACAATTAAAGGTTATCGAAGAAGCGGCTCCTTTATCCGCGCAGGATCGGCTGGACGTCTATGCCAATGCGTACTTTTATCGCTTACTGGAATCGTTGGGCGTCGATTACATGGCTGTTCGGCGCGTTATAGGCGACGAAAACTTCCATGACCTGGTCGCGCATTTTCTCATGCGGTATCCCTCCAATTCTCCCAATATTGGGGACGTCGGAGAAACGTTCCCAGCGTTTATCAATGGCCATGCGCTTTCGGCGCAATTCCCTTTTCTCCATGAGCTTGCGGTTCTTGAAAGGGCGATTATGGAATGTCTTTTTAGCCATCATTTACCCGCTTTAGATGTCAGTTCTTTACAGACTAAATCGGAAGAAGAGTGGGCGACGGCCCGTTTTGTTCTGGATCCGACGGTTCGTCTCCTGAGCGTTCAATGGCCCGTCGACACGCTCTGGAAGGAGCGCGAACAAGCCGAACCATTGGTATTGCCCACCATCCCCGACTCCGCTCTAAGGCATCTTCTGCTGCGTCGGGATGACAGTTGGGTAAGCGTCTCGGTCATGGACGTTCATCCCTGGATGGCGCTTCACATGCTCAGGAGCGGCATGTCCTTAGGCGCCGTATGCGAGGCGTTATCGAAACAATGGAATCAAAGTGCCGAAACTTTGCCCGTAATGGAGTGGTTTACGTCCTGGGTTGCCACCGGCGTTGTGAAAAAAATACTCTGGGATTAAGGAGTTCCAATGAAAGAAATAATGATGATGATGCATCACATGAGTCAGCCGGAATATGTCCATGTGCTATTAAATCCCATGCCGCTTTATGGGATGGCGGCAGGCGCTTTTCTGCTCGTATGGTCGCGTATTCGCCATCCTGAAGAATTTCCTGAGGGGGTTTTGATCTGGATCATTCTCGTGGCTATCATCACTGGCCTCGCAGTCTATTTTGGAGAACGAGGACTTGAGAACGTCGGGGTCATTGCGGACGCTCACGGCAATCGCTGGTTGGCGAGGCACAAGGAGCGTGCGGAAACGTTGATGTATATCTTTTACCTGACCGGATTTTCGGCATTAGGCGCCCTTTTTACGCAGCGTCGCAATCCCCTTGTGGCGCTGCGCCTGGTTTGGCTCACTTTGCTTCTGACGTTCGTTTCCATGGGGGCTGCCTCATGGATCAGCCACGCCGGCGGCCAGGTCATGCATGCGGAATTCCGTTAAATTCCGAGGCATCGTTCTGTCGGTAGCATTGAGCGGCATTCTTCAGTATGTTTACGCGGAAGATCCCCGCCAAACTCCCGGCGAGGCCTCGCCATCTGTGTGGCGGGCAAAACCTCTCAAGGTAGCCGGCGGGGAAATCGATATTCATTTTCAGGAGGGTCCGCCGTTCGACCTCCCGCGAGAATCCTTCGTTCACTGGGTTCATATGGCTGCCGAAGCGGTCATAGCTTATTACGGCCAATACCCTGTGCCGCATGTCGATGTCGAGATTACCCCTGACCAGGGCCACGGGGTTCACGATGGAACAGCCTACGCGCATGACGGCGGCCTAATTACTGTCTCCGTTGGACGCAACACCGCGCAGTCTGAGTTGGATGACGATTGGGTGCTGACCCACGAGATGGTGCACTTGGCATTTCCAAGGTTGGATGAAACTCACAAGTGGCTCGAAGAAGGCCTCGCGACGTACGTAGAACCATTAGGCCGAATTCAAACAGGCTCGCTTGCGCCGGAACGCGTTTGGGGCGATCTCATGACGGGACTTCCGCAAGGTTTGCCGAAGGGAGGAGATCATGGACTGGATGTCACCCACACCTGGGGTCGGACCTACTGGGGCGGTGCCCTTTTCTGTCTCGAAGCCGATATCGAAATTCGGAAGCGTACCCAGGGCCAGAAAGGACTTGTAGATGCGCTGCGCGCCATTCTTCACGCGGGCGGCAACATCCGAAAATATTGGGAAATAGAACCGACGCTGAAAATCGGCGACGATGCCGTCGGAGTCCCCGTTTTAGTAGAGCAATACCGCCGTTGGCGAGACACTCCTGTCACTATCGATCTCGAAGTCCTATGGAAACAATTGGGCGTTCAGCGGCGTGGCCGCCGGGTCATGTTCAACGACGCGGCCTCTCTGGCCTCGGTGCGGCGCGAGATCACCTCAGGTTCGTGAAAATCCCATCCGACAAGTCGAGCGTCTGCATCACAGACTTTCGTCCGATAAATCCGGAATTTCGTTCGTCACAAGAAGCACTTTTGGGCTGGCTCGTCGACGCTCATATCCAAAGTCGAAACGGCTCGGGGGATCTCGCGCCTTTGCAGAAGGATGAGCTCACGCGTCGTATCCGTCTTCAATTCTCCCGTTACAGCGTTTCCTCTTCGAAAATCGGCTCCCGCTGGCATGAACTGGCCGACTTTACGCATCGACGGTGGCAGGAGATGGTCCTGTTCGATCCTCAGCAAGAAACACGCTCATCGGATATCTCAAAGAAAATGGAATTCTTCAGGACATCGACAATGCGGGCCTTTGAAAAGTTCTTTCCTGAAAAGAGCGTCGCACCATCTGCGATCATCCACGTCACGTGCACAGGCTATTGCGCTCCGAGTGCGGCTCAACAGCTCGTCTCGGAGAACGGTTGGGGAAGCCGAACCCAGGTGTTCCACGCCTACCACATGGGGTGTTATGCCTCGCATCCTGCAGTCCGTCTGGGCGCGGCGCTCGTGAACTCGCTCGATCAGGCTTCGGGCCCTGTAGAAATCGTACACACGGAACTTTGCAGTCTTCACATGAATCCCGAAGGCAACGATCCCGCTCAAATGGTTATTCAGAGTCTTTTCGCGGACGGGTATATGGCTTATTCTCTGAGACGTAGCGAGACAATGAATAACCATCTCAGCCACGGACCCGCAGCCTTAGAAATTCTACGGATGAGAGATGCGGTAATCCCCGATTCTGCTGATGATATGCGTTGGACGACGGGCCCCTCCGTCTACACGATGAAGCTGGATAAAGAAGTTCCTAATAAGTTAGCCGCCGCGCTTCCCCGGTTTCTGACGTCCCTTCTCCGAGAAGCCGGCCTCGATCCGGCCGCCAAAGAGACGGCCGTCTTTGCCATCCATCCGGGCGGACCTCGGATTGTCGAAGGATTCGAGCGCGCGCTGCATTTAACATCCGCTCAGACTCGTTTCAGCCGCGAGATCCTTTTTGAACGCGGAAATATGTCATCGGCTACGCTGCCTTTTATTTGGCAACGAATTCTCGAATCGCCAGAGATTCCTTCAGACACGCTGATTGTAAGTCTCGGTGCCGGACCGGGTCTAACCTTGTCGGGGGCGTTGTTTGTAAAACGCGGGTGATTTGATGAGCGGGAATAAAAATTGCCCGACCAGAGTCTCATCGTAAATGGAGGTTCTTATGACGAAAGAATCATTGACGAAAAAAACGATACAGCGAAAACCGAAGGCCAAGCTGGAGATAAACCAATCGCGCATGGAGACTCTCAACCGGCTCTACGCGGTCGAGTCTATTCTGTCGCCCTTTTGGTCATGGCGATGCGGTGTACGTTCAGCGGATTCAAAGAATGTAGCCCTGTTAATGGCATTGATATTGGGCGTGCATTTAATGGGTCCGACCCGGCTCCTGGCTTCCGGTAGTCGAAACAGCATTTTTGATCAGCCTGCGGCAGTGGCGGCGCCCACTCCGGAAGCAGACGTCTATCACCAGGGAGTAGCGGCGACCAAGCAAAAGGATTACCAACAGGCGGTGCAACTGTTCCAGCAGGCCCTGAAGTCGGATCCGCGCAATCCGGATGTTTTGAATATGCTGGCATTCAGTCTCCGTAAATCCGGCCGCCTGGACGAAGCGTTTGATTATTATCGCCAAGCTCTGGAGATCAAACCTCAATTCCCCGAAGCGCGGGAATATCTGGGAGAAGCCCATCTCCAAGCCGCCTTGCGTGAGATCCAAACGCTCAAGAGCTACGGAGCGAGTGGTCGTGAAGATCTCCAGGATCTGATCAAAGATTTTAAATCAACCGCCGCTAGCCTGTAACGAGAGGAAAATTCTCTGTGGTTGACAGCTATTCGCTCAAAAATGCGTCCTGGAATTTTAAACTTCTATCCACAGCGGGGATTCTGGGCAGCGTGGGGCTTCTTACGTGGAGCTGGTACGTTTCGCTCGGCGTGCTCAAATTTAATCGCCCGTCCGAGATGTGCCGGCTCTTCGGAGATGACCTCTGGGCGCTGGCTCGCTATCAGCCCGGACTCTTCGCGATGATTTTCTTTTTTCAGGCCATCGCCTACTCCGGGATTTATCTCATATCGCGTCGGCTCTTCCAACGCACAGCTTTGCGGCGTCGAATGAAAAGTCTGCTGCTGGCCATGGCAACCGGACTTGTGTTTTTGGATCAGTGGGTTTGGGCTACCGCTCCGTTTGTCCGCCTATCACAACAGACCGCTGGGTATATAGGCTTCGCCTCTGCCGCGGCCCTGATCGCACTCACGCTGCCATCCCTTTTCCAGATGTGGTTCTATAAGCGTTGGGCCAACACAAAAGGGCCCAAACGAGTCGTCATTGTGGGCGGAGGATTTGCCGGCCTGTATACGGCGCTGGGGTTGGATCAGGCGCTGGGATACCGCTCCGACCTTGAGATTACGCTTGTTGACCGGAAGAATTATTTCCTTTTTCCCCCGCTTCTGCCGAGCGCTGCTGTCGGAACGATTGAAACCCGGCAAGTCACTTATCCCTATCGCCGGATCTTTGAAACGACCAACATCCGGTACAAAAAAGCGACCGTCACCGAGATCGACCCTCAAGCGCAGCAGATCTCTTTCCGCTTGAATGCTGCAGAGGAATATAAGCAGCCCTATGATTATCTGGTCTTGGCGCCAGGGTCGGTCCCTCAGACGTTTAATACACCGGGAGTCCGAGAGCATGCTTTTTTTGTTCGCGAGCTCAATGACGCGATTAGAATCCGCAGCCGAATCATCGATCAGTTCGAATTCACGGCCGTTCTCCAGGATGAGGCGGCCAAACGCGAATGGCTGCGTTTCGTCATTGTTGGAGCAGGTCCCACGGGCATTGAAATCGCTACCGAGATCCAGGATCTCATCCATCACGTCTTGCTCAAACGCTACCCGGAGATCGATCGTTCATGGCCGGAGGTCGTGATCATCCAGGCAGGTCCCCAGATTCTTCCGGGGTGGCCTGACAAGGTGGTTCAGATGACCCTGCAGCAGCTCTCGAAGTTGGGAATCCGCCTCATTATGAACGACCGTGTGACACGTGTCGGGGCCAACGAAGTCATGTTTCAGTCCCTGCCGGCGATTAAGACCAGAACGATCCTTTGGTGCGCGGGGATTCAACCGTCGACTCTTTTAAAAAGCTGCGGTCTTCCCCTCGACAAATCTTCCCGCGTGCCGACCGATCCCTGTTTGCGGGCGGCAGGCTTTCCCAATGGTTTCGTTTTAGGAGATTCCGCTTCCTGTCTAGATCAATCGACCCGAAAACCTTTGCCGCCTCTCGGGCAGGTGGCATTCCAGCAAGGTTCGCATACGGCGAAGAATCTCATCCGGCTCCTGCGCCAGGAGCCCTTGGAGCCATTTCATTATTTCAATTATGGATCACTCGTTTCCGTCGGTGAACATTACGCCGCCGCTGAATTGCTGGGGTTTAAATTTGCCGGGTTTATTGGGTGGTTTATCTGGAGGACACTTTATCTCGCGAAAATCATCGGATTTAGCAACAAGATCCGCGTCATGACGGATTGGACGCTTGATCTTTTGATCGAGCGTTCAATTTCTCAGTTACAAGAAAGCGAAACTGTTCCGGATCAGCTGAAGAAACCGGAAACGATCGTTCCGGCCATACAAGAGGAGGTCATTTCATGAATACAAGCCTAAAGACGGGACTGTGTATCGCTTTGGCCGGACTTTTGACGAGTTCGACTTATGGTGCGACGCCTATGGCGACTCTGCGATGGCGCTGGGGCGCTTCGTCTGCCCCGCAAAAAACGCAGTATGCCGGACAACCGGTCACACCGCTCTTTGAAAGCGACAAAACATGGGGATGGAAGGAATGGTCGATCATTGTGGGATCTATTGCGGCCGTGGCCGGCGTAATTGTTTTGGCGAGTAACAAGAGCGGTGGTGGCGGCAGCGGCGGCAGCTCGCACTACTAAAGGAGAGTCATGTTTATGCGAAAAAGTATTTTGATCTTCGTTGGTTTGTTGCTGAGTAGTCTAATCCTTTCTCGTATGGCTCATGCAACTGATACTAGGGACGTCGCGGTTGCCAAGGTCGGAAGCACCACTCTGACCCAAAAACAGATGCAAGATGAGCTGGGCGTGAGTCTCTACGAAGCCCAAAATCAGGTCTATCAAATGGAGAAAAGTTGGATCGATCAAAAAGCGAAACAAATTCTCTTTGACCAGGCGTCCCAGGAGGCCGGCCTCACGCGTACGGAATGGGAAACACGCGAGATTACCGGTCATATCACAATGCCTTCAGATGACGAAATTCAACCGCTCATGCAGCAATATGGACCCAAGGGTGCTGAGGCAAACGATCCAAACAAAGTCAATCAATTCCGTCAACAGGTCGTGGGGCAGCTCATGAGCCAGAAGCGGATGCAGATCGAAAATCAGCTCGTGGAGGACTTGGAAAAGAAGGTTCCGGTGGAATTCGTTTTAACCAAGCCGATTGCGCCGCACATCGACGTGACTTATTCCAAAGATGATCCTGCTTTAGGTCCCACCAATGCGCCCGTGACGCTGATCGAGTTCAGTGACTTTCAATGTCCATACTGCAAGCGTTCACAAGAAACGCTGAAGCAACTTGAGTCCGCTTATAAAGGAAAAATAAAAATGGTCATGCGAGAGTATCCTCTGCCCTTCCATGATCGGGCCCGGCCTGCCGCGGAGGCGGCGTTGTGCGCACAAGAACAAGACCCTGCTAAATTCTGGCCATACCATGACAAGTTGTTTGCTAGCCCGACCTTATCGGATGACGAATTCAAACAATTCGCTAAAGACGTGGGGCTCAATGAAAAGAAATGGGAACAATGTATGATGCGGAAGAACTACGATGCTCGCATCGAAAAAGATATCGCTGAAGGTCAGCGCTTTGGCGTTCGCGGTACGCCAGCCTTTTTCGTCAATGGATTTCCCATCAGCGGAGCCCAGCCCTTCAATGTCTTTGATGAAGCCATCAAAGATGCTCTGAATAAGAAAAGTTAATCTTCATTTAATGGAAAGAATAAAAACGGACTATCCTGTAACACAAGATCGCTCGACGATGACCCGTCGCATTGGAGACTTTTGGAATAAAACATCCAAGGGTTGGCAGACCATCTGGGGGCCGCATATTCATCATGGTTATTTCGAGACCAATCATGAAACTCCGGTTGAGGCGCAGGAAAACTTAATTAAGAAACTCGTGGCGATGCTGCAGATTTCTTCACAAGATGAAATTCTCGATGTGGGCTGTGGGCTGGGAGGCAGCAGTTTATATCTAGTGAAGAGATATGGGGCCAGAGTCACAGGAATTACATTAAGCCAGAAGCAAGTGGAGATGGCCTCGCAGTTAGCAAAGAAAGAACAACTAGAGAATGTTGTTTTCATGGTGGAAGACGCGCTGTCGCTATCGAGCTTCCCGGATAATACCTTTGATCTGGTATGGTCCTTAGAGAGCTGCGAACAGTTTTACGACAAACCATTATTTATTCATCAAGCTTTTCGCGTGTTAAAGCCGGGAGGACAATTTCTTTTGGCGACGTGGTGCTCGGGAGCCGATGAATACGAGGGGTTACAGGCGCGACAATACCGAAAACTATGCGTTTCATTACAACTCCCCTACATGCCGACGATCCAGCGCTACGCGGCATTTTTAAAAAAGCAGGGATTCATCATAAAACAAACGTTGGATTGGACGATGCATGTGAAAGGGACCTGGAAAGTCGGTTTAGCCAGCTTGCGCTCTTACTCTCTTTTAGAAATATTCAAGATGACGGGATGGCGCGGGCTTCTTTTTGCAAAAGACGCCCGATTGATGCATGAAGCTTATATAGACGACCGAATGAAATACGGTGTTTTTTTGGCTCGTAAAGAAATAGGGCCTTACTTATCAAAAAAACTTTAAGTATTCCCCGTAATCGCTTTCTTTCAGCTTCGCCTTGGGGATAAACCGCATTGCTGCCGAATTCATGCAGTATCGTAGGCCGGTCGGGGCAGGGCCATCCGGAAAGACATGGCCGAGATGCGAATCGGCATACCGGCTTCGGACTTCCGTTCGCGTCATCCCCAGGGTTTCGTCGCTGTGTTCCACGACGTTGGCCGAGACAAGCGGCCGCGTAAAGCTGGGCCAGCCGGTTCCAGAATTGTATTTATCCTTCGAACTGAAGAGCGGTTCTCCAGAGACGACATCCACATAGATCCCTTCCTCTTTGTTGTGCCAGTATTCATTCGCAAATGGAAGTTCGGTTCCAGAATTTTGGGTCACATCAAACTGGAGTGGTGTTAGTTTCTTTTTGAGCTCCTCCTGTGAGGGTTTGTGCGCGTCGCTGGCCTGCCATCCAAAGACTGGGAGCGAAAGCAAAAAAACTCGCCACGACGGCGACGCGCGGATTCATGAAAGTCCAGCCTTATAATGGGTGAGCCGCCAGACCAAAAAGATTATTACCCCGGCCGCAATAAAGAAATTGCGCGCGGCTGGAGTTGCTGCAAATCCTAGCACCCATGGCAGAACAACCAGGACGATCGAGACGATCAACTCGATAAGACCATGAATCTTGAAAGGAATCAGCGTGGCCGAGCCTAGAGGAAAGTCCGTCACAAGAGTCAGCAAAAGGTGGACGCCCGCCAAACCATAGCAAATCATTTTGGGCAGACCTTCAAGACCCAGCAAGGCGGGAGCTAAGGCGAATCCCACCACCGTGCCATAATCCAAATAACCATGTGTGCGCGCAGGCAAAAAGCTCATAAGGACCTCCTATAGACCTTTACCCGTATGTGTCCGGAAGGGTCTCGATATTACAAGAGACCACCGGATAGAAGTTTTTATTCCATTTTTTTGAATATTTCTTCGACGGTCTCCATAAAGAACTCCTGGGCACGAGTCATCGGCGTGGTGAGGCGCCAGATAAAGCCGATTTCGCGCTGGGGCTCAGGATCGGTTAGTTTCACAAAGCGGATGTTTTTCGAGGCGTGGTGCGCAACCGCCATGCGCGGTACGAACGTAATCCCTCCTCCGATGCTGGCCATGGCCAGGACGGAAGACAGACTGCTTCCCTGAAACGTTACTCGTGAGTCCGTCGGCGAAAGGCGGCAATAGGCAAGCGACTGATTCCGGAAACAATGGCCTTCCTGCAGAATTAGAAGCGGATGGTTTCGCACGTCCTGCGACTTCATCGACTTTTTCGCGGCTAAAGGACTGCTCCGGCTCACCGCAAGATAAAACGGTTCTTTCCCGATCGATCGGGTGATGAAGTCCCGGTCGTGAATCGGGAGGGATATGACCCCGATGTCAAAGCGCGCTTCCCGAAGATACGTCAGGATCTGAGAAGTCGTGACATCGTGGATTTCCATTTTCAAATCGGGGGCCTTCTTTTGAAGATGAAGGAGAACGTGTGGAAGAAGATACGGCGCAATGGTCGGGATGGCTCCTATACGGAGCGTGCCGGTGATCTCTTTGGATCGGCTTTTCACCTCGCCGACGGCCTTGTCGAGCGTTTCCAGAACCAGCTTAGCGTGCGCCAGAAAGGATTCCCCCGGCGAAGTGAGCTTCACTTGTCGGGAAGACCGCTCAAACAAACGCGTATGTAATTCTCGCTCGAGTTTCTGTACCTGCTGGCTGAGCGTGGGCTGCGAAATATGAACGCTTTCGGCCGCGCGCCGGAAGTTTCTTTCCCGGGCTAGGGCAACAACGTACCTCAGCTGCTGGAGTTCCATGATAGATAGTGACTATACAAACTTTCGAGACAATCGATTGGACCAATGAATCGGCGTTGACCTATAGTAGGGGCAGACACAACAAGGAGGCCGCAATATGAATTGTTATTGGTGTGAAACACAATCCGGACCTGGAGGCGCACGGTTTGCCATTGCAACGGCGAACGCCGTTTGCGTCTCTTGCGGCGCCGGGGTTTGTAGTACGCACAGCGTGGCCACCCCCAATCAAAAAGGAATCCGATGCGTTGCCTGTTCCTCATCGGGCGTCGCAACAATCAAGTAAGGAGATCACTCATGGATAATACCCCCGATACAGCGAAGTGTCCGTTCAGCGGAGCAGGACCAAAACAAGGAACAAACGCGGCCCGGCGCAATAGCGACTGGTGGCCGAATCAGTTGAGCTTGCATATTCTGCGCCAACATTCTTCTCTCTCCAACCCGATGGGCAACAATTTTAATTACGCCAAAGAGTTCAAAACGCTGGACCTTAAGGCTGTGAAAAAAGATATTTTCAATTTAATGACCAAATCGCAAGACTGGTGGCCGGCGGACTTCGGCCATTACGGACCATTCTTTATTCGCATGGCTTGGCACAGCGCCGGCACCTATCGCACGTCCGACGGCCGCGGCGGAGCGGGTTTTGGCACGCAGCGCTTTGCGCCACTCAATAGTTGGCCGGACAATGCGAACTTGGACAAAGCGCGTTTATTGCTTTGGCCTGTCAAAAAGAAATACGGAAAGAAACTTTCGTGGGCCGATCTCATGATCCTGGCCGGCAACTGTGCGCTAGAGTCCATGGGATTTAAGACCTTTGGCTTCGGCGGAGGACGTGAAGATGTGTGGGAACCGGCGGAAGATATTTATTGGGGTTCTGAAATCGGATGGCTTGAAGACAAGCGCTATACGGGAGACCGGCAACTTGAAAAGCCCTTGGCCGCTGTCCAGATGGGGTTGATCTATGTGAATCCGGAAGGACCGAACGGAAAGCCTGATCCCATGGCGGCGGCGCGGGACATTCGCGAAACCTTTAAGCGCATGGCAATGAACGATGAAGAAACGGTCGCGCTGATTGCCGGTGGTCATACCTTTGGGAAAACCCACGGCGCCGCCGATCCTCGCGAGCATGTCAGCCGGGAGCCTGCGGCGGCCGGCATTGAAGAACAAGGTTTAGGGTGGAAAAATTCGTTTGGCACGGGAAGCGGCGCCCACACGATCACGAGTGGTTTAGAAGGAACATGGACCACCACGCCTACGAAGTGGAGCAACAACTTCTTTGAAAACTTATTTGGCTATGAATGGGAATTAACCAAAAGTCCGGCCGGTGCGCAACAGTGGAAGCCGAAGGGCGGCAAAGGCGTCGGTACCGTTCCGGATGCCCATGACCCCGCCAAACGTCATGCACCGACAATGCTGACGACGGATCTCGCCTTAAGGGTTGATCCGGCCTACGAGAAAATCTCAAGACGGTTCTATGAGCATCCAGATCAGTTCGCCGATGCATTCGCGCGCGCCTGGTTTAAATTGACGCACCGCGATATGGGACCGATCGCGCGTTATCTCGGACCCGAAGTGCCGAAGGAAGAATTGATTTGGCAGGATCCTATTCCTGTGGTCAAATTCAAACGAATCGATGAGAAGGACATTGCTTCCTTAAAGAAGACGATTCTGGCGTCCAAGTTGTCCGTATCGCAACTTGTCTCAACAGCATGGGCCTCTGCTTCCACGTTCCGAGGATCAGACAAGCGCGGCGGCGCCAACGGCGCCCGTATTCGTTTGGCTCCTCAGAAAGATTGGGAAGTAAACAATCCTTCTCAACTCACCACCGTGCTCAAAACGCTGGAAGGAATTCAAAACAAATTCAACAGCGCGCAGAAGAATGGCAAAAAGGTGTCGCTGGCTGATCTGATCGTGCTGGGGGGATGTGCGGCGATTGAAAAAGCGGCGAAAAATGGCGGCTCTGACGTAAAAGTTCCGTTCACGCCTGGCCGTGCTGACGCGACGCAAGAACAAACGGATATCGAGTCTTTTGCTGTCCTTGAACCGGCGGCCGACGGATTTCGCAACTACCTCACAGCCTCGCATAAAGCGGTGGCCGGAGAAATGCTTATTGATAAAGCGCATATGCTCAAGCTCTCACAGCCTGAACTCGTCGTTCTTTTAGGCGGCATGCGCGTCTTAAACACGAACTTCGATAAGTCACGACATGGCGTTTTCACTAAACGTCCGGAAGTGCTCACCAATGACTACTTTCTCAACTTACTTGATATGAGGACTACGTGGCGCGCCACCTCCGAAACCAAAGAAACCTTTGAAGGTCGCGACCGGAAAACCAACGCCGTCAAATGGACGGGGACGCACGCGGATCTTATTTTCGGTTCAAACTCTGAACTCAGAGCTTTGGCGGAAGTGTACGGCAGTGAAGACTCCGGCGAGAAGTTCGTGCAGGACTTTGTCGCCGCATGGAACAAAGTCATGAACCTGGACCGCTTTGACTTGGCTTAGGAAGCCATCTTTACCCCATATGCGTTTCACCTAAAGCCGCTTTCCGCGATTTCCATAAAATAGTCCTGAGCCGCGTCAGCTGTGCAGTCCTACGCCAGACAACCAATGCCGACATTTGACAGGATGGGGAGTTTGTAATCTACAATAGTCAGTATAACTGATGATCTATACCACTGAGTAATTCAAATGAACCCAAAAAAACGGATGTCATCCGACAAGGACGGCACCCCTGATGTTCCTGCGGGCGCTCTGGAAATCATGGGCTTTCTGCTCAACCGTCCAGCCTTCCATCTTCATGACATTACCCGGAATGCGCTGCGGCCTCTGGGTCTAATTCCGCCGGACTTAGGCATTCTCTCGAACCTGGATTCAAGCGGCCCGCAGTCCCAGCGAGTCCTCGGCGACCGGCTGAAAATTGACCGTACAACGATGGTTGGGAGGATTGATGAGCTCGAGAAGCACGGGCTTGTCAAACGTGAATCTCACCCCAAAGATCGGCGAGCTTATTTCATCACCCTCTGTCCGGCCGGTAAGAAGGCGCTAGCCCAATCGATGCGCCTGATTCGGGAGATTGATGAGCACTTCTTAGTCCCATTGACGAAAGCGGAGCAGGAGATTTTGAAAAAACTGCTGACCAAGCTCGTGCTGAGCATTGCCACAGCGAAGATTCCGCGGGAAGCTTTCAAGAAAAAATGACCAATGCGACACATTAACCTTGCGCTCTGGATCCTGCAAGTTCTGTTAGGAGCCATGTTCATCCTGTCGGGAGGCTCAATGCTTAGAGGGTCTGAGAACATCATCCAGACTTTCAACGCCGTCGGACTTGGGCCGATGTCCAGGTATGTCATAGGCTCAATCGAAGTGATAGCGGCTCTTTTTCTGTTTACGCCGCGGTTGGCTGGAGTCGGCGCTCTTCTGCTGTGCGGCATAATGGTTTTCACAATCATTGCCCTTCGATCCATTCCTAGACAGAGTATTCTCCATGCCGTTTTCTTGCTGATCGTCGTCTTCGGACGTAAAGAGCGTATTTTCCTGCTGATTGGATACTAGGAGGTTTGAGTATGACAAGTAATCGAACGATTCTCATCACTGGAGTGACAGGCAATCAGGGCGGCGCCGTAGCCCAGGCGCTGCAGGGCAGCGGTTTTAATCTGCGCGGTTTGACGCGCAAGCCCGACAGTGAGCGGGCGAAAGCTCTGGCGCGCCAAGGCATGGATATCGTCAAAGGCGATCTGGATGACGAGGCGGCGCTGCGGCGTGCCTTGACAGGGGCGTGGGGCGTCTATGGCGTGCAGAACGCGGGAGAGGCGAGCGTCGAGCGGGAAGAGGCGCAGGGCAAGCGACTTGCGACGCTGGCGCGCGAAACCGGGATCGAACATTACATCTACACATCCGTGGGATCGGCGAACAAGAAAACCGGCGTTCCCCATTTCGACAGCAAGGGACGCATTGAAGAAACAGTGCGCCGCCTCCACTTTCCGTCGCATGTGATCTTGCGTCCGGTGTTCTTCATGGAGAATTTGCTGGCGCCCTACAGTCTCCAGGGTTCTACGCTGGCCATTGCACTCGCACCCACCACGAAGCTGCAGATGATTGCGGTGGAGGACATCGGCTGGTTCGGCGCGCACGCGTTCAAGGAAGCGGCCACGTTGAACCGTCGAGAGATAGATATCGCAGGAGATG
>Ga0206971_10064_pt1 | contig 36167 bp, 33 predicted proteins | sample Alteio_BWOrgHeat_85_FD_152917 | JGI IMG/M metagenome (GOLD analysis project Ga0206971, IMG submission 152917) | Enriched cells from forest soil in Barre Woods Harvard Forest LTER site, Petersham, Massachusetts, United States -... | ecosystem: Environmental > Terrestrial > Soil > Temperate forest >...
TCATTCAGGAGGGCGAGCTTGATCGCAATCAGTTTATCTGCCAGTTTTATGGAGTTCTCCCACGCTATTTCATCGACCTTATCGCGGCCCATCGCATTTCCGATGTCATTCAGCAGAAAGCCCCGATGCCCTATAAAGAGGCTCTAGCGGCGATGTATCATTCCTTTGCTCTTCTTCTGTCCATCGATCAGGACCCGTACACCAGCTGTTATCCATCAAAATATTTTGAATATCTTTACGTGCGACGACCGATCTTCGTGCTGGGGCCTTGCCGCGGGGCCGGCCGCCATGCCGTGGATCATGCAATTGGCATTTGCGCCGACGAGGATGATGGGCCGGGCATTCGAAAGGCCCTCCTTTCCCTTTGCAACAGGTTCCGATCGGCGGAGAGCCAAACCCCATTTATCGATCCCGAGCCGTTCAACAGAGCTCGACTGGCTCAACAGCTTTCCGATCTTCTCCTGTCCAAGGAGGTCACTGATGCGGCCGCCATTTGAACCGCCAGATTCCATAGCGCCGGCCCTATTCATCACGGCTGACTATGAGCTCTTTCTAGGCGCCTCATCGGGCAGTCTTCAGTCCTCGATTCTCACACCAGTTGATCATTTAGCCACCTTAATGGAACGCTATGAACGAAGGCTGATAATCTTCGTCGACATTTTAATGGTCTGGCGGATGATGAAGGAGGCCGAGACCAACTCTACTCTTCGCCAAGACATTGACCGCGTCACGCAAAATCTCCAATCGCTGCTTAAGCGCGGGCATTCCCTTCAGCTGCATCTGCATACTCAGTGGCTGGATGCAGAATATAAATGTGGAGAATGGATCTTTCCATCCTATAAACGCTACAGCCTATCACAGCTTTCGGCGGATACTGATGCAGGGCGCTGGGACACAGTGGCGGGCTGTGTGACGCTTTCGAAGAAAATGCTTGAGGATATCTGCCGGGAAATCGTTCCTAATTACACCGTGACCGCGTTTCGAGCTGGTGGACTCTGCGTCCAGCCATTTGCCGCCTGCCGAGAGGCCTTGATAAAGAATGGTCTCACAACAGATTCGTCTGTAGCCCCACGATTGCACCACGCGGACGGCGTGCGGAACTACGATTTCAGGAATGCTCCTGATACTGATTCCTGGCATTTTAATGAAGATCCTTGTTTTGAAGATCGGCAGGGCCCATTCGAGGAGCTGCCCATACTCACGTTCGATGCCTCTTTAGCGGATAAAGCCTCAACGTTGATAAGTCGCCGTTGCTCGAAATCCAAGACAACATCCTGGGGCGATGGTCGGGGTCTGCCGGCGCCTTCAAAATCATTGTCCGACCGATTGCAAACATTCCCTGCGGTCCTTACCTACGATTACTGGCCGGTCGGAATTATCACTCGCGAACTTTCTGCAAAGATCCAGCAAGGGTGGAAGCGTCTGACGCTTCTCGGACATCCCAAGTACCTCTCTCCGTATGGGTTGGAGCAGCTTGAAAAAGTGTTGTCGCATGCCAAAGAGTCGGGGTGGGCATGAAAGACCTGTTGATTGTCTCCAGCCACGGCCTAGGCGAATCAACGATGGCGGCCAATCGTCTGAGACGACTCGTCCAGTACCTTCTTCTTAAAGGATGGGAAATTTATATTCTCTGTCCACGACTGGGCAGGGAAGCGTTGCCGGTCGGACCGAAACTGCATCTCCATTCATTTTCCTTTATCACAAACGGTCAAACCTTCCTTAGCAAATTTGGCAGAAAAGTCATCTATCCGATCCTTGGCACGGTCGCGGGCTTAATAATTCTGCTGCAAAACCGACAGCTCCATGTCGTCAGTACGATCCCGGAAATCGAAGTTCTGCTGATCGGCAGCACACTAAAGGCGCTATTCCCCTCGCGCGTTCAACTTACTCTCGAAGTTCGTGATCCGTTTTCGACCAATCCCCTTTATCCCTGGGGACGCTTGAAGCGTCGCGCCTATTTGGCACTTGAACGACTGCTGCTCAAAGGACCGGATCGCATCATTTTTCTAACCAGCCGCATATCCGATCTTTACGATAAACATTTCGGCCCATGGATGCAGTCCAAGAAACGCGCGGTGATAACGAATGGCTACGATCCAACGGATTTCCAAGCGCGACGCCTGCGCGCGAACAGCAAATTGAGATTAACGCATGTAGGCAATTTTTATGGCAGCCGCAATCCGATCCTTTTTCTGGCGCATTTGGCGGCGTATATTAAAAGCGGCTCGGCAATGTTGGATATGGAAATTCATTTTGTGGGCTCGGTTCACGGGGATGATCTCGCAGAAACGTTGGCCCGACTCACGAAGGAGAATGACCTCTCACGTTATGTGACCTGGCGCAGCGCTATTCCACACGTTCAAGCGATGGCCCAAATCCAGGAAGCCGATGTTAATCTATTGATTACGCATTCTCAAGGAAGCGATTACGCCATCCCTGGTAAATTATTTGAATACATGGGAGCTCAAAAGCCAATTCTTGCCTTGACCGAAGATCCGCTGGTAACGGATTTAGTTGAGCAAAAGAAATTGGGCTGGGTTTGTCGAAACGGTACGGATTTAGCGTCCTGGTTTAAGACTTATCTTAACCAACCGGCCTTGGTCCGCTCTCATCACGTCGATCCAGTATTGATTGAACCCTTTCAGCTTCCTATGATTCATGCCTCTTGGGAGCGCTTTATTCTAGAGTCGACCTGATGGTTCTCACGTAATCTGTATAATCCTCTCCGATGTATATTCTCGGAATATCGGCTTTTTATCATGACAGCGCGGCTTGCCTAATTAAAGACGGCGAGATTGTTTTTGCCGCGCAGGAAGAGCGGTTCACGCGCGTCAAGCATGATCGCCGCTTCCCAGTCCAGGCCATTTCCCGGGCTTTATCCGACACAGGAGTTTCATTCGAACAGATCGATCATGTGGCTTACTACGATAAGCCGCTTCTCACCTTTGACCGGCTCCTGGAAACCTGGCTGGCCTTTGCCCCACGCGGCGTGCGCGCTTTTATGCAGGCGCTGCCGGTATGGCTGGAAGAGAAACTGCGATTATCGCGCGAGATCGACAAAGGTCTTCAAGACCGTTACACCGGCCCGCTCTATTTTCTAAGACATCATCAATCGCACGCAGCGTCGGCTTTTTACCCATCACCCTTTGCGGAAGCAGCCATCCTCACAATGGACGGTGTGGGTGAATGGAGCACCACCACGATTGGGCGGGGCCACGCTCATCACGTAGAGCTTCTAAAGGAAATCCGTTTTCCGCATTCTCTGGGACTTCTCTACAGTGCTTTCACCTATTACCTGGGCTTCCGTGTGAATTCGGGCGAATACAAGGTCATGGGTTTAGCGCCTTATGGGCGTCCCATTTATGCCGACAAGATCCGTTCGCATTTGATTGATCTGAAACCGGATGGATCGTTCTGGATGGACATGACTTATTTCAATTATTGTGACGGGTTGGCGATGACGAATGCTCACTTTCACGACCTCTTTGCCGGACCGCCCAGAGATCCGGATTCCCCGCTGTCGCAGCGGGATATGGATCTGGCGGCATCCGTTCAGGCCGTCTGCGAAGAGGTGATGCTTGCTTTGGCACGAGAAGCCAAAAACGTCACAGGCGCCGAGTATCTTTGCATGGCCGGCGGCTGCGCGCTCAATTGTGTTGGCAATGGACTTATTTCACGGGAAAAAATCTTTAAGAGAATATTTGTCCAACCGGCCGCCGGAGATGCCGGCGGCTCTCTCGGCGCGGCGCTAATGACCTGGCACGACATTTTGGGCCATTCGCGCGTCCCCAAATCAACGGATTCTCAGAAGGGAAGTTTACTCGGGCCCTCTTTCACCAATGACGAAGTGGAAACTAAACTCAAAGTGCTTGGCGCTCGGTACAAACGATACAGTGACGTGGATCTGCCGCAGGCTGTCGCGGAATTGATTGATCAAGGCAAAGTGGTGGGGTTTTTCCACGGGCGGATGGAGTTTGGGCCGAGAGCGCTGGGAGCGCGAAGCATTCTTGGAGACCCTCGCCGCGCGGACATGCAGACTGTCATGAACGTCAAAATTAAGTTCCGCGAATCCTTTCGCCCCTTTGCGCCGGCCGTCCTCGAAGAGTACGCGTCGGATTATTTTGCGCTTGGCGAAGAAAGCCCCTACATGCTTCTCGTCGGCCCGGTCCAGGAAAAGCATCGCCGCAATCATCTGGAGGCAGGGAAAAGCGGTCTCGAGCTCCTCAACCAAGAGCGGTCCGATATCCCAGCGGTGACGCATGTGGATTACAGTGCCCGGGTGCAGACCGTATCGCGAGAGCGTTTTGGAATGTTTTATGATGTGCTGAAAGCTTTTCATCAGAAAACGGGCTGCCCCGTCGTCATCAATACGAGTTTTAATATCCGGGGTGAGCCGATTGTGAACACGCCGGAAGAGGCTTACCGGTGTTTTATGTATACCGACATGGACGCCTTGGTTCTGGAGAATTGCGTTCTGCTTAAGACTGAACAACCGCCGATGGCAGGCGGCAACGAGTATAAGCGACAGTACAAAAAGCAGGATTGATGAAGATCAATAAGAATCCATCGCGTCGGGCGATCGTGACATTTTGTTTGACCTGGGCCTTGGTCGCGTCCGCGGCTGGAGGTCTTTTGTTCTGGCGGCATCACGCTGAGGTCGCCAAAGGATTGTGGATCGCCGGAATCTGTGTTGGCCTTCTTGGGAGTCTGGTCATTCCGTTCGGCCGTGCTTTTTACCGTATGTGGATGGGCCTGGCCTCTGGAATCAACTGGCTGATCACGAGGGCACTATTAGCGGTGATCTTTTATGGCGTCTTAACGCCTTTGGCTCTTTTCTTTAAGCTCATCGGCCGGGACGCGCTCGAGATTAAAAAAGGTCAGCGTTCGAGCTATTGGCATGACCATGACCGAATCAGTGATCCGTCAGCTTACCAGCACTTGTATTAAAAGGAAAAACCATGGCACAGCGTGCGAGTTTGTGGAGTGAATTCTGGTCGTTTCTCAAAGAAAATAAGAAATGGTGGCTGTTGCCGATCCTTCTGGTCGTCCTTCTCTTTGTCGCGCTCGCCCTTTTTTCCGGCTCTCCCGTGGCTCCCTTCATCTATACCTTATTTTGAAGCAGCCATACTTGTTAGCGGAGATTGCTCCGTAATTCCGTTCGATTTTCGCGGTGCCAATGTACGGTGCGGTCGAGACATTCGCTGAGAGTTATTTTTTGGATCAGACCGAGTTCTTGCCCGGCCCGCGTGACGTCAGGGACGTAACGTTCGAGAGGCTTTCCGGCTATCGGTGATTTAGCCACAACAACCTTCACCTTAAAAAGCTTGGCCATCGTATTAGCCAATTGGTGAATCGTGATCTCTGATGACGACCCAACGTTGTAGGCGCGTCCAGCTTTTCCATTAACCAGGATGGTTAGCAGCCAAATAGCCAGTTCCGCGGCGTAAAGATAGGATCGGTATGGCGTCCCGTCCCCGTTAACCTGAATAGTTTTACCCTCTAACCCATCGCGAATAAAATTTCCGACAGCGAAAGAACCACCCAGAGGCAAGTACGGACCTACAAAAGCAAAGCAGCGAGCGATTTTAGTCTCGATCCCATAGTCGCGATGATACAAGACGCCTAAATGTTCTGCCATGCGTTTCCCTTCACCATAAGCGGAAAGCGGATCGAGAGGGTCAGGTGCACCAGCATAACTTTCTGGGATGTGACTGAGATCCGTCGGCTGCTTTCCATAAACGGCTCCGGAACTAGTCAAAAGAAATTTATGAGCCCCTGCGGCTCTGGCAAACTCCAAAGCCCTGCGCGTACCAAGAACAATCGTATCGAGCATCCTGAGTGGGTTGTTTTTATTGAGTTCCACACTCGCTTCCGTTGCGGCATGGATCACATGAGAGAACTTCCCAGGTGGGAAGGAAAAATCGGTGATGTCGCCTTGCAGAAATTGAATTGTCCGATGGTTGGCCAGTTTGGGATTCTTCTTTTTAAAAGCCTCCGGATGGCGGCTCAGAACCAGAATATGAAGTCCCAGATCCAATTGATCGTCAGCGTACGCAAAGGTTTCTAAGAGCCAAGTTCCAAAAAATCCCGTGCCGCCAGTCAGGAATATGTTTTTGTTGCGGAGATCGTCCCAAAGACCTTTTGTTTCGGAGAGGATAAAATCAAGATCGGAGGGCATCTTACTTTCAAGTCAGCACATGTATTTGCTTAAACGTTCCGGATCCATAAAGGGGAACATGTCATGGAGAGGCTTGGATTCCATGGTGCCATCCTCACGTTTATACGAGGAAACTGTGGGTAGAATTTCCTGAGTATCCGCCGTAAACACTTCGCACAAAAGCGGCCCCTTGGAAGCCAGAGCCTGTTTGACCAACCGTTGGAGCTCGGCTTGATTTCTGGCGACCAGATAAGGAATCTCATAAGCGGCCGCTAATTTTTCCAGGGAGGGGAATGAAACGCCGCTTTCCGGGCTTGTTCCTACGAGATAGCCGCCGAAGAAATTGGTCTGCGTGTTTCGAATCGAGACGTATCCGTTGTTATTGACGACAAACATTTTAATATTGAATCGCGAATGGCGAATCGTGGCTAACTCTTGGACATTAGTCTGAAACGATCCATCGCCCACCACGGCTAGAACCTGGCCGGCAGGATCTGCTGTCGCGGCGCCGATCGCCAGGGGTAAAGCATGTCCCATCGCCCCCAAGGCACCTGAGATAATCACCCGCTGGTTCTTCTTCACTCTAAAAGCCTGGCCGACGATATAAAAAGCGGAGCCGGCATCCGCAACGACTGTTTCGCCTTCGGGACAGGCCTCGCTGAGGGCATCAATGAGATCGTAAAAATTCAGCTGAGTCCCTTGATGAGCATGAGGCTCCAGAGATACGGCAAGGTCTTTTTTCCAAAGTTGGTATCGTTCCTTCCACATCGGGTTTGTGAAATACACCTGTGGTTGGGAGACGCGCTTGCGAAGCCGCTCGCCAAATTGAGCTAAAAAATTCTCCAGGCTGGCATTGATTTTCTCGTGAACGCCGACCTGCTCGCGCTGCAATACAGCGGCGTCCAGATCAACTTGAACTTTGTAGGCTTTGGGCGCAAACCGATCAAGTTCGTAGCCTGTGGTCAACACATGCAGGCTGCAGCCCAAAGTCAGAATAAAATCCGCATTCTGAACGGCAAAATTGCCAGGCCGATCCCCTTTCATTCCCGGGTGACCGATAAAAAGCGGATCATTATATTCCATCAGGTCTGCTGCCAATGGAGTCGTCGCAACCGGAATGTTTAACAGTTGGACCAGAGTTTGGAACTGCTGAACTTGATTGGAGGAGCGAACACCATGGCCGGCAAGAATGAGGGGGCGCTGAGACTTTGAAATTCGATCCAAGAGCTTGTCGAGTACAGAAACGGATAAAGCAGCGGCTGACTGGTTTTCAGGCTGAAATCCTCCTAGAGTTTCTGAGTCGATAAGAGCCCCTTGGATATCGACAGGAATATCAATAAAGACCGGGCCTGGCCTGCCCGTCGTGGCCAGATAGTAGGCTTTTTCAAGATGATATCGGACCTTTTTTGGATCGTTCAGGAAGACCGCATACTTTGTGATCGATTTCACAATCGCGATGATATCGACCTCGAATGTCCCGAATTGACGCAGACCCGGGATGTTTGAACCTTGAATGGTTTGGGATAGCTTGCTTTGTCCCGATAAAAATAACACGGGGACGGAATCCTGCCAGCATTCGACCACGCCGGTCACGGTATTGCTCGCCCCGGGACCGCTCGTGGCATAGCAAACACCCAGTTTGCCGGATTTTCGTGCATAGCCTTCGGCAGACAGAGCGCAGGCATGTTCATGATGATTGCAATAGAATTTTAAGGTCTTTCGGCGACCTAACGCATCCATGAGATGCATCATCCCTCCGCCGGAAAGCATGAAGGCCGCCTGAATTCCTTTCTTCTCTAAGAATTCGGCGATATAGTCCGCCACTCGCATCTTCATTTTTTCTTGGAACCTCGGACGGATTGAAAGAGAGCGACGCCGCCCGACACGGCTTGCGTTAAGATCGCCGAGTCGACGCCCTGAAGGAATACATTCGCTCCTAGATCCAGATACTTTTTATAGTCCTCACGCGTGTTAACCATGAGACACGCGGCTTTACCTGCTTTTCGGATACGCGGGATAGAGGATTCGAGAAATTTCAAGATTTTGGGGTTGGTCGTATCACCCATGCAGTTTAGAGCCACTGACATGTCATACACGCCCAGGTAAACGGCATCTAAATCGCGAATCGTCAGGATGCGATCCAAATCCTCATAAGCCTTCGCATTTTCGATGATGATCATGGTGAGGCCGAAGGCGTTGGATAGCTTCGGCATTTTCTCCTTCGTGACGCCGCGATAATGTCCCGCTCTGACAAATGGGTTGTATCCTCTTATCCCCTCGGGCGCGAACTTGGAGGCAGACACAGCCGCCGAGGCGGAATTGAAGTCCTGGATCTGTGGAACAACAATGCCATGCGCTCCTAGATCTAAGGCGGTCTGAATAGAAGAGGTCTGCAGACTGGCCACGCGAACTAAGGGGGAACATCCGACAGACTCGCAGGCACGAATCGAAGCATCAAGAGATGCCGTGTCGAATACGCCATGTTCCATATCAAGAATTTGAAAATCAACTTCCGCCAGGCCAACAATTTCCGACACCATCGCTGAATTAATGATGGACCAGACGCCGAGGACTGGAATGTTGGAAGCTAATTTTTCTTTGACGAAATTTTTCTGGATCAAAAGAGTTACCTCATGAGATGATGCTGTTTAGTCATCGAGCGGCTACAGAAACGGAAGCTTCAGCGAGGTTCCAGGCGATTGTTTTTTTAACAGCGTCTTCCAGAGAAACTCGAAGATCAAGTCCGAGCTGCTTTTTAGCCAACGATGTGTCAGGAACGAACCGCGTCCGTGGCACATTGGAATGAGCGGCCGCATGAAGATGAATTTCAACTCCGGGATTCACGGAGCGGGAGATCAAGGCGGCGAGATCCCGCAGCGTCACAGGCTGAGGACTTCCCACATTCCAGGACTGAACGGATTCGTTAGACGTCAAGATCCGAAGAAGCCAATACGCCAAATCGCTGGCATACATGTAGCTACGTACCGTCTCTCCATCACCCAGGATCCTGATTGGACGGCCGGACAGTGCATCCAGAAGAAAATTGTTGGCGGCCCATGGCGTGTCCAGCGACTGATAAGGTCCTAAAAAGGCAAAGGGTCGAGCCATCACCACGGGCAGACGCTTTTCACTGCGTGCGGCGGCGCACAAAGTCTCCGCGCAGCGTTTGGCTTCGCTGTAGGCGTTATGGGAAAACCCAAACGAAAAACTGCCTTCAAAAGATTCCGGGATGGCTTGCAGCTCCCACGGCTGGCCTCCATAGACATAGCCGGAACTCAAGTACAGAAACCGGCGAAAATCGGTGATGGGGTCGAGCGCTCGAATCAAATTGGCTGTTCCCTCGACAATCGTGGTCATGGTCTCGATCGGGCGTGACGCGTGAACCCGGGTGTCCGGGGTGGCAGCCGCATGAACCAGCCAGTTGGTGTCTTGAGGCACTTCAGAGAGATAGCGGACATCGACACGCACCAAACGGAAATCTCGACGGCTGGAGAGGTGGGGTCGAAGAGAGGTAAAACGGTCAACCCCGCGCGCCGCCAGAGTGACCCGGCACTTGAATCCGAAATCATCATTAAGGCAGGCCAGCATTTCCGCCAGCCAGGTTCCGATGAATCCGGTTCCACCCGTAATTAAAATCGAGGAACCTTGCAGCGGGCGTAAGAGATCGCTGCGTCCGTCCAGAGCCTGTCGGCAGTCCTCGCGAACGAGAGATGAAGAGGAGGGATTCATACGGCGCTTTTAACCTTACGCGACATCTCACTAGCTACTTCAATAATTAAATCTTCCTGACCCGCCACCACCTGCCGCCGGCCCAATTCGAAAAACAAATCGCGAGGATCTATTTTAAACTCGGCGGACACACGCATCACCGGCTTTAAAAAACCGGAGAAAACCCCTGACAGGCCGCTGACAATACTGACCGAGCTGATTGTCGGGACAACTTCGAGAACTTTCTTTTCTGCCATGTCCGCCGCATCCAGAAGTTTGTAGAAGTCGATGCCGGTCTGGTAACCCATCCGGTGAAGGACCGCGACCAATACTTCCAATTGCGCATTCCCGGCGCCGGCGCCAAACCCGCGTACTGTTCCATCCAACATGCCTGCTCCGGCTTCCACAGCCGCAATAGAATTGGCGATTGCCATCCCGAGATTATTGTGCGCGTGGAAACCGATCGGAATCGACAACCCCGCCCGCAAGGCTTTCACGCGACGCGTCACATCGTCCGGGAGGTAATGACCTGAGGAATCCATAAAAATAAAACCTTCCGCGCCATAAGATTCCATTTTGCGTGCTTCTTCGACCAGCGTTTCGGGAGAAGCCATGTGAGACATCATGAGGACGCCGAAGACCGTGCGGCCTTTCTTCCGGGCATATCCGATATGGCGTTCCGTAATGTCGGCTTCTGTACAATGCGCGGCGATTCGCACGACATCCACGCCCAGATCGATGGCCAAAGAGAGATCTCTTTCGATCGTGGCAAAACCCGGGATCATATGGATGCCTAAACGCGATCGTTTCAAATTTTCTCGGGCGGCCGTGAGCGCCTCTTTGTCGGTGCAGGCGGAAATGCCCAGTTGAAGGGAAGAAGCACCAATCCCATTGCCATGCCCTACCTCGACGATGGGAACGCCGGCGGCATCCGCCATTCGGCAATATTCCGCTATCTGCTCAACCGTCAGCTGGTGCCGGACAGCATGGTTGCCGTCCCTCAAGGAGGGATCGCTGATCAAAACGTCTTTGGACGATTCATTGAGCATGAATGGGATGCCTTTCTTCTTTTGCCGCATAGGCCTCGGCCAAGGCGACCGCGGCGCAATTAATAATATCAAGATTGCCGGCGTAGGCCGGGAGATAATCACCTAGACCGCGCACGCGCACCATGACCACGACTCGGCCATTTTCTATGATTGGACCGACGAGGAGTTCATAACCAGGCACATACCGGCGTACCTTGGCGATCATCTCCTGCAGTTGAGCCGCATAGCCTTTCATGTCAGGATCGGAGACCTTCGCGAGGAGGGTTGTCTGCATATCGATACAGGGCTGAGCAGGATTGAGATTGAGGATCGTTTTCGCCTGACGGCACCCGGAAAAACGCTTCAGCGCATTCTCAGTCGTGTGCACATATTCGTCAAGGTTGCGGCGTGTCGCGGGCCCCGCGCTCCTTGAGGCGATACTGGAAATCACTTCAATATATTCGATCTCACGGTGCGATTGCGCCAGTGCATAAGCCAATGGAATGGAGGCTTGGCCGCCGCAGGTGATCATGTTCACATTTTGAGATTGCAGCGCCTCGCTCACATTGACCGCCGGGGAACACATGAGCCCTATCCCGGCGGGAGTTAAATCAAACGCGATCTTGCCGAGGCGAGCCAGGATAGGCGCATGCTTTAGATGATCCGTCGCGGAGGTGGCGTCAAAAACAAGGTCGCAGCAATCCGGATTTCTTTCGATGAAGGCAATACTTTGATCCGAGACAACCACTCCAAATTTGAGGGCTCGAGACATGCCTGGAGACGAAAGATTTCTTCCGATGAAAGCGCCGCACTCTAGAGATTTGGAGCGGAGCACCTTGACCAGAAGATCGGTCCCGATGTTACCGCTGCCGAGGATGGCAACCTTAAGTTTCTTCATAGCGATGCAGTGGCGTCATTGTATAAGATTGACGAGGAATGTCGGAAACCTATTGTATAATCCGTAGGAATTAATGAAAAACACGGAAATTCCAACGACTAATTCCAACGCAACCATGGAACAAGAACTCCGCCAAAATGTTTTTGCGGCGGTACGGAATTATCACGATTTTAGACATAAACCGAGGCCTTTTATCCCAGGCGTTTCACCAGTTCCCGTTTCGGGCCGGGTTTTTGATGACAAAGAAATGGTGCTCTTAAGTGATGCATCCTTGGATTTCTGGCTTACGGCAGGTCGTTTTTCCGATCTCTTTGAAGACAAATTCGCCCACCGCATCGGCGTTCCTCATGCGCTCTTAACAAATTCCGGATCTTCGGCGAATCTTCTGGCCGTTTCGGCGCTGACCTCTCCCATGCTCGGAGAGGATCGCCTGATGCCAGGAGACGAAGTCATCACGGTAGCGGCTTGTTTTCCGACAACTGTTAATCCCATTATTCAAAATCGGTTGACCCCGGTGTTCGTCGACGTGCAGCTTGGAACGTACAATATCGATGTTCGGAAGCTTTCCCAGGCGCTTTCCAAAAAAACCCGCGCCATTATCCTGGCACATACCCTTGGCAATCCTTTCGATGTGGCCAACATTTTGGAATTTGCCAAAAAACACGATCTTTGGGTCATTGAAGATTCCTGTGACGCATTGGGCTCCACGTATCAGCAGAAATGGGTTGGTGGGTTCGGCGATATCTCCAGCTATTCTTTCTATCCCGCGCACCATATTACGATGGGAGAAGGCGGAGCCGTAGTCACGTCGAATGGGCGACTACGGCAAATCCTGGCGTCGTTTCGCGATTGGGGACGGGATTGCTGGTGCGCGCCCGGGAAAGACAACACCTGCGGCAAACGCTTTGATTGGAAGCTTGGCGGACTGCCATCCGGGTATGATCACAAATATATTTATTCACACCTCGGATACAATCTCAAACTCACGGATCTTCAGGCAGCTGTTGGCGTAGCCCAATTGGACAAACTGGACACCTTTATCGCGGCGCGCAAAGCGAATTTCAAATTACTGCGCGAAGGTTTACGGCGTTTCGAAAAATATCTCATCCTGCCTGAGGCGACCTCAGGATCGGACCCGGCCTGGTTTGGGTTTCCAATTACGGTTCGCGAGAACACGCCTTTCAAACGGGATTCCCTTACAGCCTATTTAAATGACCAAAAAATAGGCACTCGATTAATTTTTGCCGGGAACATTCTTAAGCAGCCCTATTTTAAAGAGGTCACCTATCGAATCGTCGGGGATTTATCGAACACCGATCGCATCATGAACAATTCTTTCTGGGTGGGCACTTACCCGGGCATTACGCCGGTCATGGCAGCCTATGTGGTGGACCAGTTCGACTCTTTTTTTAAACACATTGGAATAAATCCCGAGGGAGATTGACATGATGCCAGCTTCTCGAAAACGTATTTCCGTTGTCATCCCCGCTTTTAATGAAGAAGCGATGATTCCGGAATTGTCGCGCCGTTTGAAAATCGTTTTTGATCAAAATCCCGGATATGATTTTGAAGCGATTATCGTGGAAAATGGCTCCGCCGATCGCAGCTACGAAGAACTATTGCAGGCCCATCGTCAAGATCCGCGATTTAAGATCGTTCGCCTAGCTCGAAATTTTGGTTGTGATGGAGGAATTACCGCTGGGCTGCAATATGCGACTGGCGATGCGGCGGTGGTGATGACGGCCGATCTTCAAGATCCTCCGGAGATGATCACGCTATTTATTGCGAAATGGGAAGAAGGCTATCAGAACGTTTATGGAATCGTGACAAAACGTCATGGCTCTCCCTGGCTTCGTCGTCTTAATTCCCAATTGTTTTATTTGATTATTAATAAAATGACGAAGGGTCTTTTCCCTCGCAATGTCAGCGATTTTCGACTCGTCGACAAGAAAGTTTATGAAACGATTAATCAAATGCCCGAGCGTAATCGTTTCCTGCGCGGTATGTTTAATTGGACCGGCTTTAAGTCGATCGGACTTGAGCACGAACGCCCGCCGCGGTTCGCCGGCCATGCCAAATCCTATACGTTCCATGTGCTGGGGCTGGCGCTTAAAGGAATCCTGGAATACAGCTATCTGCCTTTGAAAGCGATCACCTTTGTCGGGTTGGCAACATCCTTCTTCTCCTTCACATTTTTGATGGTCATCGTGGTCCGCGCGCTTGGATGGGGAGTGCCCTTCAACGGATACGGGACGATCATGGGCGTGCTTACGTTGATGTTTGGGATTTTATTTACAATACTGGGCGTGATGAGCGAATACATTGGATTAATATACGAAGAAGTGAAGCAGCGCCCGAACTTCATCGTGAGTGAATTGGTTGGCTTTAAATCCTCTCCGTCCCTGGCACCGCAAAATCCTTCCACCAAAACTGTTGAGTTTGCATAGATCTATGACTAAGTCGACGAACGATAAAGTCACCGTCGTAATTCTTGCTGGAGGTCTGGGCACCCGGTTGCGCGAAGAAACCGAATATCGACCAAAACCGATGGTGAATATTGGGCGCTGGCCGGTTCTCTGGCACATCATGAAAATATTCAGCCAAAGCCATTTCAACGATTTTGTGATCTGTCTCGGCTATAAGGGGGACATGATCAAGGATTATTTTCTCCAATACCGGATGATGTCAAACGACTTTACCATTCACCTGAATCGCCGCAAAGTGGACATTCATAATGAGCAGGGCCACACGCCTTGGAAAGTCACGCTTGCCGATACTGGCATAAGGTCCATGACGGGCAGTCGGATCAAGCAGATCCAGAAGTATGTGAAAGGCGATACTTTTTTGATGACTTACGGAGATGGTGTGGCAGACATTGATATTAAAAAGCTGCTTCAATTTCATAAATCGCATGGAAAGTTGGCGACAATCACGGGAGTCCCACCGCCCTCTCGCTTTGGCGAATTGCTTGTCGAAGGATCGCGGGTTGTGGAATTCAGCGAAAAGCCCCAGACCCATCGCGATCTGATTAACGGCGGCTTTTTTGTTCTTGATCGAAAAGTCTTCGATTATATCGATGATGACGAAACCTCCGTTTTTGAAAAGAAACCGCTCGAACGATTGGCCAGCAAAGGGCAGCTGATGGTCTACCCCCATAAGGGATTCTGGCACTGCATGGATACCCTGCGCGATATGCAATATCTCAATGAATTGTGGGAGAAGGGGGACGCGCCATGGAAAGTCTGGTGAAATCCTCTTTTTGGCGCGACCGTGCCGTTTTTGTCACCGGCTGCACCGGTCTTCTCGGATCGCATATGTGTCAGCGCTTAATCGCGCTCGGAGCCCGCGTCACAGGGCTTATTCGCGACCAGGTTCCCGATAGCCTGCTCCAATCTTCCGGGATCTTGAAAACGATAAACGTGGTCAACGGGAGCGTCGAAGACTACGAGCTCGTCGAGCGGACGATCAATGAATACGAAATCGACACCGTCTTCCATCTCGCCGCACAAACCATCGTCGGCATTGCCAATCGCAATCCTCTCTCGACGTTTGAAAGCAATATCCGCGGCACCTGGTCCGTCCTCGAAGCCTGTCGTCGAAACCCGCTCGTGCGCCGCATTGTGGTGGCTTCCAGCGATAAAGCGTATGGGGCGTGCGACAAGCTGCCTTACGATGAATCGACTCCGCTGCGAGGAGAACATCCGTACGATGTCTCGAAAAGCTGCGCTGATCTGATTGCCCAGAGCTACTACAACACGTTTAAGTTGCCGGTGACAATTACCCGCTGCGGTAATTTTTATGGCGGCGGAGATTTGAATTTCAATCGGCTGATCCCCGGCACGATCCGTTCAGTGCTTCGACATGAAGCCCCAATCATCCGCAGCGATGGAAAGCAGATCCGAGACTATATCTACGTCAAGGATGGTGTTGAAGCTTATCTCCTTCTCGCTGAAAATGCGGAAAGCCTTAAGCTAATGGGGCAAGCCTTCAATTTTAGCTACGAATTACAGCTTTCCGCCTCAGACGTTGTCAAAAAGATTCTGTCGCTGATGAAGTCGGCAAAGCTCCAGCCACAAATTCTTAATAAAGCGGACCATGAAATTCCCCATCAATTTCTATCCGCGAACAAATCCAAACGAGTTCTTCATTGGAAACCGCTCTATTCGCTGGATCAAGGTCTGCAGGACACCATTCATTGGTATCGCCAATATTTTAAAGACGCCGAGCGAAAATTCTCCTGACTTTTGTTAGAGAAGAATCCATTCATGACAACGACCCTGACTGAACCAGCAGACCACGCAGAATTTGTAGCCCGCACCGTGGTCGCTTGTCACTGCGCGTTGATCGCCCTATTTCTGACGCTCGTAAGCGCCCTCTGTCGAACGGGTTTTGGCATTGACCTCCATCGTCTTATAGATATCCTCGGGTTAAGCCTGTTTCTGCTATTACTTCCAGACAGCTTCCTTTATTGGAAACGACACCAGACGGCTTGGTATTCGAGTGACGCCGCCATCCTCCTGTATGGAATTCTGATGGTTATTCTGGGAGGCACTATTCAAGGTCAGGGCGGGTTGCGCATCTTGCCCGGGTTTGTGATCGCCGGCTTTCTTTTTCTTTTCGTACAACTCTATAGATACTTACGATATTGTTCGCGTTCTGCCCTGAGCTTGGTCTTTGTCTTCTTTTTGGGAATCTGGATGGCGGGAACTTTATGGACCTTTGAACACGAACTGAGTCCCTTATTCCTTGAAGGTCTCGTGTTCGGATGGGGGCATCCGGACACCGCTTTTCATGCCAGTCTTTCCAGCATGATGAGTACGTATTCTATGGCCAGCACCGGCTTGGACGGAATCCCGCATGTTGCCTATCATTTCGGAAGTCATTGGGTCTTTGCGCAATTTTCAAAAATACTGAATGTGAATTCTCTCTATTTCTATAACGTGGCCTACCTTATTATCTGCCCGCCGTTGTTGCTTAAAAGCTGCCTGACCTTCATTCTGGATGTGCGCAAATCTCTGAGGTTGTCCATGATCGGTCTTGAAGGGGGACTGTTCTGGTTTATTTTTTCCGCGGCTTTTATCGGTTTTATTCCCTTTACACTGTTGAACGACATGACGAACGTTTCGAGCTATCTTTTTTTAAGCGAATCGTACGGTTTTGCTTTTGGGCTAACCTTTCTCGTTGGCTCGCTGCTAATTTACTTCATCACATCGCGTTCGTCCAATGCCCGTTGGACGCTCTCAAGTTATCTTTTTGTGCTCATTGTGCTTCCGTTGTTGGTGGGAGCAATCGGTATTTCCAAGATTTCCTCTGCGATTGTTTTTTCAGGGGTGGGGTGTTATTTGTTTTACCGTTGCCGACTCGGACGCCGGACAATCTACTGGATATCGGGTTTCTTATGCCTTGGCGCCGCGGGGTTGGCCTATTTCAAATGCAAGGATTTCGAGGCAACCCATTTCGCGCTGAAGATCAGCCCGCTGCATTTCTTGCGCTGGCATGTGGAAGACGATGTGCGGCCCTTTTTCCCGCTGATTTATTACTGCTGGAGCAATCTATACATTTACTTTCGCCTGCGTGAAGAGAAAATTCAAACATGGCAAGATCTTAAACATAAAATACAGGATGGAACTTTTCTCGATGTTGAAGCCGTCTTCATCATTGCCTGGCTCGGCTTCATTCCTGGAGCTCTTCTATATATATACGGTGGGAGCGCCTTATTCTTTTCAAATATTCAGAATTGGGTATCGTTAGCCATGTTTTTGGCTCTCCTGCCACGTTTTTACTCACTCATGCCAAGGGTGTGGCCGACCGGTCAGTCTTTGAGACCGTGGATGATCATGTTTTTATGCCTGCCTTTCATCTGGTCCTATGCGGACAACATCTTTTGTAGCTGTAAGGAATTTGTCGCACAAAATTATGACTTGCGCATGGCCGTTGTGAACATGAATGAGCCAGCCGTCTCCAGTGAGGAAACAAACACAGGCGTGTTTGCTCCATGGGTATCGCCCATCACAAAAATGATTTACAGGCTACGGCATCTTCGCTCCGGCGCCCCGGGATCCGCGGGACAAGACCCGCATAGCGCGCTTTTGTCAAATTCGCGCTATCAACTTTTGGCTCGTTTGTCCTCCTTAGGTGAACAAGAGCCATCGGTCCGCAAGAAAACGGCTCTGTTTATCCCCAAGAGCAACAATTTGTATTGGGATATCCCAGGCCGATGCGAAAAGAATGCCTTCTTAGCTCCATCCTTGAGCGGCAGCGCGATGATTGATGGCCTTCCGCCGGTAGATTGTCAGCGTGTCGGACGAGGGACATACGCTTATCCCGCGGGACGGCCGCCCCTGAATGCTTCGGATGAAGCCGGACTCTGTCGACGAGCGGCCGAGCAAAGCGCCTCGCAGATCATCATTCTCGAAGAAAAATCTGGAAATCTAAAAGAAACGGATCTTCATTGCTAAATCCATGAAAAAAATTTGTGTGATCGGATTAGGGTATATCGGGCTGCCGACAGCCAGTATTCTGGCGACTCGGGGATTCCATGTTGTTGGAGTCGATGTGAATGCGCATGTCGTGAAGATGCTCAATTCTGGGAAAGTGCACATTATCGAACCCGACTTGGATACGGTTCTCAGTGCGGCCGTGGGATCCAAGCAGCTGGTCGCCAGGACCGCGCCTGAGCATGCCGACGTGTTCATGATTTGCGTTCCCACTCCGATGGACCCGGAAACGAAAAATGCGGATCTGTCTTATGTGAAGGCGGCGACGGAGTCAATCCTTCCATTTATGCGCAAAGGGAATCTGGTTATCGTCGAATCAACGATTCCTCCAGACACGACGGAAAACCTCGTCATCCGCATTCTTAAAAGGGGCCGCTTAAAAATCGGTACGGACATTCTTGTGGCCCATTGCCCGGAGCGCGTGTTGCCTGGGAAAATTTTGACGGAAATGGTCCAGAACCATCGCATCATCGGCGGATTCAATCCAAAATCTGCGGAATTGGCCCGAACGCTCTACCAATCCTTTGTGAAGGGGGAGATCTTCCTCACCGATTTAAAAACCGCCGAAATGGCTAAGCTTGTTGAGAACAGTTACCGCGATGTGAACATCGCCTTTGCCAATGAGGTCAGCGCTTTGTGTGAAGCGTCCGGCATCGATCCCTGGCGATTGATCGAGCTGACCAATAAGCATCCGCGCGTTAAGGTGCTGACCCCTGGACCCGGCGTAGGCGGCCATTGCATCGCGGTGGATCCGTGGTTTCTGGTCGAACGTTTTCCGAATGAAGCCAACCTTATCCGACAGGCACGCCAGGTTAATGATGCCCGGCCCGCCACGATCGCGAACAAAGTGCTTCTCGCCGCTAAAAAAAGATCCGCCAAGGTGATTGGCTGTCTCGGCCTAACCTACAAGGCCAACATTGATGATATTCGGGAATCGCCGGCGCTCGAGATCGCTCGCCATCTACAGAATGCTTTTTCCGGCCGTCTATTGGTGTCAGATCCCTATGTTAAGTCGGTTCCTGGCTTTCATCTGGTCCCCTGGACCGAAACGGTGGCGCAGGCCGATGTCCTCGTCCTTCTCGTTGACCATCGGGAATTTCTCCAGCTTCCTCCAAAAACTCGAAGAGGACAGGTCCGTATTGATACTCGCGGGATATGGCGCATCAAACCGTAACCTCTTCGTGGGCGATCGCTGATCGCCTTTCCGAAACGGAGGAGAAGTTCTGGAATGACTTCATACAACGTCATGGATCCGTTTTTCATCTCACTCCTTATGCGAAAGCTTGCGCCTCCATCGGGTATAAGGCGCGCTTCGCTTCTTTTGGCGAAGAGGCCAGGACGATTGCTTTTACCAAGAAAGTGGGGCCGTCCACTCTCGGGCTGAATTGGGTTGTTTTTTTCGCGGAGCCGGCCTTCGCCGATACATGCCCTCTGCAAGATCGTCCAAAAATCACCCACGAACTACTTGCGGCTTTCTCTGCCAAACACCCTGCCTATATCTCGACGATTGGTTCGATGGCACGATTCATGTCCGGGGAATCCTTACCGTCTGGAGTTAAACAAACGCCCTTCGGCACTTACGAAATCGACCTTACACCCACAGAAGATATTTTATGGGCGACTGTTCATTCCAAGCACAGGAACGCCATACGTGCGGCCGAAAAACTGGGAGTCTCGGTCTCCGAAGAATCCGACTGGGAAACCTTTTATCAGCTTTTGGGGGATACCTTGAAACGAGCCGGAGAGGCCTACCCACCGTCAGCCTATCTCTTACCGGCCTCCGAAGGCTTGAAACGTGCATGCGCATGCACTCTCTGGGTGGCTAAGCACGAAGGGCGCTGGCAGGCAGCGGCACTTATCCTCTACACGGCAAAGCGGGCCTATTACTGGTTTGGCGCTACAGAGAGTAAGGCTGTCACCGGATCGGGAAACCTTCTGCATTGGACTCTCATGAAAGCGCTCAAGAGTCAAGGCATCAAGACCTACGACCTTGGCGGCGCTCGTCCGGGGTTAAATCCGGAATCCAAACTTTACGGTATTCAGCGATTCAAAGAACGTTTTGGCGGAATCTATCGCGATTATCCGCAATGGAGATTAGACTGTTCACCGGTCCGGTCGGCGATTCTGCGTAGTCTGGTCACCGTGAAGAGGATTACCCTTGGTTGATCAGTGGAAGCAACGCGCTGTGCTATACTGTATCGTCTGAGAATGTGACAGATAGTGGAGGCTCTACCGGTTATGAATCAGTTGCGAAAATGCGCGAAGTGCGGTCTACCTGAGACCTACGAAACGATCGAATTTGATGAGCAAAACATCTGCAATATTTGTCGTTCCACGGAACACAAACAGAAAAATATCGATTGGACGCAACGTAAGCAGATGCTGGATCAATTGATCGCCAAATATCGTGGGAAAAGCGACTATGACTGCATTGTTCCTTTCAGCGGCGGCAAGGACAGCACCTTTCAGCTCTATTACCTCTGCACCGAATACAAGCTCAAACCGCTGGTCATCCGCTTCAACCATGGATTCATGCGCCCCATCATCGCGGAGAATAATACGCGTACCTTTAAAAAGCTGGGTGTCGATGTCCTCGAATTCACACCGAACTGGAAAATCGTCAAGAAGCTGATGCTGGAAGCATTCCGACGCAAAACGGATTTCTGCTGGCATTGCCACACGGGGATCTATTCCTATCCGCTTCGACTGGCGGTCAAATTAAATGTCCCGCTGGTGATTTGGGGAGAGCCTTTGGCGGAGATGTCCGCCTATTACGACTACATGAAGGACGAAATCGAATACGAAGACGAGCGAAAATTCAACATGGTCCGAAATCTCGGAATTTCCGCTGATGACATGTATGGCATGATCAATAAGCCCGAGGATCCGATCGATAAACGTGACCTCCTGCCGTATACGTATCCGACGCTCAAAGATCTCAAATCTATCAATTGCGCCTCTGTTTGCCTCGGCAGTTACATTCCCTGGGATTACGTCAAGAATACGAATCTCATCAAGAAGGAGCTGGGTTGGAAATCCGATGATCTAGAAGGTGTGCCCTGCGCCATTAACACCTCCTGCGAAAAAATCGAATGCTTTATGCAGGGAACCCGCGACTACATTAAATTCATGAAGCGCGGATACACGCGTATTTCACAAATCGCTGCTTTTCATCTGCGCAACGGTCGTTTGACGCCGGAACAAGCCGAGGAATATCGACAGCTCGAAGGGCGTAAGCCGCCATCCCTCGATATCTTCCTCGAATACATGGGATTGACTGAAGCCGAGTTCAACGAGATTGTTAAGCCCATGACCATTCCGCCCTACGAACATGATTATGCTGACCCGCGTCCACCCAGCGACAAGACGTGGGACTTCGACCAGTGGTACCGGGAAGATAACCGCACGAAGGCATGATCGGGATCGTAGACTATGGCATGGGCAACCTCCGGTCCGTGTTCAATGCCCTAACCTTCCTGGACTGCCAGGCGTCTTTCGTGACAACCCCCGCGCAGATCAAATCCTGCGACCATCTTATTCTGCCGGGTGTCGGCGCCTATGCCAAAGCGATGTCGAACCTGACCGCCGCCGGATTAATTCCTGTCATCCAAGAATATGCCAAAGCCAAAAAACCTCTCCTTGGCATTTGCCTTGGCATGCAGTTGTTGTCATCGCGCGGGACAGAACCCTATCCTTGTAATGGGTTGGATCTCATCAGTGGAGACGTCAATATCCTCTGTCCGCCCTCGGGATTTGAACTACCCCACGTCGGTTGGAATACGATCGAATTGGCGAGACCGCACCCGGTTTTTAACGGCGTCAAGCATTTGTCCGATTTCTATTTTGTTCACTCCTACCATTTTATCCCGAGCCAGCCGAATGATGGCCTCACGATGACGGATTACGGGCAGCGCTTCGTTTCAACGGTTGCTCGAAACAATATTTTGGGTGTCCAGTTCCATCCGGAAAAAAGCCAGGATAATGGACTGAAGATTCTGGAGAATTTCAGCCGCTGGGATGGAACGTGCTGAAAAAACGTCTGATCCCCGTTCTTCTTTTAAAAGATGGACGTATGGTCAAGGGCCGTCAGTTCAAGGATTTCCGCGACGTGGGAGATCCGGTTTCGAGCGCGCGCATCTACAATGCCCAACAGGTGGACGAATTGGCCTTTCTGGACATTGATGCAAGCCATCAGCAGAGAAGCACTCTTTTACATATTATCGAAGAAGTATCTCGGGAATGCTTTATGCCCTTTACCGTCGGCGGAGGGATAAAAACAATTGAGCAGGTACGAGATCTCTTGCGGGCGGGGGCCGATAAAGTTCTGATTAACACGTCAGCCATCGAGACCCCAGGCTTGGTGGAAGGAGCGGCGAGCATCTTTGGCCGCCAATGCATTGTGGCTGGCATCGATGTGCGTCGGGAGGGTGATCGCTATCGGGTTTATACACACAGCGGCCGCGTCGCGACGGATATTTCTTTGGCTGACCATTTAAAACAATTAGAATTGTCCGGCGCGGGGGAAATCTTTATCAACTCAATTGATCATGACGGGATGATGAAAGGGTATGACATGGAGTTGTTGCGAATTGTCAAGGCGACCACATCGCTCCCAGTCATTGCCTGCGGAGGCGCCGGTCATTTTCAGCATCTGGCGGACGCCTTTCAGATGGTGGGTGTCCATGCCGTCGCCTGCGCCAGCCTGTTTCATTTCGGCGATAATAATCCGATCCGTGCGCGGTCCTTTTTAAAAAACAAAGGGATTCCGGTTAAAACGATTTGAATACAAATTCATGAAAAAACGATCCTTTAGCTGGTCTCTCGATCTCGCGTCACTGGCAGAATATGTCGCGCGGCAATTGAATGCTTTGTTTTTGGATGGCGCCCCCATAAAACCCAGGGCTCTTGATGCCTTTCTGCCAAAAACGATCAAACGAACGGAGACCTGCTTCCAGGAAATCCACAAAAAATATTTCTATGAGCGCGGCCGACCGGTTTTCGATCATCTGAACTCGGATCATTACGCGATGTTTCTTTATCTCTTGAGCAATACGATTTATCGTTCAGAGGGCGCGGGACCTCTTCCGACGAAACTATTTCTTCTAAACAAAGCGCTGCACAGCCTGGATGCCTATTTCGCGGTCCAGCTACCTGACATCTTTCTTTTTGTCCATCCGGTCGGCACCGTTCTGGGAAATGCCCGCTACAAAAATTACTTTGCCGTGTATCAAAACTGTACAATCGGTGCCAATGAAAAAGGAGAATATCCTGTCTTCAGTGAAGGAACCGCGCTCTTCTCCAGAGCCTCGGTGATCGGGTCCTGCCATTTGGGTCCGAATACCGTCGTGGGCGCCAACACCTTTCTTTTAAATACCAAGGTTTCCGGCCAAACCGTTGTCGTGGGATCCTATCCGAATCTCAAATATTTCGTGAACACGCAAAACGTCGTGGACCGGCTCTTCCGCTAGGACGATGATGTCTTCATCCAAAAAGATGTCCTGGGCTTTTTGCGTTGTGGTCTTCAGCTTATTTTTAAATGGCTACGGCAATCGGCATTTTCCGATGCGCGGACATTACACCGGCGATGGATATTCCAGCGAGAACGTCTGGATGGCCGGACGCAATTTTCAGCGCTGGGGTTTCATCCCCATGCATTTCAGCCCTGTGCAGAACATCCTCGTGGATAATCCAAAAGACATTGCCGTCGGGAGTCCCTGGTTCTATACGCGTTACCCTCCAGGGGCCGACATCTTTCAAGGAATTCTGTTTAAGATGGGATTCGAAAGTCGGCTGTCGCATCGGATCGCGGATATGGCGGTTGCGTTCGCTGGCTCCTTATTTTGCTGTCTCGTTCTCAAACGTCTTTTTGACGACACCTCCGCGCTTCTGGGATGGACGGTTCTGCTTTTTTCACCCAGCTTCACGTTCTTTGCGGATTCACTTCAGCAATTTCCCTGGTTCATCTTTTTTTCTTGGTTCTATCTTTGGAGCGTCCTCCGATTTAGAGAGCGAATCGATTCAGGATATCCCGCGCGCCTAGGGGCATGGTTTGCTTTTTTTGGAATCCTCGGATTTTTCGCTTCCTGGTTTTCGTTTGATGCCATTCCCGCTTTTCTCTCGATCAGCGGGCTCTTTCTGTTTCTACGAAATAAGGCGTCAACAAAAAATCATATCTGGCTATTTGCCTTCGCGGCCCCTCTCGGTGCTCTAGCTGGATTTGGGACACATTTGCTTCAAAATCGGATTGTTCTTGGCGGATGGCATGCCATGGTACTCGATATGACAACGGCGTTTCGCATACGCGCTGGACTTCTATTGACCAAAGATTTATTGAACTATAACGTCGTGAAGCATCTTGGCAAAGCGATTTTGGCAATTCAATGGTTTTACACCTGGCCACTCCTCCTTTTATCGGTTTGGGGGTGGTGGCGCTTCGAAAAGGGGGGAGACCTTTTTCGACGAGGTCTCTTTCTTTCGATATTTGGAGGCGCCATCGTTTGGCAGTTTACAATGCACCAGCATGCCATGATCCATGCCTTTACCTATCGCCATGCCGATCTTTTTGTCATTCTCGGATTTACCGCTTTTTGCCATCAAGCACGTTCATGGCAAGACCGCGGTCTTGTTATCGTCGTTATGGTAAACCTTGCCTTTCACAGTATTCTTGGAGCCATGCAGATTGAAGGGACGACCGCTAAGCGGTACTTGATTACGCACTTGCTATCCGAACAGGAGAGAACGACCTTGGCGTGCCGTCACAAACCCATCATGGATCATGAGGCGGAACTCCCCGGCGCTAAGTCTATTGTCTATTCGATGGTTCCACCAGTATGTCCCGAATCCCTTCCGAATCTTCCTTTCATTCGAGGGCACTTGGCGGAACTTATTCTTTATTGTCGATAATTTAAGAACTCGCTACGTCCGGTGATACACAAGACCGGGATAATAAGAATCCGCTAGAGGAGCCTTTTCGGCATTTATCTGCCCAGTGGACGGGACTGGGCGACCCAGCAACTTCAAGGCCGCTGCAAGAACTCTTTCTACGTCTATCCGCTTCATGCACTGATTATCTCCACCGCAGGGCGGAGGATCCCAATGATGAATGCAGGGGGAACAATACAAGCGAAGACTGAGCGCTTCCGCATTCGGGCGGTTAGGCATAAAATAAGTACGCGGCCGCGTAGGGCCAAAAAGTCCCAGAACCTTGGTCGGAGTCGTCAAGGCCAAATGAAGGGGAAAAGAATCGTTCGAAATCGTCAGCTCGGAATGGGAAAGACAGCGAGTAGTCTCATGCAGGGTTAATCGATCGACGAGGTTCACCAGACGCGGATGGTTGGTGATCTTTTCGCTTTCTCGGCGCTCAGATTCTCCTTTGCCGATCAAAACAATCTTCATTTCAGGGATCTGCTGGAACAAGGACTGGATCAAACGGTCAAAATAGTCTATCGGCCATTTGCGATACAGAGCGAGCTCACCGGCGTTCACATTGACGGCCATATAGGGCTTGACGAGATTGTCCAAAGGCGTGAGCGAAAACTTCCACTGCGGAGCCAGGTAATTTGTGGGACCCGGGGAAAGAACTGCCAGAACACCGATCAATCGCAAGTAAGCTTCACCAAGGTATTCATAGCGGTTGAAAAAGACGAGCTGGGTATGAGTCCGATCTCTGTATTTCACCGAGTCCACGGCAAATCCCACTCGGTTATACGCACAGGTCATCGTCGCCAGAATCGAGGAGAACTTAGAATAAACTTCCAGGTCGAAGGCCCAATCAATTCCCTGCTTCCAGAATAAAAAAAGCGTCTTGACCAAAGACCCGATTGTCGTTATCCAATGGCGATCGTCTAAAACGGCAACTTGATCGAACTCCAGCATCTGCTCCGCCAATAAGCACGTGGATGGCGTGCCCCAGAATATAATTTTGGCCTGCGGGAATGTATTGCGGAGGTGTGACAAGGCGGGCTTGGCAATCACCAGGGAGCCGATCCCCTGGAATTTCATGACCACGATCGTTTTGACCGGACGGTCCCGATGGGTCTCGTTTCGCTTGAAGACCAATCCCAAAAAACGGGCGGTCAGGTTGGTCAGGATCAGCAGCGGAAGTCCGATGTAAGTATCGATATCCCGCTTCCATTGAAGATTCATGACGACAAATTACCTATTACATAGGAGGATTGCAAGTTGACGCGCGACCATTCTTGATATGATCACGACGAATGTCTCGCTTGCAAAGACTACTGCCTCCGCTCTTATGCGTTGTCCTCTGTTTAGTGACGGTGGGTGTTATCGTCGTCAATCGTGAATTCGTAAAAATTAAAATCGGACCGTTTTATCTGCTCGAGGTTCTCGCGGCCATCTGTGGGATGCTCGTGATATTGATGGGCAAGAAAGCCATTCCGCGCCGAGCCATAATTCGACAGCTTTTGCCCGCAATCGCTTATGCCCTGTATGGGCTGGTCTTGCTACAGATTTACTTTTTGCGTTCACCTGTTTCGCTATCGATGGTTCCTATGGCAAGAATTCTTCAGCATTCAATTCTCTTCGTTTACCCATTGGAATGGATGACCATCGGTTATTATGCCTATGCCCTTGATGCACAAAAAGCTCCGTGGATCGCCTATTGCAGCTTAATCAATGCATGGCCAAGCGTGTTGGGTCATAGCACTCCTAACATCAGCGTGGGGCCTATACTCGTCATTCCATTCATGCTTTTGCTGTATCAATTTATAATCGACGGGGGATCGGAATCCATTTGGAAGTGCCTGCTTATCGGGCTGCTCGGCGTTTTCACGTTCTATCCTTTCTGGGTCATGAGTCTGGATACCTTTCAACGAACATCGCTCCTGATTCTGGTTTTCAACATCATGGCTGTTCCCTGGTTCTTAAGCCGCGGCTCAGGCTTAATATGGAATCCCATAAAGACATCGGCCATTGCGCTACTAATCTTTATCGTTGGCTCGGGCGCCTTTGTGGGAGCGCATCTTGCCCCGAAATTAAATCTGAGGAAGTTTCATGCCCGGGTTTCGTCGAATCAGTCGTCTAGCGCTCCGTCTTATCCAGCGCCGCTGCAACAAAAACAGTCCGCCAGCCCCCCCGCGGCATCGACTTCTGTTCCCAAACCAAAGGTGATGTCGCCTACGATATCAGTCAAAAAAAAGATTACTTATCTGGTAGCAAAACCATTTTCCCATGGCGAAGATGGGTTACAGGATGGCCACCTGGTTCCGCAAATGGCGGTTCGCAGATTTTTTTGGCATAGCGCATTAGTTCAATGGCACGAACATCCCGTGGTGGGAATTGGATTTATTCCGGAAGTGCCCGAGTATGTCTCTCCATCCCGCAAGAATACGGGTGGCTTTGTCGCGGGGAATACCCCGGCGATCTCTGGTCCGCACAACTCCTACTTATCGATCCTGACCAGAACCGGTGTGATAGGACTTGTTCTTTTTGCATGGCTGATGATCGAGTGGGCACTTCAAGCGATGACATTATTTCCATCTAGAACTTTTCCGCTACTCGACCTGCTGCTTCTTCTGGTCCCTGCTAACGGCGCCATTCATGCGTTCTTTAATGTCGGCTTTGAGAGTCCTCATAATTGTATCCTCATGTGGCTGCTGGGTGGCTTGGCCCTGGCCCGCGCCCAGAGTTTATCCCGTGAGCATTAAGATTGCCGTCGTCCACAATGCTTATCGCCATCGCGGTGGAGAAGATGTCGTAGTTGACAATGAAATTCGCGGCCTGCGGAATGCGGGGTATGCCGTTTATGACGCTCGCACGGAGGCCGCTGGACAATGGGCCAGCGTTTGGAAGGCCGCTCAATCGCCTTTTGAGACGCGCTTCGAAGAATTGCTTCGACGTGAGCGTCCGGATGTCCTGCATGTCCACAATCTTTTTCCGACCTTCTCGCCAAGACTCTTTCGAACAGCCCATCGCATCGGCATCCGAACCGTCCTAACGCTGCATAATTATCGCCCGCTCTGCTTGAATGGGCTGTTCCGAATACCATCCGGCGAGATTTGTGAACGCTGCGCGGGGGGGCAATTCTGGCATGGCATCGTCCGCGGTTGCTACGGGGGGAGCAAAATTCTATCGATGGGCATGGCTTCTCATCTCAAAATAGCCCTTGAGCGCGATTGGTATGGCGCTGTGGATGCCTTTATTGCGCCGTCGGCATTTCTTCGAGATAAGTTTGCTTCCTATGGATTTTCTCCGGATCGCTTCGAGGTTCAGGGACACTTCCTTCCGGATTGGCCTGAAGACTCCGCGACCGCTGCCGAACCTTATGTCCTTTTCTTAGGGCGACTCTCTGAGGAAAAAGGAATCTCATGGTTATTAGAAGAATTCAAACACCCTCGCCTGCCCATTCAGCTTCGCATCGCCGGAGATGGACCGTTACGAACCATCGTTGAAACGGCAAGCGGGAACGACATTAAATATCTGGGACCGCTTTCCGGAGCAGAAAAACAAAGCGCCTTACGGCACGCCACCGCTCTCGTGATGAGTTCGGAGTGTTACGAGAATTTTCCACTGGCGGTGATGGAAGCCAACGCGGCCGGAACACCTGCCTTAGTCTCACGCCTTGGCGGACTGACGATGATGGTAGCTTCCGGATTAAACGGAGAATCGTTTGGATTGAAAAATGAAAATGAATTTTGGGACTCACTCTCGAAGCTTGCCTCGTGGGGATTGAACCAGCGCCAAAGGTGCCAGGAATACGCTCGAGAAGAGTTCTCGAGCGACCGCTTTATTAAACGCCGATCAAGCATCTACAACCGCATTCTGGAGGCCACGTCCGTATCCCGATAAATGACGACTGGAGCGCGTCATTATCACTTGTTGCGCCCTTGGGAGCGGCACGCTATAATTGGCGTTGACACTTATGACTCCATTTATAACACCTCCGACGAATTCCACTCCTGAACGTGTAGTCCTATTTCCGAAAGATTCTCTTCCGGAAGCGTCTTTTCTGCCCCCCAGCACCGTCACGATGCTGGGGGTTGCCTTTCACCCGGTCTCCCAAGCCGAATGCCTGCTAATGATCGAAAAGTTTATCGCCGAGAAGCGCCCCAAACAAATTTGTCTCGCCAACGCCTATACAGTCGCCATGGCTCAGCATGATGCTGGTCTCAATACGCTTTTGCAGAATTCCGCTTTGGTTTTGGCGGATGGCATGTCGATTGTTTGGGGAGGACGCTGGATTGGAGCGAAACTTCCTCAGCGGATCCCGGGACCGGATTTAATGGAGGCTCTCTGTCGTCGCGCATCCAGAAACGCCTATCGAATTTTCCTGATGGGAACCAGCGACGACACACTTCGAAAACTGCAGGATAAGCTTTTGCGCTTATGCCCGGGTCTTCACATTGTCGGAGCCTATAGCCCAACGATGTGCGATCGCCTTGGCGAGGAGGAGACTCAGAAAATTATTGGTTTACTGGAATCGGCTCGGCCGGATATTCTCTTTATCGGCATGTCGTGCCCGAAGCAGGAGAAATGGATCGCTGACAACTTGAGCCGGCTCCCAGTCCCGGTTTCGTTGGGCGTGGGGGCGGCCTTTGATTTTCTCTCGGGGAATATTCCTCGCGCGCCGCATTGGCTACGCGAAATCGGACTGGAATGGCTTTATCGTCTCTATCGCGAACCCAGACGATTGTGGAAACGCTATCTGCTTGGAAATCTAGTCTTTCTCACCCTGCTTGCGCTGGAGACCATCAAAATTCGCCTGCCAAAACGGCAGGGCGGAACAACTCGTTCGTAGCCGCATGACGGACGATGGCCGTCGTGGTCTTTTTGTCTCTGTTTTTCTATTCTACGCCGTCCTTTTAGTCAATTATCAATTCCCGTCGCTTTCGATATCGATGTCAAGTCGCACTTTTCTGTTATGTCTTGGATCATTGACTTGGATCGCCTCCGTTATCGGATTCTATCGGACGCCATGGACTGCATGGGTACTCACTTTTCTCGTCTTGATTCCTCTGGAATTCTCCGCACCGTTCCTATTTATTCGATCCTTTTCTCCGATCGATTATTTGGGCTTTGCGGCCATCCTCGCGTTATTGGCCAAACTAAATTGGGGGGATCTTTGGCGCCGATTGTCTGCTGCTTTTGGAAAAGTCGTTATCGCCTTATGGGGCGCCTTTTTCTCTTTCGCTGTTCTATCGAGCCTCTATCTACATGGAAACCCTCTGAAGGATTTTCGCTGGGTTTTTTTCCTGCTGACCTATTTTGTCACCTGGAATGCCGCTCAAGAAGAATCCAGTGAAAACTTGCAAAACAAGGTGTGTTTTCTGGCAAGCGTTCTAGGAGGATTGATTGGGGCCGTTGCGTTGCTCCAATTTGTTCATCATCACATGGATTTCATGGCGGCAACAGCCACATTCGGTCAACATAACAGCGTAGGCGCCTATTTGTCTCTTTGTCTGCCTCTCTCGATCTCGTCGATCACAGCGCATGGCAAAAACCGTCTCAGCCGATATGGCCTTGCGTTTTTGTGCACCGCCGGCTTAATCGTTTCCTATTCGCGAGGGGCAATGCTGGGTCTCGTTATTGGCGTGCTACTCCTGTATGGAATCCCCTATTTTAAGCATTTCACAATTAGGCATGTCGTTTTATTGGCTAGCGGAATTCTCGTGCTCGGCGTTCTCTCTAAACATTTTCTGCGTCATGATCTCAATGGCAGGAATTTCTATTGGGCCGCTGGATTGGAGATATTGCGCGCTCATCCTCTGGTTGGTCTTGGCCCTGGAAATTATGCCACGCATATCAAGGATTATCTGACAGGAGATGCCGCTCGACTCTATCGCGACGATGTCCAGTTTCACCGTCGACTTTTATTCTGGCTTAATCTTCATAATCTCTATCTCCAGATACTGGTTGAGCATGGACTCGTTGGGGGCTGCCTTTTCTTGTTCGCCTTCGCGGGAATAATTTGCAAAGCGTTTGGAAGAGCCGATAACGACCTAAAGAACGCCTGCTGTGTCAGCATTATTGGTTTTCTCGTCCATAATGTATTTGATATCACGGCAGTCAGCAGCTTTGAGATCTTTGTCGGAATTTTAATTGCGCTCGCACAGATCGATAGCCGGGAGAAGAACGCTCATTCTTTTGATAGCCCGCATTGAGAAAACGGCATGAAAATATCCATTATTCGCGGCGCTTTCTTAAACCCTTTCGAATGCCAGCTTTATGCGCCACTTGCCCGGAATCATGACCTCACTCTGATTGGCGCCGATTGGCAATTTTACCCGCACAAAATTGAATTTCCTGCTGTGCGGGTTTCACAGGCCTCCCTATGGGGCTCTGCGACGTCAGCAATCTCCCGTCAAGCTCCCATTGCCCTCAATCGCATGCTGAGCTGGACGACTGGCCACAGCTACGGCTTTTATGACCTTGATCGTTTGACGCAGGATGCGGACATTCTGCATCCGGCTGAAACATTTTTCACGATGACGCATCAGAGTGCAGCGATAAAGCGGAAACGCGGCGGCGGACTCGTAATCACCGTCTCAGAGAACCTTCCGCACATGGGGGAGACTCACCCTTGGCGTCGCCGATTGAAACGACAAGCCATCGAGGCGGCGGACCATCTGATCGCCATCACAGAAACGTCCAGGAAAGTACTGATAGACGAAGGCGTTTCGCCGTCCCTTATCAGCGTCATACCCTGGTCGATGGACCTCACTCGATTTCGCCCAGCTCCGAAAGATCCGGAGTTGATGTCCCGCTTGGGCATTCACGCGGAGGATAAGGTCATCTTGTTTATCGGCCGACTGATCCCCGAAAAGGGGATCCGAGACATCCTTCGTTGTGTTTCGCGATTGGCTGATACGGGTCGTACGGACCACATTCGTTTTCTTTTCGTTGGCGATGGGCCCTTAGCGCCGGAAATTGAGACAGCTAGGCATTCATTTCCAGAGCTTATTCTTCGACATCCCTTCGTGCCCTATGATCAGCTTCCAGTGCTTCACAATCTGGCGGACATTTTCATTCTTCCCAGCACCCCCGGCCATAAGATCGCCGAACAGTTTGGCTTTGTTCTGATTGAAAGCATGGCCAGCGGCAAGCCGATTGTCACGACAACCGTTGGCTCAATCCGCGACGTCGTTGGAGAGGCGGCCGTACTCATTGAGCCCAACAAACCGGATCAACTTTTCACCTCCATCATGCAGCTGATGGAGTCGCCTAACCTCAGGCAATCTTTGGGGGAAAAAGCCCTTAATCGCGTTCGGGAACATTTTGATGCCGACAAAAATGCCGAACGTCTGGCATCCATCTATAAAACGATTTTAAAGAGAGTCGCATGAAACAATCGGCTCATCGATTTATGCAAAAGGTGCTTGGCGAAGGCGGTCTTCGCCTCCTTTCAACTTTCTTTATCCTCTGGCTGGCTCGAACATTAGGAGCTGAGAATTTCGGGCGTTATTCGAGTGCCTGGGCCGTCGCCACCCTTTGCGTTATATTTGTTGATCTTGGAACCAATGCGATTTTGACTCGGGAAATCGCACGTCATCCGACAGATCGCATCCGCATGGCGGAATCCAGTCATTTGCTCAAAGTGATACTGGCGATCGGATCTTGGTGCATTTTGCTGGCTGCCACCTACGCTTTGCATTTTTCTCCATCCCAGAGGCGCCTCACCTTGTGCCTCGGCGTCGTAGCCATCAGTCAGGTTTTGCTGGACTATTTGGCCACGCTTTTGAATGGGATTGAAGAGATGGGGTGGGAGGCGATCTTAAAAGTAGTATGCCGCGCGATTGCCCTGAGTTTTGCATTCTGGGCACTCTGGGTCGGGAAATCGCTTATGGGGATTGCTGTCGCGATGGCTTGGGGCTCGTTGGCGGGATATAGCGTGGCCGTTGCCATCGTGCATTATCGGTTTGGTTCTTTTGGATTTGGTTTTGACAAAACATTTCTAAAATCGCTTCTTCGTGCCAGCATCCCCTTATTCGGATGCGTGCTATTCTGGGTTCTCTATGATAGTCAGGATGTGATTTTGTTGAACTATTTCCGCTTCCCTCAACAGCAAATCGGTTGGTTTTCCGCGGCCATGAAGATTATCGATGTGCTGCGGGTTTATCCCGTGTTGATGATGGGCGTCTTTTTTCCAGTTCTTTCGCGTCTGCATGCCTCAGACCCCGAAGGCTTTCGACTCAAAGAAAGGCGGCTCTTTATCTTTATGACCTGGAGCCTCTTGGCGGTAGCCGCCATCGGCTATGCGGCGGCCCCGCTTCTTATCCGAATCCTCTACAAATCCGACTACATGCCGGCCAGCGATTATCTCAGGCTTTTGATGCCGCCTCTCGTTGGCATGGGAATCAACTTTTTCCAGATGCAAGTGCTCATTGCTTTAGACCAGGAGCGCAAGCTTTTCGCCGCCGCCGTGCTGACGTGCGTCACGAACCTCGTTTTCGCCTGCCTCTTATTGCCACGCTTTGGGGTGCCCGGGATCTGCTATGCCCTTCTCGGCAGCGAAATCATTTATTTTCTTTATATGCGGCACATGAGGACGGCCCTTCGTCAATGAATTCTGTCGATTGTTCGATCATCATTCCAACCTACAACACGCGAGAGCTCACACGCCAATGCATTCAGACGCTTCTTCTCGATCCCCCAAAATTGTCTTTTGAAATTATTGTCGTCGATAATCATTCATCGGACCAGACATTGGAGGCTTTGATAAAAGATTTCCCGAAGATCCAGCTCTTGCGCAACGAGAGCAATCTCGGTTTTTCAAAAGCCTGCAATCGGGCCGCCAAAGTCGCGAGCGGCCAGTTCCTTTGTTTTTTAAACAGCGACACCATGCATTCAGGCCCCGCCATCACCCGTCTTGCGGAATGGTTGCGCCAGAATCCCCAGACAGGGATTGCCGGCCCCGAATTGCGCTCACCGGACGGCCGGCTTATCCAAATGTCCTGGGTTTGGAATCCTATTTTAGAGGGGGAATTGTTTCAGCAATATCTGGCTCCTTACTCGCTGCGTCGTTCGGCGTTCAAGCGTTGGTGCGTGGGCTGGCTACAGCGAAAATCGCGGCACGTCTCCATTATTTGCGGTGCGTGCCTCATGATTCGAAGGGAAGCGTATGACCAGATCCACGGGTTTGACGAAGATTTTGAGCTGTACTTTGAAGATTCCGACCTCTGTTATCGATGCGGAAAAGCCGGATGGAATATTGATTTTGTAGCGGATGCCAAAATTACGCACCATCTCGGTCAATCGACGAGTGGACGATGGTCGGTCGCGTCACTCATCTATCAGCAGAGCCACCTCGCGTATTACCGGAAGCATGCGCCGCCATGGGCTTTATCGCTGTTGAAGATATATTTGTCCTTTAAATGGCTCCGGCTACGATACGTCATCTTTAGAGAAAAGGAAGGACGCGATAAATCCGTCCCCTACGGCCGCGCGTATTGGCGAATGATTTTCGGGAAAACGAAAGCCACTCTCGAAGAGGGAATTCGGCCATGAACACGCCAATGGTTGTGATTGACGCACGCATGGCGCGCTCCTCGGGTATTGGCACTTATTTGCAAGGACTTCTTGGCGCCATAAAGAAGATGCCGAGTGTGCCATTTCGATTATCCCTTCTTGGAGATCCTTCACGTCTGCCTGCCGGTCCTTGGTCGGTTGAGGCACTAAGCGCATCTATTTATTCCATCCGAGAGCAAATTGAACTACCCATCGCTTGCCATCGGTTAAAGGCCGCGCTTTTACATTCCCCGCATTACAATATGTCCTGGATAGAGGCCTCGCGATCCGTGGTCACGGTTCACGATCTACTTCATTTGAAATTTCCGGAATTTTGGCCATCGGCAGCCGCCCGTTTCTATTCTCGATTCTTTTTCCACCATGTCGTTCCAAAAGCCCGAGCGATTCTGACCGTCTCAGAAAACACGAAACGCGATTTGATGGACATGCTCTCGATTCCAGAGAGCCGCATTACGGTCACCTATCCAGCAGTCGATCATGACCGCTTTGGTCAATGCTCCGCGGATAACGAAGCCGATTTTAATCGACTGAATCTTCCGCGAGACTATCTGCTTTTCATCGGCAATTTAAAAGAATTTAAAAATGTGCCAAGGCTCGTTGAGGCATACCGACAAGTTCGCCACCGCCGTCCAGATTCGCCGGATCTCGTTTTGGCCGGTCGCAATTTCATTCCCGGTTTTGAGCGCGAGTTGGCCAAGACACCCGGAATTCGCTGGATCGGAGAAGTGCAAACGGCACTTCTCCCCTGCCTGTACCGACATGCGCTTTTTTTTATCTTCCCATCGCTGTATGAAGGATTTGGCTTGCCGCCCTTGGAAGCGATGGCCAGCGGGACTCCAGTGCTCTGTTCAAATACCGCCTCTCTTCCCGAAGTCGTAGGGAATGCCGCCCTCTTAGTCGATCCTAAAAGCACGGAGGCGTTGGCCGAAGGAATCGAAACATTAATCCAAAATTCGGCTCTTAGAAGCGAATTGTCCACCAAAGGAATGGCACAGGCGCGCCTGTTTTCCTGGGATCGAATGGCCGCCCAAACACTTGAGGTTTATAGACGATGCTTGTCCTAAAGAGCCCAGCGGCAAATCTGATATCATTGCGCTTTCTATGACTATTTCTGAGAGCTCTCAACCTCGCATCCTCATAACGGGCGTCACGGGCTTTGTGGGCGGACATCTGGTTCACCATTTGCGTTCCCTCGGTCCTATGGAACTGTGGGGGGCAAGCCGCCGGGATTCAGAACCGGACGGCTGGCCAGCGGGGGTACAACGCCTAAAAGCCAACCTCACGGATCCGCGGCAAACGCAGGAAATGCTGGCAACCTGCCGTCCCACTCAGATTTATCATCTCGCGGGACAAGCGTCCGTGGCTCGGTCGTGGCAATCTCCGGCAGAGACCTATAG
>Ga0206971_10073_pt1 | contig 35945 bp, 29 predicted proteins | sample Alteio_BWOrgHeat_85_FD_152917 | JGI IMG/M metagenome (GOLD analysis project Ga0206971, IMG submission 152917) | Enriched cells from forest soil in Barre Woods Harvard Forest LTER site, Petersham, Massachusetts, United States -... | ecosystem: Environmental > Terrestrial > Soil > Temperate forest >...
TCGCGCGCTATAGTGTCGATCAGGCGGCTTTGCAGATTTATCTCGAGGCTTCGCGCTTCCGTGGCCAAAGAGACGCCTATCAGCAGATTGCCGGGTATGTGGCGGATCTGGCCCAGCAGGTGGACGGTTTCGTCAAGACCGGTCAGCGTTCGGTGGTCGATCGGCTTCTGGTTCAGGATCAAACCACGGACGCGCAAATGACGGCAGCGGCTTTCGAGCAACGCTATCAAGTCGCCTTAAAACGCCTCGGGTTGGCGACAGGAGTCTCCCCGGACCAGATCGGGTCTGCCGATCCGGCGACTCTGTCGGACCAGTCGTTAGGTCTTATCGAGTCGGGCATGGCAAGTCCTTTAGTGACGCAGGCGGCGGCCCAGGCGCAGGCGGCGCATTCCCAAGTCTCCGTTGTTTCCGCCCAAAATCTTCCAAAAGTAAACGCCACGGCCAGCTTCGGCGATATGGACGAAGCGCGTCTGGTCACGAAACATGACTATGCCGGCGGCTTTGGCGTGACACTTCCTCTCTTCGAAGGTTATCGGATTGAAAGCCAAATCCATCAAGCCCAGGCCTTGGCCGCGCAGCGTGACCAAGACCTGAATGCCGTGCAGCTTCAGCTCGACGATCTCAACGCGCACTACGACGAAATCGTCAATTCATCACGTGTGCAGCTCGACTATCTTGAAAAGGAACTGGATGTGGCGCAACACGCCTTCGATCTGGCGAAGAAGCGCTACTACAATTTTCAGGGAACACTCGTCGATGTCCGTGAAGCCGTCCGCAATCTGGAGCGCATCCAATCGGAAGTGATCGATATCAAGACCGATTTGCTCCTCGCCCTCGGATCCAAAGCCCTCTTAAACGGCGCCCACGTTCAGTAGCGACGGGGTAGAGATGTTATCGGAATCCCAAAACGGTCAGGCGGGATTGGCCGGCGACATATACTTTTCCATCGACGATTGTTGGGCTTGTAAATTTAACGCCGACATCGAGTTCATCGCGTGAACCGGCCTGGTCAGACCGATACAGCTCCTTGGTCAGATCGGCGGCATCGTAGGCATGCAGGATCGCCGGCCGCGCGCTTCCAGTGGAAATTTCGAGCGCCCATAAAATCCCTTGATGATCCCCATCGGCTGAAACAGACATCGCGGCTCCGGGAAAGGCGTAGGTCGAGCTGGATTGCATGACCGGGGTTTTTGTCAAAAGACCATTTTGCAGGCGAAACGTTTCGATCGGGCAACCCACCGCGCCAAAATAAATCAGATCCTTCCATAACACCGGCGCGGTGAAAACACCGCCTGTAAATCCCTCCGAAGAGAAAGCGTCGGGGATCGCTTGCACGATCTGGCTGTCACTTTCCGCCTGAAAATGACCCATGTGATCGCGGTCGACGAGATAAATAGCGGAATTTTTTCCAGAAGAGATCATTTCATGCGGATGCGGCCCCGCTTGGTCGGGCAGAAGAATTTGTCCGGCCGATCCAAGGTCCAGGTCGGCTTGGGACAAGGCCTCCTGATCATGCGGCGTAAAATAGTCGGCGACGATGCCAGCTGTCGAGAGCCGGATAAAACTATCTCCGTAATTGGGACCGCCCGTATGAGCGTCGAATGTCCCGTTTCCAGTGATGAAAAAGAGATCTCCCTTGGCATCCGCCGCCGGACCGCCTCCGCTTTGCCAAATCCCGCCATCGGTGCCTTTGGGCGTGGCATTGTAGGCCATCACTTGGCGGAGAGTGGATGCTTCATAACCCAAGAGCCATCCGTGATAGGGTTCCTGGTCGCAATAGGACGCAAAACCGATATAGACGATGCCGTGCGATAATAAAAGTGCGGGCCGCTGGTTTTCTCGCAACGCATTAAACGGTGAGGAACCTTTTACCTCGATTGTGACCGGTCCACCCAACTTCTCGCGGCCGGTCCGAATATCGAGGGCATGTAGGCGCTGCACAAAAGTTTCGACGGAGCCAAGTCGCTCCTTTGTTTTGGCTACGACGTATAGAATACCGCTGGCAGGATCGATGACAGGCGTTCCGGTGATCCCGATCCGCGGCCGCAGATCGCGGCACTGTACGTCCTCGGACGAAACCGCGGTGACCGTTTTTCCATCCGTGAAGCTGGCATGCCAAAGGGCTTCTCCGGCATGGTCGGCATCAAAGGCGTAAACACTGTCATTTTCCGTGGCGGCATAAACCACGTTATGTCGCCCTTGTCCTGGGATGTCGACTCCAGCGACATAAAGCGGTTGAGCATAAAGAGCGCCATCCACCGGGACTGAAAATAGTTTCCCAAAATGGGTCGAATTGAGCTGGCCGGGTTTTAATTTCTTTTCCAGAAGGTTCTGGCCTGTACGTCGAATATCGTTATGCCAGGTGTATACTCCTGTATGGTTGGCGCCCAGAAAACCGCAGCAAAGCAAACCGCCCAGGGCCCAAACCGGACCATTTCCGAAGTTTTTCATGCCTAGAGGTTACCTTTTTTAACCCAGGATTTCGGAAACCTTCCGGGCCAGAAAATCGTCTAAGATAGATGAAACGAGGAATCTAATGAGTTTATTTCCATTCAAATTGGAGGGGGACCTATCGGCCGAAAGGCGGCTTGAAGATCGTCGGCAGGATGAGGACGCAGAATCCAATCGTCCTCGTCGGAATTGGAAAGGCTTTCTGGGTAAGGCATTGCTTCTGACTGTTTTAGCGGGACTCCTTTGGCAATGGCGAGTCGTGGTGTATGGTCCGGTCTGGCTGGCGAGGGCCCACCGGGCGGATAAAAGCGATTTCTATCTGGGCAGCACGAACGGAATATCCAATCGCTTTCTCGTCCTGCAGGCGCGCAATTATCTGACCGATATGGATCATCTGGATGGGTCGGGGAATGTGACGGCTCCTGAATCGTTGCGGCCTCTGGGCGTCCATCTGGACATGGCCTGGTTTCGGCATCACGCCCCTGATGCCGTCGATTTTAATCCTTTCCTGCAGACAGGCGGAAAATTTGTAGTCAGTTGGTTGTACATGCCCGGCTGTCAAAAAGTGATCTGGAAAGGGTCACGCACGGATACGGATTGGTACAGCCTTCGCGGCCGACCCTGCTTTCCCCTTTGCCGGGTGTCCATCGTCATGAACCCTGATCTGCATTTATCATCCGTTTCTATAAATCCTCTATAATCTTCGCAGCACATGCCTTCCTTCGGTCTCACGCTATTAACCTCGATCGTCGCTGGGTTCGTCGGCGCCATGAGCGGAATGGGCGGCGGCGTGGTGTTAATCCCCGTGCTCACGTTCTTGGGATTACCCATTAAAAAGGCGATCGCCGTCAGTATTATCTCGGTAATCGCCACCTCAAGCGGCTCCGCCTCTGCGTACGTGCGCGATCACCTCACTAATCTTAAAGTCGGCATGTTCTTGGAAATGTTCACGATCGTGGGCGCTCTCGTCGGAGCCAACGTTACGGTGGCATTATCCCAGCGCTGGCTATTTCTGGCCTTCGGGTTGGTCTTGATGGCGTCCTGGTCGGTTCTTTTAGTCCGCGAGAAAGAAGAATGGGAGCCGTTAACGGAGCAGGATTCCTTCAGCCGATGGCTGGAGCTCAAAGGACGTTATCCCGATCAAGCACTTGGCCGCACGATCGATTACCAGGCGACCCATGCCGCCGCCGGGGCCTCCCTCATGCTGGGCGCCGGATTTGTCGCAGGACTTTTGGGCATCGGAGCTGGAGCTCTGAAAGTTCTTATTCATGATCTGGTGATGCATCTTCCGCCCAAAGTGTCCACGACGACCAGTAATTTGATCATTGGCGTGACGGCGTTAGCCGGGACCAGCGTCTTTCTGGCCCACGGCTTGATCGACCCCGGGCTGGCTGCCCCCGTCATCCTCGGCGTCTTGGGTGGATCCTTTCTTGGAACAAGGCTCTTGGTCCGACTCAAAAATCAAGCGGTGCGTCGCTTTTTTCTATTTGTGCTCGCCATTCTTGGCTTACAAATGATTTGGCGCGGATGGCGCGGGGGACTCTAAGATGGAAACGCTGGTGGGAACAATCCTCCTTTTTGGCGTTCTTCTCTGCGCTGGATTTTTGATGGCGGGCGTTTTGTGGAGTGGCATGGCGACTGGGACTCTCGGACTTCACTACAGTCTCACGGGAACCAATCTCTTTCAATTCTGGCTGACCAACATTCGTCAGTTGGCCTTAGGAAAATGGCAGCCAAGTCTGCTCGTCAATCTGGGAATCGCACTCTTGATGATGACGCCGTACGTCAGAGTCCTGGTGTCCACCGCCTATTTCGCCTTTGCCGAACGCAATCTCAAATATACGCTCTTCACGGGTTTTGTCCTGGCTGTACTCACGTATAGTCTCTTTCTCCATTGATTTCTTTCTTTATTCAAAATGTAGAATTGGATCAGCGCTGCCGGATGCATATTATAAGGAGGCCCGTCATGCTTCGAAAAATGGTTGCGGGGTTTTGGGGAATCGTTTTGGGTTTTACGGGTTGCGTTTCCACGCAGACCTATAAACGGGCTCAATCGGAGACGGCCATCTGCCAGACGGATAAGCAGTCTCTGGCTCGGCAGATCGAGGATTTGAACAAGGAAAAAGCGGCGTTGGTTCAGTCCGAGTCCGACAAAGAAGCGGAACTTGCCAAGCTCAAGGGCACCTACGACGAGGTCGTGGGGAATTTAAAAGGTGAAATTTCGAGCGGTCAGATCCAGGTCACCCAGCTCAAAGACAAGCTGACGCTCAACATGGTGGAAAAAATCCTCTTTAACTCCGGCCAGGCGCAGGTCAAGGAGAGCGGCCAGAAAGTGCTCGACAGCATCGCGGCGGCTTTGAAGAATGTTCAGGACAAAGACATCCGTGTGGAAGGTTATACGGACAATGTCGCGCTTAGTCCAAAATTAAAGGACCGGTTCCCGACGAATTGGGAGCTTTCGACCGCCCGCGCCACCAACGTGGTACGCTACCTGGAAGAAAAAGATGGGCTGGATCCTTCGCATTTAATTGCCGCGGGATTCGGCCAATATCACCCGCTTTCTACCAATGACACTCCCGAAGGGCGAGCCCAAAACCGCCGGATTGATATAGTGCTCGTGCCCCATGAAGTAAGCGGGAGTGCGGCGAACGTCCATGTGACGCAATCAGCGGCCCAAGCGATTCAGGCTCCGACGCCGGCTCCGACGGCTGTCGACACGTCCACTCCCTCGACCTCTGGTCAGGCGCCGGAAGAGATCCCCCACATGGTGCCGGCGCAATAATCGCGTTTGGTTAGGCACTTCTTTTATCGAGACGCGCTCAACCCCGACACGCTGACGGGAGCGGTCGTCTATGGGCTGTTCTTGTTGGTGGTCGCCACGGCCGTCGCCCAATTCATTCGGGTATCGATGAACCGTCTCTCACGAGCCAGCATTCACCTTTGGAGAAATTGGACCTCCATTATTTTTCTCTCTCAATTAGCCCAATTGGGAGTCTATATTGTGGCGTTCATTGTGTATGCGCATTTAATCCCGGCGCTGCATTCGTTGGCGGCCGCTCTTCTGACGGGCGCCAGTATTCTCACCCTGGTGGTCGGACTTGGCACGCAGAATATTCTGGGGAATGTCGCTGCCGGTGTATCCGTCCTCCTGTATCGCCCCTTTCTGGTTGGCGACACGATTACCGTGAGCGCCCCCACGGGCCATGAGACCGGTCAGGTGGAAAATATATCGCTTAGCTATACGATCTTAATCACTGCCGATCAACGCCGGGTAAATGTGCCCAACAGCGTCATCGTCAGCCAGTCCACCATTCTGCATCCATCGGGTTCGCCTCGTCCGTGATGAGTCGATGAAACGCCCGTTCCTATTGGCCGGGGCCTTGGCCGCGTTGGCCTTAGGGTCATCCGATGCCTTCGCCGTCCAGGAACCGGACGTGACTCTCGAATTTATTCAGACGGCACACTCTTCGTCCGTTCTTCCTCTGATGCACGTCTCCGTGACGAATACGTCCTACACCCCATTGAACCTGGTCGACAGAGGGACCACGTCTCAGCTGCTGATCGATGGGAAACCCTCCGTTCGTGGGGACGTGCCTTTCCCCGGACCTCCAGGACTTCCAGCGATGGGCCGCTGGGAAGCGTGCATGCCGGTTCAGGATTATTCGCCGGCGATTTCACCGGGTAAGCATCGCGTGGTTTTGAAAATGGGAAGCGCGTCTTCAAACTCTGTGACTGTGGATTGGCCTGTGCCAATCAACTGGCGCAAGGGAAATATGAAATCTCGCTTGAAGGAAGTGCGGGAGATCGCCTCGGCGTTGAAAAAGGGACTTCCGCGCAATTGTGTCGAAGAATGGTTGACGACGCCTGATGGCGGCATGCAGGACTCCACCCAGGTCCGCTATTTTCTGGAACCTCAAATGAAGATTGTAGTCCCCTACGCCCACGCCGGCGGCTCCGGAGGCAACGACGAAGTCGTCGACGGTCCCGCGAAAGTTTACGAAGAGCAACGACTGAAAGATTAAGTGGCGGCGGGGGTATCGACCGGGAACAAAACATCCCGGGTCTTTGGCCGAGAGGTGATCTCCGAAAGCATCGGCACTATTGTTTTGGCATTCTCAAAGGCTTTCAGCGCCTTCAGGATGTCTTCCGTCGTATGGGTGGCCATGACGCTCACGCGCAGACGAGCCGAGCCTTTACGGACCGCCGGAAAAGCGACAGGGCTGACGTAAATCCCTTGCGCCTGCAAGGCGCGTGTCAGCTGATGAGTCGTAATTTCTTCTCCAATGAGAACAGGAATAATCGGTGTTGTACTGGATGCCGTGTCGTAGCCAAGTTCCTGCAATCCTCGGCGCATGAGATTAGCGTTTTCGCGCAATCGAATTATCCATTGGGGCTCATTCTCAAGAACATCCAGCGCGGCGATGAGCGCTGCGCACGTAGCGGGTGGCAGGGCGGCACTGAAAACAAACCCGCGAGCCGCATGCCGGAGATAATAAATCAAATCCTTGGGGCCGGCCGCGAACCCGCCAACGCCCCCTAATCCTTTACTGAGCGTTCCCATGACCACGTCGATTTTTCCATGCATTCCGAAATGTTCGGGGGTGCCGCGCCCTCTCATCCCGAGAACCCCGGTGGCATGAGCTTCATCAATAATCACAAGTGCGTTATAGCGCTTTGACAGTTCGTAAATTCCCGGCAGGGGAGCAATATCGCCATCCATGCTATAAACGCCGTCAACGATGATGGCGAGGTTTCCTTTGCCCACGGATGCTTTTAACTTTTTTTCCATGTCGTTGAGATCGTTATGTTGCGATACTCGAAAAGGGATTCGTGAAAATCGCAGACCATCTAAGAGGCTGGCATGAATTTTTTCATCGATGATAGCGATATCCTGGTCCTTATTTAGAAAAGAGGAAATCGTCGCGAGATTAGAGACATATCCTGAGCTGAACACAATGGCGGATTCCGTGCCTTTGAATTCGGCCAGTCGCCGTTCAAGCTCTTCGTGCAATTCAAAAGTGCCTCCGAGGAGACGTACGGATCCCGCGCCAACGCCATAGGCTTCGAGCGCTTTGCGAGCCGCTTCCTTCACTTTTGGATGCGTGGTCATCCCTAAGTAATTATTCGACCCAAGCATCAAAATTCGTTGGCCATTCACCGTGACATAGGCCTCCGAAGAGGATTCCAACTTGCGCATGTAGAAATAGTTTCCCGTGGCGCGCATATCGTCATAATATTTGTTCACGCCGCGAATTCTCTCGTAAATGGGAGATGTATTTATAGGTTCCATGCCGTAAGTATAATGGGCGTTTGAATTCATAGGTATAGTAGAAATGTCAAATGTGTGTGACATTTAGATGCAAAGTTTCCTTGTGGATAACTTTTATAAATCTATTGGCGATATCGAAAGGGGCCGATCTCTAAATTCGGAAATTTCCGCATCGGAAAATCCTTGAAACCTGGCCATGACAGCCACTTCGACTTCCGCCAATTTGTTGAGAATGCCCAAGCCGCCTTTTGAAAGCCATTCCTCATAGACTGGGCTTTTTTTATCCATGAACAATAACGCGACCTTCAAGCCGCTGGCGGCCAACGCACCTTCCAGAAGTTCCGACGCAGATTCAGCTTGGCCCGGCTCGAAAAATAGGTTGCCGATCTTTAAAAATCGAAAGTCCTGAGGATTGAACAAACTTCCAATGAGCGGAATATGGGGCAAAATTTTGACGGCTAGAAAACCTCCTGGCCCCCCCAGCGACTCAAAAACCCAGTGTTGAGGTTCCGACTGAAGTCCGGACGCAATCCCTCGATCATTCCGAAGAACTTGATAGCTGTCGAGCTGCAAGGAAGTCTGGAAATCGGTGAGCACATGATTTTCGTATTGCTGACTTAACCGGCTCATCACCTCCGGAGCTTCCGCTTCCGAAACACGGCTGATTTGTCTTGAGGCTTTAGGATGAAGTCGGCTGAACCACATGGCGTGAAAGGTGCCGATGCGCTGATACCCCAATGATTCTGAAATCTTGAAGGACCGGTGATTGCCGGCTTCGATAAACGCATAGGTGATACTTCTAGGCTCCGAGCGAGTTCGGATATAGTCGAGCGTCGATTTTGCCAGCATCCGACCATACCCTTTGTGTTGTTCATCAGGCGCGACGGAAAAAAGACCATGGTAAAACGCATGGAGAGATTTCCCATGCCAAGGCACATGTTTTTCCACGAGCAGACGTAGCGCTACCAGCCGGCCTTCATGACGGATAGCCAGGAATCGAGCATCCGGCACATGGCGTAAGGTCGGTTCATACTCACAGAGACGGTAAATCGCGCCATCTGTTCCCCAGCGGATGCTTTCCAGATGTTTGGCGACATCAGGATAGGATCCATGAATGATGGCGGTCTCAGCGGACAGAGGAGCGTCAAGTGCCGGCGGCATCAGCGTGGAATTCATAAAAGTACTTTAACGAATTGTCCGACCTCAGTCGATTGTGACGATGCAAAACCTGGATGACGTTCCCATGAAATTCCCAAAAGGTCCCTGGAATTACATAGGTCTTTCGATCTCAACTCTCAGCCTTTCGCTCTGTTGCCCAAATTCGGGCGATCATTTAGAATTCTAATGCGAAAAGGGGAATGTATGAAGCGCCTGCCATTCCTCTTCCCCTCGAGGGTTCTAAGGCTCTGTCGGATGATTTCTGTCGCGACGGCGTTGTTTTTTTCTATTGGCCTTTTTTCCTGCCCGTCTCCGATTCGGTATTTGATTGGCAAAACACAAATTACTGGCTTTGAGGAACAAGCGCTGGCGCTCGCCGGCGAGAGTTCTCGGTCCGGACCCCTGACGGACGGTGGTCCGATGGGCATCAACGCCGCCATCAAAGAGGCTCGACGCCATGCAAACGAATTTAAGATCCATGCGGTGGGACAACCGGTCGAATTTGTAGAGGCGTTTTTTGAGTGGAAGACTCTAGAACAATTTGAGGCGTTCGGCCACTTGATGAATATTCCTGTCGGTACTTTATTAACGGAATGGGAGCGCCTCAGTCCTGATATGGATGCCAAAGACTACCAACTGACCCTGATGGCCTTATGTTTGAGTCATCGTCTCATCGAGTATCCGGACGTGGCAGCGGCTTATCGCCGGTGGAAAGATGTGAACCCTCAGAGGGCCCACGATTTAATTCGAGTGATGCGTCACATGCAGTATTTTACGCTTCTGCAGCCGACCGGCGACGGCCGTTATGTCATGGTGAACAGACGGTCCTATAACGGCCGATATAATGATTTATGGCCGCTGATGCTTGCCAAAATTCGTCAGCATATTCGAAAAATGCGCGATGGAATTTTTCAGATTTGGGGGATTTCCGACGGGGGCGACCTCCTGGGTCGTCTTCGTCAGATTCAGGAGGAATTGGAGAAGGGTCCTCCTGAACGCAGACCGCGTTTGACCTTTCACGCCTACGATATCATGCATGACATCACCATTGTTCGGGGGCTTTATTCGGCAGGGACGTATGCGGATTATGATTTTGTCTTTTTGCCGAATGGAAAGGTAATTCAGGCTTATTCTCCTGAGGGGCAGCTGTGGGTGCGTTGGCCGCTGACCATGTATTTGAGTCCAGAAGAACGAACAACAATTCACCCCATAATCACCGGCGGCAATAATGTGAGTCTCGGGGAAGAGGCCATGCCAGCCGGGGACATCCAGAAAATTGAAGAGGCCTGGCGTCAGTCGGATGTGACTTCGCAGCGGCTCAGTCTTCTGCATCCAGACGTCGAAGACTATGCCGCGCAAGGAGCCGACCAAAATCCCCAACTGGTGGTTCATCAAGCCGATATTCTAAACGCGCCTCAGGAGATGCCATCGGAGTCTTTCGATGGCATTCTCATCGAAGGGCTTATGCACCGCACTCGTGATTACTTTAAGCCGGATACCATTCGGACGGTCTTGGGGGAGTTGGGAAGAACTTTGCACAAGGGTGGACGAGGCTGGATGCTCGTGGCGATTCAAGGGTTCCGGCATTATCCTTACAAACTGTACTATGACTTATATGTTCGAGTAGGAGATCACCTTAAACAGATTGCCATGGGCGGCTACGATAATCCGGAACCAAAGGAAGATTGGCGGGATCTCCGGGAATGGGGTAACGATCGATTCGCTTGGATTTCTATTCCTAAGCGTATAGCGTCTGCCCGCGCATCGTCCGTATTGCGGCCTTTCTCTCGTCGTCTCACCGCTCGCGGGGTTTGAAAAAAGTTTATCCACTTCGTTTTGTATCGTTGGCGCGCCAGAAGTATTTGTGCGGGGTAATCGCGGCCGGCACTAAGAATGTTTTTTCCGGAGGAGCGCCCAGACTTGCCGGGACAAGCAAGACGTGGTCGTTCCTATTCATGAGCGTATGGGCAGCGAAGTCCGGCCAATCCTTTGGGAGCCTTGTTTCGATATTAAAGTGATGCAAGAGTCGTTGGAGATCAAGAAATTGTTGTTTCCGTTCTTCCAGGATTTGGCGACGTTCCCAATCCGTTTTGGCTGGAATGTCCAGGGTATCCATAAACTCCATAAAAGTCTTCTGCCCACGTTCTCGCGCATGGTTATCCATGATGTATTTTGAAAGCCCTGCTAGGACCGCGGACGTAACATACGGAACGGGCTGTTGAATCCGAATGCCTCGTATACGGCTGAGGACCGACCAGTTTTCCACTTCAACCGATGAAATGATGATGGGCATCGAGCCGGTTTCATAGATACCCCTTAACCCTTCTTTTTCTAGGTCATTTCCGCGGACATGATGGATCCGCGCATAAACCTCCGGATGTCGCTTTTCCACGCGCTTGAGAAGCTCTTCCACATGGGAGTCCAAGACGGAGCCAGAAGACACAATCCAAATATCACCCTGCGTAAATTCCGTATAAAGCTTCAATTCATCTATCGGAGCACTCAGGTTGGAAAACAGTGCCGGGTCTAGCACAATGGGGGTACGGCCCAAAGGAGGAGCGCCGTGATTATGCTCCACAACAAATTTCAGCAACGAATTTCCCACGTTTTGGATAGTCAAGAGGGAAATGCCATCGGTCGTCGCCACAATCTGTCCGCCGAGTTCGATTCTGTACATGTATTTTCGCGACAAGAACTTAAATGGATTACTGAGGCCGCGACGCTTAAGCAGCTGTCGGGCGCCAAGAAGATCGTTCTTAAACTTTCGCCGCGCCCAGACAAAGATATATTCTCCTTTGAGTGCGATGTTCTGCGTAAACCGATCGACCAGGCGCGCCAACTCGCTCGAGCGGTTCATGCGCTGGGGCGCATGGGGGTCTTCCAAGAGCATGCGCGAGAAAAGGGCGCCTTCCAGCTGATCGGTGACATTGACGGCGCTATCCAGCAAGCTTCTACAAACGGCTCCCAAAAGCGGATGCGTTGATTTTTCTCCCTCGAGTTCCCAGATAAATTCCATCAACGCGAAGGGTTCCATCAAGCGACTCGATTTTCGATTTTCGACAAAGGAATTCGGAGCCATGGTCTTCGAGCGTCTTTCCATGGTATTAACCAGATCCTTGATCTCATCTTCCAGTTTGACGCTCGGTTCGATGTCCTTGGCCAAACGCGCGCCCAGCCAGTCCGTTTCAACGATGATATACAGGGCGTGGCGGGGACTCTTCAACATGGCGGTTTCAGCCGCCGTGACCTCGGCGATCAGCCTTTGCTCAAATTGTTCATCGGCATCGTCGGATAACCGGATGCCTTTGTCGGCCAAACGCCGGTTCAATTCCTCTGGATAAGGAAATTCGAGTGGGTCTTCTACCAGACGAGCCAGTTTCGGATCGAGCGGGGCTCTCGCGGCTTCGCGGACACGGTTCATAAGATTAATTTCAAACGCGGAGGGTACCCCCGTTTGCTCTCGCTTTTCTCGGGCTAAATTCCACAGGGTTCGGGTCGCCATGCGGCCAAATCGGTCGAGGTATTCAAGGAAGTCTTCGCGATACGGCCTATCCGCCAGGCGCAAAGGGGTAGGGGAATGCAAAAGCGCAAGGACCTCTTCGTACTTCTCCGCGCCATCGGTCACCTCTGTAAAGAGATCCTGCAGACTTCCTTTCCCGCGCAAGCGCCGCACAAACCCAATCACGCGAAGTATAAACTTTCGTATTTGCAGCTTTAAGGACCACCAAAATTCGGACGTGCGTAACGCTGCCGTGAGCACAAACGTTCCAAAAAACGTGAAGTAAAAAATGGGACTAATCAACGGATTTTCAAGATTCACTTGCGCATTCAATCCACTGTGCGTGAAGCCCTCAAAGACGCTCGTAAACGCTTCTTGGAAAACATTGCTGCCAACCAGTGTGGCCACGATGGCTGCGAATAAGGCAGTCAAAAGCCAAAATGTAACGGTACTCATGTGCTTTGTTTTGTCTTTGGCGTCCTCTCGAGCCTTGTTGCTGGTCAAATAATCCATGTTCATGAAACGTGCTGACCATTTAGACAGATCCGTCGAGTGATAACCAAATTGATAAATTTCCCACAACAGCATGGCGGGCGTCTTTCGTAAGCGTATGGGTTGATCCAGGAAGTGCACTCGGATCCAGTGCCAGGGGGTTAGAACACTTTCATCGTCGCCGGCATGCCAATCCGATTCGATCTCTACCAGCCGCTTCTCGTGAATATCATTGAGTTTCTTGAGCGCATCCCGTTGCAAGTCCGGAGCGTCAAAAGGGCGGCCGAGATGCGCCAAATGCGGTGATAGTCCTAAAGCGCGATCTTCAGCAACCATGGTTTGTATGACCTGGCCAAGATTTTCTTGGCCGGAGTCGATCGAATCCCAAAATGCCACAAAGGCGTCCTGCCATTGTTTGAATTGATCGGAGGAGACCTTGGTGGCCACGGTTAAATCCGGATTGTCATCCACGAGTTCATTTTGTCCCAGGAGCGTCAAATGCGGGTATGTGGAAGGCGGATATCGGGTATGGAATTGCTGCCAATAGAGGACCGTCTCCAACCATGCCATGGAGTTATTCGATTCCAAAAGTCGCTGCAACAAATCAGGCGAATAAATCCGTAGCTCGCCGGCCGTCAAGGCGCACGACACGAAATTAAAATCTGGATTGGTTGTCGTTTGTGCGGGCAGTGCGATGGGAAAGTGGTGTCGACTCGCTGTGGGGCGCATGGAAAGTAGTCGTACATCGTGTCGAAGATAATGGGTGAGGATAGTGAACGTCTCTATCGCGATGTCCGGCATAGGTTTTGCGGTTGTGTCTATTCCCAATCTCTTGGCAATCAAAGTCAGTTGATCGGGAGTTAAATGATTGATGGCGATATTCAGGGAATCGCACATCTGGTCCAATGATGTGTTTTGTGGCCAGCCGGCCTGGAATTGTCCCAATCGCTCCAATTCCCGCTGAAAACCCGCGACCAGGTCGGGCGCAATGTCACCTCGGCCCATGAGGGGAAAGTCATGGGTAGGGGGGCGATCGGGTTCTTCGTCCCGCTTCGCTTCAATCGCGGCTTCAAGACTAGTCAGCATCCAATTCACCGACGGGCTTGAGACCGGTGAGTCAGGAATCTCGGCGATCGAAGGAGTTGACGACGCGGAATGCGGAGGGGTGGCTTGGCGACTCTCACGGATCCAATTGAAAATGCTTAAGCCCAAGATAACCACCGCCACAGAGATCACCGCATAAAGTCCAATGCGCATGGCGGGCGATAGCCCTCCTGGACCGCTCGGCGTGTTCGGGCCCGCGCACCAAGCCGCGGGAAGATCCGGCATCACCATGAAAGCTAACAGGAAGATGGCCGCAACGCCTGCGATGACAAGCGGCCGCTTAAGACTGGCGTGTCCCTTACCCTGAGGAGCTTTTGAAGATGATTTTTGTTTCTGCCCGGGTGTAGGAGCGGCTGGATTGGTCAGCTTCACCGTCAGCATCAGCCGAGCCGGAGACGCGCCGGCAGGAAATAAGGAAAGCCATTCATTCAGGGTGAGCGAAATTTCGGCTTTAAATCGGGACACTTTCCAGTAAACATCGGATGGTAAATTTTGGGGAATGTTCTCGATTTCGATATCGCGACTTTCCTTGGGAAGTTCAGGGAGCGTAATTTTTAACTTTTCGCCCCGCTTTTTGGGCAACTGTTCGGAGGGAAGCCGGAGGGTGAGACGAATTTTGATCTTGCCATTGGAGTCCGGTTGCGCGAGTCGGATCTCCTGGCTCGGATCTTTCGGATCACTGACTTTCCAGGGGCGGCCAAACGCGTAAGTTCTGAATTTTCCAGGATGTGTCGCAAAGTAAAGTCCTGCAGATGTTCTTAGAATACCGCTCGCCGAATCGATCGCTGTTCCCTTTTCTTCTAACGTTTTTATTTTATCTTCAAGCGGTTTTATTGTCGAAAGAATGGATTTGGCTTGAGCGTTATACTTTTTATCGAGACCGACAAACTGTCCTGTGGCTTGAGCTAAATCGGCCAATTCACGGATATGAGCCGCCACATGCGCGAGGTCTCGGCTCTCGGCCTGGAGATGTTCAATTTGTTTTTTTAGAAGGTCGATTTCCCAGCGATGAGGCAGCTCCGCCGGCCCTCCGGCCAACTCAGCGGAGGCGATAAAAACATGGTTGTCTGCGTATTGCAGCGGTTCTTGGCCAGGAGTATAGCCTCGATACGTCAAAGGACCGGTTTGGTCCGGCGGATAGTTCTCTTTCCAGCGAACACGTATTCGGAAGGGTCTGGACCGGCGGGACGCCGACGCCGTCAGCGCTTCATTGGTTGTCTCTTTGGAAGAGATTTGATCGGCAGGGGCTTCGTCCGGGTCTAAGATATCCAGAATATCGGAAATGAGTACCTTCGGCACATGGTTGGGGTCGGCCGCCTCATCCGAGGTGTGACGCGCTAGTACGATCGTGGCGTCTGGATTTCCCGCTTTCCATAAGTGCATGATTTCCGCAATATCTTTGGGCGCGATGATGACGTTCAGTTCGGCTTCATCCTTCTGCAAATGGTCGGCCACATGCAGGGACGTCGCGCCAAGTTCGACATCCGAAGCTGGGTTTCCCAGAAGACCTTCGTTTGGCACGACGTCAATGGGTTGTACTACGGGGAGTTTATACATCGAACGTCTCAAAAGAAGCAGGTCGATATCCCGTGCCATTTTCAAAAGTTCCATGCGGAAAATTTCCGGCTGAGGCGATTGGGCTCCTTGCAGATCTTTAATGAATTGCTCGCGTTCGTCTTTTATCGCTCGGTAATCGGACAAACGTTTAACGATTTGATTGTCCACGCCCTCTGTCGGATCCTGATCCAACAGTATGGACGCCTGGGGATCCACCGTTCCAGCCGCGGCAATGAGCTTTGGGTTCAGCTCCCCCGTGAACTGATGAACCTCATTTAAGTCTTTCAGAATAGACGCTTCCAGCGGGCGGAGACTGTAAATGGTATCGGAGGGTTGGACCTCGGAAAGATTACTTCCCGTTTGAAGTACTTGCACACCCAAGATCTTTTCTCCGGGCGGTGTCGGGGCATATTGCGGGTAGCGCATGGGAGAAAAGGCGGCGGCTTCCGTCGGTGTGCCTTTCGTCGGATTTTCTTTTCCGGACGTTTTCAGCTGCGCCCATGCCCAGGAAAAAGGATACGCGAGGGCAACCCAAGCCGCCGAGAGCAAGCCGAGGAGACCGGCCCATTCGAGAAATTGGCGACGTGTCGATACACGCCCACCGATGTGTCTTGGCGATACCATTTTTAAAGCCATCGCGCGCCATGCGATAACGAACAGGGATGCTGTCACAAAGGTCGCCAGAACGGTCGGTGTCTGCATGCCAAAGTGAAGGTCGAAAAATACCGACGCGGCGCTCAAATAGGCGATCCCATATAAGAATGGCCATTTACGAAACCAAGGCTTCAGGAGCACGGGGCCTCCAACCGAAAAGGCCACAGCGGCTAATAGGGAGATTTGTGGCGCTAATGTTGGGGAGATCGCTTGCGAGCCGCCGGCGGCCAAAAGCACTGCCGGCATGGCGAGGGTGCCGACGAAAAGACCCGCCAATCGACGCAAGTGGTAAGCCTGCCAAAAACCGGCGAATCCGGCGTCTAGCCGGTTGCTCAACGCCTCTTCTGTAAACAGGCAGCCGGAATGGACTGGAGGAGCCGGTCTCTGCGCTCGCGCAGACAGCATCGCTCCGGCCTCATTTACAATCAAGGCCTGAACGAGGAGAAGCGCGATGAAACGTATCAGAGTCCGAGGCATATGTTTCCCTAATGATTCGCTGGTGGTACTTGTTTTAAAAAGTTATAAATGGCCCCGTCTTTGAGTCTCATCTCGGCCGCGCTGTTTGACGGCGGAGGTTCCGGACTGACCACTGTTAAAGCGGTTGCGCGTCCCGGAGCAGACGGAGCAACCTGAAATCCATAGGTGCCTTTCTGGCCGATTGCACTTTCCGAACCGTCTACAGGCATCCCTCCGACCGTTTCCGGCATGACTACCCCCGTGGCCGGGTTCTGCATCTGTCCCGGATGGGTGGGATCTGGGTAGCTGAAAACATTGTTTGGATCGTTGGGAATCGGGGACGTCAGATTGGTCTGAGGAGTCACATCGCTGGACGTGATCGTACTGGCGGTGCGCTGACGACTGATGAGCTGCCCCACCGAGACCATTACGCCGATAATGGCCGCGAAGATGAGGAGCTGCTTCCAGAAAGTACTGCTGAGTTTGGCGCCGAACATTTCGAGAAGTCCGGCGAACAGGACTACGCCTCCCATGATGAAGGCTAGCGGCTTAAGAAAACTGAGCTGGGAAAGCCCATCCTTCACAATATTGAAAACATCCTTGGCGGCGCCTCCGAGGGTAGACATTAAATTTTTCACTGAGTTCATAAGCTCATCCTTCTTTCTTTACGAGTTCACGCGGCACGATTGGCCGGGTTCAATTTCTTTTTTCCTTTGACCGGAACCGTGGGCGCACTTTTTTCTTTGATACGATTTTCTTCGACGGCTCGTAGAACCTTTAAACGCACGGCATCGGTATGCTGGTTCAGGAGACCTTTTTCTTTCTCGTCTTTTTCTGACGGGGTCTCACCAAATAAAGAGTCGAGGCCTGCTTTTTCGAACGTGGTCAACGCCAGCCGAGCTTCCACCAACTTCATTTGGGCCAACTGCAGTTCTTCGTAATGTTTCATGACTTCTAGGAGAGGGGTGTACGGATCATAGGGCTCTTTTGCCCCCTGTGTGGCGGTTGCCTTGGCCATATGGGCCATGAACTTCGTCCATTCTCCCGCCGCCTGTTCAGTGGCGAGCGCGGCACCGTTCATGGCCGACTCCATTTCGGTGCGCAGGCTATTGTACGTGTCGGCCACTTGCTTTCTCTCGACGGCAATTTCCTTCTTCAATCGCTCCCCAAACATCTGTGTTAGCGCTATCTCGTAATCGGTTCTCTCAGTACTGAGGATTTTCCGGTAATTAAATTCCAAGCGGGAGGCGTCAATGAGGGTTGTGATAAAAGGGCGTATAGCGTATCGGCCTTGCGGTTGTTTTTTCAGTTTCGCGATTTCTTGCAATCCTACATTGATCTCCAATAAGCCTTCCAAATACAGCTGTCGCGGCGATTTCGGCAGTTCAACGGAGTCGTTGCTTTTGGGAAGTTGTCCAGAGTCCGCGCTGTGGGGGACGACGATTTTAGACATGTCGAGGGTGTCTTCGACGTCCGGAGCGATCTGTGGAATGTGGATGTTCAAAGTGGAATTGAGAAATACCTGCTGGAAAAGAATTGGTAGATTTTTTTCATCCAGAGGATCGTAAGGGACTTGGGGTTTTGGGGGTACCACCAAATTGAGCCTTCGGGCCTCTACACTGGCAAAGCGATCCAGATGGCTGAGAAGATCTACGGAGTCAGGCAAAGAAATTCCCGGCTTGGCATTGGGAAGGAGCAGATTCACCTCCAGCGTATTTCTATCGACGGGAAACCGCCAGGGCCTGTACTGCACGAGCTTTACCGCCGCATCGTCCGTATTTTGGCCGGTTAATTCTAAATAGGTCAGGATGGCGCTCTTGATTAACCCGCCACGTGTTTCGCGGCCTTCTAATTCAACCTGTCTTTTTTCCAAGGTTTCAATTTCAATATCGACCGCATTTTGGCGCGGGATGAAAGCGGCTTTACGCTTTTGGAGGTCGGCGGGATTCTCAGCGAACGCCTCATTAAGCCTCTTGTCATGTTCCAATTTTGCCTTCAGGAGTTGGATGTGAACTGGAATCCAGCGAGCCTCGAGCTGATACCGCAGAATTCGCCATTGAGCTTGTAAGGCAAGCCGGTCTTTGGTTTGAGCGATGCCGGCCGTTCGCCATTTGCCAATATCCAGGCGCAGGAGACTGTTTTGTGCCGTCAGAAGATTCATCTGCACCACGGGGCTGGATTCGTGCGCGGTGCCCTGTAGAAATTTCCAGAGCCATCCCCAGCGGCCGCCGGGGTTGATCCCCGTAATTGTTGTGTGTTGCGGGTTGACGACCTCCTGCTGAGGATATACCGCCATGTTCGTCAGAAAAGTGAGCCCCTGTTGGACATTGATCCCCAGCCCGAGAGCACGAAAGGGATCCGTGCGGAAAGTCAAATAACGGTCCTCCGAACTATCGACCAGGTACTGAAGCGCGTCGATCCACGTATCCAGCCACGAAAGTCCGATTTCCGGATTTCCATCGACCACGAATCGCGAGCTTAAGAAGAGATTTTGATGGCGCAGGGCCTCACGATTTTTGGCTTCGTCATGCGGGTAGGGGTTTCCAAGTACCTCCAATGATGGATTGCCTAGGCGCCAATCCACGATGCTGGCCAACATCGCTCTCGCCTGTTCTCCCAGCGAAGGACTTGGCGACGCCGCCAATGGCGAGACAGCCTTGGAGACCTTCTGGGCGAAGGACATAGAAGCCGTAAAAAGGGTAAGAAAAGAGACGGTCGCTCCAGTCCAGGCTGCCGTTTGCAGAAAATCCCGTCTTGTCGTCCCATGAACTTCTTGATTTTCAGATGTTTGCTGTTCGTTCGCACGACGGCAAGTAGCAACATGATCAGGGGGATTGGTTGCAAAGCCTGCATCTAAAGGGACTTCCAAGGCTTGGCTGAGCATGCCAGAAGATAAGCTCGGCAAAAAGCTGAGTCTGTTTTTCGGCTGTGCCATTGTCGCGCATGAGGCGATGTCGGCACTGAGCAAAACAGGGATCAGCAGAAAGGCGGTAAATCGATTTAAAAAGCAATTCATTTTGATGAATTTATTATAGGGATCGGGGATGTATAAGCCATGAAGTTGGCATGACAACGAAGTAAAAATAGGACCCAGGCGAAAAAGGGTCGTTTAGCCTGAGATTTTGACCCTTAGGCCTATGAGCGCTTTTGTAGAATCGCCGCGTGCGTGTATTAGCGGTTTGCATAGGAAGCGCTGGGGATGTAATCCCATTTCTGACGATTGGCCGAGAGCTGGCGCACAGAGGGCATGAGGTGACCGTCCTGGCCAATGCGTATTTCACGGCTCTCGTGAACAATGCAGGTTTGACCTTCTGCGAACTGGGAAAGGCCGATTCTCAAGTTCAGACGATGAATCATCCTCACCTCTATGATCGGAAAAAAGGATTCGATGTTTTCTCGAGAGGTCTCATCCAGCCCATTATTCCGCCAACTTTGAGCGAAATTCTGGCGCGCACTTGTCCTGGCAAAACGGTTGTTCTGGCGTCCCGATTCGCCTTCGGAGCGCAGTTGGCCAGAGAAAAACTCCACATTCCGGTAATCACGCTGGCTCTGACTCCGCACGCGTTGGCAAAAGGAAGGGCCATCTCCTTCTTTTCCCCGGATGGCATCATCGGTTTGTTCCCAGCCTGGTTTGCTAAACCGACAAGGCCCTGGCCGCCTCATGTACGTTTGACGGGATTCCCCTTGGATTCACCCGTGGGATCCGAGCCGATGCCCCCGTCTCTAGAAGCCTTTCTGGCGTCGGGAAATCCACCCGTTGTCTTTACTCCCGGGACCGCCATGCGGCATGCGGATCTTTTTTTTCGGGAATCCATGAAGGTCTGCCTTCAATCCGGTATTCGAGGCATTTTTGTGACTCCGTTCGATGAGCAGATTCCGAAGAAAATGCCCTCCGGTATCCTGCATATTCGATCGGCTCCTTTTGGAACGCTGTTTCTCCGCGCCAAAGCCTTAGTCCATTCGGGTGGTATCGGGACCTCGGCCCAGGCGATGGCATGCGGCATTCCTCAACTAGTCATTCCTCTGGCTTTTGACCAGTTCGATAACGCTTCGCGCTTAAAGAAACTCGGCGTCGCTTTAACTCTGGATCCCAAGGAATATCGGGCGAACGCCATCGCGAAGCATCTTCGCAAGCTGATGACGAGCGGGCTCGTTTCGAAGTGGTGTGTCTCTGTGGCCAAAGAATTCAAGACAGATAATCCTGTTCTGAAGGCCTGCGACATTATTGAAACTTATGAAAACAGACCTGTTTGACCAACTCTGCCGGCTTCAGACGCTTCAGAAAGCATCGCGATATGTGCCAGACAGTGAACACAAACCGGATCTAACAAGCCTGTGTCAGAAATTAAAATCAGGAATGTTTCGTCTCGGACGGCCGCATTTTAAAGAGAAGTCAAAACGATTGGGAGGCGTGCGCCTAGTCGCCGTTCTCTCACCAGAAGACCAGATCATCGGCATGGCTGTGGCCATGGTTCTCGCACCTTTCCTGGATCGTCGTCAACCTGATAATTCCTATGCCTATCGCTTGGTCAAAAACGCGAAGTCTCGCCATTTGTTCGCTCCGCACGATCTGAAGAATAGGACTTGTGAAAATTGGGATGAAAAAGATTGGTACGCGCACTTTGCCGGGACGGGCAGGCGTTGGATTGAAACGCTGGGATACGCATACGTGGCGCGCACCGACGTCGCCGCTTTCGCGGATCATATTTGCCATGGCCCGTTATTAGTTCGTCTTCGAAAAGAGATCAAGGATGATCAATTTCTGAATTTTTTAGCGACACTCCTTCGGGCTTGGCATCCTACTCATGTGATTCAACAGGATCAGGGATTACCTCAAGACGTAGAACTGGCAAGCTTCCTCGGTAACTATTATTTATTGCCGATCGATGATAGGCTGGTTCGACTCGCGCATTCCGGAAAGATCAAATATGCGCGGTACATGGATGATCTCTGGACCTTCTCCCGGACACGCGACGGTGCACAGCGCGTTCAGCGCCAGATTGAAAGGATCTTGAGAGGGCTAGGCCTCAAGGCCAACATCGAGAAGACCAAAATTTTCAAAACCGACGAAATCCTTGCCATGATTGATCGGCAAAGGGCGGTATGCTGAGGACACTTCCTGTTCTGCAGAGTTTAGCCCGCCTCTTGGAGCCCCGGGGGATTCCTTATTTCGTGCATGGTGGACGAGCGGCCAAAGAATACGGTTTGTCACGCTGCCCCCAAGATGTCGATGTTTCCATTGGACTTGAACCGACGGAATTGGGACTGGCACGCCGTTGGGTGCAATTGATGGGTTGGCGCGTTCTGGACCGCGATCCCTGGGTTCTGCAAGGGAGGGCGCCTCATGTCTGGTCTTTCGATCCGGAGAGCCATGTCAAAGTGGATGTCGCTCTTACGTTCATGCAGTTTCAACGTAACGCCATGCAGCGGGCACGGCGGGTGATGATCGGATCCCTTCCCGTCCGCTTTGCCACGGTAGAAGATGTTATCGTGCTCAAGATCTGCGGCTGGCGCGCGCAGGATATCGCGGATGTGCGCGAACTCATGAACCGCTCGCCTCAATTAGACCGTGCACGTGTCCGCGAAGGATTACAAGAAGTGGGGCGTGATCTGTCCCGATCCTTCATCAACAGGTGGGAAACTTTCCTAAGAGAAATAAGTCTTCGTCCGCTAGACGGGCGTCGGGCGCTTTAGGAGAATGTCGAGGAGGCCTGGAAAAAGCCGGGCTGCCAGCCAGATCAAATGTGAATCCCAGGTCGGAATAATGACGAAGGGATTTTTGGGAAGCTGTTTTAGAAGCGCGTGGGCCACGACGTCCGGGCCGATCGTCTTGACCGTTTCTTCGGCTTTTAAGACTTCCGGTGGCTTGATCTTGTTTTCCTGATCAAGTCCCGGTGTTCGCGTATTCGGCGGGCACAGGACGGAGACGCGAACCCCATACGGCGCCGCTTCCCGACGCAGAGCCTCCGAAAATCCGATCACGGCATATTTCGACGCACAATAGACCGTATAACCGAAAACGCCGAGGAGTCCCGCCACGGAAGAGACGTTCACGATATGCCCGCGCCGCTTCTCATAAAAGCGAGGCAAAAGTGCCTGTGTCGAATGAAGCACTCCAAAAAAGTTGGTCTCCATGGTTTTACGAATATCATCCGGAGACAGTTTTTCCAGCCATCCTGGTAATGAATAGCCGGCATTGTTGATCAGAATATCCGGAACACCTTCCTGGCTGCACAGCGCGTCCAAGTGCTCGAATACGGCTTGGCGATTCGTGACATCCAAGGCAATTCCCTTGAGCAGCTGCGACTCCTTTTTAAATTTGGAGAGATGCTGCAGCGCTGATCGCTGTTTGTCAGCGTTGCGTGAAGCAATGACGACCCGGGCGCCCGCTTGGAGCAAACTTTCCGCTATTGAAAGGCCAATTCCTTCGGAACCGCCGGTGATCAGGGCTAATTTTCCTTGATAATACGAAGCATCCATGACGTTATTATAATCACGCCGAGTGACGATTGTGTGACTGGCGGATGGTTAAAAAGATTGGCTGTGGTGGGAACGTCAAAGGCAGGTACAACCTATCTGACTACGTTGTCGTAGGTCCTGACGTCGGTAGAACTATGCTATAAACTTCGAAGTTCGGCGGCTTTGCTGAGCAGACGGAACTGTTTTTCCGCTTCGCGCAAAATAGGCGGAATCCCGTGGACAGGTACTTGACCGCTCTGCAGCTGCTCGGCCAATCGGCTCAGCGAATCCACTTCTTTTTTAAGGTGATAACTCAGGTACTGCGCCGTCACTGTAATGTTCATCGTTATCCTCCTTTCCATTTCCTTTATACATGAGAAGACGGTCCTCAACCTATAGTTTGAGCGTAAAAACTATGCGACAAGTGCATGACGCAGAAAGAGTCTCACATCTTTTTCGGTTTCCAAACAGCCAGGTGAGCGCCGGTCGGATCCTTGAACAGGCCCATCGTTCCGTAGCCCATGACATCGGTTGCTTCCATTTTGATTTCCGCGCCAAGGGACTTCGCTTTTTTAAGCGCCGCCGCGACATCCTCCACAAGCACATAAGCCATCCAATGAGAAGGGACATCAGGACAGGGCGATGTCATCATCCCGCCGCCAGTCCCTTCGCCCACCTGGATCATGGTGTAGCCGCCAGGAGCATCCTCGAGCTTCCAGTCAAACAGTTTTTGATAAAACGTTTTCGCTTTCTTAAGGTCAGTGGTCTGCAGCTCAACATGCACAAACGGGTTTGCCATGGGGGGCTCCTTTCGATATTTGGAAGACGATTAAATTCTAGGAAAATATCTGATGACAGAGAATGGGGAGGATGGGCCTGAAGTCCTTTTTTTGATTTTGTCAAACAGTTGTCACGGGATTTTTTGGTTTCGTTGGTACAATTGGCTCAGGTCGCAAGGGGGAGATTGGGAGGGGGCCGTGGTGCGTTCATTTTTAGTTGGAACATTTTTGTTTATTGTGGGAGTTGTGCCGCTTCAGGCGGCGTCTACGTTTTCGGGCAATCCGCTGAATTACCAGCCGGTCAGCCTTCAGCGCGCTGACGCCGCTCTTCAGGACATCCGCTCTCGGTCTCTGAATGGAAATCTCACCGACGACGATATTTTGAAAGCTGCCGAACAGATCAAAGCCGTTCGGCAAAATGCGGACGCCTCTCCCGTTGCTTCGCCGTCTGTGGCCGAAGCGGTTCCGGCGGAGGCCCCATCTTCTGGTTACATGCGCGTGGGAACGGATCTCCAGATCCCTGTTGACGATACAGCGTCTCCGCTCAATGGCTCGCAACGATCTCAGCTTAATCAAACGCTGGACCGGCTGCCGCTCCGGCAGCTCTTTCTCATTCAGCAGATTCAAGTCTCAGCGCCTGTCACGGATCCTGATCGCGGACAGCTCGTGGTGCAAACTCAAGGCTCGCGATTAACCATCTACGGAACCCAAAACATCGCGCAAGGTGTCACGGAGGGAGCCGCGGCGATCGTTTATGAAAGTTTGCGTGGGACGCCGATGGAAACCGAATGGCAGACTCATGGGGACTTCGCGGAATTTGTCCAAACCTATGCGGATTGGGTGAATAATACGGAACAAGCGTTTGCGGCAGTCAAAGGTTCCGAGCAACCGACGGAAGATCTTTCGAAATTATTTTTTGTCGCGTCCCTATTTACCGACAATTCTCTGAACCGCACAACGACCTACGACCCCGCTCCAAAGGATGAGGCCTGGCAGGTTCAAGACAATAGCTATGCCTTCGGCCCCATTGCTTTTCAGGTTTATCACAACCAGATCGTGCATTCCACCGATAGGGGAGTTCTGCTGACGGCATCCGCCGCCACCATTCCGTCTTTGTGGACCCGCCAGGGTCTCGGGAATTAGTTTTTCCGGAACTGGAGAGGAACGTTTAGATCCGCTGTTGTGATGCCCAGGAGTTTGAGCATCGTGGGCGCCAGACGGGCGACGGATTCTTCTTCGGGAAAAACTTGCGCTGGAATCCCTAGGCCATAAAAACCCATTGGAACATGCTGATCGTCATCTGTGGGTTGCCCGTGCGTCGTTCCGCCTGCCGAGTCTGAAAAAATGTACTTGGGCTTCAAAACCACCCAGAGATCGCCGGAGCGGGCTGGCTCATCGCCTTTCGGCGAAAAGAAGCTGCGCTGAATGACGTCAGACGTCTGGCGCGCGCGGATATCCGCGGTGGTATAGGCCGCCTCGACGCCCTTTATCTTCTGCAATTCTTCTTTCATCATTGGCGCATTCGCAGGTTTCGTGAGATAGATAAAAGGGGCCGCCGTCGCCTCGATCCATTCCGGATGCGGCAAAGCGCCTCTGGCAAAGGGAACACGTCCTGCCGGCAGACCTTGCGCCGAGGACACTTCCGGAATCGGCGTCACGCCATGGTCGCTGGAAAAAGCCCAGACGACGTCTTTTCCGACGGATTTTTCGACGGCTTTCATGAGGAGAGAAACTTGCTTATCCAAATTCAAAAAAACGCTTTTTATCTGTGGGGAGTCCGGCCCATAGCGATGGCCGACCAGATCAACCGCGGAAAAACTCACCGTTAATACATCAGTGACGCCCTTCTTCTGGCCCAATTGCCAGTGAGACACTATTTCTTCGGTGAGCAATTCCGTGACCGTGTCGGCATCGGCCGTCTCCATGCGCTTTTCCAAAGAGACAAGATCGTGATGATGCTGATTAAACTCTGAAAGCCATGAAGGGCTGTCATGGTAACTTCGGAATTCGTGATGATCGCGATCCCACCAATAGGCTTCGTCTTGATCCGGGCCGCCCAAAAGCAGAGCCCCGCGATCCTTCAGCGATACTCCAATCATTCGACAATCCGGACAGGTGGTGTGCAGACGCTCTGCAAACGATATTCCCGCGAACCATCGCAGCTGGGTATGCTGGCCTCCTGCAATTAGCTCCGCCGCGGAAACGCTGTGGTGGGACGGCACATCGTACCAGTCATTGTTGACGATGCCGGAATCCCGTGGGTAGAGACCGGATCCGATGAGCGTATGGCCCGGGCTGGTCTTGGTCACGGCATCGTCCATGCGCGCGTTCAGATAATAAGACCCCTGGTCGCGAAACCGCCGCAGGCCATCGGGAAGAAGATCCTGATGAAACCGCTCCAGATAATCCGCGCGGATTTGGTCTCCAACGATAATGACCACAAGCTTCGGAGTCTGTGCCTGCGCGGAGTGTACGACGAAAAAAAGCGCAGGTAAGACGAGCAGAATTTTTTTCATCCCGCTATTGTAGCGATTTAACGGACGGCGACACGATGGAAGCCGGCCCATTGATAAACCGCCACCCAGAATTGGCTGGGCGGTGGGGTCGAAGCGGCTTGAGCGGGCTTGTCCAGCATCGTACACAGACGAGCGCACAGGAGTCCCGCGGCGAGCAAGCTCGCAAACTCGAGAGCCACGCGTCGGCCGCTGTATCGTGCGGCGGACATGGGTGCCGACATTTGTTTACGAAGGACTACAGCCCGCGCCGGCCGTCGGCGCTCAATACCGGAATATCTCGGCGTATTAACGGAGATTGTCGGAATGTCCATCACGGAATTCATCGGGATTCCCTCCTAATCCCTTCAACGTAACAAAACACGATGACCTTCCGTTGACAGGTATGTAAATTGTTGGTGAGTTCCGGCAGTTCGGTTTAAGAGCGTGTCAAGCGCTCAAAGATCACTTCTTCCAAATCACGACGTCCGTCAAAAAAGCCGAGGACCCAGCTTCTTGTGAATTCGCGCCATGAGATCACGGTGCTTTACAACACGGCCTCGCCGGATATCAGCTTCCCCTTGGGCCGTCAGCTTCATGAGCAAGAGTGCTTTACGCGTCGCGGTGTAGGAGGCGATATCCTGAACGACGGCGCGCGCCTCCCCATTTTGCCTAATGATCATCGGCCGCCTCCTGAGTTTTCAATGGTGCCATTTAGAGTACCATGAATGGTGCCTCCAGCCAAGCGGCATATCATTCAGGCAGCGCGGGCTGCTCTCGAAATAGGCTGTACGATGGTTCCAGGGAAGGGTATCCACTCAAATACAGGGTTTGATCGGATGGCCGGGACATGCCGGAACGCCGCCGTTTGCCGGGTGATGTCCCGGACCCAGAGTAGTCCGTTGTGAATCGCATTGCGCGTCAGCTTAGGTCTTTGGAACGCCTGAACCGGCCTATGAGGCGCCCATGCTTTTGTCGCGGTCGAAGGCTTATCGGCGCGGACGGCGTCAAGGTGAGCTTCCAGATCTTTATCCCACCCAATACGGAATTGGATAAGGGCCGCTTTATGAGGATCGATTTCTCCATCCCGCCAAAAGGTAATTTTGACCCGCGGCTTTTCAGGATTTGCCCGCGTCACCACATGCGCCCAGACAGGACCGGTCTTATCGTTGGCCATGTAAAGCAGCCAATGACTCACTTTCTCACTTTTGCAGACAGTCGCCACAAGGCGAATCGAATCGGAATGGACTGGATCCATCCATCCTTCCATTAATTGTCCAAGGAGAATCAGGCTTTCAAGGCGCTTGACCCATTTCTTTTCTGGGTCGGGCGCGATGGACTGGCTGACGCCAATCACGTCGTCGACTTCGTCGGCCAAAACATGCAGTACCTCTACGAAGACGTCCGGCTGCGGCATGACGCGACGCTTATTCCAACGACGAGAAGCGGCCTTCATCTGTCGCAGGAAAATCGAGCGCCAATCCTGCGGGGGACCGTGCCGAAACGAAAATGTATTTTGCGCCAGCGCCTGCCCGTCAAATTCCTTTGCCGTTACCCAGGCGGCTCGCGCCGGCGCAGGGGGCAAAGCAGGTTGTGCGAAAAGCGGAGCGATAAGAATAAAGGGCGCCAACCAAGGAAATAACCTGAGCGGGCGTAACGGTTTCGGTCTAAAAAGCCAGGCGATCCACAGCAACGAGGTGAACTTGAGAAATGTATCGGCCCAGAGATGGGTCAATGGCCAACGATTTATGAAATCAAACGCCGCAAGCAGTTGTGCCGCCACTAGAGTGTTAACGATAAAATGACGATACCAGGATTGTTCCAGCCCCCATTGAATTGCGCGCAGAGGCCATGCTATGAGCCATCCAAACCAGTTCTTATTGGCGATCTCTTCAATTTTCCCTCGGGAATTCGGAAAATCATGGGAATCAAAGGAGACATTCCAAGTGAGAACGCCCAATTGGAAAAATGTATTGCTGATAATTGGATGATGGGCCGTGAGCATGGCCGGAAGCATCCAAAGAGCCCATTTCCATTCGTGCTGCATGTAGAAGCCCAGGAATTCCTCCCGGATTTCCTTTAACGCCTCTTCACTATTTCGTGGATGCAGATGTCGCGCATAAAAGAGCATAGCCCATGCGGTGGCCAGAAACAGGGAGAGCACAAAGAAATCCATCGCAGTTTGGGCTAGAGCGTTCAGGAGCGGATGCGAAAAAAAATGAATTCTTTCGAGCGCCTCCCATGCCCAGGCTTCCACGACCGTAGAATGGAAAATTGCGAGGAGCATCAATCGGCCCACCGGCGCCCAGCGAATAGATTTTTCTTTTCCTTTGCGGACCAGCAACCACTGAGAAAGTAGACTTCCACTGAATGCGCTGGTCGTCGCAAGAATCAAAAACGACAGGCGATTAAAAACAATGCTTTCTGTCACCTTGTCTTCAAGGAAATGGACGTCAAACGCAATCCCAGCGCAAAAAACGCTTAGCATGGCTGATACCGTCAGAACATTCTTGAGAGTAATTTGCCGGTAGACGTGGACTATCTGCCGATGCGCCTTTTCGGTCCAGAGGCCGCTAAAGCTGCCCGGAGCCAGCATCAGGGTCTGGGACCGGAACGGTCCAATGAATTGTAGGGGCAGGGTCCCATCCCTGCCCGCGGTATCGTTGGAAACAGGTCCAACCAATCCCATCGCCAGCGCCGGTAGAAGCAGGAGAGCGACGACGCGATGAAAAGATGGAGGTCGCATTATCAAGCGGCCTTTTCTTCCAATGGAAATCTGAAAAAGTGTGACTCCCATGACGGTGGGAGTCTAAAATTCAGGAGTGCGAACGACGCAAGAGCCTGCGAGCGGGGCATGGGGAGCACGGCGGCCCCATCACCAAAATCCACAGGTGAAGGCCACGAATGAAGATAATGAAACAACGCGAATGCCAAACCCGTAAGAGCTGTAATGGCCAAGCCCAGGATGATCGGCGGAGTCAATCTTTTCATCAGAGCATGGGTGACAGGCGTCTCGGTGCCGGGGGGCAATCGCATAACCATTTGGTCGAGTTGTTTTGTAGGAAAACCAGCACGAACGGTTGCGGAAGGAATGGCCAGCGCCTGCGATTCAAATACTTGATATTTTATGAACACGCGGGCAGGGTCTGCCTTGGCAGGGTTAGTGGATGCTAAGACAAGTGTGGCTGCGATCGTCAGGCGGAGGGTATTGCGCAGCATGTCACCCCATCATCGGCGAAGTCTAATTATTATTGCTCGGCAGTTGCCCGCAGGCGTTTTGGTTGGGGCCTGGGAGAAATTTGTAAAGGTCCGAACTGGGATCTGGCGACCAATCCACCACCTGGACCTGGTAGCCGCTCGTGGATGTATCGGTTACTTTAGGAATAGAGGTCACCACAGCACCCGCGTTGCATTTTTGAGTCGCGTAGGCGATAGCTTCCTGAACGTTTTCAAAGAATAAGTTGGTGTACTGGGCGGCAATTTCGTATTGGCCCGGTCGTGGATCTAATACCTGCTGTAGAATCTTGCCGACGGTGTAGCTACTCTCGCCCGCGGTGACGCTCTCCAGATGGGCCTTTCCGTTTGGATTCATCATCAGTGTTGATTCGACTCTAAGCGAAAGACCTTGATTAGGATCCGCCGCGGCTCTTGCGCCCGATGGTGGGGCGACGCATGGCTCGTTTAAACAAATGTCATCTTTCTGATCCAGGGTGCATTGCACGGGGCTCTGCGCATTGCTAGGGGTAGCTGTGTATCCGCATGGACAAGGGAGAGGGCATGTTTGATCGGAAGTCGCCTCAGGAGAGCCAGGGCGCTTGGTGACAGAGGCCAGCGTGGCAGGATCAAGAGCCAGGGGGCGCGGTGTTGTCGGAGAGGTCGGGGTCATCGAAGCGACGGGATTGGAACCGGCCACTTTTCCGTGAATCTTGGCCGAGTTTAGCTCAATGTCCAGTTGAGTCTTTGCAGCCGGGAATGTCGTCTCAACAGTCGTCGCGGGAACATAATCCATTCCAGGCAATCCTTTTCCAGTGATGGTCAAGTCCGAAGCGCGAAGCGTCAGAGACTCTCCGAGGAGTGCTGCCGACAACATCAGGCCGTTATTCAATTTGAAATTCATTTTTCCGTCCTCGTTTAGCTTATTTGCCCCACATCGCGCTTGTCCACTTTGAATCCATTCTAGCCATCGTGCATCTCAATGGAATGACGGCTATGTAAAAGTAATGCCTACGCGGTCTGACTAATAGACCTATTTAAAATATAGGTCGTGACTCGTCATGCAGCTCGCGCGGCGACTTCTTCGAAGCCCTGATGATCCGGAGACGCAGGCAGGTGGTCGCTTTTTCCTTGATGGCGCAATTGCACATTCAGGCTGCGCAAGACTTGGCGGAAGCCAACTGGGCCGAGAGCTTTAAGCCGGATAACAGCGATACCCAAGTCATGAGGAATGCTTTCCCCGACCCAGAAAGCGCGCCCGCCCGCTTGCGCCACGAGGTTCAGCATCGGGATGTCGTTCGGGGAATCGCCCAGTGCAACAGCTCGAGAAAGGATGTATTCAACCGAAACACCACGCTGCTTAGCCAGGGAACCAGCCAGAAACAGCAGTGCGTCGCCTTTGTCAATCTTGAGGAGGTCAATTCCGGTGGCAGAATCGATGGCGTGGTAACCAGTGAGAGAAAGCTTCGGATCGTTGTTGATCGCCTGCTGAACCGCCGCCGTGAGTTTTGCCCAGCCTTCGGCATGATGGTCGCGGATTCTTTCCATGACGTCTTTCGCTGCTGGGACAATCGAAAAACCAGCCACCTTGTTATCGAGTTTGAGATCATCCACGGTGATTCTCAATTCCGTTCCCAAAGTCCCTTGAAGAGTCTTATGCAGCGTTTCCATTACTGTAAGGTACAACTCCTGTTTGACGTCCTCGGGCATCGGGTTTTGAAAAATAAATTCATTATTCGGTGCATAGCCCGTGCCGCCCCCATCGGTAAAGGAATAAGAACATTCTTTCAGGCTCCCGGAAAACCGATTCATCAATTGTCTGTCTGTGGTTGGGGCATCATCGCCTGTGAAAATACCGAATGAGGCGTGTCCCGCCAAAAGATGAAAATCTTCCAGAAGCCGCAGCGTCTCAGGGGGCGGATCCTCACGCTCGCGAAGAAGCGTATTGTCTTTATCGGTCGCCAGAAGCTGAATATGCGACACATCGAATTGGTCCCAGACTTGGGGGAGTAGGTATCGCGGCTGGACGAGAATGGGCGGACCGTAGGCACGGCTAGCATCGATTTTATCGCGGGGATCAAAGGGGACGTTTCTAAAATAACCCTCCCCGCTTTCGACTAAAGCCGTGAAATTCTTGACACCATCCCCTGGGTTCCCATAGAAAAAATCTTCCTCATCAATAGTAAACTCCTTGGGTGTATCGTTCCCGAAAAGTCCGACTTCCACGATTTTAGCGTCAAATTTGTGAATATGCGCGCCAATCACGCCATCCTTCCCATCCGCGGCAGCTTGGGTCATCAAGCATTTGAGATAGCTTGCCTGAATATTAGGGCTATCGTCTACATGTTCCTGAAGATAGCCGGAGAGCGAGATTGGAGGCAGGCCAAGTTTCTTTCGTACGGCATTGAAAAGTTCATTCAACAAATAAGCGGCTTTCTTTCCCCAAGTTCCCAAGTGCTTTAGCCAGGGTTTGTTGAGGACCTCCAAATCGTACCGATTCCCGTGGTCGACCCATAGCCTGGCGCCGGTCGCGGTGATGTGGTCGGCTTCACTGACAAACGTGAATCCGTCCAGGTTCTTGCCCTCAAGGTCGCCAAAGAAAGGGTCGTGGTTTCCTGGAAGAATGACTACCTGAGTGCCTTTCTTGGTTTCCCGCAAGAGTTTCTGAAAAACCTCATTATTTTTCTTACTCCAAGGTATTTCATTGCCAGAACGAAAATACTGTTCGATCTCGGTCCAGCCGATAAAGTCTCCATTGATATATAGGATCGGCGCTTTATTATGTCTCAAAAACCGCAGAAGTTTCTCGGCAACAAAATCCTCTGTTCCGACATGAAGATCGGAAATCCAGATGGCGCGATGGTAATGAATTTCGCCATGTTCCGCATCGTCTATGTCCTCGGGCCGGCGATTGTGCACCCATTCTTCGAAAGAAGTTTTTTCTGTCGGATTAAAGATCGAAATCATGTCCGGAGATTTGTGCTGTAGTTTGCGGAAATTGGCGCGCCATTGGCGAGGGGTCAACGCATGCCAGATCCATCGGGCCACCCAACCTGTAATGAAATAGACCACTCCAATGCGCCAATCATGTCCATTTTTCAGTCTGCCAGCAGCCGACCATGCTGTCCAGAAAAGCGTTCCAGAAATCGCGACGGCGCCAAGGGCCACGAATGCATAGATCCATCGAAGCTGAGCTCGTTGGGCGGCTTCGGTGGGACTTACATTTATGGTGGTCGATTTCTTCCAATGCGCAGTCACCGTTTTAAAAATTCGGCCAGGCGCCAGACGCCTTAAGAGAGGCCGTGCTGCCAGTGCCTGCGACTGGAGCCATATCGCCGTGTCGGCGTGACGGTGTGTGGGCGTATCGGCGAGCAGGGAAAAATTGTGATTTGTAGATACGCTGGCGCTCAGATACACCGATACGTCACCAAAGGCGAGTGCCGGCACGAGGGTACAGATGACGGCCTGCCGAAGCAGCTGCTTCATCATATGGGCATCGCTATTCTAGGTTTATGGTCAGACGATTGGAGTGACGGCGGTGTAAAAAAAGGACTCAGGGTAAATCTGGGTCCATCCGGACAGGCAGCGCCTGCGAACGCTTTTCGTTGGACCGGCATCAAGGGGACGCCGATGGCGATGGCGGCGCCCAGGAAGAAAAGGGACTGGGCAACGTGCGACCCGGAATTTATAAGACGGCTCATCTGCCAAACACTCTCCAAATGTCTGTAGTCATAGATTGTCAGAAACAGTCCAATGGCTGAGATCGGCAGCGCGGTAAGAATGCGTAGCGGGATTCGCATGCGGTCCTTTTTGGGCACGGTCCAGGAATTGGGAATTAATATATTCCAGGCGACCGTGATCGCGTAAAGTCCGATCATTCCCGCGACGGCCTTCCACTGGCGAAGATCCAGGATTGCCCGATAATTTAAGACGCGAATGTATAGTCCGCAGATCAGCGCGGCCGTGGCCGGAATGTTATCTAAAAAAATAAGTCGGAGTACCCACGCAAAGGCGCTTTCCAGTTCTGTCACGCGTCCAGTCCCGGGCAGTTTTTTCAAGGGTAAATTTCGAACGTGGGCCCGGATTCTAGCGAAGAAAATCAGGAGACCCAATTCAGGCAGAACATACGCCATATAAAGGAGGGGCGCCAGTAATGAGACAATTGGCGTCAACATCAAAAATGGAAGCAAGATCCGGGGATAAATCGGCCGTCCCTTTTCGTGCCATACAAAAAGAATCGACGCGCCGAAAAGAATAAGATCAGGGATCGCCCAGCCGGCGGCGGCTACCCAATTCCCAGCGACAATAAAATTGATCGTGCCGAGAGTTGAGCTAAATAACCCTACCGCCACCTGATACGCCAGTGCCGCCGCCCAAAAATGCAGGATGCCAACCACTTCCCGTCCGGCTTCTCCAGGGGACTTTACGAAGTCGACCAGTTCTTGCGGCACATGAATCCCGGCTTTCTGGTCGGAGGCAATGAGTGCGCGCAATTCATCCAAAAGATGAGCCAGACGTTTTTCCGGGTTAAGCGCCAATTCCAGCTGCGTATAAAACCATGCGGCAAGCCGGTGCCGCCATCGAATATAAAACGGTCCTATTGTGGTCTTCCTGGTTCTTTCGACCTTTCGCGCGAGAAGGATTTCAGCAACATCTGGCTTTTGATCGGAGAAACGTTTTAAGGAAACCTTGATAGTCAGGGCGAGCATCCGGACAACTTCAAAACGCACTTGCGGACCATTGAGGGGGGAATATTCGCGCAGGCCCAGCGCCTGCGACGGGAAAAAGGATTCCGTATCGGCGTGACGGCGTGCAGGCGTGTCGGCGAGAAAATGAACCCCACGGGTCGCCGATCCGCCCACACCCCGGTACCCCGACACGTCACCAGACGCCATTGCCGGCACGAGCGCGCAAACGATGGCCCGGCGAAAAAATTGCTTCACCATATCAACAGCGCTATTCTATGTGGCTAATCGGACAATGGAATGACGATCGTGTAAAAAATGGACTCAAGGTTTGGCACCAGCACGAGCGCAATGAATCTCTTCATGCGGCCTCCCGAGTTGCAAGGGGTGAGGTCCGGAAGCGATTCGTCCAATGCGGGTCATAGCGAAGAGCGTTGCGGTAATCGCGCATGTAGGCCAGGATAGTCTGCGCCTGGCGGTACATCGCTGGATCTTTCCGCTGGAGAGGATTTACGAAGCGGCGTGTCATTTCATCAATGTGATCTTGGCGCCGATCATGTTCCCAGACCACTATGGATTGGGCCAATTGAATAAAAAAGCTTCTCGAGGACCTGGAGGGGGCGGGCGAGAATGGATTCTCGTCATAGGAATGATAAAAGGCATCGCTATAAGGGTCCGAACGATTCATGGGTGTTATGTGATGGCGGTACACTTCGGCTCGTTGATCCTCCAAAAGGCCTCGCAGCAATTTGCGCTCCGCCCTATTTAGATCGGTCATGATCCTCCTCTGCCGGCGTTCAAGCTCCTTTTTCTCCTTCTGATTTACCCAGACAATTCCTCCGTTCCAGTCGACGATATGACCGTAGTCATGAATGATAAAGGCGGCGCTCGTTCGAATCGCCATCCGGATTGCAGCGGGGGAGAGGCCTGGTTTCAGCCGACTGAAGTCCGGAACCACATGAAAATACAATGCAAAGGGGTTGAGATACGTCTTCCGATGATGAGTGGAGAAGAAGACTTCAGTTTTTCGGAGGACCTTCTTGGTCGCACCGAGAAATCGCGGTATGCGAATGTCGGAGTTATCACGAATAAGCATGTATTCGGGAATCATGGCGAGAGCATGATTTAATTGCGTTTTCAGAGTTTTAAACGATTTCCGGAAGACTCTTTCTTCGGGGATCGGGCCGAGAGATTTTTCGTTATCGCTAAAAGACATTTTTCCGTTGGAGTCTAAAATCAGGAATCCAAAGAGGTTTGCGGGCGTCGGCGGGTTGGAGAGAACGCTCCGGATCCTCGTAGCCTTGTGATCCAAACCCGCCGTGAGAACTCGCGTCAGATCGTTTTGACCAAACACCATATGACGTTCGTCCAGCGCCTGCGACCCGAAGGCATAAGGCATCGCAGATCGAAGATCGCATATCGATATTCGATTTTCGGATCCCATCACCATTGCCGGCACGAGTAGAAGTGCGGTCAATCGGATGAAGAGGTTGGGTCTCATGGTCAGGACGCCGTATACAGCTCTACGACTTTGACTTTGTGTCCAGGTTCCAAGATCTTCGATCGGCTTGCCATCATGAAGGACTCTCCCACCGTGGCCACCTCAAAGAAAAAGGACTCCCATCGAAAATCCCCATCTGGATAGAAGAGGCGGCGTTCCAATCGCACAGCCTGTTC
>Ga0206971_10074_pt1 | contig 35921 bp, 25 predicted proteins | sample Alteio_BWOrgHeat_85_FD_152917 | JGI IMG/M metagenome (GOLD analysis project Ga0206971, IMG submission 152917) | Enriched cells from forest soil in Barre Woods Harvard Forest LTER site, Petersham, Massachusetts, United States -... | ecosystem: Environmental > Terrestrial > Soil > Temperate forest >...
GGCCCGATATATTGACCGGGCCGCCAACCTCAACCTTATATATTAATCCCAAGGGAGAAAATAAACGATGGGAGAAATATGATGTTGTTAAAGGTATTCAAACAGAAATTACAGTACTAAGAGATATTGACGGCGACGGGATACCCGAACTGGTGTATGGCTCGGGCGGCGCTTTGTATTACGCGAAACCCGACCCTGCCGATGTGAGCAAACCCTGGATACAGCACCAGGTATCAGAAAAAGGATATTCGGTGACGCATGGCATTGGTGTGGGCGATATTAATGGCGATGGGCGCATGGATATTATAAATGCCAACGGTTGGTGGGAGCAGCCACCCGCCGGACAAAACCAGGGCCTATGGACATATCATTCCACCGCGTTTGGCAGGGCGGGGCACCGCAGTTCGGGCATTGGCGGCAGCGTAATGGCTGTTTACGATGTTAACGGCGATGGCTTAAATGATGTAGTAACTAGCCTCAACGCGCATGGCTTCGGGATGGCCTGGTATGAGCAAAAACGGGATCCAAAAGGCACTATAACGTTTGTGGAGCACATGATAAATGATGATTACTCTTTTAAAAATAATGCAGGCGGGGTGGCGTTCTCTCAGCAGCATGGCTCAACCTTTGCAGATATTGATGGCGATGGCATACCCGATTTTATAGTAGGCAAACGGTACTGGACGCATTTGGATGATTTTTATGACCCTGACCCTTACGGGCCACCTGTATTATATGTTTATCGTACGGTAAGGGATAAGAAAGCGCCGGGCGGGGCAAGGTTTGTGCCCGAACTGGTGCATAACCGTTCAGGTGCGGGTTCGGATGTACTGGCAGTCGATCTGAATAAAGATGGAAAGATAGACATCGTATCATCTACCGACAGGGGGACGTTTATATTTTGGAATGTTGGGAAAGGCGCTGTTAAATCATCAGTTAAGAAGCCTGTCGCGGCAAGTAAGAAATAAAAAACAAGATAAAAAGTTCACAAAAAGTGAACTTTTTTATTTATATTTGTTAACGAATGAAAGTTCACCTTATCAAAAAGCAAACTTTGGAAGATTTTGCACATGGCCAGCCCCGGAGTAAAACATCCCTGGAAGATTGGACAGAAAAACTAAAGCTTGCAAATTGGGAACAACCGACTGACATGAAACGGACCTATAACACTGCCGATATATTAGGTAAAAGCAGTAATAGGGTTGTTTTTGACATTGCAGGGAATAATTACAGAATGATCTGCAAGTATGTTTTTGGAGCAAGGCAAGTACATTTATTTGTTTGCTGGATAGGTACACATGCAGCGTACGATAAGATTTGTAAACAGGAAAGCCAGTACACTATTAATCTTTATTAAATATGGAAACGGTAGCAATAAAATATACAATCATCAAAAATAAAAGCCAATACAACCAATACTGCACCCAGCTTGAAACTTTATTGGCGGGTGAAAATGATGAAACCTTACAGGACGAAATTGACCTTTTGACATTACTGATTGAAAAATACGACGACGAGCATAATACCTTTAAAGAAACAGACCCTATTACTCTATTACGTTCTTTTATACACGACCATCATTTGAAGCCGCAGGATATGACCGAAATATTAGGAATTAGCAAGGGATATGTATCTGATATTTTAAACTATAAAAAAGGCTTATCCAAAGATGTTATCCGCAAATTAGCCGATTATTTTAAAGTAAGGCAGGAAGCGTTTAACCGGCCTTATAAATTAGTGTCTCCTATAAACGCCCATCTGCGAAATGCGAGTGTTATGAATACCGCAAAGGAAATTCAATACGACAAATAACTGAAGTGAAACACTATAGAACTTGATACTGTAAAATAAGTAAAATATCCGCCATACCCAACGTTTTTCATTTTTAATGCGATGATGCAATAAACAGAATTGCAAAACACATTAAAACCCAAAAAAATGAAAAACTTAACTTATGGCATATTTGCCTTTTTCCTGTTGACACTCGTAATGCAGGGATGCAAAAAATCGGGATTAACTTTTACTAAGGGCCAAATAACCGCAGCCAAATTAACACTTGACCTTAATGAGCCCGATTCCCTTATTTTAGTTGGCGCAGTTAATGATTCAGTACAGTGGAGCGTCACTCCTGCATCAGCCAATACTTTATTTAAAATAAAAAATATAGCAATATTAAAATTTAGCGCGGCGGGTAGCTATACAGTAACTGCTACTACCAATAGCGGCACTACGGCTTCTGTTTCAATTACGGTAACCAATAATGTTTATGTGCCATCGCCTGTTTATACTGTAGTGTCTTATGATCCGGTCGAACAAATAACGATGGTGCCCATGCTTACTACGGTAAATGGCAGTAAAACAATGTATTTTGCAGCTCAAACCAGTAAAATTTATGCTTGCGGCAACAGCATCCCCATGCTTACAAAAAGTTCGAATGGAAATAACCTCAGCATAAATTTTCTGGGCATAAAACGGCCCGATCCCCTCACCTGCCTGGTAACTAATACCCCGCTTCCTGCAGAAAATGCTTACTTTTTTTCGGCGGGTACAGCACTTTCTTTCACCCCGGGTACATATCCTCTCACCGTTACCTTAAACAATGTTACTTATACAGGGAGCATCGTAATTACGGCAACCGACATGACGTTTAACTGGAACTATACTGCGGGTGTTATTATTGCGCCTAATCACCTTAGCTTGTAATAATCAGCCTATTTAAATGCAGCAGGGCAGTTTAGCGGAAATTGACCTGCTGCATTTAAATAGTTGAATTGTACCGCTCATAACAATAAATAAAATTTATTTTTGTCTCTACCCAACGTTTGGTACTCTGCCTGCGAAGAGTTGTTTTAGAGCGCTTCGAGACTAATTTTTTGAATGGATCTTTCTAAAAGAAAAACAGAAGAACTGGTAAAAGGATGTATAAATAATGAACGCACGGCCCAGGAGGCTCTGTATAAGCTATTTTATGCAGATATGTTACGGGTTTGCTACAGCTATTTAGTCGACAAGGAACTGGCTAAAGAAGCATTTAATACAGGGTTTTTAAAAACGTTTCAATCCATTCAAAATTTTGATATTGAAAAAGGCGAGCTGGGGGGATGGATAAGAAAGATCATGATATACACCTCAATTGATCTTTGTCGCAAAGAATTAAAATTTACATCGGCAACGGTTAATGAGCAGGACGAGGACGAGTTTTTTATACCGCCTTCTGTTTTAGAGAAGCTGTATTTTGAAGATATCCTGGCCAACATCAATTTGTTGCCCTACGCCACCCGCACAGTTTTTAATTTATCGGTGCTGGATGGTTTTACTCATAAAGAAATTGGCGAACAATTGCATATAAGCGAGGGCACATCGCGCTGGCATTTAGCCGAAGCCAAAAAGAAATTAAGAGAACTGCTTGACCCGGCCGGTAAAAGCGCCCAAACCACAGAAAGGAGTGACAAAGCAAAATGAGCAACGTATTAAAATATCTCATGCTTTGGCAGCAGAAACGCGCTGAGTTGCCTGTTATTGATAACCAGCAAACCAGCTGGCTTGAAATGCAGGCACTTTTGGATGAACATATGCCGGTTGGTCAACCCATTTATTCGCCGGGAAATTTATCCCATTTTGCTAAATTTAAATTACTGTATGCGGTGGCTGCCGCTATTATTGCAGCTGCAATAATTTATGCTGTATTGCATCATCATACCCAAACAAATAACGGTAAGACTGATAAGATCGGGCAGATAAAAAACGGCAAAAACAATAGCGATAATAGTATGTCCATAAAAGATAAGCAGCCGCAGAACAATACAACCAATGATGCAGAAAACACAGGACGATCGGTAATAAAAACAGTCCCGGATAAACTTATAAATGGTACAGAAAGCAATAATGTAAAAGCGGGTAATAATAACGTGGCCCATGGATCAAATAATAATAATCTGCCGGAGGATAAATTATCGGGTAATAAACATCATGCCGGTACAGAAAAGTTGATTAATACAGGCAATAAAACCAATATTCATAATACCAGGACCAATGCATCGGCATACGCTATTACTAATGCAATTTCGGGAACAGGAAGATCGGCTAATTCATCAAGACACAACGTTGATAATGGTGTTAGCAATAAACGAACTGTATTTAGCAAATTACCCGGATCGTCATCAATAAAAAGCCAATCGTTAACAGGCGCGGGTAGGGGTAGAAATAACCGAACAGGAATCAATAATAATGCGCCTGATAGGCTAATTCAAAATAACATCAACCAACAACGATCTCGGGACTTAATGGAATTATCACCGCCTCAATTAAACTTTAACTGGGGTGTAAACGCTTCGTTATTCAATATATCAGCCATAAATAATAGGATAATTTCAAACCCCGGAGCAAGTCAAAATCCTGCTAATAAATCGGGGAAAACCACAAAGGCAAAGAGTCCGTCGACTACTGCAATTGACTGGGGTATTTTAGCCGGAGTTAACGCGCCGGGCAGCTTTACTCCTAAAAATCAAAACGTCAATATTTACGGCAGTTTGCCGGTCGATGCTTTTGTAGGCTTATTTGGCACCTATAATCTGAACACTAAATGGGGCATTAACCTGCAAACAAGATTCCTGGTCCCGCATTTGGCAAGCGGCAGTTATTCGCACGCCAACAACAGCAAGGTTGATACCAACCAAACCCTGCAAATAACCGATTCGCGTAAAATTTATACGGCCGATATCCCTTTGCATATCGTATACAATTTAACCGGTGGCCTCAGCCTTAAAGCCGGCGGAGTGATAAGCATTCCTGTAAAGCAAATAAACGGGAGCAGTAGTTTCCAAACCTCGGGCACCAGGAAAGATACAACCGGCTATTATAAAACGCTTACTAATACAGTGAATACCAATAGCTTTGAAAAAAAGCTGGACTATGGGCTTTCGGGTGGTATAAGCCTGCATGTTAAGCGCTTGCTGTTTGATGCAACCTATTATCGCGGGCTGCAAACGCAGAAAGTTAGCTCAACATTAGGAAGCTATACAAATAATACAAACGGTGTGCAGTTAACTATCGGGTTTAAGCTGAATAAAAGCAAACCATAGTTTTATGCAGGGGGATTTAAATATTCGGCCCTATGTTATTGCTGATTATTACTCCCAAAATAATCAAACGGTGTTAAATCGCCTATGCGTTGCCATGCCCAATATCCGTTATATTTATAGCCCCTGTCGGGTGTAAGTACTCCATTGTTATCTATCATTATTTCGTTAGTATATAGCTGCAATTGGGATACCTGGTGTTCGTAAGGAAGTTTTATAGGCACCTTTATAGGCTTACCGAAGCGGGTAAACAGGTCGGACTCTGGCTGCCCAATATAAATGATGATCAGGCTTTCCTTGTCAAGCGTATCTTTACCAACTATTTTGCGTTCGGTTCTAAATGTCTTAAAATCTTTATTGTCGTTACTGAATAGTGTATTGATATCCGGCACTTTAACGGTTGCGTAGGCCTTTACGCTATCTGCCTTCCGGTACATCATCGGAAATCGTGCAGGCGTTTTTTTTTCTAACATAATACTTTCAAGCAATACAGGATCATCTATTTGTTTGTAAACAATAAAGCCCTCCTTATCTGCCGTATTACTCATTACCGACCTGAAAAAGTGCCGGCCCGAACTTAAATAAGCCACCTTGCGGTTAGCTTCCCACCGCTTTTTTTCTGACTCGCTACCCTGCATATCCTCAAAAGAAGGGTACCCACTATAAAAGCCGACCGAGTTTTTAAAGTCTATCTCAAAATCGTGCAGCAGGTATTTAATTTTATAGCCCAAAGCTTTGTTTTCAATGATGATGAAGTCAGCCGCGGTTGCGGTCAGGTCGTTCCTGTCCTTGTCAAAATGAAACCGGACCACATCGGGGTTTGCCAGTTTGCATTGGCGCGAGTTAACCGTTTCACCAATAAAATCTTTAATAAACCACGCCAGGTATTTCTCCCGGTTTGGGTCGGGCTTGCTGTTTATGGTAACTGAATTAAGGATGGTGTTGCTCTCTTTTAAAACAACAGTAATATTAACCGGTTCATTGTTTACCGTTATATCCTTTACACCGGGCTCAAAGCCGATCAGCTTAACTACCACCTGGTAAGTACCGGAGCCGAGGCTGCTGAAGCTGAATTTGCCTTCGCCATTGGCAGATTGAATGTATTTTGAATTGGTTATAAAAACCGTAGCGCCCGGTACTGTCGCTCCCTTTTCATCCCTTACTGTGCCGTTTATAGCATAGGTTCCCTGGGCAGTAGCGCCCAAACCAAAAAAAATTAATACTATAAAAAGCAGTTTGTTCATAATGACCGCAATAGGCTAAGCATCTGATAATTTAATATCAATACTACGACGAGTGAAAAACGGGGGGATAGGGCGTAAATATTTTGTTATTACGGCTATGACGCGGGGGGGGGTATGTAGTGGCAGAGATAAACTACTTAATCATCACTAAACCGCTTCAGCACTTTTCGCCCCAGGTCATAACTTACGCGGAATACTTCCTGGTTATCATTAAAATAACCTGGCGTAAAATGGAAACTCGCTACAAACTGCCCTTTCAGGTGCTTGAACAAAAAAGGTGTATAAATAATGTCGATGCGGTTATAGGTGGGTTTTGTATAATACGAATCGCCGTAATTGATCTGGCTGCCCTGGCCGTGGTAAAACTCCTCGAATAGGGCGAAACGGCGATAACTTGCGTAAGCATCGAAAACAACCCCGGCCGGTGTTTTAAATCCGTCAACACCGCGTTCCCGCTCTAACGAAAACAATGCTCCGGCTTCGAATGACAAAGAATCCAATATTGTTTTATGGCTGAAATCGAGTCCCAGCTTTATTTCCCCGCCGCCATTGTCATTGATATGATCGTTGGGTAACAATACTTCCGCCCCTGCATCGTGCATCAGGAAAAAATAATGCGCTATATAAAAAGGGCCATGTACGTCGGGTTTATATTTACCCGAAAAACCAAACAAAAACTGCTCGCGCTGGGTAACCGTTTGCCGGCTCACCCAATCTATCCACCCGGTTTCGGTAAAATTACCGGTTTGGTAACGTGCCAGCAGGCCCTCTACGTTTGGACGATAATAAAGTAAGGTATCATTTAGCAAAGCACGGGGGTAATCGGTAAGCAAACCTTCGCGCGGAAATTCGCCGGCATTGAACAGCCATTTTTTACTCTTAAAATGGTAATAAGCTACGGGGTCGGCTTTGCCAAAAAAGGGTATGGCGCCAAACTCATGCAGGGCATTAACACCAACAATAAAATGGTTCAGGCTATCTAAATTAAGCCCGAAATCGAGCGTGGTGCGAGTGCCCGAATACGTACGTGAACGCGGAATAAAGGCCTTATATTCCCGGTTGTCCAAAAAACCCAGCCCATTAAAATTAATATCCAGGCTTTGCTGCGCCAGCGCGGTTGTGCTTGCTATGGCCGAAATTATGATGAGTAAGTAAGCTTTTTTAAACATGCGTTCAATTTTTATTCAACTTCAACGGCAATGAAATTGCTGTTTTTGCTTCCCCCAAAGGGCGCGGTGCTTATAGAGAACATTAATTCGTATTTTCCTTTTTGCGATGGCGAGTTTATATTAAAAATAAAATGTTTGCTTTCCCCGGCATTTAAAACCAGATTGTTAAAACTGCCCGGGGCCCTTTGGGTATATGCCGAACCATCATCCCGGTAAAAACACGCGTCCATTGCTACCTCGTGCAGCGTTTTATTGTTGCTAAAGTTTATTTGGTAAGGATATGGATTTGTAATGGTTAAATCAATATCCTTTTTATCGCCGGTATGTAATTTTAGCTCATGATAAGGGATTTCGACCTTTACTTTTTGATAAGTGCGCACATCGTCTATCCATTCAACATACCATTTACCGACTTTTATTTTTATGGAATCAGTGGTATTTTTTGTAGGGTCATCAGTTAAGTGCAAAGCCCGCTGGTGCTGCATCTGTTCTTCAATGGGCCATATATCAAACTGTGTGCGCCTATAGTTTCTTGTATCGTACGAGAAGCCTTTCAGCGTATTATTGTAATAATCGTACTTGGCCGGGTTTTGAAAATTATCATCCATAATAACATAAGCGTCGCCTGCCTTTTGCTTAACTATATGCGCCCAATCTTTATAACCATAATAGCTTTTTATTTGCCCTATCTGCGTAACAACAGGTACCGCGAACAGCACGCCTAACCTGAACAGCACAATTACCAGCATGTTAATAATAGCAACCGGATAAAACCACGCGGGCCTGCCGCCCGGTTGTTTAAAACCTATTAATACCAGCATAGCCAGCGGCGCGAAGGCTATAAGCGTCCAATGCGGCTGTGCTTCGCCCCTGAAAGTGGAGATGAAAAAGAACACCAGCGTACCAATACAATTTACCAGCAGGCAACGGATAAAGGCATCTTTAATTTTTACAGTAAATGCTTTATAAAATAAAAACCATCCAATCAGGGGCCCGGCCATAAGCAGTTGCCCGGGCAGGTATAAAAAGCTATTGGCACTATCGTAAGTAGCCGCCGAGCGGTCATACAAATGGTAATTTACCGATGGATAGCCGTGTTGCACCTGCCATAAAATATGAGGTATATATAGTATTGCCGCCAAAAAAACGATGAGCCAGAACGAGGGCCGCTTTAATAATTTAATATTACACGCCACGGTAAACAAAATAAGCAACGCGGCATGGTACTTACTGTAAAGCAAACAGGCAACCACTATACCCAAGGCAAGGGCCAGCGTCCATTTATCATGGTCGATATATTTTTGGTAAAAGAAATAGAACAGCACCGCGAAAAAGAATAGCGGCGCGTCGGGCGTAGTGGTAAACCCGTAAATATGAAAGATGAAGATACCCGATATAACGAGTATGAACGCCCATGCGTCCACCGCGTATTTTTTCAGGATGAGCCATAATAAGTATATAGAAGCTGTGCTGGTTAATACCGTAAGGAGGCGCAGGCCCAATTCATTATGCATCAACGTATCGCCAATACGGATGAACAGCGCCACCATTGGCGGATGGTCGAAATAACCCCAGTCTAAAAAACGCGAATACAGCCAGTAGTAGGCTTCGTCGGCCTGCAGTTCTAACCGGTAAGCTTGCGCGAGGTTAAAAATTGTCCAGCATAACAAAAAATACCAGATGGGTTTGTCAGACTGAACGACTTTTTGTGTAGGCGACAATGGCAATGGGTTAATTCAAAAAAACAATGCAAATGTATATAAATATTGCTTTAAGCAGGTAACCCTTTGGTAAGTGATGCAGCGCACCACCTGGCCCACCTGGTCCACTTGGTCCGGGGTGAACCCACCTGGTCCACCCGGACCCACCTAAAATATTTTTCACTTTTATTTGCATATTTAAATTATTTACTCTACAATTGTAGAGTAAACTCTAAATAAGTAGAATATGAAGCTCACTAAATCAGAAGAACAGTTAATGGAACTGATATGGCAGCATGAAAAAGTTTTCCTGAAAGACATTTTGCTAAGCTATCCCGACCCCAAACCCGCGGGCACTACCATTGCTACTTTGCTAAAGCGTATGCAGGATAAAGGTTTTGTCGGCTACGAAACATTTGGTAACTCCAGGCAATATTATCCGCTGGTAAAAAAGTCGGCTTACTTCTCGAAGGAGGTGAACGGCATTATTAAAAATTACTTTAATAATTCGGCTTTGCAGTTTGCCTCGTTCTTCACAGCCTCATCCAACCTTACACCTGCCGAACTGGAGGACCTTAAAAAAATTATTGATCTTGAAATTAAAAGGAGGGAAAAATGATACACTATATCGTAAATTTCGTTTTATGTTCCGGTTTACTATTATTGGTATACCGCGTTTTCTTAGGGTCCGAAAATTTATACCGCTTTAACAGGTTTTACTTGCTATTTAGTTTGGTATTTTCATTAACGGTTCCTTTAGTAACTGTTCATATACCCTATCCGCAAATCCCTGGTTTTCAGCAACAAGTTGCAGAACAACTTGTGTCAACCAGGATTGCTAATACATTTCAGGTTCACGCTATATCAACAACTGTTAGCAGTTCCGCTCTGCAACAGGTTTCACAAACGCCAAAGCATAATTACCTGCCGGATGTATTGCTTCTATTATATGGCATAACTACCCTGGTAATGTTGGTAAGATTTGCCAGAAACAGTTATCATATCAGCCGCATTGTTACCAGAAATACAATCATAAACTATAGTGATACTAAACTGGTATTAGTTGATGAGGATGTAACTCCGCATAGTTTTTTAAAATATATTTTTATTAATAAAGATAAGTATCATAGCAACTCAATTGAACCCGAAATTATTTGCCACGAACAAACGCATGTAAAACAATTGCACTCGTTGGATATAATATTAGTTGAATTATTGCAGGTGGTTTGTTGGTTTAACCCATTTATATTTTTGTACCGCAGGGCCATGCAGCTTAACCATGAATTTTTAGCTGATGCGGCAGTTATCGAAAACTACCGTGACACAATAGGCTATCAATATTTATTGCTGGATAAAGCCAGTGAAAACAAAAGCTTATACCTAACCAGTCAATTCAACTATTCAGTAACCAAAAACCGATTAATCATGATGAGTAAAACTACCTCCGCAGCTACAGCCTGGTTAATCAGGCTTGCTATCGTTCCCGTAATCACCATTGCTTTTTTATTGTTTTCTAATAAAACAATGGCAGCGTTAAGTGTCAAATCAACTAAAAAAACCTCACTAACTGCACCCGCCGCACAAGACACTAAAATTGATGAGTTTGTGAAACTGCCCGCTGACTATAAACCTGCAAAAACCTATATTAATGCAAAAGGGTATAAAATTGAAGAGGGCGGTTATTCGGCTAATGGTAAAACTTATTATGTTGCTATAATCAGTAATAGATCGGGCAAAAAGATTTCAGACGCTGATGACAAAGCAGGCCGGGTAGTTATTTATAAAGGTGCCGGCAATGCTTCAGGCGAAGATATGATATATCGTAGATTTGGCTATAAATTCCCGGATGTTAAAGTAAGCGAGCTTAAACTTAAACCAGGGCCGCCGCCGCCAATGCCAATGCCAATAATGATACACGATGATGGTTTTAACGCGCTCAGATCATTCAGTAATAGAGTTGAATACCCACAACAGGCGCTCGACCATGAAATACAAGGCAGTGTTGTTGCCAAATTTAATGTAGATAAAGATCATAAAATAACCGATGTAAAATTAGTTAGCGGTTTGGGTTACGGGTGCGATGAGCAGGTTATAAATATGCTAAAAACATTTCCGGGTAAAGTTAACGGGAAATACAATAATTATGTAGTAGGCGTTAGTTTTACATTATTCGGGAGGACAAAAAAATATCCTAAAGTACGTCTTGATCAAAAAGTATTAGATGCGCCCAACAGAGCGCTTGCCATTGAGTTGATAGGATATGGAAAATAACATAAATAAACAGACTTACGAAGTTTTTAAAACTTCGTAAGTCTGGCCGAGGCAACGAAACGTTAATATTTGTTAATTTTTATATAAGTGTATTGATAGTCAATATATTTATATAACTATAAACCGCTATAAACTTTTCTTGTCATGAAAAAAGTCCCATTACTTAAATTACTGCCTGTATTTTTTGGGGTCTTTATTTTCTTTGCCGCCAATGCGCAAAACCTTCCCAATGTACAGCAAATTAGCCTTCGTGCGCCAGTCGGCATAAAAATTGATGGCAGGACAACCGAGTGGAACAACCAGTTCCAGGCATATAATACGCATACCGATTTTTATTATACCATGGCTAACGACGATAAAAACCTTTATGTAGTTATACAGGCTACCGACCCTGCCATAATAAGGCGGATAATAAATGGCGGGGTTACGCTTACCATAAACAGATCGGGGCAAAAAAAGGATAAAGACGGCATGAGTATTACCTATCCGTCGTTTGAAAAAAACAATAGGTTTATACCTAACCTGGGCCGCGTAAGCGTTGGTGCCGCTTTCTCGCGGCTTAACTCTTTTACTTCTTACTCTGGGGGTGTGACTGTAATACGTGATAGTCGTGACGGTGGTAATACGATAGGTACAAGCGGAACAGCGACCAAAAGCCCACCTGTAAATACTGATTCGCTTGCCATTGTCAATAATAATAACATGGCGAATAAAGCCAAATATATTCGCGTTAACGGGATAAAAGATGTGGATTCATTAATTTCGGTTTACAACGCGGATGGCATCAAAGCCGCGTCGTCGTTTGATAGTAAACTGGCTTATACCTATGAATTGGCTATAGGATTAAAACAGCTTAACCTTTCGGTAAGCAACCCTGTAAAATTTGCTTACCAGCTCATGATAAATGACGTAGTGGTACATGGTGTTACATCGTATTCGTATGACCAGGCAGGAAACGTTACAGGCATGAGATATGTAAAAACAGATGTCGGGATGGCAAGCCAATCGGCCACTGATTTTTGGGGAGAATATACGCTGGCAAAATAAGGCTGAATTACGCGTGCTCTAACTCGCGTGCTATAGTTAAGTCGTAGGCGGTTTGCAGGCCTATCCAATATTCGGCGCTTATATCCAGTATTTTTTCAAGCCTTACCGCTATCCGGGCATTAATATGGCGCTTGCCTTTAAACAGTTCGCTTAAGTTGCCGGGCAGCAAGCCAATACTTTTTGCAAATTCTGTTTTTTTCAAACCTCTTTCTTCCACTTCCTCTAACAAAAACTCACCCGGATGAAAGGCGGCCGGTGTTTTTAATATTATACCGTTTTTATCAACTACATTTCCCATAGCGTTATTATTTGGCGTAATGATTATTAAGTTCTTCGATAGCAATTATTTCAATTCGTTTATTATTGCCATCCTTTTCAACCCTGAAAATTAGTCTGAAGCCATCTTTAACACGAATTGAATTTTTGCCCTTTAAATTACCTTTAAGTTGTTCAAAATGCAATGATTTGATCTGCCTTAAAGTATTGGTATCAGGCGCCTGTTCAAGTTGTATAACCCTTTTTATAAAAGCTAATTCAATTTGCTGGCCAAATTTTGGTTTACCCAAACTCTGCCCGTTTTCATAAAGATTTGCTAAGTACTCATCTTCTATAATAATTCTCATTATTATTTGTTTTACCAAAAATAGGTAAAAAATCAAAATTTACCAAATTTTGATAAATTTTGCCAGGAAAATATTGATGCTATTATTAAACCACTACCTCAATTCCCAACGGTAAACTAAAACACAACTGGGAACCAACTCCCAGGCTGCTTGTTACCCATATAGTACCTTTGTTTTTTTCTATAAGGTCCTTACAAAACAGCAGGCCCATGCCGGTGCCGCTTTCGTTTTCTGTGCCAACCGAACTGTTTACCCTGTTTTTAAATAAATTTTCCAGGTATTCCTCGGTCATTCCAACCCCATGGTCTTTTAAACAGAATGTAACCCTTTCGCCATCTTCTGCCTTGGCTGATATTTCAATAATACTGTCGCGGTTAGAGAATTTAATAGCATTGGTTAAAAAATTATGGATCACTATCCTTACCGCATTTGGGTCGGCTAATGCTATTGCGTCGGGCTTTATTTTAACATTTACTTTTATATTTTTTTGCTGCAGTTTATCCTCCATGTGTGTTAACTCGCGGCTAACCACATCATTTATATAAAAACTTTTAACGTTTTTTTCGCTGTTATCAACCTGGCTGTTTATCCAAAATAATAGGGTATCCAAAAAGTCGGAAGTATGCTCCAAAGTATTAAATACCCGGGGCGTCATTTCAATAAATTCTTCGCGGCTAATGCTGGCATCTATCATTAAGGTAAACAGCCCTCTTAGGGTACTTATAGGGGCCCTAAGGTCGTGGGCCAGTACGCCAATCAGCCTGTCTTTTAATAAATTAAGCTCGTTTAGTTTAGTTGCCTGGTCATTCAGGTCTTCCTGCTGTGATAATACTTCTATGTTCTTTTCTGCTAACAAAGCATTAATTTTTTGCTGTTTACGCTTTCCTCTGTAATATACCACAACAAGCACAGTCATAATACCAATAATAACAGCATAAACCTGGTTTTCGCTTTCCTGTCGCTGAATTTTTTGCTGGTAAATATTTTCCTTTAAATTCTGCTGATCTGTAAGTTCTTTCTTCTTTTTCGTAAAATCGATCTCCAGGTTATAGAGCATTACTTTATGAATACTTTCATTTTTGTCTATACTGTCTTTTAAAGCTACATATAACTTATGCTGGTTATAGGCATCTTCAAACTGTTTTAGTCCGGCCAATGCCTTGCTAACCTGTAAGGTGGCATCGGCTTTTATGTTCAGGCTCCCTAAATTATTGGCGGTATGTTGTGCATTAACCGCATAATTATAGGCACGCTGATAATCTTTTTCCAGGTTATATACCAGGGCCAGCCCCACGTAGGCATTAGCCTTGTTATATTTAATTTTGTTTTGTTTAGCCGATAGCAGCGAAAGGTTAAGATAATGAATAGCCAAATCGGTATGGTTGGTATAATAATAATACAAACCCAGGTCATAATCTACCAGGCTTATGCCATCCTGGTCGCCCAGCTGATGGAAAAGGGCCGACGCGGTATTTAAATAGCCAATAGCCTCCTTATATTTTTTTTGGTAAATTAATGTTTCGCCTATATTTTGGGTCGCTACGCTGATGCCCTGCTTGTCATCCAATTTTTTCCAAAGCTGAAACGAGCGGTTATAATAATCCAAAGCTTTTGGGTAAAGCTCCAGTTCCTGCATAACAACGCCAATATTGCTGTATTTATCGGCAGCTGCCAGGTCGTCCTTACGTTTAATATTAATTATAAGCGATTTGAAGTAGCTATCCAATGCTTTTGAAAATTCGCCCTTATTATCATAAGTAACACCCATCATGTTATAACATTCGGCTTCATCTTCCTCATTGCGTGTTTTTGCAATTAACGCGAGTGCCTTATTAAACAGGTTGATGGCATTATCATAGTTGCCTAAATAATCCTGTACACGGCCCAGGCCAATATAGCTTATGCTAATGCCGTGGCTGTTATGGACCTGCAAGTATATGTTTAAAGCGAGGGTATAATTTTTGGCCGATTCGGTGTAGTTGCCTCTGAATGTGTTAACAGTAGCTAACTGTACGGTACCATCGGCAATACCCAGGGGGTAGTTTATTTTTTTTGATAATTTAATAGCGAGGTTACCATAGTATAATGTACTATCGGGAAAAGATTCAAAATATCCGTCGGCAAGTTTGTTAATGCGGCCAATAGTAAGCGTATCAGGCGGTTTTGTGGTGTTTTTTAGCGCATTTAAGATCAACCTTTTCAGGCTGTCGTTGCTGTTGTTTTGCAGCTTTGCAAACAGGTTAAAGCTAACCAGATTGAAAAAAATAAAAAATAAAGCGCAACAATGTTTCAATCCTGATCAGTCAATTAGTTAAATTAAATTAAAAATAAAAGTATAATTTATTATTTAAAAACGCATTACACAATAATTAACAATTATTTTAAATGCAAAAAGTCCGTTTAGTATTTAAACGGACTTGGTTGTTGTTTTGTTAAAGATGTTAGGTATACACAGATTTTTTAGCTCAACAAATTTTTCCAGCTAACCAACTTTCCAATTATCTTATCCAGGTCGTCAGCGGCTACACGCTCCTGCTGCATGGTATCGCGATGGCGAATGGTTACGGTATTGTCTTCTAACGTTTGATGGTCAACAGTGATGCAAAACGGTGTACCAATGGCATCCTGGCGGCGATAGCGTTTACCAATAGCGTCTTTTTCTTCGTATTGCAGGTTAAAATCCAGTTTTAGCTTATCCATTATCTCTCGCGCTTTTTCGGGCAGACCGTCTTTTTTAATGAGCGGGAAGATGGCCGCTTTAACGGGGGCAAGGCAGGGGTGCAGGCGCAATACGGTGCGGCTATCCTGTTTCTCATCGGTGCTCAAATCTTCTTCGTCAAAAGCATTGATCATGGTGAGTAAAAACATACGGTCTAAACCTATAGAGGTTTCAATTACATAAGGGATGTAGTTCCCATAAGGCTTGCCGTCCGCGTCCAGCTCCGGATCGAAATACTGCATTTTTTTGCCCGAAAATTTTTGATGCTGGCTCAAATCGAAATCGGTACGGCTGTGTATGCCCTCCACCTCTTTAAACCCGAATGGGAAATCATATTCAATATCAACCGCGGCATTGGCATAATGCGCCAGCTTTACATGGTCGTGAAAGCGGTATTTGGCCTCGTCAGTACCTAAAGCAAGGTGCCATTGCAGGCGGGTTTCTTTCCACTGCTTGTACCATTCCATCTCGGTGCCGGGGCGGACAAAAAACTGCATTTCCATCTGCTCAAATTCGCGCATCCGGATAATGAACTGCCTGGCTATAACCTCGTTACGGAAAGCCTTGCCAATTTGCGCTATACCAAACGGAATTTTCATCCTGCCCGATTTTTGTACGTTCAAATAATTTACAAATATGCCCTGCGCGGTTTCGGGGCGCAGATAGATCAGGTCGGCATCGTCAGCTATGGCGCCCATCTGTGTGCTGAACATGAGGTTAAACTGGCGCACGTCGGTCCAGTTGCGGGTGCCGCTTACGGGGTCGGCAATTTCATGCTCTATTATTAGTTCTCTAAGGCGTGGCAGATCTTCATTTTTCAGCGCCTCATCCATCGCTATTTGCAGGGCTTCGGCTTTATCGGTTTTACCATCTTTATCGTAGCGGGCAATTTTATCTTCCAGCAACTGGTCAGCGCGGTAGCGTTTGTTCGAGTCTTTATTATCAATCATCGGATCGCTGAAACCATCAACATGGCCGCTGGCCTTCCATATTTTGGGGTGCATAAATATGGCCGAATCAATACCAACAATGTTTTCGTGCATTTGCACCATGGCTTTCCACCAGTAGGTCTTGAGGTTGTTTTTAAGTTCGGAGCCAAACTGGCCGTAATCATAAACGGCGCTTAAGCCATCGTATATTTCGCTGCTTGGAAAAACAAAGCCATACTCTTTGGCGTGGGCGATAACATTTTTAAAAAGTTCGTCGGTATTCTTGCTCATAATAGGGGCAAAGATATATTTTTTTGATTAGCCCCCTCTAAATCTCCCCCGGCCGGGAGATTTTTTTTGGATGGCGCTTACATTAATGGCATAAAAAAAACAATTCCCGAAAATTATTAAATTAAACGAACTTTGCCGCCCTAATTGCGTTTGTTTTAATAAAATATAATATGCTTAAAACTTTATCTTTTTTTACGCTGCTGCTACTCTTTAATGTTATGGCGAAGGCACAATCGCACACGGATAGCGTTGTTAAACATTCGCCTGCGCGCACGTTAACGTACAAGCAATACCAGGCTTATTTAAAGGGCGAAGCCGCTGATGATATGGCGCAGGTTGCCGAAATGAACCATTACCCGATGCCCGATAAAGCGCTCAAATGGAAAAAAGAGCTTGCCCTTAACCCTGATCAAGTGCAAAAGATTACTGAAATTAAGGCCTATATGCACCGGCGCCGGCTACAAATAGGAGGCTCTGTGATCGCTACAGAAAAAATGCTTGACAGCCTTTTCCGTTATCATAAAATGGATGACGGCAGCCTGATATTTTACACTAACCGCTATGGTTTGTACCAGGGCGAATTAAAAAACGCCATATTACAAGCCTGCCTGGCCACCCAGCAAGCGTTAACACCGCAACAAAATGATAAGCTGGCAACGTTGCAGAAAACTGATTGACAAATATGCCGTTAGATTTATTTAATTTAGCGCCCTCATTAGCTGGTATGAAGATTACATTTGATTTTGAAAAGCCATTGGCCGACCTGCTTCAGCAGATTGAAAAGGTGAAGGGTGTTGAGGATAAAAATAAGCTGGATATGTCGGCAACGGTGATTGAACTGGAGAAAAAACTGGAAGCTACCAAACTGGCAGTATATAATAACCTCACCGGCTGGCAAAAGGTACAGATATCGCGCCACCCCGAAAGGCCCTATACCTTACAATACCTGGAGCTGATGTGTGATGATTTTATTGAACTGCATGGCGACCGTACCGTTGGCGACGATAAAGCTATTATAGGAGGCTTCGGTACTTTAAATGGCCAAACCGTTATGTTTATAGGCCATCAGAAAGGGCGCAATACCAAGGAGCGCCAGTACCGCAATTTTGGTATGGCCAACCCCGAAGGTTATCGCAAAGCGTTGCGGCTGATGAAACTGGCCGAAAAATTCAATAAACCTGTTGTTACGCTGATAGATACACCCGGCGCATTCCCGGGGCTGGAAGCGGAAGAACGGGGGCAAGGCGAAGCAATAGCCCGCAACCTGCTCGAAATGTCGGTTTTAAAAGTGCCCGTTATTTGTGTAATTATTGGCGAAGGCGCATCGGGCGGTGCGCTGGGCATAGGTATTGGCGACAGAGTATTAATGCTTGATAATTCATGGTATTCGGTTATTTCCCCCGAAAATTGTTCAACTATATTATTTAAAACCTGGGAACAAAAAGAACGGGCGGCAGAAATGCTGAAGCTGACCTCAACCGAAATGTTGAAAAACAAACTGATAGACGGCGTTATTAAAGAACCCCTCGGCGGCGCCCACCAGGACCCGGTAGCCATGGCCGCAACGCTAAAAAAGCACCTGATCAAAGATCTTAAAACACTAACCAGCCGCAACATTGACGAGTTGGTAACCGAACGCATCAATAAATTCTGTTCGATGGGTGTTGTTGTAGAGGATTGATTTCTGAACCCTGATTCTTAGGATTTTTTGATTCCCTTGATTTAAATATAATACAAGTAATCACGAAATCTTTTAATCTTATAAATCATGGTTCAGACAAATTTACTGCCCTAACCTCACCCCAAACTCCGCGGCATAATCAACTAATTGCTTGTTGTATTTCGCGCTCAATGCCGGGTTGAAGTTTTTAGTTAGCACCACCAGTCCGTTTAACAGCGACATGTCAAACCGTATATCGTTATTATTTACACCGGCTTTACCATCTTTAAATAGAACGTAGTAATAGCTGAGCGAATTGGTGATATAATCATCCAGTTGTGCAATAGTCTTATCGGCCATGTCCTTTTCGTTAACGCGGTATGCAATTTCCGACAGGTAATATTTTCGTACCGTGGCTTCCTGCACCGGTAATATAGCGGGCATAACATCCATGTATTTATGTAAAGTATTTTTAACCAGGTCAACATGGCCCTCTTTTAACAGGTTTTGGGCCAGGGTTAAATATAAATGAGTTATCATGGGGTAAAACATAGTTAACGATTCATGGTCAAGGTACCTGGCGTTCTTCATGTTGCCCCATTTAAACTTATTTACCAGGTTATTATACATCACCAGGGTATTGGCGCTTTCCAGCGGGGTCGCGGCGGTATCGGGTTTTAACGGTAGTAAACGATAGGCAAACCCCTCGTTATATAGGTATTTATCAAGACCTATCATACTCTCTTCGGGTACGGTTACGGTAAAGTAAATGGGCCTTTTCCAGTTGTTATGGGCCAAAATATCAAGCAGCGCTAAATTGTTCTTTGCTACATAATTGTCCGGGTATTTAAACTCCATAACAGGCGTTATCATACCCTTTTCCTCAACAGGTACTGCGCCATTTTTTATCACTTCATCCGCGTTAACCGTTATTTTTAAATTTTTGGTAGGCAGGTAATTAACCTGGTCGCCATTTTGGTATTGTGCCATGGCGTCTTTATTGTCTGATGTTATAAAATCAAACACCTTATTCAGCTCTAATGGCCCCGGTATTTTCGCGTCGTTGTAATAGATCACATCGCGCGTACCGGCTTTATATTTTTCATCAGGCATGGTAATTGGCGCGGGGGCCGACGTGTTCATTTTGGCTTTCATTTGCTTAATATACCAATCGGTACCCAGCAGGCTTAAATTTACAATACGCACATCGGGGCGCACATTTTCCACTTCCTGTATATACCATAAAGGGTAGGTATCATTATCGCCATAAGTAAATAACAAGGCATTTGGCGCGCATGAGTTTAAATAGTTGTAAGCCATATCATGCGGGGTTAGTTTAGTCGATCGGTCATGATCGTTCCATTCCTGGCCCGCCATTAACAATGGTCCCACCATCAAACAAAATATGGTCGATAGCAGGGCGGCGTTTTTTGCCCTTTCCTTTTTGCCGATCAGGTCAGCTATAAAAAGCACAGACAAGCCTATCCAGATCGTGAAGGCATAAAAAGAACCTGCATAAGCATAGTCACGTTCGCGCGGCTGCAGCGGGTCCTGGTTAAGATACAGCAATATGGCTATGCCTGTAAAAAAGAAAAGCACGCCAACCACCCCCGCGTCTTTTTGGTTGCGCCTGAAATGGAAAAACGCGCCCATCAACCCCAATATCAGCGGTAAAAAATAAAGCCGGTTATAGCTTGTGCTTTTTGTTACCGCGTAGGGCAGGGGTTTATTAAAGTTCCAGCCGCTTATCCAGTTGCCGTCAATGCCGTTGGCTTGCCCGTCCATTTCGTTGGTGCGGCCAACAAAGTTCCATAAAAAGTAACGCGTGTACATTTGGTTAACTTGCCATGAAAAAAAGAACCCGAGGTTATCTGCGAAGGTGGGGCTTTGGCTATCGTCCAAATGTCCCCACATTTTATAAAATGCGATATGTTCAGGTTTTTGACTGAATATTCGCGGAAAAATGGTGTTCCTGTCGTAAACGGTATGCTGTTTTTTACCGGCAATTTCGTATTTGGTTTTTCCCCTGCTGTATATGGTTGCTCCCGGAGTTTGCTCAATAGGTTTCGAATCGAAGTACTGGCCGTATAGCAACGGCGTATCGCCGTACTGGTCGCGGTTAAGGTAACCGTTCAGCGTGAAGGCATCCTGCGGGTTGCTGTTGTTTAAATTAGTACCCGCCTTTGCCCGTATCACGATCATTACGAACGAACTATACCCGAATAGAATAAAAGCTGTACAAACTAAAAAACTGTTCAGGGCAAACCGTTTTTCGCGTATTTTAACAACATATTCCAATAAGGCTATTAGGGCTAAAGCTATTGCCAGCCCTATAATACCGGCGCAAACAGCTAAGGTTAATGCAAAACAAACAGCTGCAATAATAATTGCGGTTAATGATGGTTTTAGGGTATAAAATATACCGGCACCAATTGCGGCCAATAACAATATAAAAAATATGATGGCCCCGCTGCCAAAACCAAAGCCCAGGGTATTAACAAAAAACAGATCAGCAAACGCTGCCGCTTTTACGGTGTATTGAACAATACCCCATAATACGGTCGCCAGCGCTATGCATCCCAATAAAAATGCCCGGATAGTACCCCAGGTAGTAATATTTGTTGATTTGCGAAAATAAATTACCAATGCTATAGCCGGTATTACCAGCAGGTTTAACAAGTGTATGCCTATTGAAAGGCCCATTACATAAGCAATAAAAACTATCCATTTACCGGCATAAGGTTCATCGGCATGTGCATCCCATTTTAATATGGCCCAAAAAACAATAGCGGTGCATAGGGATGATTGCGCGTAAACTTCCGATTCGACTGCCGAGAACCAAAATGTATCAGAATAAGCGTAAGCCAGCGCGCCAACCATGCCCGCGCCCATAATAAGTATTACGTTGGCAAAAGTCAGGCCCTCATTCTTTTTAATAAGTATTTTTTTTGCCAGGGCGGTAATGCTCCAAAACAGGAACATAATAGTGGCCCCGCTGGCCAATGCCGAAGCCATGTTGGTCCAATAGGCAACTTTGGTAACATTACCGAATGATAGCAGCGAAAAAACTTTACCTATCATAGTAAACAGCGGCGCGCCGGGCTGGTGCGCTACCTGCAAACGGTATATACAGGCAATAAACTCGCCGCAATCCCAAAAACTGGCAGAAGGCTCTAAGGTTAAAATATAGGTTAATGAGGCAATAATAAAGGCTATCCAGCCAAATAGGTTGTTGATTTTATTATAGTTCATTTTAAAATTTACAAAAAGGAAATTGGTTTAACAGCAACCGAAAGTAACAAAACTAACCCGATGTTTTAGTGCAGCCACGCAGTATTTAGCACATTTTAATACAATTTACCGTATAAAAATGCTTTAATACTTTTTGAGATTTAGATTTTTGAAGTTGAAAATTTCGTCTTATATTTGCATTCCTTTTCGGAACGGATGTTTTGAAGCGGAAGATTGCCTGATAGTATAATGGTAGTACGACGGTTTTTGGTACCGTTTGTCTAGGTTCGAATCCTGGTCGGGCAACATAAGATTTCGGATTTCGAATTTTTGATTGCGGATTTAGGTCTGGCGGAAAATTTAAATCCGAATTGTTTTTTATAAGGTTTGGATAGATCGAATTAAAATCCGAAATCAAAAAATGCCTCTACAATTTAATACGGTTAAGTTATTTGCAGGTTCCGGATCAACGGACCTGGCAGAAAAAATTGCTGAGGCTTACGGAAGCAACCTGGGCGATTATGTGCTTTCCCGATTTAGTGATGGCGAATTTCAGCCTCATTTTGAAGAATCTGTACGTGGTTGTGATGTTTTTTTAATTCAATCAACCCATCAACCTACTGATAACCTGATGGAGTTGTTAATGATGATCGATGCCGCGCGACGCGCATCGGCACATTATGTAAATGCTGTTATTCCTTATTTTGGTTTGGCCAGGCAAGACAGGAAGGATAAACCCCGTGTGGCCATTGGCTCAAAACTGGTTGCTAATTTATTGGTAGCTGCGGGGATAAACAGGATAATGACCATGGACCTGCACGCCGCGCAGATACAGGGATTTTTTGATATCCCGGTTGACCATTTGGACGCGTCTATCATTTTTGTGCCGTATATAAAAAGCCTGGGGTTGGGTAATTTAACCATTGCTTCGCCTGATATGGGCGGATCATACCGGGCACGTGGCTTTGCCAAGTTTTTTAATGCCGAAGTGGTAATTTGCGATAAGCGCCGTAAACGCGCCAACGAAATTGAATCAATGACGCTGATAGGTGATGTTACCGACCAGGATATTGTGCTGATCGATGATATATGCGACACAGCAGGTACACTGGCAAAAGCAGCCGGATTAATAATGGAGCGCGGCGCGCGCAGTGTGCGCGCGGTTTGTACACACCCGGTACTTTCGGGCAAGGCTTACGAAATAATTGAAAGCTCGGCCTTAACTGAATTGATAGTTACTGATACCATTCCGCTGAAACGCGAAAGCGCTAAGATAAAGGTATTATCAACAGCTGATCTGTTTGCAAAAGCTATAAGCAATGTGAATGAACACGGCTCTATCAGCCAGTTGTTTAAGGTGGATTAAGCGTGGGTGATGGTTCATAGATCATGGTTCATAGTTGGGCATGTTGCTATGAAAATAATTAGAATAAAGACTTATGGGTAGTAGATCACCATTAACAATGATCTATGAACCATGAACTAAACATAAATAAATAAAAACAAATGAAATCAATTGCTATTAGCGGTTCTCCAAGAGAGAACGTAGGGAAAAGAGACGCTAAAGAACTGCGTTACCAGAGCCTGGTACCTGCAGTACTTTACGGTGGGCCAACCCAAACCCACTTTTCAGTGTCCGCAGCTGATTTGAAGCCCGTAGTTTATACTCCGGTGGTTCATTTCATCGACTTAGACATTGCTGGTGTAAAATCACAGGCTATTATTAAAGATCTGCAGTTCCACCCATTAACAGAACAGATACTGCATGTAGACTTTTTATTACTGGATCAAAAAAAACCTATTACAATGGAGATCCCTGTGCGTTTAACAGGAACTTCCCCGGGCGTAAAAACAGGTGGTAAACTGGTGCAAAAATTGCGTAAACTACGTATTAAAGCATTACCTAAAGATCATTTAGACTTTATTGATGTAAGCATTGAAAGTTTAGAAGTTGGTAAGTCTGTAAAGGTTTCTGATTTGAAAGAAGGCAACTATGTTATTACCAATTCAAAAGAAGATACCATTGTATCGGTAACGACTTCGCGCGCGTTACGCCAGGCTGAACAGGAAGCAGCAGCTAAAAAATAAACCCAGCCCCCTAACCCCCTAAAGGGGGAATAATGGAGGAGTAAAAGCGATAGGTTTTAAACTTATCGCTTTTTATTTGATATTACTTTTAACTTAGCATCTTACAATACGCAAATTAAAAATCCCCCCTTTAGGGGGTTAGGGGGCATGAAATATCTCATTATTGGTTTAGGTAACATTGGTCCGGAATATGCCGATACGCGGCATAACATCGGGTTTATGATATTAGACGAGCTAGCGAAGCAGGAGGGAGTTAAGTTCAGCCATATGCGTTTGGCTTATTATACCGAGGTATCGTACAAGGGCCGTATGCTGCATCTTATTAAGCCAACCACTTATATGAATTTAAGCGGCAAGGCCCTAAACCACTGGATGCAGGAATTGAAGATCCCCATCGAAAATGTGCTGGTGGTGGTTGATGATATCGCGTTGCCCTTAGGTACTTTACGTTTAAAGCCGCAGGGAAGCGCAGCCGGCCATAACGGACTTAAACATATTGAAGCTACGCTGGGCCATAACAATTACGCCCGCCTGCGTTTTGGCGTTAGCGATAACTTCCCCAAAGGCCGCCAGGTTGACTATGTTTTAAATGGATTTGATGAGGATGAACTGCCGGAACTGCCCGCTTTGATAGACCGTTCTATCGAAATAATAAAGAGCTTTGTTGCCATTGGTCCTGAATTGACTATGACCAAATACAATAAGTGAATTGGAAGTCACAATTTGTGACCTCCAATAGTTAAATTTTGTTAAAAAATGTTAAGGCACAAGGAGTTAACAAAAATTAACTCCAATTTGGTAGCTGTAAATAGGTTAAAATATTTACACCCACCTTATGCACTACAACAAGATCAATAATCTGTTAGGCTGGCTTTGTTTTGCCACCGCCTCTGTAAGCTATATCCTAACTTTAGAGCCGTCAGTAAGTTTCTGGGATTGCGGGGAATTTATTTCGTGCGCGTTTCGTTTACAGGTATCCCATCAGCCGGGTTATCCATTGTTTGCAATGATTGGTAAAGTGTTTTCTTTATTATCATTAGGCAACAATACCAAAGTGGCCTATTTTACAAATATGGGCAGTGCGCTGGCCAGCGGGGCAACCATTATGTTTTTGTTCTGGACCATTACGGCATTATCAAAAAAGATGCTTTTTAATAAAACTGAAGCATTACAACAATCGCAACTTATACTAATAATGGGTGCCGGTTTGGTTGGCGCGCTTGCATTTGCTTATACCGATACCTTTTGGTTCTCGGCAGTAGAGACCATTGTATTTGCACAGTCAATACTTTGCATAGCTATCGTTTTTTGGGCTATATTAAAATGGGAAGCACGTGCTGATGAACCCGGAGCAGATAAATGGCTTGTATTAATAGCCTATGTTATTGGCCTATCAATAGGTATACACTTAATGAGCCTGCTAGCCATACCTGCCATTATAATGGTTTATTATTTAAGGCGCTTTAAAACCATCACCATAAAAAAAGGACTTATTGCCTTTGCAGCGGGCATTGCAACGTTGTTGTTTGTTCAATATGGTATTATACAGGATACCGTTAGGGGCGTAGGGTACTTTGAACTCTTTTTTGTTAATACACTCGGCCTGGGATTTGGCACCGGGGCTATTTTTTTCCTTTTATTATTGATAAGTGCATTAATTGGGGGTATAATTTACAGCATCCGTAAAAAGAAACCGGCGCTTAATTTAGCTTTAGTATGCGTAGCATTTATATATTTCGGCTATAGCTCTTTTACCTATATTCCTATCAGGGCCAGAGCTAATACAGATTTGAATAACTGGCATCCTGATGATGCTTTTACTTTAGTCAGGTATTTAAACCGCGAACAATACGTACCAAGCCCTTTGTTATACGGGCCATACTTTGATGCAAAAGCGATCGACCAAGTAGAAGGGGCTACCATATACCGTAAAGGGAAAAGTAAATACGAGGCGATGGGTAAAAAACAAGACCTGGTTTATGACCATAATACTATTTTGCCCCGCATATTTAGTAGTGACTCCCAGGATTCGCAGCCACAATTTTATAAAAACTGGCTGCAGTTAGCCGACAACCAAACTCCGACTTTTAAGGATAATATCAGCTTTATGCTTAGCTGGCAGATGTATCAAATGTATTTCAGGTATTTTTTATGGAATTTTGCCGGCCGCTATAACCAAATGGACGGACAGGCAAGCATGACCGGTACGGATGGTAACTGGACATCGGGTATTTTCGATGCCCGCAGGCATTTGCCAAATTCATTAATAAACGATAATACTTACACTCCCTTATATGTCCTGCCTTTAATTATCGGCCTATTGGGTATGCTTTATCATTTTAAGCGCAACAAGCGCGATGCCATGATAATAGGGTTGTTATGGTTTTTTACCGGCGTCGGTATAATATTATATGTTAATCAGGGAGGTTTACAACCACGTGAGCGTGATTATTCGTACGTAGGCTCTTTTTACGCGTTTGCTATCTGGATAGGGTTTGGTGTAATCGCGCTGGCCGAAATGATCAGGAAAAAAGTAAATGCTAAAATTTCGGCAATAATTGCTTCTGTTGTATGCTTGCTTGCAGCACCGGTATTAATAGCAAATAAAGAATGGAAGGCACATGACAGGTCGACAAAATTGACGGCCCATGATATGGCTTATAATTACCTGGTGTCATGCCCGCCTAATGCCATTTTGTTTAATAGCGGCGATAATGATACTTACTCTTTATGGTATGACCAGGAGGTGGAAGGAATACGGCCCGACGTACGTTTGGTTAATCTTAATTTATTTAGCGCCGACTGGAACATCCTTCAAATGCAGCGAAAAATAAATCAATCAGCCCCGCTGCCTATAACTATGCCTTTTGATAAATATAAAGAAGGTACGCGGGAGATGATCGCGTTTAAGGATGCTAAGATTCCCGGCCCTGTTGAATTAAAGGATGTATTTGATTTTATAACATCAGATGATAGCCGGACCAAAGTTGAATACCAGAATGGCAATACAGATAACTATCTTCCAACTAAAAATTTTAAGATAACCGTTAACGCTGATAATGTAGTTAAAAATGGTGTTATACCTGCCGACCAGAAAAGTAAAATTGCCTCAAGTATGGAATGGACATTCCCCATGAATTATATCACCAAACAAAACCTGGCATTGCTGGATATTTTGGCGCATAACGACTGGAAAAGGCCCATATGTTTTACAGCTACAGTTGGAGGGCCTGACTTTATTGGCTTGCAAAAATATTTATATAAGGAAGGTTTTGTATATCATTTAATTCCTTTAAAAGCGGATACCGCCTCAAAAGGTAATGAATTGGGAAAAACCAACAGCATTGTGATGTATAACAATATAATGAACAAGTATAAATGGGGAAATTTTAAGAATGCCAAATACCTTGATGAGGTATCAAAAACAATGTTTTATCCTTTAATTTTAAATTCATTTATTGATTTAACAGAAAATTTGATAAAGGAAAATCACCCTGATATGGCGCTTAAAGCTTTGAATAAATATGATGAGGTTATGCCCGACCTGAATCCGCATATTGATATTGTAAGAAATAAATATTTTATTGTTGACACAGCATACAAGCTAAAAAAGATGAAAATGGGAAATAAGTACGCTGACAGTATAGATAAATATGTAGTTGACCAGCTAAACTATAATTACCGCGTATTTCAAAATAACCCTGCCGATACCGACCAGCACGTAGTCCAGGTAGGTTTATTCATATTAAGCGGTATGGAACAATTGACCAGGGAAAATAAGCAAGCAGAATTAAATACCAGGTTTCAAGCCCAACTGGTAGAATATAAAAACAAGTTTCATAGTATTTTAAATTGATGTTTGCTTTCTGAATTTAACACTTAATTGTTAAAAAACTAACTTTATAGTTAAAATATGTTAAAAGTTTCATAATCTGTAACGGGATAAACATTTTCGTGTCTTATTACCTGAACGCTTATGAAAAAACTGATACTTACCTTCTTCACCATTTGTTTCTCTGTAATAGTATTTGGGCAAACTCAAAAAACTCTAATTGTTAAAGGCACCGTTACCGACTCGGTTACCAACCAGCCTATAGGTTACGTTACCGTTGCCTTACAGGATGCTAAAACAAAAGCTCCGGTTAAAAGTACCTTAGCTAAAGACGATGGAAGTTTTGAATTATCGGCACCCGCCGGTAAAACCTACTTGCTTGTATTGGCTAATATGGGTTATAAAAATAAAACCGTATCCATTACTGATACAACTGTCCTTATAAATATGGGAAAAATTATATTATCACCATCTAACAAGCAGTTGGATGGGGTTACTATATCGGCAGTAAAGCCATTAATGACGCGTGAGGTTGACCGTATAAGCTATGACGTACAGGCCGACCCGGAAAGCAAAGCGATTTCGGCATTAGATATGATGCGTAAAGTACCGCTATTATCTGTTGACGCTTCAGACAATATTAAACTGAAAGGGAACGGTAATTATAAAATATTGATCAACGGGCGCGAATCGGCAATGATGACTAAGAACCCATCGGATATATTAAAGGCCATGCCTGCTACCAATGTTGAAAAAATAGAAGTGATAACTACACCGCCCGCTAAGTATGATGCGGAGGGACTGGCGGGCATTATCAATATCATCACCAAAAAAAATGCCGACCAGGGCTATAACCTGGGCCTTAACGGACGTATGAACAGTATTTTTGGACCGGCCCTTAATTTAAATGGCACGTTTAAACAGGGAAAATTTGGTTTATCGGCTTTCACGGGTCATGGCGTTATGGGTAATATCAACAAACAATCAGGGGCCGGCAACATTCAGGACTTTTTTGCAGATCAATCGGTACTGACCCAAAATGGCATAGGTGCCTTCGGCGGAACCTTTACTTATGCAAATACCGAACTAAGCTATGAGCTAGATAGCCTTAATTTATTGACAGCGTCAGTAGAAATGTCCAGTAATGACTTTAACCAAATTTTCGACCAGTCTTCGAGCCTTGTAAACAGCAAAGGTGGTACCGATCAGCACTATGAACAGGCAAACACCGGCAATGGTACTTTCCTGGGTTTTGATGCCGGTATAAATTATCAATTAGGGTTTAAAAAGCAAAAAGACCGTTTGCTCACAGTATCTTATAAATATGATTATTCGCCCAATAAGCAATTTAATGATAACCTTTTCTCGGAACGGATAAATTATCCGGCAGTTGCAGTTCCTGACTTCCAGCAGTATAATAATTCAGGTAACAGGGCGCACACGTTCCAGCTGGACTATGCGCACCCGCTTAAAAAAATTACGATAGAGGCAGGCGTAAAGGCCATATTGCGAAATAACTTCAGTGATTACCATTTGGATGACCGCGATAGCCTAACTAATAAATATGTAACCAATGCCAGCCAAACCAACGATTTTAACTATCATCAAAATGTTTATAGCTTGTATAACTCGTACCAGTTAAAATTAGAAAAATGGACCGCAAAAGCAGGTCTGCGTTTAGAGCGCACTACGGTTGATGCTAATTTTTCCTCAACAGGAAGTACTGTAAACCAGGATTACAATAACCTGATACCATCTGTATCCATACAGCGTAATTTAAAAACCAGCAGTATTAATTTTGGATTTACAGACAGGATACAGCGTCCGGGCATATTTCAGCTTAACCCGTTTGTTGACCAATCTAATCCCAAATTTATAAATACCGGTAACCCTAACCTAAGGCCCGAGCTGGATTATACGTTTGAACTGAACTACAGCAATTTTACAAAAAGCCCCGTTAATGTGGGCCTTAGCTATGCTTTCTCGAACAATTCTATACAAAATGTCAGCGGGCTGCAAATAAATAATAACGGAGGAAAAGCCGATACTGCAACAGTTACCACTTTTCAAAACCTGGGCAGCAATAATACCCTGGGTTTAAATTTAAATACTACGCTTAATCCAACAAAAAAGCTGTCGTTTACCATGAATGCGCAATTGAGCCATATTTGGTTAAAAGGTGCATACAACGGGCAGTTTTATAAAAACGACGGCTATATGGGTAATGTATTTGCTAATGCCGGGTATAAATTTGGAAAAGGTTACCGCTTCGGCATTGATGCAGGCTATTTTAGCGGAAGCGTTGTTTTACAGGGGTCTACCAATAAATATATTTACTCGTCATATGTATTCTCAAAAACTTTCCTGAAGAACGCGACGGTATCCTTAGTAGCAAACAACCCTTACAGTAAATTCATGACGTCCACAAATACTACTACCACCAACGACTTTTACCAATATGGCTATAACCAAAACTACTACCGCACTTTTGCTGTAAGGTTTAATTATAAATTTGGCAAGCTAACCAGCGATATTAAGAAGAACCAGCACGGCATTAATAATGATGATACCAAAGGCGGCGGCAAAAGCAGCGGGGCCAGCGGTTAAAATAGTTCGAAAAATAATTTTACAGTAAAATAATATTAAAAATTCTTCTCTCTGCAACGGGATGCTGACTTTCGTGTCTTATTAACTGATCGCTTATGAAAAAACTGATACTTATCTTCTTCACCATTTTTTTCTCTGTATCAGTTTTTGGCCAAACTCAAAAAACTTTAACCGTTAAAGGCACCATTACCGACTCGGTAACCAATCAGGCAATAGGCTATGTTACCGTTGCTTTACAAAACGCCAAAACGCAGGCATCGGTTAAAAGCACTTTAGCTAAGGACGACGGTTATTTTGAATTAACCGTACCTGCCGGTAAATATCAACTGGTATTGGCAAATATGGGCTATAAAAATAAACAGGTAATACTAAAGGATACAGTTTTGGTAATTGATATGGGCAAAATTGTACTCTCGCCATCTACCAACCAACTTGATGCTGTTACTATTACCGGCGTTAAACCGTTAATGAAGCAGGAGGTTGACCGCTTAAGCTACGATGTGCAGGCTGACCCCGAAAGCAAAATTATTACCGCACTGGATATGATACGCAAAGTGCCCCTGCTATCAGTTGATGCTACGGATAATATCAAACTGCGTGGCAGCGGCGATTATAAAATATTGATCAATGGCAGGGAGTCGGCAATGATGGCCCATAACCCATCGGATATACTGAAATCAATGCCAGCCAGTAATATTGTGAAGATTGAAGTTATTACCACGCCCCCTGCCAAATATGACGCGGAAGGTTTGGCGGGTATCATCAATATCATTACCAAAAAGAAAGCCGACCAGGGTTACAATGGCTCGGCTGGGGTAAATTATAATACCGTGTATGGTTATAGGGGTAACCTTAACCTTACTATAAAACAAGGTAAAATAGGCTATAGCGGCTATGTTGGCAGCGGAAGGCGGCCATATTTAGGGTCCGAATTTGGGAATACAAGTACTTTTAACAGCCCGTTATCTTCGTTGGTGCAAAGCGGTATGCAATATCGCGGCGGCAGCAATACCTATACCAGTAATGAGTTAAGTTTTGAGTTTGATACCTTGAATTTGATCTCCGCCACTATTAATCATTTTAACGGCGTTAATTCAACCGGTAATGACCAGCTCACCACCCAGCGCGATGCAAATAATGCTATTTCACAAGCGTATCATTTGCTCAATAACGGTACTGGTAACAACATGGGGACAGACATTGGCATCAACTACCAGCTTGGGTTTAAGCATAATAAAAATCAGTTATTAACAGCTTCATACAACTATAATTATTCAAATAACAATCAATTTAACGATGTAAGCGCCGATCAAACGCTGAATTACCATTCGCCAAATTACCGCCAGTATAATAATTCGGGTTCAAAGGAATATACCACCCAACTGGATTATATACAGCCGTTAAAGACGCTCACCATTGAGGCGGGCGGTAAAATGATATTGCGTAATAACTTTAGCGATTTCCACAACGATACGCTTGCAGCCAACAACCAATATCAAACAGCGGCAAAGCAAACCAATAACTTTACCTATCATCAAAATGTATACAGCCTTTATAACTCGTACCAGCTAAAATTTGCTAAATGGACATTTAAAGGCGGCTTGCGGTTGGAGCGTACCAACATAAACGCCGATTTTACAGCAACCGGTGGCGGTGCTTTTAACCAGGATTATAATAACCTGGTCCCTTCTGTTTCAGCACAGCGAACTATAAACGCCACCAGCAGCCTTACCTTTGGGTTTACACAACGTATTCAACGGCCGGGTATCAACCAGTTAAACCCGTTTACCGACCTGTCAAACCCTAATTTTATTAATATAGGTAACCCTGCATTGCGGCCCGCCGTTAACAATAATTTTGAATTAAGTTATGGCAATTTTGCCAAAGGCTCTATAAACCTTAGCACACATTATACATTTGCCGATAATACTATTCAAAATATAGTTACCGTTAACAACGCGGTAACTACTACAACGTTTGCTAATGTGGGTAAAGATAAGCGCCTCGGCGTGGATGCAAATATTCAGTACCCGATAAGTAAGAAAATTGGTATAAATATTAATTCCGAATTATTGCAGGTATGGTTAAACGGGACCTATAATGGTAGCCCCTTTACCAACAGCGGGCAGCAGGGCCATCTATTTACTTACACCAGCTATAAATTTAATGATGGTTATCGCATAGGTGTAAACCTTGGCTTTGATAGCCGGTATGTATTGCTGGAGGGCAGGGACAACTGGTATTTCAGTAATAGTGTTGAGGCATCAAAGGATATGGCTAATAAAAAGGCTACTTTTTCTTTATTTGTGGGTAATCCTTTCAGCAAGTTTAACAAGCTTGATTTCTTTACAAAAACACCCGATTTTCAGACGTATAATTATTTCTTAAATTATTATCGCACAGCCGGGTTTAACTTTGTGTATAAGTTTGGCAAGCTAAACAGCGCCATCAAAAAAAATCAGCGCGGCATTAGTAATGATGATACAAGTAGCGGCGGCAGGAACTAAACATTGCCATTTTTGCAATATTTGGTCGAATATTCATATCAAACCAATAAATAAGTAATACTCTTGTTACGCTTTCGGTAATGAAGCCAATTTTTGGTAAATCGCAGCATATTTAAACCCTGTTTAAATAGATATGATAAAGCGCTACCGGAACTTATGAAAAAAACTGTACTTACAGTACTATGCTCTTGCTTGTGTATTATTGCTATAGCCCAAAACAACCGTAAAATAATAACAATTAAAGGGGTACTGATAGATTCGGCCACCAACACGCCGTTGGGGTATGTTACCGTTTCTTTAATTAACGCGGCTACCAAACAGCCTACAACAAGCACTTTGGCAAAGGATGACGGTACGTTTGAATTTGACCAGGTAGTATCACGTGTTTATAAGCTGTCCTTATCGTCATTAGGCTATAAAACAAAAATCATTAATATTACCGGCAAAGACGTTATTACCGATGTGGGTAAAATAATTATGGCGCCTTCGGCAAATGGTTTAAATGAGGTTAACATAACTGCCGAAAAGCCGTTAGTAACGCAGGAAGTCGACCGTCTTAGTTACGATATTCAGGCCGATCCGGAAAGTAAGGTGTTGAGCGTTTTGGATATGCTGCGGAAAGTTCCGTTAATATCATTAGATGCTGATGATAACATATTATTAAAAGGCAGCGGCGATTACAAGATATTGATAAATGGCAAACCTTCCAGCCTGGTGGTGCATAGCCCGAAAGATATTTTCAGGTCGATGCCCGCTTCGAGTATACAAAAAATAGAGGTAATTACAACGCCCCCTGCGAAGTACGACAGCGAGGGGCTGGCCGGTATAATAAATATTATCACTAATAAAAAAATTGATAATGGTTACAATGGTAGTATAAACCTAAATTACAGGTCGCCGGTTGGCGGCCCCGGCCTGGGCGGGTCGTTTACCTACAAAAGCGGCAAGTTTGGTGTTGCTTCCTATTACGGCCTTAATCATTATAAATATCCGCAAACAACCAGCATGAACAGCCTCATCACTACCGGGCAGGGCGCCAGCGACCTTACGCAATCGGGTATCCGCTATTCAGATGCCCACAGCGGTTATATCGGAACAGAGTTTAGTTACGAACCCGATACCTTAAATCTGCTTACCGCCGAATTTAATATTAACGGCGGAAATTCAACTTCATTCAGCGACAGGTATTCCAGCAAAACCGATTCGACCAATACAGTTGCCCAGGCTTACGATATTGCAAATAATGGCAAGGGCCATTATGACGGTTTTGATGTAGGGTTTAACTACCAGAAAGGGTTTGAACACCGCAAAGACCAGATATTGACGTTCTCTTATAAATTTACGCTGGCCAATAATAACCAGTTTAATATCCTGGGAATTACCGATCGTATAGGTTACCCTGTTTTAGGAAATCCCGACTACCAGCAAAACAATAAAGAAATATCAAAGGAGCAAACCATACAAACAGATTATGCTCAAACAGTAAACGGCGTAAATTTTGAAGCAGGTTTAAAAGGTATAATCAGGAATGGTAACAGTAATTTTGAGTACGATTCTTTACGATATGATCCGCTGAACCCCGGCTTGATGCAGTATGACCTGAATCCATTGCGTACAAATGCCTATAATAATACCCAAAATATATTAAGCGCTTATAATTCTTACCAATATAATATTAATAAACAGTGGGGATTTAAAGCGGGAGGGCGATTAGAGGAAACGATAATTAACGCCGATTTTATTACAACGGCCTCAAATGTCGATCAGCATTATTTAAATTTTATACCGTCTGTTTCTTTGAACAGAAAATTTGCAGACTTAAGTAATATAAACTTCGGATTTACCCAGCGGGTTTCGCGGCCCGGTATAAGTACGCTGAACCCGTTCGTAGATCGTTCAAATCCTAATTTTGTAAATGCGGGTAATCCTAATTTAAAGCCGGTGGTAAGTAATAACTTCCAGCTAAATTATAGCCGGTTTAATAAAGGATCTATCAATATTGGTTTAAGTTATAGCGTAGCAAGCAATACCATACAGCAAATATCTATTTTCGACCCTGCCACCGGCATAACCAGTTCTACTTATGCTAATGTAGGTAAAAACCGTATGCTGGGCAGTAATTTCAACATCAATTACCCCATAACCAGGGTTTGGAACTTCAGCCTTAACGGGAACCTGAATTATATATGGATAGCCGGCACAGTTAACGGCATACTAACAAATAACAAGGGTATACAGGGGTACTTTAATGCATCAACAGGGTATAAATTTAAAAAGGGCTACCGTATAAATGGTAATTTAAACTTTAACAGCCCCTATATTTCTTTACAGGGAAAATCAAATTCGTACCTGTATTCGGCGTTTAGCGGCAGCAAAGAAATAGTGAAAAGCAAATTAACTGTATCAGCTTCTGTGAGCAATCCGTTTACTAAATTTCGCAATAATATAAACCATACCAATGGCGCTAATTTTACACAGGTAAGCTATAATCAGAATTATTTAAGAGTATATAGTGTAAGTTTGAATTATCGTTTCGGAAAATTAAAAGATGCGATAAGGAAAAATGAACGGGTAATACATAACGACGATACTACAAAAAATACAAAGCCTAATACTTCAAATCCTCCTGTTCCTATATCAAATTAATAATTATGAAAGTTTACGGCATTACCAACTGCAATACGGTTAAAAAAGCGTTGGATTGGTTTAAGGCTAACCACGTTGATTATAAGTTCCATGATTTTAAAAAACTGGGCATAACTATGGATAAATTACAGGAATGGGACACTAAGGCAGGATATGAAAAATTCATGAACAAACAAGGGCTAACCTGGAAACAACTTGACCCCGAAGAGAAAGAGAGCATAAAAACTAAAACAGATGCTTTACAATTATTACAGCAAAAAACAAGTATGATAAAGAGGC